>MDTE01070659.1_pt1 | contig 69048 bp, 49 predicted proteins | sample 811231 | NCBI WGS metagenome assembly MDTE01 (sample SAMN05326651, study PRJNA326480) | marine metagenome | isolation source: seawater | place: Indian Ocean: Red Sea | collected 2010
CAGGTGGCCAGACAGGCGAGCAACAGGGCGCCGAGAACTACCTGCGCGATGGTTGCAAACTGCAACATACGTTCAGTTCCGCACCATCTTGACGGCGGTAAAGATATAACCCACGCCCGAATAGACAGTGGACACGACGCTCAACCAGATGCTGATGACCAGGGACCAGAGTAACCAGGCTGGCGCCACATCTGGTTCCTGTCGCAGCGCCAACAGGCTGGCGATCACAGCCGCACACTGAAATACCATTTTTAATTTGCCTGCCATCATGGCCGAGAAGTCGCCACCCTGCTGCTCGATGAAGCCACGCAGCGCAGTCACCAGCATCTCACGTCCCACGACCAGCACGGCCAGGCCGCCGGAAACCCGTGCATACCACGGCCAGCTGGCCGCGGAAAGCTCACGCATTTCTACCGCCAGCATGATAAAGCTGCCACAGATGATGATCTTATCGACAAACGGGTCGAGGATTCGCCCCAGCTTGGTGACTTGCTGATAGCGCCGCGCATACCAGCCGTCGATCCAGTCGGTGCTGGCGGCAATCAAAAACAACACCAGTGCCGCGTCGTACGCCTTCAATGGAATCAATACGAACACGACGACGGCCAGCAACAAGCGGACTGAAGTCAAGATGTTGGGAACGTTAAAAACCGTTTGCTTGGTTGTGCTTGTGGCATTCTCAGACATGTTGATTGCGTCGACCAGAATCTCGAAACCAGGGGGGGCAAGGCAGCGCCAAAATTCCGTCTGAACAGACCCGTTTAACCGGTCCGTTTATCTGGGCGGTCCTGTCGCAATGGCCACCAGATCGTAGTCGTGGTGTGTGACGACTTCACACTCGACCAGAGCGCCCGCCCGCAGTGCTTGCTGATCTTCACTGACCAGGGCCACCGCGTCCACGTCCGGTGCGTCAGCCACCGTGCGGCCGACCCACACATTCTCTTCATCTTCCAGACGGCGGTCCAGTATCACGTCTTGTCGACTGCCAATTTGAGCCGCTGCCCAGTCGTAGGCGACCTGTTGCTGAATCTGCATCAGTGCATCTCGCCGCTGCTGTTTGACGTGCTCGGGAAGGTGATCCTTGAGTTGTGCCGACGGGGTACTCTCTTCATGTGAATAGGTGAAAACGCCCAGGCGTTGAAACCGTTGTTGACGGACAAAATCGGCCAATTCTTCAAAGGCACTGTCCGTTTCTCCCGGAAAGCCCGTGATAAATGTTGTTCGGAGCGTCAAGTTGGGGATGCCGCTGCGCAATGCTTCGATCAGCGTCTCCGTCTCGTCTCGTGTCACGCGCCTCGACATGCGTCGCAACATCGTGTCATTAATATGCTGCAATGGCATATCAATATAGGGCAGGATCTTGTCTGCCGCCGCGATCGTTTCGATCAGGCGGTTGTCGATGTACATGGGGTAAAAGTACATCAACCGAATCCAGTCCAGGCCGTCAATCTGGTTCAGCTGTTCCAGCAGTTCCGCCAGGCGCGGTCGTCCGTACAGATCGATTCCGTAATACGTCGTGTCCTGGGCCACCAGAATGAGCTCGCGCGTGCCGCTCGAGACCAGGTCACGCGCTTCAGATACGATTGTCTCGATCGGTTTGCTGGCGTGCTTGCCGCGCATTTGCGGGATCGCGCAAAAGGTGCATAAGCGATCGCACCCTTCTGAGATTTTCAGGTAAGCCACATGTGGTGGTGTAATCCGCAAACGGTCGTGATCCGACAATGCCCGTATCGGTGCGGGCTGAAACACATTCCGCTGTTCCGCCAGATCACCCAGCAAACGATCGGCCACTTGAGTCACATGCTCGCGGCCGAATACACCTACCAGCGAGTCTATCTGGGGCCGGTCTTTGAGCATCTGCTCGCGTTGCCGTTCCGCCAGGCAACCGGCCACAATCACTCCCCGAGTACTCCCGCGGGTTTTCAGCGCCAGCATCTCGTCGATGGTCTGGTAGGATTCCTGGCGGGCCTCTTCAATGAATCCACAGGTATTGACGATAACAAAGTCAGTTCCTGCGGGTTCGTTTACCAGCTGGTAACCGTCCAATTGCAGCAGACCGAGCATCCGTTCGCTATCAACCAGGTTTTTCGGACAGCCGAGACTGACAAAGGCATATGTGCCTTTGGTTTGACGACGTTCAGAAGAATAGGTAGTGTCCATGTGTTGCCCAGCCAGAACGCCCAGCAATCTCGTTTTGACTGCCGACAGGATTCAACTTTGATGATAGCTCATCCGACGGATCGAAACGAGGCCGCCCGCCCTGCCCCAGCGGATCTGGCGGCGTTCCAGTTGCCAGGTGCGATGCAAAATCGCTCCAGTTTGACTAATGCGCAGTTCAGTGTGCGGACCTGGCTGATTTTTTGTGGTGGCTGTGCGGCCGGTTGTTCCCTGTTGGGCCTCCGACTGCACGCCTATCTCACCACGTGCGGTAGTATGTTGTTGCTGTTTTGGGCCGGCGTCGCCGTGGCGTTTGTCGGTGAGGTACTCAACGAACAGAGGGATTGCTGGCTGCTCCCCGCGGTTTGCTCGAGTATCGTGGGATCGCTAGTTGCGCTGATTTCGCTTTTTACGGCGATGTACTACGGCGCGCTTTTTCTGGTTAGCCACGTTGCCAGTAGTCTGAGTATCTGATTCGTTTTCTTGGCGCGGAGGAACCTCTTGGTCCGGTTGGGGCTTGTCCCCGGGTTCAGCTTCAATGCTGGGATCCGCATCGGGCCGCGTGCTGGAATCCATGGGATCTGCATTACTGGGACCGGGATCAGGGGGCACCCCTGCCCGACTGGCACGGCGAGGTTCCCATGCGTAGGTATTGTCCAGCAGCTGCCGATATTGTCCGGCAATGGTACGGTGATTAATCACCAGGAACACGTTGAGTCCTACCGAGGCGAACAGCCCCAGCAGCAGCAACAGCCATTGTGCCGGTGGCTTGCTGCCACCTTGATCGACCGCCGTTGGCGGGGAATGGTTCTCGTTTGGGATCGTGGTGGTTTGGGGCGCGGCGGCCAGATTTTCATTTTTGGGAGGCGGGTTGCCCGCGGGCTCGGGTGCAGCTAGAGGAATATTTTCCAGGGCAGTTGCCGGAAGTGGCCCCGCATCTACGGGTGCGGTATCTGCCGCCGCTGGTTCAGCCAGGTAGGTGGCGGGACGCACCGTGCCGGCACCCTGGGCATCCGCTTCAGACGGCTGGCCGACCACGGCTTCGGTCGCGGTGGGCGCCACGGTGGCTGGCGCTCTGGCGGGCTCGGGTGTGTTCTCCAGGACGCCTGGCGGAACGGTGTGATTGGCAGGGATTTCTGGAGTCCGGTCAGCGGGCAGGGGTTGGCCAGCTGCTTCGCTTTCCAGTTCAGCCGAGGCGTTGCTGGTCTCGGCACTGATACTCGGTACCCGTATCGCAGAAGACTGCGATTCGATGACAGTCGCCGCGGCATCAGCACTCGCCGCGGGGCGGGGCGGCCAGTCTTTGACAGTGTCGCGCGGTGGGTCAGCAAACGCAGCTGGCGCACGGGTGACGGCTTTCAGCGGCGGCGTGGGGCGGGTGTCCGGCGCTGCTGTGCGCTGTGCAGTAGCAATTTGAATCACCAGCTGTCGCTGCGGCGCCAGTTCCGCCGGCAGCCGGCCGCGGAGTTCGTAACCTCCCAGCTTCAGACGGCGCGTCACAGCAGGATGCATCCGGATCTCGGTTTGACAGCCAGTGGGGTGCACTTGCGGATGGAGCGTCCCCCCGCCGGCAGCGACTGTCAGGGGGATCCAATCACTTCCCAGTGGTTTGTCGCCGAACCGAATCAGGAATGTTTCCACAGCGGGTTCCGCCGGCAGCTCGATGCGCGTGGTGTGGGGCACGCGGTTCTTCCCAGCGTTTGCCCACTGATCCAGCAGGGGTTGATCGATATGGATTTGCCAGACGGCGTTGTCTGCCGTTCCAGCGCGTTCGATTTGCCAGGGAGGTGCTGTGACCGCTGCCAGTAGCGATAGTAGCGCGATTCCGTTCATGGCGGAGGGACTCCTTGTCTGGATCCAGCATGATGTGCACAAACAGGGTGTGCACAGCGACAGCGGTGCCATCGTAACCGGCCTGGGATTGCACGGTAAAGATAGAAATGAAAAGACAGAAATGCGGGCTACGGCAGCGTCCCGCCGAATCACAACACCTGTTGTCAGTGCGGTTCGCTGTCTGCAGGCGCCGTTTCCGCCGCTGCCCGGTCCTCGTCTTCAGCGGGCGTGGTGGTCGTAGCGTCAGGCTCATTTCTCTCTGACGCTTCCCCCTCCGCCGTCTGCGGTGGATCCACAGCCGTCGGTTTCCGCTCTTCATCAAAGGCGGTCAGTTCGCGATGCAGGATATTCAACAGCGTCTGCAATACCGCGACCACCAAAGGACCGACGACGATACCGATCGGCCCCAGCGCCTGCACGCCACCCAGCACACTCAACAGCGCCAGCAGGGGGTGCAGCTGTGATTGACCATGCAGCACGATCGGCTTGATCAGATTATCTGCCGCGGAAACCACCGTGAAGCCATACACGGCCAACAGACCACCCGCCCAGTAATTGCCTTCCACCAGGAGCCATAGTGAAACGGGCATCCAGACGGCGGCCGCGCCCACAAAGGGAACCATCGCCAGCACCATGGTGACCAGGGTCAACAAAAACACCGACTCCAGTCCAGCAAACCAGAACCCGATACCGGCCAGCAGACCCTGGACGACTGCTGCCAACAGGGTGGCCACGACGACCGCACGACTGATGCGGTCAAACTCGGCGATCAGCTCCAGTTCATGGCGATCATCCAGCGGGGACAGTCGCATGGTGCTTTTGGTCATCGCCGGTCCGTCGACCAGAAAGAAATACAGGCCGACGATCGTGATGATGCCGCCGAAGATCAGCCGTACCAGGAAGTTGGCGGTTTGACCACCGATGGACAGAACGGCCTGCTGTCCGTAGGCAATTCCTTTGGCCCGCCAGCTTTCCAATTGTGTCTCGGTAGGATTGGCCATCTCTTTCAGCCATTCGCGGACTTGTCCTCCCAGCAATTCCCGGCGGAAGCTGCGAAACTCAAGCAACGCGACTTCGCCCCAGGGCCGGTCGCCCGCCACGTCGACCGTTTCCTCCTCAGTGGTATTGGCGTCAATACCAGAGGTGGCCGTTGCCGGGTCGGGGTTGGTTTTTGCAAATGCGGTCAGAAACTGGTCCCACTGTTCTTTGATCTGTGCGGCCCGCTTTCCCTCCGGTGTTTCCGTGTCTAATCGATCGCGATCCTGTTTCAACCGTTGCCCCAAATCTGCGATATGTTGTGCCACCTGCCTGTGGTTTGTGGGCTCGGAGCTGAAATTCTGGAGTCCGCTGTCGACGGCACGCAACAGTTCCGCATGGGGAATTTCCAGATCAAACTTTTTGCGGAAGCTGGCCAGCTTTTGATCCAACAGTTGCGTTTGTTGGACTTCGACGATCAGATCGCGGCCTTCGAAAATGGCCAGGGTGATGACCAGGGCGATTGGGAACAACACGATCAGCAACACCGTCGCGGTGGTCAATCCGGCCGCCACGCGTTCGCGACCGCGACACCGCTGCAGGATCCAGCGATGGAGTGGTCGGAAGATGACGACCAGCAGGGCTGCCAGGAAGAGCGGCAGCAGGAAATTGGCCATCACACGAAAGAAAAGTGCGCCAATGATCAGGATCACGGCCAACAAGACGACAAAAGAAACCACTCGCGACATGGAACGTTCTCCATTTCGGGCTGCAGCAACCAAAGGCGGGGACCGCGGCGCTGGTGATAGACACCCATGCCGTTTCCAGAAAATGGGGGCGCACCACAGCCCTGGGGACCGTTTATCTTATCGTTGCGGGTACAGCCGGTCTGCCCGTCCGTGCCCCAGGGACACCGGGCGAATAACACGGTCGCCGGGATTCTGGTATCGTAGAAACCATCGATAGTTGTAGATGGATTTCTTTGTTGCAGGCGGCCAGGAACAGGAACCGGACCATGAGCGACGACCAGTTTGATGCGATTTTGCGGCATACGTTGGAGGATTTTCGGGTTTCTCGCGGCGAAAAGCGGATTCTCCAATCCACTCTGCAAGAACTCCATGCTGACGAACAGGACTTGGCGTTGTATCGCCACCGGGCCTTTGAAATTGCCCGCAACGAGTTAATGAGCCCCGAAGCCAAGGCAGTTCTCGATTGGCTGGAGGACGTCAACAAAGTGCTCAAACCGACGCAAACCAAGAGCGATTTGCCGGAGAGCCAGGCCTATTTCACGCCCGGTGACGATTGCCCGCGGCACTTGATCCGGATGCTCGGTGAGACCCGCCAGAAACTGGACATCTGTGTGTTTACGATAACCGACAATCGGGTCTCCGACGCGATTGTCGACGCCTACGACCGCAAGGTCCAGGTTCGGATTATTTCGGACGACGACAAAGCCCAGGACGTGGGGTCGGATGTCGAGCGCTTCAAGCGGCTGGGCATTCCGGTCCGCAGTGATGCGGCCCAAAGTCACATGCACCACAAATTCGCCGTCATGGATAACAAGAAGCTGCTCACTGGGAGTTACAACTGGACGCGCAGTGCCTCGGAATACAACGAGGAGAATATCCTGGTGACCCATGACCCGCGGCTGGTGGAGCGCTTTGCCCGTGTATTTGAACAGCTGTGGAAGAAGTTTGGCTGAGTATTTTCCGGACCGAAAGCGGACAGGACACCCCTCTTGCGGGCTGCGCAAGAGGGCTCCGTCAGGGGGCATTTTGGTCGGAGAATTGGTCCAAAAAAGTGACCGCCTGCCAAGACGGGCGGCCGGAAAACGAATCTATCTGTAGCCAAGATGGCCCGCGGACCGCTTGGATCCAATACAACTGCGAACGTGAGGATTGCCGATGGCTGAGGCACTGGAAATTTTATTTGTCGGTCCCAACGCGGTGGCCAGCGGCTGCTTGCTGGTCGTTCTTGTGCTGGCGGCCATCTCGACGCTCGGCGCCTTGGATCTGGAGATCTTCGATGTGCTGAATGTCGATGGGGCAATTGAAGGCTCCGGCGATGGCCTGTTCTTGGGTGTGCTGGCGATGCCGCTGCGGTTTCTCAACCTGGGCAAACTCCCCGCCATTGCTTGGATCTCCATCTTCGCCTGGATTTTCTGGGCCGCTTCGCTGGCCGCCTGGCTGCTGTTCGACCAGTCCAATTATGCGGGTAAGGAGAATCTGATTACGACGGGCGCCACGACCCAGTTGGCCCTTCGCAACCTCGCCATCGCGCTGGTCCTCACCAAGCTGGCCACCGAACCCCTCAAACCCCTGTTCAAGGACAAAAAGCAGCGAATGGGCGGTGCAGAACTGGTAGGGGGGGTGTGTGAGGTCTGCAGCCATCATGCGGACGCGCTGTCCGGACAGGCCCGCTTCCAGACCGAGGGGGCTCCCTTGCTGCTGAGCGTGCGTACGAATGGAGAAAATATGAAAAAGAGGGACATTGGGAAAATTGTAAGCTATGATGAATTGACAAGCGTTTATGTGATTGAAGCCACTTAGGATACGCCAAGCAATAGATTTTGAGGAGCGCGACGATGGACAGCACAATACAATTGGTTGGAATTGGAATCGGAGTTGCGGTTGGTTTAGCCGTTTTCTGTGGTATTGCTCTGTCGCGCTTCTTTCGGAAGGTCGGACCCGAAGAGGCACTGGTCCGTTCGGGGTGGGGCGGGATGCAAGCTAAATCTGGTGCCTCAGGCGGTATCTGGGTTATTCCTATTCTCCACCAAATTGATCGAATGGATCTTACGGTAAAGCGGATCGAGATTACCCGCAAAGGCCAGAACGGCCTGATCTGTCGAGATAACATTCGGGCCGATATTGAAGTCGTGTTCTTCGTGCGGGTGAGTAACTCCACCAAGGAAATCCAGGAAGTTGCCGAGGCGATCGGCTGCCAACGGGCCTCCACGCGGGAAACGCTGGTCGAACTGTTTGATGCCAAATTCTCCGAAGCCCTCAAGACGAGCGGCAAGAAATTCGATTTTGCCGACCTCTATACCGAGCGGGACAAGTTCAAGTCAGACATCGTTGATGTCATCGGCAGTGATCTTAATGGTTATCAATTGGATGACTGTGCTATCGATTATCTGGAACAAACTCCGCTGGAGATGCTCAGTCCCAGCAATATCCTCGACGCCGAGGGGATCAAAAAGATTACCGAGTTGACTGCGGCCGAGAAGGTTCAGGAAAACAACTTCACGCGGGAAAAAGAAAAGACTCTTAAGCGCCAGGATGTGGAGGCGGACGAAGTCAAATACGAACTGGAAAAGCAGCGCGTCGCTGCCAAGGAAAAGCAAGAGCGGGAAATTGCCGAGGTGACGGCCCGCGAACAGGCGCAGGCCCTCAAGGTCCAGGAAGAAGAGCGTCTGAAGGCCGAGGAAGCCCGCATCTCTACCGCTGAAGCGGTTGGCGTGGCCGAAGAGAACAAGAACCGGCAGATCATTGTGGCTGTCAAGAACAAAGAGCGCACCAACGCCGTGGAAACGGAACGTGTGGAGCGCGATCGACAGCTGGAAGTCACCGAGCGTGAACGCTTGGTCGGTGTGGCCGAGGTCGAAAAAGACAAAGCGATGGAAGTCGTCGAACGCGAAAAGCAAGAAGTCATTCGCGAGCGCGTGGTGGTCGAACGGGGTACCGTCGAAGAACGCGAAAAGATTAAAGATACCGAGGCCTTCTACGGTGCCGATCGGCAGAAGAAAGTGGCTATAGTCAGTGCCGAAGAGAAAGCCCAGGAAGCCTTGGTGACCGAGGTCAAGGCGGCCGAGGCATCCAAGCAATCGGCCTCGCTGTTGGCAGAAAAGACCGTGATCGAAGCCGAAGCGGCCCGCGCGGCATCGGAAAAAGAAATGCAGGCCACCAAGATGTTGGCCGAAGCCCGTACAGCCGAGTCGGCGGCCGAAGGTCTGGCCGAAGCCCAGGTGATTACCGCCAAAGCGGATGCCCAACAGAAAGAGGGTAGTGCGCAGGCCGTGGTCATTGAAAAGAAAGCGGTGGCGGCGGCCACCGGGACCGAGGCGCAAGCGGTGGCGGAAGCCAAGGGAAAAGAGGCCCTGGCGACGGCAATCCAGAAAGAGGGTACGGCCGAAGCGATGGTGATCCAGCGGAAAGCCGAAGCGTCAGCCAAGGGAAAAGAAGCCAACGCGGTGGCTGTCGAGAAAGAGGGTACGGCCGAAGCGACTGTGATGCAGCTCAAGTACACCAGCGAAGCGAAGGGGATCGAGGACAAGGCCGAGGCGATGAAGTTGTTCGACGGCGTGGGCCGCGAGCACGAGGAATTCAAGCTGCGGCTGAACAAAGACAAGGAAATCGAAATCGCTGGCATCAACGCCCAGACCAAAATCGCCTCCGATCAGTCGGAACTCGTCGGCGAAGCCTTGAAGTCGGCCCGCATTGATATCGTGGGTGGCGAGACGGACTTCTTTGACAAGATCGTCGACTCCGTCAAGAGTGGTAAAGCGGTCGACCACTTGGTCCACAGCAGCCAGACTTTGACCGATGTCAAGAATACGTTCTTCAACGGTAATCCGGAGTATTTCCAGCAGAAACTGCAATCGCTGGTCGGGCAATTTGATCTCAGTACCGACGATGTGAAAGATCTCTCGGTGGCGGCACTGATCTATCGCATGCTCGATCTGACCAACAGTAATGAAACGCGCGGTGAATTGCGTCGCCTGTTAGGCAGCGTGACTTCACTCGGGATTTCAGATCAGAGTGCCCTATCGGCGCTCAAACTGAAAAACGACAAGAATAGCGGTTAGTAAGGTCTCCCCGCGCAGCCACACCGTGGTTGCGCGGCGGGGTTCTTTGCGGTGTCGGGGCTGTCTACCCCGGCAAGAACTAGTCGTTTCCAGCCGTTTCGTCGGGGCGTCGTAGAGCAATGGCTCAAGCAGAACTGGAAAACTCAGCGGCCGAATCGGGCCCATCGCAGGAACTCGAAGGCGGTACCTACGAAATTATTCGTAACCGTCTCAACGGGCACGGTCAGGAACTGCGCTCGCGGCTCGATCAACTCAACGAAGGCCGTAAAGAGGTCTTTGGGTCGATCGAAACGACCCTGTTGGGGACCGAGCGGATTACCACGCCGCACAACTGTGTGCCGCGCGACCTGGTGGCGATCGGTACCAGGTTTCTCTTTGGGTACAACGTCTTTCTGGGACTGAAAAGCGAAACCCATCTGACGGATGTGTTTGGGATATACTCGTTTGACCCGGAGGAGCGGGCGTTCCATGAGCAACCGCTGGACTGGTTCGAGGATGAACGCTTCCAGAAAGACTTCGCCGACCTCTTTCGCTATTACAAAGACGCCAAGTTTGCCAAGTTCTTTGTTTCTGGTCCGCATGTTTACTTTGTGTTTCGTGTCGGTCAGAACATCAGCGATATCAAGGTTTTCAAGTGGGTCGTCCGCGGCGATGCACTGGTTTATGTGGATGCCCGCAGCGAGCACGAGTTTACCTACCCGTCCCAGCACGAATTCAGCTGGACACGGGCCACCCGCGATATGCATCATGAGGGCAAGTATCCGCACATTTCGATCGACGACCGCGTCTTTGTCGAGACGGTGGGCGGTGACCTCACGATCAAGATCGAAGACAATACCGACAGTGGTGAAGGCCTCTACAGTGAACCGGTGGAAGAGCCGGACCAGACACTCGACGATGCGGAAATCCGTTATGCGATTGTCGGTAACCTGGTGCTGCTGCGGATTCGACCCTACCAGGAATCGCAGGCCCGCTACATTGTCTACAACGAGAAGATCGAGCAGGCCCGGCGACTGGATACGATCGAACAGGCCTGCGTCTTGCTCCCCGACGACCATGGCCTGATCTTTGCTGACGGCTATTACTTGCAGAACGGCGAGTGCAAGACCTTCGAGACCAATCTCTCCGATATGGTCTTCGAAAAACGGCTGGCTTCGCCCAACGGTGAAGACTTTCTCTATATCTTCTACAACCGCGAGAGCGGTACCTATGTTCACCTGCGGTACAACCTCATTCAGCAAAAGGTCGATACGCCGGTCATCTGTAACGGGGCGACGTTTTTTGAAGCCGGCGAAATGGTCTGTTTCCGAGCGCAGGAAGAGCCGCAAAAACATCACGCACTGCAGATCTGGCAGACACAGTACACCGACCCCGACCATGTACCGGAAAGCAATACCGATTCATTGCTCTACAAGATCGGGAACAAAGATATTGTCCGCGGCATGGCAGAGTGCCATGAGATTCTGGGTCTGATCGAGAAGGAAGACAGCTACGCCAATCTCTACCTCGATCTGGTGAAAGCTGCCGGTGATGTGCTCGACACCTTTTTCTGGGTCAGCAAGCCAGAGACGTTCCGGATCGACGAACCCCTGCTGGAGATCAAGAACGCCGCGACCGCGGCGGTCGATGAATTCGACAAAGTGGTGCGCGTCAAGCGCAATACGGCGGAACAATCGGCGCGGGTGGAAAAACAAACCGCGGAGATCATCACCGACGTCAATCACCGACGCTTCGATCACATCAATGACTTTGTGCAATCGCTGGGTGATCTGCGCCGGATTCGGGGTGATATCATTTCGCTTCGCGATCTGCGGTATATCGACGAAGCTCTGGTGGAAAAGCTAGAGACCGAAGTCGCCGAATACGCCGACAAACTGGCGCACCGCTGTGTACAGTTTTTGCTCGATCCGGCTGCGCTCAACCCTTACCAGGAGCGGGTCAGCGGACAGGCCGATCAGATCGAAGGATTGACCAAGGTCACCGATGCTAAGCAACTGGAAGAGGATATCGCCACCAGTGCTGCCGATCTGGAGATGCTGATTGAAATCGTCAGCAACTTGAAGATCGATGACGCCACCCACCGCACCACGATCATCGATAACATTTCGGCCATTTTTGCCACGGTCAATACGGCCCGTGCCGCCCTCAAGAACAAAACCCGTGATCTGATGTCGGTCGAGGGTGTGGCCGAATTCAATTCGCAGATGAAGTTGCTCAACCAGAGCGTCGTCAATTACCTCGACATCTGTGATACGCCGGAGAAATGCGACGAGTTTCTCACCAAGGTGATGATTCAGCTGGAAGAACTCGAGGGGCGTTTCGCCGAGTTCGATGAATTCGTACTACAGCTCACTGAGAAGCGGGAGGAGATCTATAACGCGTTTGAGACCCGCAAGCTGCAGCTCGTGGAGGCGCGGAACAAGCGTGCCAACTCGCTGATGAAGGCGGCGGAACGGATTCTTAACGGCATCAAGACACGCGTCGATAGCCTGGAATCGATCAACGACATCAATGGTTATTTCGCCTCGGATCTGATGATCGACAAGGTACGCGATCTCGTCTCTGAGCTGACGGAGCTGGATGATACCGTCAAGGTGGACGACATCCAGAGTCGGTTGAAGACGGTGCGCGAAGACGCGGTGCGGCAACTCAAGGATCGCCAGGAATTATTTGTTGGTGGCGAGAATGCCATTCAGCTGGGCCAGCATCGGTTCTCGGTGAATGTGCAGCCGCTCGATTTGACCACCGTGCTGCGTGATGAGGCAATGTGTTTGCATCTCACGGGGACCAATTTTTTTGAGGTGATGCAAGACCAGGAACTGAACGACTCGCGGCATGTTTGGGACCAGGAAGTAATCAGTGAAAACCGGGATGTGTACCGGGCTGAGTACCTTAGCTACTGTATGTTTCGTGCGGTTACGGCGGGTGTGGGCGATAATCTGGAAGAACTGATTCCCGATCCTGCAGCGCTCTCGGAGATGTCGGTCGAACAGATTGCGGCCGAGGTGGGGCGGTTCATGGGGCCGCGCTATACCGAGGCTTATTCCAAGGGTGTCCACGATCACGACGCGGCCAAAATCGTGCACGCGCTGCTATCGATGAATAATTCGATCGGGCTGCTGCGGTACAACACCCGCGCCCGCGCGTTGGCATCCGTGTTCTGGCAACAGTTTAACGAGAAGCAGCAAAAAGACTTGATGCAAGCCAAGCTGACCGGGTTTGGATCGATCACCGAGGTCTTTCCCGACACCGACAAACAGGCTGCCTACGTGGCAGAATTGGCGGGCTGGATTGGGACCTTTGTCGAGCAGACTGGTATTTTTCCCGCAGCCTTGGTTGAAGAGGCGGCCGAGTACCTGTTTTACGAAATGCTGGATGGTCGCGGATTTGTGATCAGCCGTACGGCAGCTGACCTGTACGACAGTTTTGAGTCGCATTTGCGCAGTACTGGCCACGAACAGAAAGTGGTCGATTCGCTGGATTCGGTCCGCAAAGATCCGGTAGCCGGATTTGTACTGGCGCGGAACTGGGTGAAAGGCTTTGTGCAGGGTCTGAATGGTCAGGCGGCCGCCACTGACGTGGACTATATCGATGAAGTCGCCCTCTATCTGCGGGCCGGGAAGCTGGACCATACGACGGTGGTAGATGCCCGCGTACAGCAGGACCTGGAGGGGCTGGTTGGCGGCCACAGTGTGATCCAAAAGGGCGGTTATCGCCTGAATTTCAACCGCTTCATGCAGAAACTGAACGACTACCAGCACCAGGTGGTACCCCGGTACCGGCGTTATATCGAACGCAAGAAGGAGCTGGTCGACGAGGCCCGTGACGATATGCGACTGGAAGAATTCCGGCCGCGCGTGCTGACCTCGTTCGTCCGTAACAAGTTGATCGATGAAGTCTACCTGCCCCTGATTGGTGACAACCTGGCCAAGCAGATCGGCGTGGTGGGTGAGGGCAAGCGGACCGACTTGATGGGCTTGCTACTACTCGTATCGCCTCCTGGATACGGTAAGACCACGCTGATGGAGTACATCTCTAATCGGCTGGGAATTATCTTCATGAAAATCAACGGTCCGGCGATTGGACATCATGTCACATCGCTGGATCCCACGGAGGCGCCAAACGCCGGTGCCCGTGAAGAAGTCGAGAAACTGAATCTCGCGTTGGAGATGGGCGACAACGTGATGATTTACCTCGATGACATTCAGCACTGTAATCCAGAACTGCTGCAGAAGTTTATTTCGCTCTGTGACGCGCAGCGGAAGATTGAGGGTGTTTATAAGGGACAAACCCGAACGTACGACCTGCGGGGCCGGAAAGTGGTCGTGGTGATGGCCGGGAACCCGTACACCGAAAGCGGTGAGAAGTTCCAGATTCCAGACATGCTCTCCAACCGTGCGGACGTCTACAACCTGGGTGAAATTATTGGTGACACGGCCGACGCCTTTGAGATGAGTTATCTGGAAAACTGTCTGACGTCTAATCCCGTGCTCAGTAAATTGGCTAGTCGCAGCCAGCAGGATGTGTACGCGATCATCAAGATGGCCAGTCAGGATTCCCGTGAGGGAATCGAAATGGAAGGGAACTACTCGGTTGAAGAGTTGAATGAACTGGTGGCCACGATGAAAAAGCTGGCCACGGTGCGCGATGTGATTCTTAAGGTAAACCGGGAATACATTCGCAGTGCTGCCCAGGCCGACGAGTACCGTACCGAGCCGCCTTTCAAACTACAGGGGTCGTACCGGAATATGAACCGCATCGCCGAGAAGGTGGTGTCGATCATGAATGATGAGGAACTGGAGACCCTGATTGTCAGCAATTACGAGAATGATTCGCAGACCCTGACCAGTGACAACGAAGCCAATATGCTCAAGTTTCGGGAGCTGATGGGGATTCTTACCGAGGAGGAAGCAGAACGCTGGGCTCACATCAAACGGGCCTATACCCAGAACGTCAAGATGAAGGGCCTCGATGCCGACGACCAGTTCGGCCAGGTTGTCTTGCAAATGAGCAACTTCTCTGATGGCCTGGATGCGATCCGCAAAGCAGTGGTTGAAGGGGTGGATCGGATGGGTGAAACTCCCGACGGTGAGGTGGCGAACAGCCCGGTGCCGACGATCAATCCTCAATTGGATCAATTGATTGAGCAGATTTCCGGTGTCCAGCAAGGTCTGGACAATATTGGTAGCGCTGTCTCTGCCGGTGTCGACGAAATCACGCAGTCCGAGCGACCTGCGGCGACCGCCGCTCCGGTAGCCGCAAGTCCTGTCACTGGGACAACCACGACGGATTTTTCCGAAGCATCGCAGGCGCGGCTGGACGATTTGATCCAGCAAGTAAAAGGGATTCACGCAGGTCTGGCGGACATTGGCAGCGCCCTGTCCGCGGGGATCGAGACCATCACCAGTGGCATCGATGACGAGCCGGCTGGCCTGGTCGAGGAGGCCCCGGAATCGAGCTCTCCACCTCCTGCCGAACCCGTTGATCCAGCAGCGGATGACGAAGAGGCCGAATAGTGTCTGGGAGGGGCGGCCGCGTAGCGTTCCGTGGTTGGGCTGGCGGGCCGCGCTTCGGCGCATTATCAGGCAGAGTCGCTGGATATCAACCACGTATTGTGTCCCGCGCAGCCGAGCCCTGCAGCGGCTCGAAAACGTAACTGCAGGACAGGGCTCCCCATAGTCCGGCAAGGTGCCAGCGACTATGATGACCGCTTGCCGGTGCTGGACCGGTTTGCACTGCAACCGTGGTGTGTGTTTGCCGAACGGCGTCGTCGACCAGACGCAGGGCGGCGCGTTGACTGTCGCAATTTGCGTGCGCGACACCCCGACTTGGCTCCGTCGCCAGCTGTGACCTGACCCGCGCTTTGCGTCAAGTGTTATCCTCCGGGCGTACAGCGATGTCCGGGAAGCGATACGGGTAGCACGTCCATAGGGCTCTTTCAATTCCTCGTTTTTTTCTCCCCGTGGTTGTGGAATATGAAGACAGACGAATTACGTGAAATGTACCTGTCATTCTTCGAGAGCAAGGGACACCAGCGTTGCCCCAGCGACGTAATGGTACCGACCTGGGACCCGTCGGTGTTATTCACCCCGGCGGGTATGAACCAGTTCAAGGACCACTTTCTGGGCAAAGTCAAACTTGATTTTGTCCGGGCGACAACCTGTCAGAAGTGTTTGCGAACCGGGGATATCGACAATGTGGGTCGTACTGCGTACCACCAGACTTTTTTTGAGATGCTGGGGAATTTCAGTTTCGGCGATTATTTCAAACGCGAGGCCATTCATTGGGCCTGGGAATTTCTTACCAGTCCACGCTGGCTGGGCATCGCTGCGGATCGCTTGAGCGTGTCGATCTATCTGGACGACAACGAGGCCGCCGACATTTGGCAGCAGGAAATCGGCCTCTCCCCCGAGCGCATCGAACGGATGGACGAGCACGACAATTTTTGGCCAGCCGGAGCACCCACTGACGGTCCGGACGGTGTTTGTGGTCCGTGCAGTGAGATTTTCTACCATCCGCCGGGAGGCGGACCGGAAGTCGAAATCTGGAATCTGGTATTCACACAATTCAACCGAGTAGGAAACCCACCCGACAATTTACGACCCCTGCCTAGCAAGAACATTGACACTGGCATGGGGCTGGAGCGCACCGTCGCGACGTTACAGGGGGTCGACACCAACTTCCACATCGATACGTTGCGACCCCTCGTGGACGCCGCCGCCGATGTGTGCCAGGTGGCTTACGAACCCGATAGTGATGCGGGACGACGCTTGCGACGGATGGCTGATCATGTGCGCGCTTGTGCCATGGCGATTCATGAGAATGTTTACCCTGGACCACAAAAGGAAAAGTATGTGATTCGCCGGTTGCTCCGGCGCGCGGTGTTGGACGGTCACCAGCTCGGGTTGCGTGATCCGTTCTTGTACCAGCTGGTGCCGGCAGTGGTCGAAGTGATGAAGGGCCCCTACCCGGAATTGCTGGAAACGACGAATCGGGTCGCTGACGTGATCAAGAACGAGGAAACTGGTTTTCTGGGAACGCTTGATGATGGGTTGGCGCGGATTGAGCATTTGTTTTCCCAGTTCAGGGATGAACGACGCAATACCGTGGATGGTGCTGCGGCTGCCGACCTCTACCAGACTTACGGGGTACCGCCGGAAGTCTTTGAGTCGCTGGCCGCCGAGCAGCAGCTGGCCTTTGATTGGGAAGGTTTTCAGAGCGCGATGGAGGCGCATGGCGAGGCGTCCGGTCGTTTGACACATTCGGTGATGGATGTCAAAGGTCCGGAAGCGACGATCAAGCAAGCGCTGCACACCGTGGAATTCCTGGGGTACGACACGACTGAGGCGGAAGCGGAATTGAAATTCATCATTGCCGGTGAACAACTACTCGATCGGTGGAGTACCGTAGGTCCGGATACCCCCGTGCAACTGGTGTTGGATCGGACCCCGTTTTACGGTGAGGCGGGTGGACAGGTGGGAGACAGTGGAGAAATTTCCGCAGCAGGCGTTCGCTTCGTGGTGACCGACACGGACCGTCAGGGTGATTTGTTGTTACATCGTGGGCACCTGCTGGAGGGTGAATTACAGACCGGAAGCCGTGTGATGGCGGTTGTTGATGACACGCGGCGACAGGCGATCCGCCGGGCGCATTCAGCGACACATATTTTGCACCATGCGCTGCAGCAGAACCTGGGAACACATGCACAACAGCAGGGCTCCAAAGTCGATGGCGATTGGTTGCGATTTGATTTCACGAACCTCTCTGCAGTGCCGGGCGAACAGCTGGCGACGATCGAAGCGAAGACGGTGTCCTGCATCGAGGCTGCTGCACCCATTACTGCGAGTACGGTACCGTTGGCGGAAGCTCGTCAGGCGGGTGCTATGATGTTGTTTGGTGAAAAATATCCCGATCCGGTCCGCATGGTATCGATGGGTGATTTCAGCAAGGAGTTGTGTGGGGGAACGCATCTGGAGAACACGCGCGATGTGGGTGCTTTTGAAATTACTGCCGAGGAGGCCGTGTCATCGGGAGTGCGTCGCGTGATTGCGCTGACGGGAGAAAAGGCTCGCGAGCATGCCCGTCAGACGCGGTTGGCACTGACGGAGTGTGCCCAGCTACTGGAAGTCGACGCGCTGCAAACTCCAGTCGCGGCAGCTGGTTTGGCGCGCACCGTGCGGGATCTGAAAAAAGAGCTGTCCGGTGGCGGTCAACGGACGATTTCCGCGGAGGATGCGAAGATCGCAGGAGCAAGCGATCAGGAAGCCACCTACGCCGAGATCAAGGAGGCCTTGCGACAAACGGCGCGGACTTTAAACGTCGCGCTCTTCGAAACGCCGGCCCGCTTGAAAACCTTGCAAGCAGAAATTGAAACCTTAGAGAAACAACGACAGCAGCTGGTTACTTCGGGGGATGTGTCAGTGGAAGGGCTCCTCGAACAGGCCCAGCAGCTGGCGGATTTTCAACTGGTGATTGCCGAAATCCCCGGTGCGAACCCGAATTTACTGCGGCATTTGATTGATCGTTTGCGGAAGCAGACGTCACCGATTGCGGTGTTGCTGGCCGCTCCGGCTGGCGACGACAAAGTCGTCCTGGTAGCAGGATTGAGCCCAGAATTGACCGATCGCGGTGCCCATGCCGGCAAATGGGTCTCGGCGGCGGCCCAGGTGGTAGGGGGGGGGGGGGGCGGAAAACCAGATCTGGCCCAGGCGGGTGGCCGGGATCCGCAGCAGCTGCCCGCGGCATTGGAAACGGCTCGGGAGGTGATTCAGCAGCAGTTGGGCGGTTCCTGAGCGTGTACGCTCCTCCACAGCCGCTATACCCCGAGCGGCGGAGACCGGCTAAAATTCAGCTCTCGCCTTGGAGGTCTGCGCGGATCGGGTCCGTTTCCCGTCGTGCATTCACAGCGGCGGTCCGGTTTCGATTTCCCCAATCAACCCGGTCCCCAGTCCGCCCAAATCCAATTCAGGTTCTGAGATAAATTCCATACAACTTGGGTAGGTGTTCATGGATTTGTTCCTGGGAGTCGATAAGGGTAGCGGCTCACACTCTGTGTGCCGTGCTCGATCGTTCCACATGGCGGTGTATGCCTTGCCCGCAGGCAGTTGTGACCTGACGCGGCCTGCGGACACCACGAATTGGCGATTGGTATTACCCTGTTGTGACGCTTCCCTGCCCACCCTGATTGAAATCAGAGCGCAATGAAAAATCGAGTCGTTGTCACCGGTTTGGGATTAGTCAATCCACTCGGATTGGACGTCGATCCTGTTTGGGAGCGTCTTAAGCAGGGCGACTCGGGTGTGGGTTATACGACGGTTTTTGATGCCAGTCGATTTCCCACCAAAATTTCAGCAGAGATCAAGGATTTTGAGAATCTGCCTTTGGGTCAGGATGCTGGCCTTTGGAAACGGCGCGCGCGCCATACTTGTTTTGCAGCCAGCGCGGCGCTCAAGGCAATGGAATCATCGGGAATTCAGGAACAGGACCTGGATCCTACCCGGCTCGGTGTCTACCTGGGTGCCGGTGAAGGAAACCAGAATTTCGAGGCGTTTTCACGGATGGTCGCTGCCGGACTGGCAGATGGTGAGCTCGACTTGTCGCGATTTGCCCGGGTTGGTCTGGAAACACTTGACCCTATTGGGGAATTGGAGCAGGAACCGAACATGCCGGTGGGATATGTATCCAGCATATTCAATGCCCAGGGCCCGCAAGTGAATTGTCTCACGGCCTGTGCTGCCAGTAGCCAGGCGATCGGAGAAGCAACCGAGATCATTCGCCGTGGTGACGCGGATGTCATGATTTCCGGTGGTGCCCACAGCATGATCCATCCTTTCGGTATCACGGGATTCAACCTGCTGACCGCGCTGTCAACGCGCAACGATGAACCGACGCAGGCATCGCGACCTTTTGACCTGAACCGCGACGGGTTTGTCTTGGGGGAAGGAAGCGGAATGGTGGTACTCGAGTCACTCGACCACGCCCGCGGTCGCGGCGCCCATATTTTTGGGGAAATTCTCGGGTACGGTGCTACTGCGGATGCCTACCGAGTCACTGACATTCACCCGGAAGGTCGTGGTGCGATTCGTTGCATGCGAATGGCGATTGCGGATGCGGGAATCGACCCGTCGCAGGTCGACTATGTCAATGCCCACGGTACCAGTACCACCGTCAACGATCGAGTGGAATCACTTGCTTGTCGCGAGGTATTCGGTGAACGGGCACTGGAAACGCCCGTATCCAGTACGAAAAGCATGATGGGACATTTGATCGCTGCCGCTGGTGTCACCGAGTTGATCGTTTGTCTGATGTCCATTCGCGACAACGTGCTTCCGCCCACAATCAACTACGAGACTCCCGATCCGGAATGCAACCTGGACTACATTCCTAACGCCTCCCGGGAAGCGAGTTGTAATATTGCTTTGAATAATAGTTTTGGTTTTGGCGGACAGAACATCACTCTCGTCGTGGGCCGATTTCGCGACTAAGAACACGACAAGTTGCTGGCGCATCTTTGCGATGAAATCGCCATCGTTCTACGAGTCTCGTTCAAACTACTTTATAGGGTGGAGAATAGCCCGTGCCTGATTCGCACCTGCAGACAATTGTCTGTTGTTTGGGTCAACCCGTTGCCGGAAATCCCACCCAATTTATGATCGAACGCGCGTTCCGGGCCGCGCGCCTGGATTGGCGTTATCTCACTCTGGAAGTGTCTCCAGAAAACCTGGCGGCGGCTGTCGCGGGAATGCGGGCACTCGGATTCAAAGGAGGCAATATTACGATTCCCCACAAAGTGGCCGTGATTGAGCACCTCGATGGGCTCAGTCAAGCGGCGCAATTGATGGGAGCGGTAAATTGCATCAATCGAGACGGTGATCGGCTGCTGGGCGAAAACACTGACGGCAAAGGTTTTGTCCAATCATTGAAAGAACAAATTGATCCGCAAGGCAAGCAGATCGTACTTTTTGGAGCAGGCGGTGCCGCGCGTGCCATTGGTGTCGAACTGGGTTTGTCGGGCGTGGAACACATTACTGTTGTCAATCGAAGTGAGCAGCGTGGGCAAGAACTGGTTGACTTGCTCAATCAGAAAGTGGAAGTTCATTCTGATCTGATAATTTGGGACGGTGATTACCAGATTCCCGAGAACACCGAGGTCGTCATCAATGCCACCTCGATCGGTTTAGGTGACGCCGCCGCGCGCGTCCCGGTGGATGCCAGCACCTTGACTTCTGAGATGGTTGTTGCCGACGTTGTTTTCAATCCACCGCAAACCCAATTTCTCTCGGAAGCGGCCACCCAGGGCTGTCGCACCATTGATGGTCTGGGAATGCTGGTGAACCAGGGTGTGATCGGGTTTCACGTTTGGACTGAGATCGATGCAGATGCAGCCGTAATGCGAGAAGCGCTGGAAGAATATCTGGAGCTATAAACCCGAAAACCGCTGACAACATCGCGCGACGCAGCCGCCATGCCCGTCATTCTGGTGATTCACCAAGGTCGATTCGTCGAGTGTCCAGCCGATTTCAAATACCGCGCTTGACATTTTTTTAGGTTGGTTCGTACATTGGTCGCAGCAGGGAGGCGATCGATTCTGGAACCTGGTTCTGCGGCGGAACAGGTTCTTCGGCAGGGAAGGAGGTCTGTTGCAGTGGTTTACGAGAATGTATCGAGAGTCGAGGACCGGGCACAACGCGCATTGGCGTCCAGCCCGATTTTTGCGCTGCGCGATCTCAAAGTGGAACGTGAGGGAGAAATCCTCTGGATCCACGGGCGCGTCAATTCTTTCTATCACAAACAGCTGGCACAAGAGGCGATTCGCGCGCTTGCCGACGGATTGCAGGTAGTCAATTCAATCGATGTAGATTGACGCGCTGCGTGTCAACGGAATGCCGTCTCCAGGCAATTCCCGAAGAGGGTGGATCCTCCGACAGGAATCCTCCGACCCAGCCTTCCGGTCAGGCACCAACTCGTTGGCGATTCTGGTCGAGTTGCTGGAGGGTTACTGCCAGCACACGGTCAACACTCAGATCCCGCATGCAGCGATGATGGTCCAGTGGGCACCGTGAACGACCACAGGGTGCGCAGTCGAGTCGCTGCCAGAGCTGCGTTTCTTGCTGGTGGTAGTTCGCGCTCCAGCGCGGATCGGTGGGACCGAAAAGCGCTACGCAAGGTACACCAAACGCGGCTGCCAGATGGCGGGGCCCGCTGTCGGTTGTGACGACACAATCGCTCCGTCGGATACAGGCTTTACTCAGCCCGATGCTCAAGGGCCGGTTATGAATTCCGATGATACGTCGATGCGCCGCCCGGTCGACCAGTTCTGCTACGGCCCGGCGCTCGGCCGGGCCACAGATCATCAGGACTACGACATCGCGGTGCTGGACGAGCTGCAAGGCCAGTTCCCGAAATGAGTCGAGCGGCCACGACTTGGACACACCACGGGCTGACCCCGTATTGAGAGTGACTACCTGTCTGGCATGAGTCATTTGCGGGTGGTGCCAGATTTGATCAGCCTGTTGCTCGTCGCCAGGTGTTGTGGTCAATTCCAACTGCTCGGAGGTGGTTTTGCAACCGATCGACTGGGCGAGTTCGAGATAGTGGTCGACAGCAGAACGCGGTAGAAAGTGACTGCCACGCCGCGGCGCATGCAATCGATCTGTCAGTAGTACCCCGCGCCAATCACGGGCAAACCCGACCCGTCGCTGGGCGCCACCCCGCCACGCCAGAAATGCTGTCGAAAGTGAATTCGTCAGCAATAACGCGATGTCGATGTCGGCTTGTCGAAGACGGGTAACAAGCTTGCGTTTTCCGCGTCGGTGCGGTTCATAGATCATCCATTCATCGAAGTAGCGACTGCCTTGCAGTACGGGTTGTACATAGGGTCGTGCCACGGCGATCAGGCGATTTGTGGAATCGTAGTGTTGCCGGATGGCGCGCAGCGCGGGAGTCGACATCACGACATCACCAATCCAGTTTGGCAAAAAAATAGCGACGCGCATGACAGGTTGATTTGTTGGGAGTTGGCGCTCACTCAGGCAGCGCGCGCTGCCTGGGTGGAGTTCGGCTTACGGTGGGAATTCTCTGTGAGGTTCCGTTCCCACAAGCGAGCACGCTTCATGAAGGAATAGAACCCGGTTAATGCGCAGACCTGCAAACCAGCTTTGCCATCCAGGAATCCACCGCGCAACACATACGCATGGAAAAATCGCAGCGGGCCAGCAACGAGCAGGTCGACAAACGAGGCGCGGCGGCCCGACTCGTTCCAGATGTGCGCCTGATAGCTGGTGTAGCGATTGAGTTTTCGGAAGAACGAATCGTAATTTGCATAGGTGTCGTGTTGGAGGGCCGCTTTGAGACGGGCGACACGACCCGAATCGACCTGGACTTCAGCATGATCATTGTCGCCTACGTAAACTGCGTGATCGCGACGGAACAATCGCAGGCAGCGATCTGATTGCCATCCGCTGTAGCGGATCCTCTGCCCGAGAAAATAGTTATCTCGAGGTATCCAATAACCGTCGACATCACTCGTTTCCGCGAGTCGCTGTTGAATCTCTACAGCCAGCGCGGGCGTAACGCGCTCATCGGCATCGATCACCAAGACCCAGCTGTGGCGTGCCTGGGGGATGGCCCAGTTCTTGAAGTCCCCTGAGTGGATGTACTGGCGCTGGATCAGTCGGCAGTCGGGCTGTCGCTGAATGAGATCCAGTGTGCCGTCCCGGGAGCCGGAATCGGCGATCAAGATCTCATCGGCCAGAGGGCGGACCGACGCGAGGCACTCCTCGAGGTTATCTATTTCGTTTTTGCAGGGAATGAGTACTGTCAGTTGGTTCATCAGGCTGCTGCCCTCCGTTGAGCGGGAGGTTTGATGAAGACGGCATCGACCAACTTTGGAACACCGTCTACGTAAGCGCTGCCGAGGTTGCCGCGATACAAGAACCCATGCGATTCCAGCGCCTGCAATAAGTCATGGAAGTGCGGCCTTGCACGTTCTTCACCAATGGCCGCTTCGACGATAATCGCGGCTGCCTGGCCGAGCAACTTGGGCGCTCCTGCCAGGACCTCCAGCTCGGCACCTTCCACATCAAGCTTGAGGAGAATTTCCCCGTTCAGGGTGAGCGAGGCAGCGACGTCGTCCAGTTTTTCCATGCGGGTTGTGAACGAAGTGTGCTTTTCGGGTTGGCAGGAGGTACCAGGTGGCCGTAAACCAGATCCGCCAGGATGGTCTTGATTGCAGAAAAACTCGATCGGACGAGACGCATCACCAAGTGCGATGTTGAAGGTTTGGACATGGTTTCTTTGCCTGGCGGCCCAGCGTTCCAAGCGCTGGTAGCAGTGAGGTAGGGGTTCAAAACAATAGATATTGGCTGCGGGAAACAATTTTCGATAACGACGGGCCATCTTGCCGACATGCGCACCGATGTCAAAAACAGTGCCGATGGGTAACTCGGCCACGCCGTTGAGCCGACGCCGAGATTGGGCGTAGTCAATGATCGGTTTGAGTCCCAGGCGCAAGCGGCAGAAGCGAAGCAGGGCGTGGAGAGGCTTGGCAGTCATCGTGTTATCTTGTGGGCTGGTGGTTCCGAGCAAGCGGGTTGCGTGGTGTGATCACTGTGTCGTCGCGGGGGGGGCTTTTGTCAGGCGGCCTGTTGCTGGCGGCCTGCTCGTTTCTGGGCGACTCCGATCAAGGTGCGGCCAAACAAGGTTGGCGGAGAATTTTCCATGCGGGTGCCTTTGGTGGCTGAGTATTTCAGCTGTGTCAGACCCCAAATCAGAGGCGCCAGCCAGGCAAGTCCCAGGGAGGAACGCTGCAAGCGGTCGGTTGTCAATCGGTTCAAGTCAAGGCCGGCGCGCGCCAGCAGGTAGTAGTACCGGTCAGGGGTCGAAGGGCCGATGTGCTGGCTGATGGGATCATCCACGTTGGGGTCAAGCGGGCCATGCGAATAAAAGTAACCAGTAAGCAAGTAGGACAGGCGGGATTTCAGTGAGGCGATGTTGGGTGTGGTAAAGAAAAATTTTCCGCCAGGCTTCAATAGTCGGTGGATTTCTCCAAAGAGTGTTAATTGACTTTCCAGGTGTTCCACCACTTCGACCGCCACAATCGCATCGAATTGTTCGTTGTTGTAGGGCAACGGTTGGCACGCATCTGCCAGTTGGCAGGTGACTCCGGGACATTGGAATAGTTCGGGGAACAAGTCACAGGCTTCCATCTGAAAACCTGCTTGCTGAAGACGGTAAGACATACCACCCGGACCGGCACCCAGATCGAGTACGCGCGGCGCCGATTGTGGATGCGAGGATTTGATGTCACCGATCACCAGAGGTGCCAATAAGGAGTGCATTCCGGGGATCGTCAAACCATGAGGAGCTTGTGACGGGTCCTCTGGGGCGTGAACTTGTTGATCAGAATCAGTAGTTTGCCGGTGCGTCATGTTAGATTGTGGAGTTTGAAAATCTGCTTATCTGTCGAGGAACATTGTTTGCCCATTAAATCGTCGGGATCTTAAATCCCGAGTCGTACCGCATGTGATTGGTTGGCTGATTTGTTCGGGGCACACGCCGGTGCTCCGGTGCGGACACCTCTTCCCCTCACGGAAAGTAATTGCTCATATAATTCCACTGTTTTCCTGACCATCCGGTCGGCGGTGAAATGCTGTGTGGCATGACGCCGCGCGCGGGCAGCGCGCTGTGCCGCTACTGCGGTTGAGGTGAGCGCTGTGCGCAATGCATTTGCCAACGCGGCAGTGTCATTGGGCCTGACAGCCCAGGCTACCGGAGACGAGTCATTTTCCAATAACTCGGGAATTCCACCGGCCGTTGTAGTTACCACCGGCCGCGCTGCCAGCATCGCGTCGATGAGTGAAGACCCTAATCCCTCCAGATGGGAAGCCAGTGTGCACACGTCTGCGGCCTGGATCAGGTCTGGAACGTCTTCGCGGTATCCGAGAAATCGTACCGTATTGCTGACCCGTAGCCCTTCCGCTTGCTGCTGCAACTGCGGACGCAGTGGGCCATCCCCCACGAGCACCAACTGGAATGAGTTCCGGGACGCTGGAGTTGCCTGGCCGGTGCGATTATTGGTGACGATCCGCGCCCAGGCATCGAGCAGGCAGTGGTGGCCTTTGGGCGTTGTTAATGACGCCACGCAAACAACCACTTTTGTTCTATCGTTGATTTTCAGGGTACGGCGTCCGCGGTCACGGTTGCCTGCCGCAACTCGTCGTGGGTCGACACCATCGTAGACCACGCCTAATCGATTCGTATCGATCCCTGCGGCGGCACACGCGCGGGCCGCCGCTCGGGAGACGCAGACCACCTGGTCGGCGAAATGGTGATAGCGCCATACGGAGTGTGGCGCGGCAGATCCCCGGCGGGCCACAATCCGCACAGGCTGGTGGAGACGCCAGGCGGCGCAGCCACCGGTGGTAAGTGCATGGGAATCGTTGAAATGCAAAATATTGGGTTGCCACTGCCGCCAACCGGTCCGTATGCGCCATTGCGCAAGTGGATTCCAGCCTTTGCCAGAAAATAGCGTAACTGCGAAGCCGGCCTCCTGTAGTCGTTGGCCAAAGGGCGCATCGCGCCGGGCGACAATCCGGCAGTCGTGCCCGTGTTGGCGCAGACCCTGCGCCAGCAACAGCGCCTGCTGCTCGCCACCGTGCCAGTCCCTGGCTGTGGAAACGAGTACGACTTTGATGGGGCGCACGAGGGGGATTCCTCAAAAGGCAAAGAGGGCGACGCAATGTATCGATTTTGTTCATTCGAAACCAGCACAATTTGATGGCACCTTCAGCTAGCAATCGAACCGCCAGCAGCCGGGATTTGCATTGCGGGACGATCGCCGGTTGGAAAATCAACCGGCTGACGATAATCTGGATCTACCACGATACGCTGACCACGGCGTACACCCCATGGTTTCCCCGGTTGGATGCCAGCGAGGTTTTCTCCTTGCATTGGAATTTTTCGTGAATGACGGAAAGCCGGTGGGCAAAACCGAGCTGACTTGGCGCAGATGGGGGCGTATCGCCGGACCACTCTGCGCGCTGGCAGTGTACTTTGTCTTTCAGCCCTCGATCTCGGCGTTCTCGGTTCCTGCGGGAGCATCTCAACGCGCAGTCGGATCACCGGTCTCCAATGTCAACGCGCTACAGCAGCATGCGGAACGGACACGCGTGACCGCATCCCTGGCAGTCTGGATTGCCGTCTGGTGGATTACGGAGGCGGTACCGCTACCGGTGACGGCGCTCCTCCCACTGGTCCTGTTTCCCGGCTTTGGAGTGGTCCGCTTTCAGACGGTTGCCCAGGAGTACGCAAACAAATACATCTTCTTGTTCATGGGTGGGTTTATGCTGGCGATTGCCATGCAACGTTGGAATTTACACCGGCGGATAGCCCTGTTGACGGTACTCTCGGTAGGCACTTCACCGCGACAACTGGTAGCGGGTTTCATGTTGGCGACTGCCTTTCTGAGCATGTGGATCAGTAATACTGCAACCACCGTCATGATGCTTCCCATCGGACTGAGTCTGATCGAATTGTTCCAGCGAAAAACAGACTTGTCTGGCTCCGCTGGACTGGAGCAGTCGTTTGGCGTCTGCTTGATGCTGGGAATTGCTTATGCGGCGAGTATCGGCGGTATGGCTACACTAGTGGGAACTCCCCCCAATGCACTCTTGGCCGGCTACTTGCACCAGCGGGGCATTCTGATTGGTTTTGCCGAGTGGATGTTCTTTGCGTTGCCGCTGGCGCTTGTCCTACTGATCACCACCTGGTTTTTATTGACGCGCATCTTGTTTTCTCTACCAGCGGTTGACGTATCAACAGGTGCCAGCTTGATCCGCGCCGAATGGAAAAAACTGGGGCCCATGTCACGACCCGAATGGCTGGTGCTGTCGGTGTTTATGGCCACGGCGGCTGCCTGGATACTACGCAAGCCACTTGCCAATTGGGAAGTACTATCTGACCACGTGCCCTTGTTGGCACGGGTCGATGACACTTGGATTGCACTCCTGGCGGCGATCAGTCTGTTCTTGATTCCCAGTGATCTAAAACGCGGTCCGTTTCTATTGGATTGGGAAGCAGCCTCCGCCCTGCCCTGGGGAGTCCTGCTACTGTTTGGTGGCGGCTTGAGTCTGGCCGCGGCGATGGAGGAAAGCCAATTGGCGCGCTGGATCGGCAGCCAATTTGCCGAAATGGGGGGCCTCCCTGTTTTTTGGATTGTGGCGGCGGTCGCTCTGACCGTGATATTCTTCACCGAAATTACCAGCAACCTGGCAACGGTGTCGGCGCTGCTGCCTGTCTTGTTTGCGGTCGCCCGGGGTGGAGATCTGGATCCACTTTGGCTGCTTGTTCCCGCGGCGTTAGCGGCCAGCTGTGCTTTCATGTTGCCGGTTGCCACGCCACCTAATGCGATTGTGTTTGGCAGCGGTCATATTCGGACGGGAGCGATGGTGCGAACTGGTTTTTGGCTGAATGTGGTTGCGGCTGTCTTGATTCCTCTGTTTGTCTATTCTTGTGCACAGCACTTCCTTCCATTTCGGCAATCAAATTCTCCGTGATCGTTGACGACGCCTCTGCCAGGCATGACAATCCGACTTCACGCGCCGTACCACGGTCCATTTCCAGGGGAAAAGTGTGATGGAAAAAGCCACCTTCGCCGCAGGTTGTTTCTGGGGCGTGGAGCACGCGTTTCGCCAGGTATCCGGAGTTCGCTCAACCACAGTTGGGTATACGGCTGGTGACGTGGATCAGCCAACCTACGATCAAGTGTGTACGGATCGCACAGGCCATGCAGAGGCAGTTGAGATCGAGTTTGATGCAGATCAGGTCAGCTACGACCAGTTGTTGCAAGTGTTTTGGGAATGCCATGATCCGACTCAGAAGGATCGCCAGGGAGCGGATGTGGGTACCCAGTATCGATCGGCCGTCTACTACCACTCCGTGCGGCAAAAAGCTGCGCTTGTCGCTTCCAGGGACCGCCACCAGGAGCGGTGTACCCGTCCCATTGCGACCGAAATTGTGTCCGCGGTGACCTTCTGGCCTGCCGAGGATTACCATCAGCAATATTTGGAGAAACGAGGGTTGGCCAGTTGCCATCTGCCGGGATCCGCTTCATAAGCGCGTCTCGATGGGACTGGGTCTGGCTGAGCCGCTTGTGTACCTGACTGCTTACGTACCTGAACAGTTGGCCTGTATCGAAGAGAACGTGTTGCAGGACAGCGTTATCTGATCGGGAGGGGATTATGATTCGTGTCGGACTCGCCGGTATTGGCTTTATGGGGTGGATTCATTGGTTGGCGTACCAGAAGGTCGCCAGTGCGCAGGTGACGGCAATTTGTTCGCGCAACCCACAGAAACGCGCGGGTGACTGGACGGACATCCAGGGGAATTTTGGCCCCCCCGGTGAACAAGTTGACACCAGTCAGCTCGCGACCTGTGCGACGCTCGAAGAACTGTTGGCCGATGAATCAATCGATCTGGTTGACCTCTGCTTGCCTCCACATCTGCATTGTGAGGCTGCGATTGCGGCGCTGCAGGCTGGTAAACACGTGTTTGTGGAAAAACCCATGGGGCTGACGACCGCCGAATGTGACCAGATGGTGGCCGCCGCTGCCGCTGCGGATCGGCAAGTCCTGGTTGGTCACGTACTTCCCTTTTTTCCTGAGTACGCACATGCGCGTAGTGTGATTGCCAGTGGTACCTACGGTCGATTGTTGGGCGGTCATTTCAAGCGGGTGGTTTCCGATCCGTCCTGGATCGAGGACTTTTACGATCCGACGCGGGTCGGCGGACCCCTGGTCGATCTGCATGTTCACGACGCGCACTTGATTCGCATGTTATTTGGCATGCCCCAGAGCCTGGTATCCCAAGGGCGGATGCGCGGCGCGGTTGTTGAATTTTGTACCACACTGTTCCGGTATGCGGATACGTCACTGGTTGTCAGTGCCTCCAGCGGTGTCATTAACCAGCAAGGGCGGCCCTTTACACATGCTTTGGAGATTCACCTCGAGCAGGCGACGTTGCACTACGACCATGGGGGTTTTACAGATGGCCCAGAGACGATGCCGCTGAAGGTGCTTACCGCGGACGATCAGGTGCTGCGCCCCGATCTAGGAGATGGTGACCCGATCCGCGCCTTTGAAGTCCAGATCGAGGAAGTAGTTCGTTCGATTGAAACGGGTGAATCTTCTGCGATTCTTTCCGGCGCACTGGCGCGGGATGCGATTTTGCTGTGCCACAAACAGACCGAGTCGGTGGTCACTGGCAGCTCAGTACTGCTTTGATGCGTTCGTACTAGAGGCTGACGGTCAAGGGCCTGCTCAATAGAAGTAGTACATCATGAACATGGCGGCCGCGGCCAGTAGCCCGGCGTAACTGCGATCGTCTGATACCGCGAATTGGGCAAAACTTGTTTTGTCGGATGCCTGCTCCCCGAAACTGCGCCAGACTTCGCGCAAGAAAGCAGCCAGGGTCCATAGCGCTGCCAGCCAGGCGGCCACGGCGGGTGCCAGACTGCCGGTCACCATCACGGCCGCCAAGACGGCGAACACTACGACGGAGATGGCGGCGCTAGCGGCCAGCTGTCCCAGTCTCTGAGGCGCATGCCCGCCTAGTACAGACCACGTGTTCTTGCTCTTTTCCTGATCGGGTGCCTGCGCCAGGCTGACGATCACAAAGACGATCGCGGATAACCCGATGACGACCACGACTCGGTGAAAGAAATTCAACTGAGGTCCGAGCGCTCGGTGCAAGCCAGAGATCCGGGGTAACACGTCGTTCTCCAGGTGTTGTTCGAAGTCCCTGACGCTGTGCTCGTGAAATTCTGCTGGAATGGCACCGATGGAAACGTCATTCAGTTGTTTGTGTCCCAGTGCCAGATCATACATCGTGCGATCCACATCCGAATCGTAGGCAAATTGAACTGCTGGCGAGAGGACGAGACCGGCGATGATGGTTACCCAGGCCGCGCCACGCGTACCCCGCGTCCAAAAGATGCCCATCAAGAACGCGACCAAAACCCCGGGAGTGAGATAATTTGAGTAATTGGCAATGTTCAGAAAGAAATTGGACTGGGAATTAGGATCCATAATGAATACAGCCATCACAATGGCCATCAACATCAGTGCGATAATGGAAAGCCGTCCGACTCGAATCATTTCGCGATCGGTGGCATCAGGCGAGAAGTATTTCCGGTAGATGTCGACGGTAATGATCGTCGCTGCCGAGTTCATCATCGAGTCGATTGAGGACAAAATAGCACCGATCAAGCCCGCTGCAATCAGTCCCACAAAGCCAATGCCCAGGGGTGAAATCAGGTAGGTCACCAGTACGGGAAATACCGTATCAGGCGCAATCTTCTGATCCTGGAAAGCGGGCGTTTCTCGGAATAGATAGAAGGCGGCTACACCCGTCCCGATCGCAAAGAACGGAATCAGCAGTTTGAGAAATCCAGCTACGATAATTCCCAAACGGGCTTCACCGCCCGTCCGGGCACCGAGGGCGCGCTGCACGATAAATTGATTGGTACCCCAGTAGTAGCAGTGCATAAACATCAGCCCTGTGAGCACGCCTGTCCAGGGCAGGTCAGGGTGATTCATCGGCTCGTAGAGCTTTAGTTTTGCATTCGTTCCAGCTGCCGCATCGAGCATCATCATCCGGCCCCATCCGCCCAGTTCGGAAAAGGTCAATAGAGCAACAGCAATACCACCGAACAGGATGAGTACGGATTGGATGACGTCGGTATAGACGACCGCTTTGAGGCCACCGATGATCGTATAGCTCGCTGCGATTACCCCCAGCGCAATGACAAAAGCAACATAGTAACTGGTCCGCACTTTTTCTTGAGTGGCCAGAGGTTGAGCAGTGCTGGAGACTGTTGGTGCCGCAGCCTGGGTCGTTGCCACCTCCGCATCGCCGGTATCGGTTGATCCGGGCTCGGTCACCATGGCCATTTCCCCCATCAATACACAGACCGTCCGCGCCCCGATATACAGACCGGGTACCATCTGTACGAAGGCCATGATGATGACCATGATCAGCGCGTAGAGCAGCCGACTTTCCCCACCGTAGCGCCGTTCCAGGTATTCCGAAAGCGTGTACAAGTTGAGCTTGCGATAGACGGGCAGGAACCCGTAGCACATCAACAGCAGTCCGGCGATCGCGCCCAGTTCAAAATGGCTCTGGGCGAAGCCGATACTGAATCCCACTCCCAACATGCCGACCATATGATTGGCGCTGACATTGCTGCCGAAAATGGATCCCGCCACACCGAACCAGCGGATCCCTTTGCCAGCCAGAAAATAGTCTTCGGAAGTCTCTTCCTGGCGTCCGGCGAAGAAGCCGACCGCCATGACACCGAGCAGCGTAACGACGAAAACAACCAGGTCGAGTGTCTGCAGTTGCATAGGATTACCATCAAAATGTGGTTTCGGGCCCATTATAGTGGCCGCTGGCGGTTGCTAAAGCGTCGCGCGCGGAATAATCTGAGGGCCTTCCAATTGCGGCAGGCATCAGCCGCGACGTGTGGATTGCCTGCCGTCGTCTGCCGACTCATTTCGCTTAAGGAAAAATCCCATGGCCCGACGTAGCCTGCTCTGCTGTTCTTTGTTGGCAATTTCCACAATCGCTCTCGGTCTGGTCGTGTCCAGCGAACCGGCTGGCGCTGAAAAGAAAGCGGCAGCGCGCTTCTTTGAAATGCGGATCTATACCACCAATGAGGGAAAACTTGACGCACTGCACAGTCGGTTCCGTGATCACACCAATTCACTCTTCAAGAAACATGGCATGGAGCTGGTTGCATATTGGACACCGACGGATGAAAAAACGGCCAAAAACACCCTGATTTACGTGTTGGCCTACCCCAGCCTGGAAGCCCGTGACAAAGCCTGGAAAGGATTTGTCAACGATCCCGCCTGGAAAAAAGCGTACGCTGCATCGATCAAGGATGGACGTCTGGTCAAGAAAGTCGAGTCCGAGTACATGGTTCCCACGGACTACTCACCCCTGAAATAAACCGGGTCGTGTTCTGGGGCCTGGCCGAGTGTATTGCCTTGGAAGAGACCGATGGGTGGGTTTTTGTTGCCGTATCTTCTGGGAAGTACGCGTGCACTGGCATCCTGGGGCAGTGCGCGTGTGTGGCTTTCATTGCTCGGCCTGTTGATCGTGCGTCCGGTTGAAGCGGACAACTGGGCGCGCTGGCGGGGGCCGCAGGGAAGTGCCGTGTCTGCGGAAACGGGCGTCCCTCTCCAGTGGGATCAAGATCGCAATGTCCGCTGGAAGACCTCGATTCCCGGTGAGGGTAGTTCTTCACCGATCGTGTGGAACGATCGCGTGTTCTTGACCTCCGCCGAAGATGAAGGGTGCCGGCGATCGTTGCACTGCCTGGATTTGCTTACCGGTCGGATCATCTGGTCGGCTCAGGTGGAGCACGATTGGCCTGAATTGACTTCGGCGCTGACCGGACACGCGGCTGCTACCCCGACCACCGACGGCCAGCGGATATTTACCTGGTTTGGAAATGCGGGTTTGAGCTGTCACGATTTTGCAGGGCGTCAGGTGTGGCATCGTGATTTGGGTGTATTTGAATCCGAATTGGGTCTTGCCAGTTCACCGGTTCTGGTGGGCAAGCGACTGATTCTGGTTTGTGACCACGATGGAACACGTTTCAAATCGTTTGATTCCTTTCTGATCGCCCTTGACCCGCAAACCGGTCAGACCCTCTGGAAAACCCCACGAGCAGGTCTGCTCCGTTCCTGGAGCACGCCGATTGCTGTGGAAAGTGCGCAGGAGAAGATCTTGATCGTCAACGCGCAAGATCAGCTGCGAGCGTATGATCTGGTCCATGGCCGGCAACGATGGTCGGTGGCCGGCATGACGCCCTGGGTGACGCCGTCGCCCGTTGTTTCCGGAGGGCTGATTTTTGCCAGTTCTGGTCGAGATGGTCCGGCACTGGCAGTCAAGCCGGGAGGCCGCGGCGACGTTACTGAGACACATGTGGCCTGGAAACAATCGCGTGGCGCACCCTACGTCTGCTCGCCGATTGTCTATCAGGGCTACCTCTATCTGCTCAATGAAACGGGCATTCTCACGTGCTTGCAAGCGGGCAGTGGTGCGCTCCAATACCGCCAGCGGTTGGGGGGGAAGTTTTACTCCTCTCCGGTGGCTGCGGAAAACAGATTATATCTGACGGACGAATTGGGGGTGACCTGGGTGATTGGCGCTGGCGCTTCGTTTCGATTGCTGGCCAAGAACCGGTTGGCCAGGGGCTGCCTGGCTTCGCCGGCGATTTCAGCTGGTTGCCTGTTGTTGCGTTCCCGCGACCACTTGTTCTGCGTATCGATTCAGCCAGAACGGGAATGATCCCGCTTCGGCAGACCCCGTTTGGGAGAAACTTCAGATGTCGATTCGGTTTGCTTTTGTCGGATTTCGCCACGCCCATATTCGGGATATGTTCACGCGTTGCCAACAGCATGCGGATATCGAAGTCGTCGCCTGCTGTGAACAGGATCCTGAAACACGTGAACAGCTGGCTCGTGAAGGCCAGATCCCGGTCACGCATGAGAATTACGAAGCATTGTTGGCAGAGACGGAATGTGATGTCATCGCGATTGGAGATGTGTACGGTCAACGTGGTGGGCTCATTACCCGGGCACTGGAAACGGGCCGACACGTGATCAGCGACAAACCGCTTTGTATCTCGCTTGCCGAAATGGATCAGATCGAGCAATTGGCCAGCACACAGGGCCGGATTGTCAGCGGCATGCTTGACATGCGGGATTTGCCGGTGTTCCTGGGTCTGCGTGAACTGATCCGCGCGGACCGGATTGGTCCGATTCGGGCGATTAGCTTTGATGGCCAGCATCCCTTGATGTACGGCACGCGGCCAGACTGGTACTTTGACCCCGGGATGCACGGCGGCACTCTCAATGATATTGCTATCCATGCTATCGACTTCATTCCCTGGGCGACGGGCCAGAATCTTGAGTGTCTGCTGGCAGCGCGCAGCTGGAACGCCAATGTGCCGGAAGTACCCCACTTTCATGACGGCGGTCAAGCGCTGCTGACACTCCAGAATGGCGCGGGTGTGATGGGCGATGTGTCTTATTTGCTACCCGATTCTTTTGGATATCAGATGCCCCTGTACTGGCGGTTTGTTTTCTGGGGCGCCGACGGCGTTCTCGAAGCGGGTGTCAATACACCGACCATTCGACTCTATCAGAATGGTGAACAGGAAGCGCGCGAACTCCCTTTGCCTGCCGGAAAACCGGGTGCCTATCTGGAAGCGTTTCTGGCGGAGATCCAAGGCACCGCAACGGATCTCCATTTGTCGTCGGCCGAAGTGCTGCGCGCCACCCGCCTGACACTGCGGATCCAGCAAGCGGCAGCGGACGGAACAGCCAATCTCAAGCTCTGCGACTAACCCGTTTTTACCGCATTGCTCCCAATCACGCGGCGCTCGGTCGACTAGGGTTCGATGTCGCTCCAGGCAATCTCCTGGCTGAGATCGACGTGGGGTAGTGTCGTGGTGATGGCTTCCACGTATTTTTGTGCCGCCCCCGTGTTGAACACGACGACACGCTCGTCGGGACGAATTTGACCATCGGCAATCAATTGCTCCAGGGCGCCGATACAGGCACCCGTTTCAGGACAGACAGAAACCCCTTCCGCGGTCACTGCCTGTCGCATCCAGTCTGTAATACGCGCTTCTTCGACTGCCAGTGCGCAACCACCGCTTTCGCGAACCGCGTCCAGAATCATGAAATCACCTACGGCCGCGGGCACGCGCAAGCCGCGGGCGATTGTTTCGGCATTCGCAAAAGGTTCGGCGAACCGTTCCTCGGCCTGGAACGCACGGGCAATTGGAGCGCAGCCGTCGGATTGCACCGAGATCATTCGCGGGCGAGTGCTGCTGTCCAGCCACCCAAGCGCTGCCAATTCGGCAAAGGCCTTCCACATCCCGATCAGGCCAGTGCCTCCTCCGGTTGGATAGAGGATCACGTCCGGCAGCTGCCAGTCGCATTGCTCAGCGAGTTCGAGTCCCATCGTCTTCTTTCCTTCAATCCGATAGGGTTCTTTGAGCGTAGAGAGATCAAACCACTGCATACGTTCTTGTCCCTCTCGAACAATCCGACCACAGTCGTTGATCAATCCATTGACGCGAAAGGTGTGGGCGCCCGCCAGCACCGCTTCGTATTGATTGACGATCGGTGTATCCTCGGGCATGAACACAAAACACTCCATGCCTGCGCGCGCTGCATAGGCGGCGGCCGCTCCTCCGGCGTTGCCTGCGGAAGGCAAAGCAACTCGCTTGACGCCAAATCGCTGGGCCATCGTGATCGCCATCGCCATCCCGCGCGATTTGAAACTACCTGTGGGAAGCTGGCCTTCGTCTTTGATCCACAAGTTGCGCAAGCCGAGTTGTTCGCCCAGGCGTGGGCAGGGAATCAAGGGACTGGGGCCTTCACCCAGCGAGACAATCGAATCACTGGTGCGGGGTGGCAACAGTTCGCGGTACCGCCACATACCGGGAGCCCTGTCGCGCAGCTGGTCGCGGGTGCAGCTCCGACGAATGGCTTCCAGATCGTAACGGACCCAGAGTGGTCGATCTCGATGGAGGGTCTGTAACGAGTCGCCAGGTAGCCGGGTCCCGTCGAGGGCGCTTTCTAGATGTGTGACAAAAGTTTCTGGAAGGGTGGTCGAATCCGACATCAATACACTCGTTTCAGGACAATCTGAGAAAGACAGCAAACGAACAACAAACTAGCAGCGTGCGAGGTTCCGGCAGTGGCTTCCTGTTACACCAGGTTCCAGCCTTTGCGGTAAGGGCGGCGAATCAGAGGATCCGCCTCAGGGGCATTGGTGGCCTTCAACTGGCTGGGGTCCCATTGCAACTTTTTGCCGACGCGGTAAGCCACATTACCGAGGTGGTTGGCTTCGGTTAACCAGCCTGCGTACTCAAAATTGCAGGTGGTGGGAGTTCTGTGTTTACAGGCGTGAATCCACTCGCGATGATGGCCTCGTGAATCGGGGATAAAGGGATCGGGTCTCTGGAAATCCTGGTATTTGTCCTGCGGCAGTAGCATGTGCTTGCCGTAATCCGCCAATAGCATGCCACGGTCACCCTGGAACAAGACTCCGCTGCCCCAGTTGGGGATAGCAGGGTCTGACCAGCTGGGTGGCTTGTAGGTGCCTTGATGCCAGGTCAGTGTAACTCCCGGCCGTTCCGCCCGAGCAGCATAGGTATAATGGACCCGCATGGATGCAGGGGCTAACTCAGCGTGGGGTGGTGGTCCCTCGGCTTCGATCGTCTGTGGGTAATCGAGCTTGAGTGCCCAGAACGGCAAGTCGATCCAATGGCTGCCGAGATCGGACATCGTTCCGTTGCCAAAATCCCACCAGCGGTACCATTTGGGCCCTGGAAAATAAACCTGGTGGAATGCCCGCTTGGGGGCCGGTCCCAGCCACAGGTCCCAATCAAGTCCACTGGGAATTTTCTGTGATTCGCGAGGTCGATCCTGTTGTTGGACGATGTCTCCGTGCTGTTTGGCCGCCGCAGCGCTGCCATGCCAGCCCCAAGCCCGGTTGACCCAGACATGCACTTCCTGAACGGTTCCGATGGCACCCGTTTGAATCAGTTCCACGACGCGGCGGTAGTTGGTACCCGCATGAATTTGAGTTCCCATCTGAGTGGCAACGCCGGCCTTGTTCGCAGCCTCGCGAATCTGCCGCGCTTCCCAGACATTATGGGTCAGCGGTTTTTCACAATAGACATGTTTCGCCAGTGCGAGTGCCGGCATGGTGGCCAGCGCGTGTGTGTGTTCACAGGTGCTGACCACGACCGCGTCAAACTCGGACGCACGATCGTACAGTTTGCGGAAATCTTGAACCTGCCGCGCCCGTGGATGCCGCTGGGCCCCAAACCGTAAATTGGTTTCATTGACGTCACAGAGTGCCACGATATTCTCTGATTCGACGGATCGTAAATTGGAGGCGCCGCGACCACCGCAACCAATGATGGCGATGTTCAATTTGTCATTCAGATTGCGTCCGCGCAGGATAGCTGGTGCGGAACCCGCGAATGCGGTTGCACTACCAGCCAGCAAGTGGCGGCGAGTGATACTTGCAGCACGGTAGCGTCGAATCGTCGGGGATGGAGAGGTTGAGCGTTTTCCTGCGTGATCTGTGGGCATCAGTCGAATTCCTTTGATTGACAGTTGCGCGGAGTGCTGTGTCTTCTCAAGATATGGGAGGAGCTAGAATCGGTGTCCTGGCTGTGGGCCATGTTGCGTCGGAGTGAGGATCTCCGGCCCTTCTTCCGTCATCAGGATCGAGTGTTCAAACTGCGCTGAAAGTTGACCGTCTTTGGTACGTACCGTCCACCCATCAGTCGGATCTTGCTGGGTCAAACGTGTTCCCTGGTTGATCATTGGTTCGATCGTAAAACACATGCCGGGCTCGAGTCGATCTCGATGCGACTGTTTTGTCGGGTAGTGTGGAATCGAAGGTTCCTGGTGAAACCGTCGACCCAAACCGTGTCCGGTGTACTCACGGACCACGCTGAATTGGCAAGTCCGTGCTTCTTCGACGATCGTTTTACCGATGTCGGAAACCGGGCATCCGGGTGTGAGCGCCTCAATAGCCAGATACAGGCAATCGAAAGAACACTGCGTTACGGCCTTGGCTGCCTCTGTGACGTCTCCAATGAGAAACGTCTCCGAAGAGTCGCCATGCCAGCCGTCGACGATGGTCGAGAGATCAACGTTAACAATGTCACCTGCTCGCAGCTGGTAGTCGCCGGGAATTCCATGGCAGATGACTTCGTTGATGCTCGTGCAACAGCTTTTGGGGAATCCTTGATAGCCGAGAGGCGCGGGTACATGACCGTGGTCGCGCGTGTATTGTTCGACATGCCGGTCGATTTCTCCCGTACTCACACCAGCGATCACATATGGACGAATAAAATCAAGTAACTCCGCGTTAAAGCGCCCTGCCGCGCGCATGCATTCCTGCCCGGAGTCATCCAATCGTAGTTTGTTTTTTCCCTTGAGCATTACTCTATTCAGATCGTTGTATCAGAAGGTGTCAGTCGCTTGGCGGCTGTTTCAACAGGCCGCGCGCATTTAGATCGCGCCAACAGCATGGACCCCACGGTGTTGGGCAATCGAGTTTAACAGGGCGCGACGGTGCTGGATATCCACGCCCCGCAGACCGGGTGAGCCCAGCGCGAGCAGGTTGTAATCTCCTCGATGCTACAGCGGGCACAGTGTGGTTACCGGCGTTGTCCGCCCTTTGTCAGCCCTGAGTGAACCCATTAGAATCGGCGGTCCCTTGATGGGCGAACAGCTGTCTATAAGTCCAGCTTCGAAGATTACTGACACTTTTTGAGTGTCCGACTTACCCGGGACTTTCTATGGTGCGCTACAATCCGGCAGAAATCGAACCCAAATGGCAGGCGTACTGGGAAACCCGGAAGACTTTCCGGGCACCAGATCTCCCCGAGGGAGACAAACTCTATGTACTGGATATGTTCCCTTACCCAAGCGGCGACGGGCTCCACGTCGGTCATCCGGAAGGCTATACCGCTACCGATATCGTATGCCGTTATGCCCGGATGCAGGGCAAGTCCGTGTTGCATCCCATGGGGTTTGATGCCTTCGGGTTGCCCGCCGAAGAACATGCGATCAAGACCAATACACCGCCACGCGAGTCAACAGAAAAGAATATTGCGACTTTTCGCCGCCAGTTGAAAATGCTGGGATTCAGTTATGACTGGGAACGGGAACTGGCGACAACCGATGTGGACTATTTTTCCTGGACGCAATGGATTTTTCTATTGCTGTTTGATACCTGGTTTGATGTGGAACAACAGCGCGGGAGGCCGATCGATGAGTTGCCCATTCCTGCCGACATAGCAGCCCAGGGAAACACGGCGGTGCGGTGTTACCAGGATCAGCAACGGCTTGCTTTTCAGGCTGACGCATTGGTGAACTGGTGTCCGGCGCTGGGCACTGTACTGGCAAACGAAGAAGTGATCGACGGTCTCAGCGAGCGCGGAGCGCACCCTGTTCAACGGTTGCCGTTACGACAATGGATGCTGAGGATCACGGCCTATGCCGACCGCTTGGAAAGCGAATTGGACGCAGTGGATTGGCCGGAGAGCGTCAAGACGATGCAGCGCGGTTGGATTGGTCGCAGTACAGGTGCTGAGGTGGATTTCTTTCTCGGCGATCAGGATGCGCTCGAATCCTGGAGTGCCGCGCGGCGGGAAACGGGTTTTCCACAGGCACCAGGGGATGACGTATTGCGCGTTTACACCACGCGTCCGGATACGCTCTACGGTGCGACTTATATGGTCATCGCACCAGAGCACCCCTTGCTGGATCGACTGACATGTGACGAACAACAAGCGGTTGTCCAGGCATACTGCCAGCAAGCGGCCGCAAAAAGTGACCGAGAGCGACTCGAAATAAAAGAAAAGACCGGAGTGTTTACTGGCGCGCAAGCAGTCAATCCAATTAACGGAGAGCCGATTCCAATCTGGGTTGCGGATTATGTGTTAAGCAGTTACGGAACAGGTGCGATTATGGCGGTTCCCGCACATGACCTGCGTGACTGGGAGTTTGCCCGTGCCCACCAGCTGTCGATTCTCAAAGTGGTGGAACCGCCCTCGGACTATCAACCGAGCAGGGATGAGGCCGCACTAGCATTCTCAGATGGTGGTGTAACCCAATGCCCTTTCGGAGGAATGGGTACAGCTGTCAATTCGGGTCCGTACGACGGCCTTGCTACCGCCGACTTTCGTGCGCGAGTCATCGAGGATTTAGCGAACTCCGGTACGGGCCAGGGTGCTGTCAACTACAAACTCCGCGACTGGTTATTTAGCCGGCAGCGGTTTTGGGGTGAGCCTTTTCCGATTTGGCACGAATTGGATGCGGAAGGCAATCCAACGGGTATGTTACGCGCTGTGGACACAGACGAATTACCCGTCGATTTGCCTCCGCTGGAAGATTACAGTCCGCCAGGTCGCCCGGAACCCCCATTGGGAAAAGCTGCTGACGATTGGTTGTATACCCTGATCGATGGGCAACGTTACGTGCGTGAGACGAATACGATGCCGCAATGGGCCGGTTCCTGCTGGTACTACCTGAGGTTCATCGATCCCGGAAATACAGAAGCATTTGTCGACTCCACCAAGGAAGCGGCCTGGATGCCCGTAGACCTTTATGTCGGTGGTGCCGAACACGCGGTGCTGCATTTACTTTATGCGCGCTTCTGGCACAAAGTTCTCTACGATCGAGGCTATGTCAGCACCCCCGAGCCATTTCAGCGTTTGGTGAATCAAGGCATGATCCTGGGTGAACTGGAGTTCACCGGTTATCAGGGTGCGGATCATGCTTGGATCAGTGCAACACAGGTTCGCAGGAACGCAGATCGCCAACAGGTGGACACACAATCCAATCAACCAGTCGAGGAAGTATCGGTCGATGAAGAACAGGTCGTGAAACAGAAAGACGGTTTCTACTTGCGCGATCAATCAGACATTCGCGTAGATAGTCGGGCGCACAAGATGTCCAAGAGCCGAGGTAATGTGGTCAATCCGGATGAAGTTGTGCGCGACTTTGGCGCCGATTCGCTGCGATTGTATGAAATGTTTATGGGGCCACTGGAAGCAACGAAACCGTGGAGTATGCAGGGCGTCAAAGGGGTGCGGGGTTTTCTGGACCGTGTTTGGCGGATGCTCGTCGAGGATCGGGCGGAGACGTTGCAGCTCAATACCGCTGTGCAGGATGTTCCGCCCACGGATGAACAAAAGCGCGTCGAGCACAAGACGATCCAGGCGGTTACCCGCGACGTAGAAAATATGGACTTCAACACGGCCATTGCACGGATGATGGAATTTGTAAATTACTTCACCAAAGAGCCCCAGCGTCCGCGGTCGTCAATGGAGTCCTTGGTTTTGTTGTTAGCTCCTTTTGCACCACACATTGCGGAGGAGCTCTGGGAATTACTCGGCCACGGGCAAACGCTGGCGTACGAACCATGGCCGGGTTATGAAGAGGAGTGGACTTCGGATCCATCGGTTGAGATTCCTGTGCAAATCAACGGAAAATTACGTACCCGCCTGACAGTGGCGGCAGATGCCACGGCCGACGATCTGGAAAACGCGGCTCGCGCAGAAGAAAAAGTGGCGGCACAGATCGCTGATCGAGAGGTGATCAAGGTGATCTGTATTCCCGGACGCATGGTGAATTTCGTCATTCGATAGCTGGGCTGAAGGTTTGGTGGAGCCGCAGGCATCGATTAATCTGGAAGGACTGTGGCAGTGCGTCCCGTTCCAGAACTCGATAAGGTGTCAGCAGTCAGCGATTCCTGGCTGTGTGTCACCAGCATCAGCGGCCCGTTGTATTAGGTACGACCCGGTTTGTCCGTCAATTTGGCACGGCTGCTCTGGCAAAGGAGCCGTTTTGTAGTAGTTTCACTGGGGTCCTATCGGCCCACGGTTCGATCAGCAAGTGTTGGTCCTTGGTGAGTTTTGTGACGGCATTGGCGGAAGTGCTGTGCACCGTCGCGGTAGCTAATGAATGGTTGGCGATTGCGCAAATTGCAGCAGGATCGTCTCTGGCGGATCAGCAACCAACGCGTTGTGTTTTCGTTTGAACTGCCGTACTTTTGGTCCACAGAATTGAATGATGCAGGATTCAATGATGCAAGACAAAAACACTCGGAGTGTCATCGTTGTGTGGTGTACGTTGTCGATCGGAGTGGCCTGTTTGTTGATGACGGGCCACGCTGTGCCGCGGGTTGAGGCGGCTGATCCACTGGGATCCAACACCCGTTTGGCTACCTATGATACGGCAACGGGCGACACGTTTTTTGCGCTTAGCCTGGTGCCCCAGGTCGAAGTGCCAGCGGTTCGCGCTTGCGATGTGATTGTCTTGTTTGATACCTCTGCCAGCCAGACGGGGGCTTACCGCACTGAATCATTAGAGGTTCTCCAGGCAGCGCTGGGACAACTACACGAAGATAGTCGCGTGCGCTTGTACGCGATTGATTTATTGCCAATGTCTATGAACGATGCATTGGTCGCTGCCACAGATCCCGCGATTCTCAAAGCAATGGACCTGTTGAGTCAACGTATTCCGTTAGGCGCTACCGATCTGGCGGTGGGATTACGAGAAGCGAGCAAGGCGTTCCCCAAACGGAGTCCTCGCCCGCGTCGTGTGATTTATATCGGTGACGGCATCAGCCGCGCGAATATTCTCCAAGTGGAAGAGTTTCGGGAGCTTGCAGAACAACTTGTCACACAGCGGATTTCGATTTCCAGTTTCGCGACTGGGCCTCAGCTCGACTTTCAGATGCTGGCGGCTTTGGCAAACCATACCGGGGGTATGATCTATGTTGATCGTCCCGAACTCTCGCCGCAGCAAGCCGGGACTGCGCTTGCGGTGGCGTCACAACAGGGTGTTTTCTGGCCCGTTTCCAACAGGCTCCCTGAAGCTTTGCAAGAAGTGTTTCCACAGCGAGTTCCTCCACTGCGGGCTGATCGGGACAGTATTCTGATTGGCAAACTGCAGCGCGGTGAGAGTCTCAAAACGCGGCTGAAGGTGGAATTGGATGGTCGGCAAACTCAGCTGGCCTGGGAAATTGCACCTGAGAAATCCAGCGAAGCATTCAATTTTCTGCCACAACTCGTCAAAGAAGCCCGTGTCAGTCAGGGATGGAGTTTGCCAACCGCTGGGTCTGCAGGCCTCCGAGAGGTTGCCCGTTTGATTAGCAGTAGCGCCCAGGAATTGATTCAGTTTGCCCAGCGGGCCTTCAAAAACGGTGATTTGGAGGGTGCCAATACGGTTGCCGACGCGGTCCTCAGAAGAGACCCAGGTAATCCAGACGCGGAGGCGATTAAGCGCGTGATCCGCAAGAAAAAGCGTGAGTCTGCTGTGCCGCGTACTTCGCGGAAAAAGAACCCACTCAGATCAGGTGGATCCAGTAATCGGCCTCGCCGTTAACCGTTACTCGACAGGGGCGGGATCTTCGGGACCGTAACGACCCCGGAATTGGTCGACCGGATATTTTTCAGCGTTTTTGCGGACCTTCTGCTCGACCGCGGTGGCGATGTCGATTTGCATCACATTGGCGATCGCCAGCGCGTAGCAGATCACGTCGGCCAATTCTTCACGTACAGCCAGATGCTTTTCGGGATGGTTCCGAACCTGATGCGATTCTTCGGGAGTAATCCACTGGAAGTGTTCCATCAGCTCGGCGGCTTCGATCGCTAACGCCATGCTGAGATTCTTGGGGGCATGAAACTGGCTCCAGTTGCGTTCGTCAACAAAATGACGTACCAGCTCCCGCAACACGCCAATCGAAGTATCAGAATCGTTCATTTGATTATCAGATGTGAAGGTTCAGTTCTTGTAACGTTTCCCTGACCGCGATTGCCAATTGGTCGACATCGTCCGGAAAAACATTTCCTATGGTTCCGATTCGAAACGTATCCGCATGACTGGCCTTACCGGGGTAGATCACAAATCGTCGTCGTTTCAATGCCTCATAAAACGGCATAAACGAGAATCCCGTGTCGCGCGGAAACAGGAAGGAAGTAATCACTGGAGATTGTAATGACCGTGGTAGCAGCGTTGTGAATCCAAGTGCTTCCATGTGCTCCACCAGGCGTGTTTGATTCGCTGTGTAACGCTGATGCCTGCAGACAACTCCCCCCTCTTCGTCGAGCTCAATCAGGGCTTGCAGAAATGCGCGCACGACATGAGTTGGCGAGGTGTAACGCCACTTGCCGGCACGTTCTTCCATCTCTTGCCACTGGTCAAATAAATCAAGACTTAGCGATCGCGCACATCCGCGTGAGGCAGCTAGGTGTTTACGATTGGCAATCACGAAGCCGAATCCGGGCGTACCCTGAATACACTTGTTGGCCGAGGAGATCAGGTAATCAACGCCGAACTGACCGCAGTTCAAGGGGATTCCCCCAAAGGATGACATCGCATCCAGCACGAAAACCTTTCCGTAACGCTGGGCCAGCTGGCCGACTTCAGCAGCCGGATTTAACATGCCGGTGGTAGTCTCGCAATGCACCATCGCTACGTGTGTGATATCACGGTCCTGCTGGAGAATCTGCTCGATCTGGTCCGGGTCGGGAGCATGCGTTTCCTCGACTGCGAGCACCTGATGGCAGATCCTCAATCGCGTTGCGATCTGGGCAATTCGGTGACCGTAGGCGCCATTGTTGATCACGAGTATTTTGCCATTGGCCGGTGTGATGCTCCCGATGGTGGCTTCCACGACAAATGTGCCGCTGCCTTGCATCAGCACCGAAGTAAACTTGTCAGAGTCTGGTGGGCCGCCGTGACTCGCCAGTCGCACCAGTCGATGCCGGATGTCGCTGACCCGTTGGTTGTATTCATCGTCCCAGGTGCAGTAATCCTGCAACATGGCCGCCCGTACGGTTCGCGTTGTGGTCAGCGGACCTGGGGTCAGTAACAGATAGGGAATGTCGTCATCCATCGAAGATTCACCGGGACAGGAAACCGGGGATCAGGCATCGCGTGGTGATCGCAGCCAGTCCCCGAGTGGGCGCTAGGATCATGCTGCCAGTCACATCTTAACATGTGGTGGTCGGGTCAGGGGCGCGGTCGATGTGCCTCCAATGTGGCCACCAATGCGTCAATCGAATGAGGCGTGTGCCTGTAAGTCAGGCTAATCCGTAACAGAGACTCTCCAGAAGGTACCGATGGTGGCCGAATGGCGGGCAGCAGAAATCCTTGTTGCCGCAGTTTCGTCGACAAGTCCACGGCCGCCTGTGGAGTTCCCACGTACAGGGGGATGATCTGGCTGGACGTGGTACCGAGGTCCCAGTTTTGCTGGCGCAATTGCGCGCACAACTGGGCGCTACGTTCGAGCAACTGGGTCCGACGGTGAGGTTCTGCGCGTACCAGACGCAAGCTTTCCAGGCTGGCGGCCGCGGCGGCTTCGGGTAGCGCGGTCGAGAAGACATAACTCCGCGCACGGTTGACCAGCCAGTCGATGACACGTTGTGAGCCCGCGGCAAAACCACCGATCGATCCGAGGGCCTTACTGAGTGTACCGATTCGCAGATGGATGCCGTCCTCGGCGCCCAGATGTTGCGCCACCCCGCGACCGTCTTTCCCAAACAAACCTGTCGCATGGGCTTCGTCGACCATGAGCATGGCGTGGAACTGTTCCGCCAGTTCTGCCAGTTTATCCAGCGGTGCCAGATTGCCGTCCATACTGAAGAGACTGTCGGTGACAATCAAGCGGCGCCGAAACGCGGAGGAGTCTTCCAGCAGCTGGCGTAGCGCCGTTACGTCTCGATGTGGAAATACGAAAGTCGTGGCGCCTGAAAGTCGGCAACCATCGATAATACTGGCGTGGTTTTTGGCATCGCTGTAAATGGCGTCGCCGCGACCTGCCAGGGCGGTGATCGCACCCAGGTTGGCGGCAAATCCAGAAGGGAAAAGTAGCGCCCCATCGGTTCCTTCAAAGAGCGCCAATTGCCGTTCCAGTTCCGCATGGATCGCGCCATGACCGCAGATCAAGGGACTCGCCCCGCTTCCCCAGCCGACCGCATCGATCACGCGATGCACCGCGGGGACCAAAGCTTCGGCTGCCAATCCGAGGTAATCGTTGGAAGCGAAGGCGATGAGATCTTGACCATCCAGCTGAATGGTTTGTCCAAGATAACTTGAATTGCGGGTCGAGAGTTTTCGCCGCAGGCCCTGGTTTTCCAGTGAGTGTAAACCTGCGGTGATCCAATCCAACGGGTGCGCCATGGGCATTCATTTTTTTCGGGATAATTTTTGGATCGCGTCGTATTCTGCTTTTCGAACTGGCTGCACCGAAAGCCGAGAACCTTTGCGCAGTAACTCCATTTTGTTGAGGGCTCGCACGCCGCGGAGTTCTTCCAGGGGCAGAGGGCGAGCGAAAACGGTTTCCAGTTGGATGTCGACCATCATCCACCGCGGATTGTCCGGTGACGACTTGGGATCGTAGTGTTTGTCCTTGGGATCCCAGGCAGTGTGGTCGGGATACGCTTCACGAACAATGACCGCGGTACCGACAACCGCTGGCGGTTTGGCGTTGGAGTGATACAGCAGTACGCGGTCCTCCAGTTGCATTTGGTCGCGCATAAAATTCCGCGCCTGGTAGTTGCGGACGCCATCCCAGCAGGTGGTTTGGTCAGGTTCCTGCGAGAGGTCCTGTATGGAGTAGGCACTCGGTTCGGTTTTCATCAACCAGTACTTTGGGGCGCGCGTCATCGCAATCGGGTCCTTTCGCTCCACGGAAGACAGCGACCGCATCGAGTACCGCGCGGCACTCGAGTTGAACCGTTGGCCGTCCGCTGCACTGTACGTTGCACCGTACGTTGCAGCAGGTACGGTCCGGCAAATCCGGTTCAGGTTCCAGCCGCTCCTGGGTTTTCGTAGTTGTTCTGCAAATAATCAAGTAGGGAGAAACGGTTTCCACCCCGTTGGGAGCTGGTCGTCGAGAGGCCCTGGTTGCGCAGATCAGTCTGGCGGGATGGTCTCGTCAGGTGTACTGGCTGGTAGGGGAAGTGGTTGATGGAGTGCGTTTAGGTTCTGCGAGTCGATTGATGATTCGCTCGCGTCGGGCTATTCTGGTACTGTTCCCGGTCTCGCCAGTCGCCTGTTGGCTTTCGCAGTCACGCTGGCCTGCAGCCCTGCGCCGCTTTGAGAACACCACAGGTGGGTGTTGCGAAGCTGATCCACCTCCTTCCTCCGCGCCGCGTATCTAATTAGTGACGGTCTACGAAGATCCCCGAGATGAAACTGTGGTGCATGTGCTCGCCGATGAGGCGCTGCGCACCGGTCGACTGTACGACGGCAATTTTGTCCTGGCGATCGTGGCGCAGACGATGTTCACTTTGGCCAACACCTTGATGGCCCACTACAATCGCTGGATCGAGTTTCTGGAGGGAAACCTGGTCCAGATTGGTTGGATCATGGGAGTGGGCTCGATCGTTGCTCCGTTATTGCGCCCCTGGATGGGTTTGTTGATGAATCGGATCGGATCCCGCGCCACGTGGAATCTGGGGTTCATCATTTTTGGAATTGGTTCGTTGGGAAACCTCTGGGTTACCGAGTTGGGCTGGGCCATTTATGCGCTGCGGTCCTGTCTCGTTGTCGGTGCGGCAGTCGTTTTCAGTAGTAGTTTGACCTATATCACACTGACAACGCCCGCTCAGCGTCGCACCGAGGCCATTGGCATTCTTGGTGCCGGTGGATTCCTGGGAATGCTACTAGGTCCACTTCTAGGTGACTTGATTTTGGGTGACGGAAGCCGCGCGCGAGGTGACTTCCAGTTGTTGTTTTCAGTGACCACGTTGGCCGTCGTGTTGCCGGCACTGCTGGTTTTTTCTTTACGCCGTCCGGCTCTCAAACCACAGAAGAGCTCGCTCCGAATTGGTGAGTTTGTCCGAACTATCTGGGTCTATTGGCCGGGGACGATCTTGCTCTGCTGTTTTGCCTTTGGAGTATGCATGACCGTACCCTTCGCTTTCCTGGCCAGTTATGTCGACCAACTGAAGTTGCAGATCCCTGGACTGTCGGTGGTCGGTCTCTATTTCGGTTGCTATGCAGGCTGGGGGTTGACCGTACGGGTAGGCCTGCGTCGTTTGCCGGATCGGATCGGTCGACGTAAAGTTTTGATTGTGGGAATGCTGACCATGGCGGCCGGGATGTTCTGTTTTGCCTTTGTGTCGGCTGCACATCCCTGGCGCCTGGCCATTCCGGCGTTGTTATGCGGGACTGGTCACGCGCTGATTTTCCACACCATGGCTTCTTTGGCGCTGGAGTCTTTTCCGCAAGAGGTCCGTGGCAGCGGTTCCTCACTTTCTTTGATCATGCTGGACATTGGAATGATTGCTGGCGCGCCGATTCTAGGAAGGATTGCGGACGGCTACGGGTTCGATTGGATGTACGCTTCCATCGGTCTGGTTTGTCTGAGTGTGGCCATAATCTATGTTTACTCGAGTCTTCCAGTGTGGCGCAGGCGCCGTCATCTGGCACTGGATGCCGATGCCGCGTTATCCGCCGCCGCAGTTGCCCGTGATGTACCCGGTAGTGTCGTCAGCAGTTCATCTTCGGAGAGCTTTCAGCAGACAATTTAGAGGAAAACAGATGCGTTCCAGGTTGTTCTCGATGGACGTTGCGTGGCAGTCCCGTCGGATGTGGCAGCGCGTAGGCTGGTCGGTTTTCATTTTGATCAATGTGGTCACTCACTTGTCGGCAACCGAACCGCCTCGACTTCCTGTGCCCCGCCAGTGGCGGATTGAAGAATCTCCCTATCCGCCGCCCTGGGCACAGCAACTCCCCTGGAAGGGGCGCCTGCAATTGAGATTTCCACCTGGGTTCTTTCAGCAGCAAGACCCCTATTTCTGGTCGTATCCTATTTTCTATTGGTTGCGAGGTGATGTACTCGGCAATCGTGCAGCGTTACAACGTGCGCTCCGTGACTACGATGCGGGTCTGTACGGGAAACAATTCAAGTCGGACCAGATCAAGATGGAGATCGGTCCAGACAAGAACCGCCGACTGGGTCGCCAGATGGTAGTTTACCGCCGAGTCGTGGTGAATGGCTTTGACCCGTTTGTGACCAAACGACCCCTCACAACGTACCTGGAGACCTACCGCTGGTATTGCCCCACGGCCAAGCATACGGCCGTTTTGATTTTGCGTTCTCCGCGCCGCCCGGATCCGCAAGACCCGGTCTGGAAGAAGCTCCTGCAGTTTGGCGAGGCCCTGCCCTGTCCTGAGTCAGGACGGCCTGCCCGCTGAGTGCTACGACTGGCAAAGGCCGGGTTGCACCCGGATGTCTGACACTATTGTGGCCAGGGGGTTTCCAGCAGCCTAAACTGGTAACGGTTTATTGACAGGTCTATAGGTCTCTTGTTTCCAGGGGGTGTGTCGTGTCCCAACCAAATCGTCGCTCCTTTGTGACCAGTACAGTGGCAGGTACGGCCGCGGTGACTGCGGCCAGCCTGACCCCACGGCCCGTGCGCGCAGCCCGTTCCAAGGTGGTTCTGGGTTTGATTGGTTGTGGAGGTCGCGGTACCTACCTGGCGCAGACATTTCTCGCCAATCCCGATGTGGAGATTGCCTACGTCTGTGATCCTGATCAAGGTCGTCTGGCCGCCGGAGTCAAGACGGTGGGAAATGCAGTTCCCCAGGCGGTTTCGGATTTGCGTCGCGTTCTCGACGACAAACGAGTCGATGCGGTGATTGTGGCCACACCCGATCACTGGCATGCTCCGGCTGCGATCCTGGCTTGCAAGGCAGGCAAACACGTCTATGTCGAAAAACCATGTTCGCACACAATTCGGGAAGGGCGCTTGCTGGTAGAAGCCGCCCGGAAAAACAATTGTGTGGTCCAGCACGGTACCCAGGTGCGTAGCACCACCATGATGATTGAAGCGGTCCAAGCGCTCCGCGAGGGAATCATTGGCGACGTGCTGGTCGCCAAAGCCTGGAATATCCAGAAGCGTCGTTCGATTGGCAAAGGGCGTACCACCGACCCACCAGCCGGGCTGGATTATGAGACGTGGGTGGGTCCTGCTCCAATGATTCCGTACCAGGCCAATCGAGTCCACGGTGGCTGGCATTGGTGGTATCATTTCGGAACGGGTGACATGGGAAATGATGGAGTCCATGACATCGACTACTGTCGCTGGGGACTGGGCGTAGACGTACATCCTTCCAAGGTTGTTGCTCTCGGTGGCAAGTTCTTTTTTGATGACGACCAGCAATTCCCTGACACGCAACAGGTGACGTTCGAATACCCGGCGCAGAAGCCCACCGACACGTCGCGCCTCTTGGTCTATGAGCAGCGTTTGTGGTCCACTAACTACCCGCACAATGTGGACAGTGGCGTTGAGTTTTATGGAACTGAAGGCCAGATGTTTCTGAGTCGCCGAGGCAAGCTGGAGGTGCACGGTCCGCGCCATAAGCGAATTGATGTGCCAATTGAACGAGAGGCTCAAAATGCCGAAAAACATGTCGCCAATTTCCTCGCGTCCGTGCGCGCTGGAACGCGACCCAATGGTGACATCGAGTTAGGCCACTTAACCACAACGCTGTGCCATTTGGGTAACCATGCCACTCGCCTCGGTACCTCTCTGGAATTCGATCCGCAGAAAGAGGAGATCTTGGGCGATGCGGAAGTTCGCCAGTTGGTAACGCGTGATTATCGCGACCACTGGGGGCGGCCGAGTTGAGGGTTGCCTACTCTCGGTTTTTGCCAGGGGTTCTCAAGTGCAGCTGCCGAAGGGGCGTTGTGCTGTCAGCGCCTGCCCCAGATTCCTAACTGAAAGATGATCCACAAAGCGGCGAGCGCTTCGCGCCCGTTGATTTTGGAATGTCCGGTTTGCCGGTCGACAAACTCGATCGGGATCTCAGTGAACCTTGTTCCCTGCTGCCGCAGAACCCAGAGGAGTTCCTCAAGATAGGAGTAACCGGAGGATTGCATGCGTTCCCAGTCCACGCTTTGCAGTGCCGTAATTCGGTAGCATCGAAAGGCACCACTGCAATCCGCAACCGGCAGCCGCAAGAACAGGCGGGCGTACCGATTGACAGCCCAACTCATCCAGCGGCGATAGAATGGCCAGCCTTGAATGCTGCCTCCGGGTACATAGCGCGAGCCAATCACAACATCAGGAGCCGAATCTGGCTGATTCGATAACGCAGCAATAAGGCCGGGAATGTATCGTGGATGATGCGAAAAGTCGGCATCCATGGTGACGACATGGTCGTAACGTTGTTCGATCGCGTAGCGCAGTCCGGTGAAGGTGGCTGTTCCTAATCCGAGTTTGCCGGCTCGTTCAATAAGGTTCAACCGAGGTTCACGGTCTGCCTGCTTGCGAACCCAATGTCCTGTGCCGTCAGGCGAATTGTCGTCGATAACCAGTACGTCGAGTTCGTGTGCGAGACCCAGAATGGTTTCAACCAAACACGGAAGATTCTCGATTTCATTGTAAGTAGCAATTACAACAAGCGTACGCATCAACTCGTCCATCGGTGGAAGCGGGGGGTCAGATCAGCCTGCAGGCGTTCCAATACCATCGGTCGGCGGCGGAAAGCCTGTCGGTGTCTTGTGCACCGGAGTGCTTGTCTCCGCGATGTGTCAGTGCTATCTGAAGCCAGTGTCATGATCTCACGAATGCGCACCGGTACGCAATCCGAATCCCGTTGCCTGGTTGACGTGTCAGGGTCTCGTTCTGTGGGCCCTGTTGTGATTCCGTTGCCGCCGTCGGTCGAGTTGTTCCCGACTAGATCCAGACACTGGCAGGGAACTCATGTTTCTGATTTTTTCCTCCAATAAGCCAGCGTATCACGGACCGTTTGTTCCAGGGGGATTTCTGGAGCCCAGGCAGTTGTGGCAGTGATCCGGCCGATGTCGGCAATCGGATGCGCTCGTACGCCAGGGTGTATTTCCTGAATTCGATGGTTGCTCCCCGCGGTGCGTAGCAGCAATTCTAGTACGTCACCGCTCCGCCAGGAACGACCACTGCCAACATTCAGAACAGTATGTGGATTCCCGGATTGGGCAACGTGACGGTAGGCGCGAACCACGTCACGCACATCGCTGAGATCAAGGTGGCTGTCGAGCGAGAGCACCGGTAACGGATCCGTCCCGAGGACCAGCTGCGCGGTCCACTCGGGTAACATAAAACGGGCTGGTTGGCGCGGCCCGGTATGTTGAAAAGCGCGTAGTATGACACCATCCAGACCATCCGTATCGATCGCTTTGAGGACCTCTTTTTCTGCCCACAGTTTGGTTTTACCGTACGCGCTTGTGGGCTCCTGTGGAGCGTCTTCGGTGACCTGCCAGCGGACCTTTGGTGGGACGCGGTAGACGTAGGCGGAACTTGCGAACACGAGTCGCGCCGGTGAGCCCAGTGATAGCGTTAATTGGATGACCGAACGGGTCCCTTCGACATTGACCCGGACTGCCATGTCATGGGGCTGCTTGTCACCGCAGTCAGCCGGTCGAGATATCGATGCTAGATGAAAGATGGTCTCGGGTGCGAACTTTGCAATTTGGCTGCGAGTCTCTGCAGGGATGTGCGTGGCCAGATCCCACGGTACTACGTGAATGGAATTCAGCCAGGAGGGATCTTGCTGGGGCAATCGAGTTAAATCGCGCACAGTGCCCATGACCTGGTCGCCGCAGGCGACCAGGTGCTCCGCCAAAAACCGTCCTGCGAAACCAGTAATGCCGGTAATCAGAGCTTTCAATGCATACCTCGATCACCCGATTTCCAGAAAACCTGGGGTGTCCGCACGCGCGCTGCCGCCGACGGGAGCCACCACCTGTGGGCTTTTGATCCCAACGAACACTGTAATCGAGTTACAGTAGATTCCACTAGATGATTTGCATCGTATTCTCTACGACGGGAAGATTATGGGATAGCAAGTTGTTTGTTCTCCAAAAACCGAATGATTGGGCTCTGGATGAAGTGGTTTTTTGGCGCGGTACTGCTGTTATTAATGGCAATCGCATTTCAGCTTGAGTTGCTGGCCTATGCCATGTACGCCCTGATCGCGGTAATGGTGTTGAGCCGCGGATTCGCCCAGTCGTGGATTCGCCATCTCAGTGCCGAACGAGAATGTAACCAGCTGACCGCTCAGGTGGGCGAGCGCGTGACTGTCGTTGTCAAGGTGCGTAATAGCGGTCGCTTGCCGATACCCTGGGTGTTGCTCGAAGATCTTTTGCCGCGCAATGCCCTGAAACACGATCCCCCCAGTCTGGCACTGACGGGCCAGCGCATGAAGCTGGCTATGATTCGTGCCGGGAAGCAGCATACCGTGCTGTATCAGTTGATGTGTAATCGACGGGGTTACTATCAACTCGGTCCGCTCGTCCTGGAAACAGGAGATCTATTTGGTCTCCATCGACGATGGCGGGTAGCGAGTGCTCCACACTTTCTGATGGTATATCCGCGTGTTGTCAAATTAGATGGTTACGATCTTGCCTCACGTCGCCCGATCGGTGAAGTGCGCATGTCTTATCGGCTTTATGAAGATCCGACACGCATTGCGGGGGTCCGGCAGTATCATTCGGGTGATCCGTTGAATCGTGTGCATTGGCGGTCAACGGCACGTACGGGGATACTACACAGTAAGGTCTACGAACCGTCGACCGTCTCCGGGGCGACATTGTTGTTGGATTTCCATCGCGCGTCTTACGATGTCGCGAACGAACCTGTGCGTAGTGATCTGATCGTGACGGCGGCCGCTTCAATTGCCAACGCAGTCGTCGAGATGGGGCAACAGGTTGGCCTGGTCACGAACGGTCGGGATGCGGTCGACCGGATTCGCAGCGAAGGCTGGGATTATGATCACCGGACGCGGGAGGCCGCACGCGAAGCGGCGACCATGGAAGATCGGAATGATCGTTTGCAGCCATTGATTGTGCCCACCGCGCGTGGACCAGAACAAATGCAACGAATCCTGGAAGTGCTGGCGCGGGTTGAGTTGACTGACGGTCTGGACATGCTCGAATTGCTCGCCGAAACGACTGACCGAATCCCGCGGGATGCAACAGTGATTGCGTTGTTGCGGAGGGTTGCCCCGAGTACGGCGATTGCCCTGGGATCGTTGAAGCAACAAGGTTATGCGGTCAGTGCAATGATCAATGTGCACGAGGTGGATGAGTTTGCCAGTGCATCAGGTGCCTTAATGGCTCAGGGGATCGAAACGCACCATCTTGGTGACGAAGAGGCCATTGCCCGGATTTGCCGTCGTTATGTACTGCGTTAATTTCCGGCGTTAATTTCCGGCGCTGATCGGGTGCGACCAATCATTCCCCGTGATGGTTCCTGGTGCGGTTGCGCGACCCGCTGTTGCTGCCATCCTGTTGGCGTTCGAGAGGGCCTGGCCGTTCCCTGCGTTGACATCCGTGGGGTCGACTCCTACGTTAGGCTCAAACGCTGGGCGGCTCATTGATTCCTGTTTCCATTTTCCTTTTCGGCATTTCCATGGATTCTCGACCTGTTGCGCTCGTCACTGGTTCGTCACGTGGCATCGGTCGCGCGATTGCAGTTGGCTTCGGTCGGTCCGGGTATGACGTGGTGGTGAACTACTGCCACAGTGAGGATGCTGCGGCCGCGGTCGCCGCGGAGATTCGAGCGGCCGGGAGTCAGGCGGTTGTGGTTGGCGCGGACATCAGCCAGCCGGCAGGTCGCGATACCTTGTTATCGGAGGCGCGGGCAGCGTTTGGTCGCATCGATGTGCTGGTGAACAATGCGGGGATTACTTCTCCGGGTCGCAAGGATCTACTCGATGCGACCGAGTCCAGCTGGGATCAGGTTTTTGACACGAATCTCAAAGCACCTTTTTTCCTTGCTCAGGGTTCCGCAAACGCGATGCGACAACTGATCCAACAAGGAGTGATTCAGCGGGGTACGATCATCAACATCTCTTCGATTTCGGCGTACGCAGTTTCTACCAACCGGGCGGATTACTGTATGGCGAAGGCGGCCATGGAGATGATGACTTGGTTGTTTGCGGATCGTCTGGCGGAGGAGGGAATCCGTGTTTTTGAAATCTGTCCCGGAATCATCGCCAGTGATATGACCGATCCCGTCAAGGCCGTCTATGATCGTCGTATTGCTGATGGATTGACCCCGATGCGACGCTGGGGAACGCCTCAGGATGTGGCGAAAGTGGCGGTGACTTTGGTAAGTGAGACGTTCGCTTTTAGCACAGGTGACCGATTTAATGTTGACGGTGGTTTCCACATTCGAAGGCTGTAGGCGACCCTGCTGATGCAACTTGGATTGCTTGGATCTGATGCTGACACTCTGGCGATTGCCCGAGCGGTTAATCGCAGCTCGGCGCATGCACTGATCGGAGTGTATCAGCCACACGCGCACGTCGCTGAGTTGCGCGAGTTACTGGAACCGGGAGGTGAGTGGACCGATGACTGGGAGTCCCTTTTGCACGATGGCCGTATTGATGCGGTGATTGTCGGAAGGACTGATCGTGACGCGTCACGTGATGACCAGCTGCGCAAATTAGTGCAAGCTGCCAAACCACTACTGGTGACCCACCCGGCCTGCGAGGCGATCATCGCGTTCGAACTTGACATGATCCGGCAGGATACCCGATCGGTTCTGATTCCGTATCGACCTTGGCGCTGGCACCCGGCATTGATGCGATTGGTGGAATCCATTTCGACGGACCAGGGGCCCGCGATCGGACGCCTCGAGCAAGTGACTTTGGACCGGGAAATGGAGGATCGTCAGCCGCGCACGGTCCTGGCTCAATTGGCGCGGGATGCGGGCGTCTTGCAGCCATTGCTGGGACGCATTGAACGTGTCAGCGCCATGGGTGGAGACCAGGGTCGTCAGTTGACAAATTTGACCGTCACATTTTCCGGACAGGCTGGCAGGATTGCGCGCTGGACTGTCCACCCGGCGTCGTCGGGATCAAGAGCTCGTTTGACGGTGATTGGTACCAATGGTAGCTGTGGCCTCGAGATGCCTCGGGAGCTGCAGCGGTGGAAGTCGACCGACGGAGTGGATGATAGCGAGCACTGGGATCACTGGGACCCGGCGCTCACGGCCCTCACGGCATTAGAACAGGCGATCGAAACGGACGCCGACGATGCGTCCTGGCTGGAGGCGACCCGGGAACTCGAAGTAGTCGATGGCGTGGAGCGCAGTCTGCGGCGTGGCCGCACCATCGAGCTATTGGATCAACGGCCACAAGAGGAGGGTACTTTCAAAGGCGTGATGGCGGTTGGTGGTTGTGGCCTGTTGCTACTGACGTTGATGATCCTGATTATTGGATCGGTGGTCGAAGGCTTGCAATTGCCACGCCGTCGACCTGTTCCTGAGGTGGCGGAGAATGCCGTCGAAGCGAGTTACACGGAAACGCCGGCAGCCGAACCGGGTTATCCGCTCTGGGTCAGGCTGTGGCCCGTCTATCCGTTTGCCTTGTTCTTGTTATTGCAGTTGCTGCGCCTGGTTTATCCAGCTGCCGGCGGTTTGCCCCAGGGGCGCCGTGGGGCATCCAGCCAGGGTAGCGGATGACGATTTGAAGTTAGTCCAGGCAGTGATGGTGCCGTATCGACCAGCGGGTGTGTCTGTTGAATCTCCCTACACTGGTCATATTCCCTATATTCACACTATTTATGTGAACCTGGGGTGAGTCTGCGGGCGTCGACCGTGTGCCTAACGAGGAGTCATACGGTCGCCGATCTACTCTGCATCCTTTAACGGTTCCGTTGCGCACCTCAGGCACCACTAGCCGCGTCACGGGATGTCTGATTGCCGCGTTGAATACGACCCTTATGCGAACACGAACTCGTTACTTTGGACGCCTGCCATGGGTACTCGCGGGCTGTCTGGTTGCCAGCTCCCTTGGCGCCTGGTCGTCCCCTGCGCTGGCCGAGTCGTTGCGGCATACACCTGTGGTCACGGCCGTCAAGAAGACCCGTCACTCGATTGTCAATATCCACGGTCGCAAAACGGTTCGATCTGATACGGCTGCGTCTCGTAATCGAACGGTACGCCTGGTCAATGGCATGGGAACCGGAGTGGTCATCGATCGACGTGGTTACATCTTGACGAATTACCATGTGATTGAAGACGTTGAAAAGATTCATGTCACGCTGGCCAATCAGAAGCGGGTTATTGGCAAGCTCATTAACTATGATGCGGCTAACGATTTAGCCGTGATCAAGATTCCACCGCAAAGTTCGCTGAGGTTGATTAATATCGGAACTTCCGGCGATCTCATGGAAGGTGAAACGGTCATCGCGATTGGTAACGCCTACGGGTACAACCACACGGTTTCCGAGGGAATTATTAGCGCACTACACCGTGATGTTCCGGTGGGGGATACGCAGCATTACAAGGACGTGATCCAAACTAGCGCGAGTATCAACCCGGGTAACTCGGGCGGTCCGTTACTCAATATCGAAGGCGAAATGGTAGGTCTGGTAGTGGCTGTGCGCGTCGGAGCGCAGGGAATTGCTTTTGCGATCCCGGTCGACAAGGCCATGGAAGTTGCCGCAGACTTGATTACGACCGAACATGGATTTTCCCACGGTGTTGTGGGTGAGGACCACCGCCAGGTACTGGTCAGGCGATGTGACGCGCTCCGTAAGACACTCGAAGATGGTTTGGGAATTGCGTCGCCGCAAATACAGGATGACCAGGAGACATCTTCTTCGGACGCCGATACGCGGAAACTCACCGAGCTCGAAGATGCATTAAAGCAGCTGCGGGACGGACCCCAGTTCACGGTGCGTACCCTTGCACCCAACAGCGCTGCAGCGCAAAGCGTTTTGCGAGTTGGAGACGTGATCGAGGCGGTCAACGGAATGCCAATTCGTCAACGTTTGGACTTTGAACGTGCCCTAATCGGTGAGTCGCCAGGTGATGAAGTCGAGATGACGATTCGCCGTGAAGGCCGAAAAATCACAACGTCGTTACCCCTGGTCAACCGTACGTGGAGATTACTGGGACTTCATCTAAAAAGCATTCCAAAGTCGGAACTGAAGCCAGTGAGCCCGAAATATCGGGGTGGATTGCGTGTCATCAAAGTGCGCTCAGATAGTCTCGCTGATCGCCAGGGATTTCGTCCAGGTGATATTCTATTTGCAGTTCACAAATGGGCGACAACCAGCCAGGAAGACATTGCATTCATCATGGAGACTCGTGAGTTTACGAAAACGAAATCGATGAAATTTCGTATTCTGCGCGACGGCAAGGAGCACATTCTTGCCAGTTCAACCGGATCAAGAAACCTGGAGGATCGCATCTGGCGTTCATTGGGCATGCGACTCAAGGTGCTCCCGAAAACGGAATTCCAACAGATTAGCGCCAAGTATCAGGGCGGACTCGAAGTTCTGGATGTGCGGGAGAACAGCCCGGCGGAGCGTCAGGGCATCGTTCGCGGTGATGTGTTGTTTGGTTTGCACAAATGGGCCACCGTCAGTCTCGAAGACATTTCGTTTATCATCGACAATCCCGAGTTTTCCCGGAACGACGCCACAAAGTTCCGAGTTATCCGCGATGGCGAGGAGCTACCGGTGGACGCCCCTGCCGGATCGCCTTCTCTGGAAAGTCGCCTGTGGCGATTAGTCGGGCTGCGTTTGGAGAATATTCCACAGACGGAATTCCAGCGAACGACCACCAAATATCGCGGTGGGTTGCGTATTGTTTCCGTGCGTGCAGACAGTCCTGCGGACCGTCAAGGTCTCCTGGCCGGAGACATTCTGATTGGGCTGAAAGGATTGGAAACCACTACAATGGACAATCTTTCATTCATCATCGAAAGCCGCGACTTCTCGCGCAGTGAATTGGTCAAATTCTACATTCTTCGGGAAGGTGAGACGCTTTACGGCGATTTGAGAATGGCGTCCCGGAATTGAGTTGACGCGGTAATTCACGCGTCTTTCTGAAGGGGTTTTCAGGCGTGAGGCTTTCGCCACCAGTCGTCGTGGGCCAGCTTCCATGGCGTGCCAGGAACGGGCTTCCGCGATCGAGGTGTTGCCCGTCGATTGTGCTCAAGGTCGCAGATGTCGGAAACGCTTGCCATCGAGGCTACGGGTCCCGGTGCTACCCATGCGAAATCGCAATCGCGGTCTGTTAGCAACTCGACCGGTTATAACCAGGCGATGGGTTCCCGGTGCCAGTACGACGGGAGCCAGGCCCCAGATCTGACTGGGAGATTCGAGCGCGGGTTGTACTTGATGATTCAAGAACAAGCGGGCCTGGCAATTACTCTGCAGCTGTAATTGAAAGAGGGATTGCCGCGTCACGTCAAAGTATGCTTCCACGGTAAACCGGGCCCCCTCAGGCAGATTGAGTGAATCGATCCAGTTCGCGTGACGTAGTGGGTAAGTGACGACGTGTCGTCGCCCTGGATCGACCGTCAACAAGATGCCGGGCTCGGTTCCAGTGGGTGCCGGAGTGGGTGCTGGGATGGCCTGCGGTGGGCGCACTGTCAATAACAGCGGCGGACTCAATGCCCGCCCGGACTGGTTGTCGTCATACCGGGCGACCGCCCATAGGCGGACGGGCCCGAGCCCCAGTCTCTGGGCAGCGAGTGTGACCACACCCTCTGCACCGTTGACGGTTTCCAGGCGTTGAAAGTCATGGAACAGAGAGATCGAACGGGCGCCCATTGCCCGCAACTCGAACTGGAACTGTTCATCAAATCTGACCGACCGCCGATTGCAGCGCAGTTCGACCTGCCGACCACGGGAGCGAACCGTAACCGGGTAGCTGCGGCGACCGGTGCTGGCAAGTTGATTGTCTGCCGTTGCCACCACTGTCACCTGATGGTATCCGTCAGCGAGGCTTTCTGGATCCAAACGAAACGGTTCTCCCGGGGGATGCACGGCGCGACGGTATCCGTCAATGTATAGAGTGAAATCACGAATCGCAGTCTGACCGTTGGTCGTTGGGTTGCTGGCCGGCCACCATTCTTGCTGGTTTTGCAGTTGCCCATCTGCTGGGAGTCCGTTGAGTTCAAATTGCGGAATTTGCGCCCATGGTCGACAGAGGGGGTCACCGACAATCAACAACTGGTATGGGTTGGCAACCGATTGATAATAGGCTTCACCCAACGTGCATCCACGCGTGTAATGTACGTGCACAAACGGACTGGGAAATTTGTCTGCGATCGCGTAGGGTTCGTGTACTGCGCCGCTGGATCCCGCCGCGCCCCAACGGAGGAACTCTGTGAGCGGCGTTTGATGCGCGGCTTCCAGTAGAATGCCGCCGGAGCTGGTGAAGTGTTCACATATCGCTCCAGCTAGAATGGCACTGCCCGACTGGCGCCACTTGAAGTAGGCGGTTCCCGTACTTAGTCCGATGATGTCCCGTCGGTTTTGCGGAAGAACGCCTGGCAGGACTTGGCCTCTCGCCTGGTGTGTCTGCAATGCCTCGACCGCGGGTCGGTAGAGGTTTTCACGGACTTTTGATCGCGGGTCCGAATTGGCCGGAAAATAGACCGTTCCCATTGGAAATGAGCCATCCGCATTACGGCTGCGTTGCAGGTAGTTGACGACTTCTTGAAGCGAGTTGCCGCGACCGGACGTCGTAGCCAACACAGTGGACAGCAGATACCGGTGTCCCGTGCGTTGGCTGGCTACGCCTGCTTCGTCCCAGTTGTTTGCCGCCCGAAATCCACTCGAGTCTTGCATTGGCCAGGGATGCTGGGCCATCCGTCGTAACCGGGATTGAAAGCCCTGCACCTTGTGCAGCGGCCGCAACGCATGGTGACTGGCAGCAATGCGATTGTCGTACCAGCCAAAGTCGATTGCCTTATCCAGTGATCCTAATGCCAGCTGAAACTGATCCAGTTGTGCCTGACAACCGGCGCGGGTGAAATGCAACGTCGCATTCTGAGGATGTCGATCGATCAGCTGTACGATTTGAATCAGCGCCCTTTGCCATTGGCGGTGATTGATCAATTCGAGTGCCGATTCCCATTGTTTGCGCTCATGGTCTGGTAACGGGCCCTCACCAACCGGTGGAAGCAGCCGGCGAAAATAGCGATTTGGAGAGCCAGTCAAATAACCGACATCGGCTCGCAGCACCTGTTGATAGAGAAAGGTCAAGCCGTTCACTGAAGCGATCGGTATGAATGCCTCGGGCGGCTTGCGAGCACCCAGGTCATGAGTTGCGTCGATGATGTAGGGAAGATCACTGGAATAAACAAGGTAATCGATTTGCGCCAACCGCTGCCGCTGTCGAAGTGTGGCGAGAACCGGTCGCAGAATCTGGCGGCGAAACTGCGCTACATCGATTCGTTCCAGATCGGGCAAGCCAGTGAGTTGCACGACCTGGCCCGCCGGAATCTGCCGCAGCGAGATGTAGTGGTTCGCAACACTGCGCGACATCCAGCTATCACCGTTGACAACCAGCGCCAGGTTCTCTGTGGCCTTTGCACACTGAGCGAAGAGAACGACAGTCAGTATCAAACAACACAATCGCGTCCCAGGGCCAGTCGGGAATTGCTGAACGGTGGGAGAGCACATCAAACCAATTTCCGCCGAATGAGGATATCGGGAAACGCATTCGTTTCGCCTGATGAATCATACCCCAAGGTACCGTGGGCTGTCGTTTTCCGACTGCCGCCATTGCCATCTCGGTGCGCTTTCGCAACCTTCAAAGCCGCGTTTTGCAGAAGACGATTGGTGCGGAGCCTGGTGCTGCAGACCGTTTTCCGGTGTATACTTGAAGATCGCATTTCCAGCTCCAGGGGGAGGCACGTTTGAATCCGATCATTCGCCGAGAATTACTGGCGGCGCTCCGTAGCCAGAAATCTGTGGTCCTGCTGACGCTCGTGGCGATTGTATTTTCGCTCCTGGTCGTTTTTCGTTGGCCCGCGGGGGATCAAGTCGATCTCTCCGGTGCCTTATCCCAGCAGGTATTTCGCGTGTTTGGCTATGGTCTGTTGACCACGCTCGTACTGATGGCGCCCGCCTTTCCGGCCACTTCGATTGTCCGCGAACGGACGCAGGGTACTTTGCTGCTGTTGTTGAATTCGCCAATGCCGGTGGCACAGATCTACATCGGCAAGTTTTTCGGCGTGAGCGGATTTGTGTTGCTGGTACTGGTCACCAGCTTGCCGGGGGCGGCCGCTTGTTTTGCGATGGGGGGAATTTCGCTGACCAGGGGTCTGCTGGCGCTGTACGGCGTACTGCTGTTGATAGTTCTCGAGTATACGACCCTGGCACTCCTGATCAGTTCTATCGCCAAATCGACTGATACGGCACTCAAGAATACGTACCTTTTGATCCTCGTCATGGCGGTGGTCAGCCTGGGTCCCCACTACTTTCTGCAAGGACAGGCAGGTACTTTGCCATTGTTGGCGGACTGGCTCCGCAATCTTTCACCTGTCCCAGCGGTGATGCAGGTGCTCGGTCAAACCGATGTAGGTGGCCAGGGATTGATTTCCAGTGCCAGCACCCTGTTGCGCTTTGTGATATTGTCATTGGGCGTCTCACTGGGTGCGATAGCCTGGACTGTCAGCCGCTTGAATTATCGGATTTTTGACCGGACGCGCAGTCAGGGCATCATCACCAATGAACTGGATTTCGAGCAGCGAGTCGCACGCCGCTTTCTGTTCATTGTCGATCCCAATCGACGTAAAGCCGGAATTCCACCGCTTGTGAATCCTGTGCTGGTAAAGGAATTTCGTTGCCGGCGTTTTGGTCGAATGAACTGGCTGCTGCGCATCTTTTTCGGTTGTGCAATTCTGTCACTTGGTTTGACCTTTGTGGCAACGACTGGAACGATCGCCTGGGACGTAAAAACAATCGGCAGTATCCTGGTAGTTTTACAGTCGGCGTTGATTGTGTTGATCACTCCCAGCCTGGCGTCGGGTTTGATCAGCGCTGAACGCGAAAGTGGTGGCTGGCAGTTGTTGCAGATGACCCCGCTCGGTGGAGTGCGCATCATCACCGGGAAGTTGATGAGCGTCATCTGGCCGGTCTTGCTGATTCTTTGCGCTACACTGCCTGGTTATGGCTTCATGTTTACGATCGAGCCAGCGCTGAAAGAACAGATCATCCAGGTGTTGATTTGCCAGTTACTGACCGCCTTGTTGGCGGTTGCAGTTGGTGCTTCCGTGAGCAGTCTATTTCGTCGAACAGCGGTAGCGACCACGGTCGCGTATGCGGTGCTGTTGACGATTTGCGCTGGGACAATGCTGGTCTGGGTCGCGCGCGATGCGCCTTTTGGTCAGCGTACCGTGGAAACGGTGTTGCGTGGCAATCCCGTGGCGGCGGCCCTGGCCGTCAATGAAACGCCTGGTTTTGAGGCCTATTCCCTGATTCCGTACGCGTGGTGGTTTGCCGGGATTCTGTCGGCCGTTTTGTTGGTTTTGTTTGGCGTGCAGAGCTGGCGATTAGCCCGGCCCCAATAAACACGAGAGTAGCTATGGGATTTGAATCACTGTCTCCCACGTGCCGTGCCGGCGGTTTTTATCGGCTGTTACCGCTGTTGCTGTTTGGCTGGCTCGCGAATTCGTATGTGTCGGCTGACGATCTTGTCAAGCTAGAGACAGTGATGGATGTTGATCCCGAAGTGGTTTTGACCGAGACCGAGCCGGTGTTTTCGGACAAGTTGTTGCCGCTGTGGGTGGAGGCGTTACAGCAACCCGATACCGATTTGCAGCGGCAGGCGGCTGAGACCATCACCCGCGCACACGAGAAGGGAATGGCGGGGTTATCGGAGAGTAGTTCGGTTCTGATCAAGACGCTGCAGAAATCCGACGCGCACCCGGCTCTGCAATTGGCGTGCGCGCGGGCCCTCGTTGCATTGGGGGTCGAAGCAGCCGCCGAACCCTTGTTTGCCGTGACCAAAGAGGGCAGCTTGGATATGGCCCTGTTGGTTGAACCGGCGCTGGCACGCTGGCGATTTGCACCCATTCGTGCGATTTGGCTGGAAAACATCAAGGATGTGAACTGTCTGCCTCAGCGACTCAAACTGGCTGCGCAAGGGTTAGGTGTGAGTGGTGATCAGAATGTGGCAGCTGCGATGCGAGAACGGCTGGTTGACGCCGACCAAAAGTATGGAGATAGCGCGAGTTCCAGACTGGTACTGGCGCGTTCACTGGCGAGGCTGCATACCGAGGGTTTAGAAGGCGATGCGCGTGGGCTTGCTGAGAAGGAGGGCCCGGCTCATCTTGTGGACCGTCTGGTGGCCAGTCAGTTGCTGGGCAAGCACGAGAGTCAAAAAACCTCGGAGCTGCTAGGTCAACTGGCGGTGGATCCGCTTCCGGTGGTCGCCTCTGCAGCCTTGGAACGGTTGATAGAAATCAACCCTGATAAGGCGATCGAACCGGGTTGGGTGGCGTTGGAGAGTCCGGATGCGAAACTACGCAGGCTGGGGATTCAGAGCATCGGGCACCAGGCTGACAAGTCCGTGGTGGATCGACTCGCAGAAATGATGAACGACAATCACACTGAAGTGCGCACCCAGGCGCGTACGGTGTTGGTTGATTTGGCCCAGGCTGATGCGGCGTTGGATCCGCTCATTCGCGTCGCGGCAGAAGCCATGCTGGGAACTGATTTTTGGCGCGGCCAACAGCAAGCGATCTTGTTGCTGGTGGCGCTCGACCATAAGCGAGCCGCGGGGCGGCTCGTACAATTGTTGGATTTCCCGCGACCGGAATCGTACGTGACCGCTGCCTGGGCACTTCGCGAACTGCGCGTGCCAACGGCGCTGCCTGCGATGTTCCGCAAAGCGGACCGGGCGGTCCGAGCTGGCGCCACGAGTGGGATGGAGCCAGGTGGGCCCGAGGATATGCAGTGCTGCTACCTGTTGGAGGCGTTTGGCCTCATGGGCTACGAGGAGGCGGAAGACCTGTTGTGGCGTTGTGTGCCCAAGAACTATGACCTGGGTGCGGAAACGCGTGCCGCGGGCATCTGGTCGTTGGGCAAGTTGTCGATGGGCAAGCAGGACGACAAGCTGGCCGCTGCGATGGTCGCGCGTCTGACCGATGTGGAAGAGCTCTTTGTCGAGATTGACCGTGTTCGATTCATGGCTGCGATTACCCTTGGTCGTTTGCAGTACGCGGAAGCGAGCGACGCTACCGGTATCAAGGCTCAAGCGCTAGAAGCCCTGGCCAAGTATTTCAATCGCAACGTGGTGACGCCGCTTGACTTTAGTTGTGGTTGGGCGATTGGACAAATCAATGGCAAGCCCATCGCGCGCCTGGCACCGCGCAAGGTGTTCCAGATGGGCTGGTTCCTGGAGCCTCTGGAACCGTAGTGATCGCGGTTTGGCCTGGGGTTGGCTGCTGCGGGGATGGCGGTGGCCCGTGCGGCCGCTGGTTGATGCAATTCAGTGTGTCATCATTCAAACACCATCAAGCCAAATCCCCGTGTCTGGATCTTGATGTCGGCTGGTTGTGTCCAGGATTGAAAACCCGCCTGGGGTACGATGCGCTGAATACCGATCGCCCAGGCGTCCTGGCCTAGTGGTGCCTGTGGCGTTAATTCGTGAAGCGGAATCGCAATTTCGCAGGTCCATTCGCGTTCCCCATCCCGAGCCGCTACGAACCAGCGCGGATTCCAGGTCAAATCACCAAAACAGGACTCACGGTTCCAACCGCGGTGGTCGACGGCCAGTCGAAAGTAGGTGGCGAAATCGCGGTCGACGTCAATCAAGAACTCGACCCGGTCGTGCGCAGAGAGATCGGCATCACGGGGTCGAGCACGCTGATTGGTGGGATTGGTGGAGAACCTGGGTTTTTGCGCACTAATCGCCAGGTACAGGTATTCTCGATCCTGTGCCGCCAAGACCACACACGGCCAATCGTGATCATCGTGTCGGGCGCTCGATAATGGGGCAGCCGTCGTGGCATTCCAAATCGGGTCGTTGAGGATTCCGTCCAGGCGCGGTTTCTGTTGGGCCCGTGAGCAAGTTAGGAGTGCTTTTGGTGGCAGACCTGTGGCATGTTTAAGCCATAGTTCTCCGAGTCCGCACGCTTGCCAGTGCGGGTCGACACCGGGCTGGGTCAAGGCGTGAAAATAGCGTTCGGCGTCGCGAGACAAACCTTGAACCCGGTAAGCGGCGGCCAACGGAAACCGCACGGCCGGTTCGGCAAACAATCCGGGATTGGTTCGTTCCAGCAATCGTCCGATAGCAGCCGCACGGCCTGCACGTTCGTGTGGTTTTAATCCAATCGCCGCGGTGCCTGCGCTGGTGGTTTGCACGGGCTGGGTTTCCTCGAGTTCGAGGTAACCAGCCGGTCGTACTTCCGATCCTGGCAAGGCGACGCTGGTGCCACCTGCTTGTTGAACACGGAATCGAGTTTTGCGTCGCAATCGCCAACCAACTTCACTGCTACTGTAGTAATGGATCAACCAGATGGCAGCCGCTTCGCTGAGTGGGTGGTTTGGATAACGCTGCAGTAGAAGTTCGTAGACTTCTCCTGCCAGATCCGAGCGATTGGAACGATGGTAACCGGCGGCCAGTTGGGAAAGAATGTTGCCCGCTGCAGCGCGTGACAGACCACGAGTCAGGTCGTTGGCTTGGCCAATCCAGGCGGCGCCCGTGGTCGGATCGTTGTCGATTCGATCAATCATCTGCTGGAGATTACGTCGCCGTTGGGCGGCGCGGGCGAGTTGTTGCAAATCCCCTTGAATGGGGCCCAGTTCCCGCCGGGCCGATCCGCCGACTCGCAAGGGAATGCCACTGAAAAATCCTTGACGGCCTAGTTTTCCAGGGAGCTGGTTGACGAGCAGTCGAAAGCCACGCCGTACGGGCGCAGGGTGGTATTCCGATTCAATTTGGCCTTGGCCGGCGCTGGCGCATTCCGCAAATGAACACCCTAACCGGGGACCCAGTTGTGACGTATTGAGGTCAAGGGTAGCAGGTTCGCCTGCGGGGACCGTGCAGTAGACTTTGAGTACTTCCCAGGTTTCCAGCCCCAGTGCCGTCAGTTGGTCTGGATAAAAGAGTGGATCACTGGAGCGTGAGACAGCTTCCAGAACAAACTGATTGGTCAGATGGGACGCTGGATTCGCGCCAGCAGGACTGGCAGGTTCGGTTACCACAACGGACGGTTTCCATTGTCGAATCTTTTTCACCAGATGCTCCAGCAGGTAATCTCCGGCCTGCCCATCATTCACGGCGTTCCACCCATCTTGAATTTGTGTCGCCGTCAACTTGAGTTCTCTTTGGCGCACCGGAAATCGCCAGGTGAAATCGGCACCGGATGCACCCACCGCAACGATTCCACGATGCGCCCGTTCGTCCCATGAACACTCGTTTGGCGCTGCTCCCTCGATGGGCATTCGATGCAGTAACTCCACCACACCCAGATATCCTTCATCTCCGGACAGGGAAGCAAACAGTTCCCAGCAGATCTGATTTGGTTCCCCAAATAGTCCTAGCAGCGCGGCGCGATCGCCACCGCTGGCCTGACGTTGCCAGGTTTTTCCACCATCGCGTGTAGCCAGAATGGTGCCCAGCGAACCGACGGCCCAGCCGCGATATTCATCATGAAACGTGATGGCACGCAGGGGGAGCGCCTGACCGGTCGGATAAATATCCCAGTGTTCACCACCATCTTGAGAATGTAGGACGCGGGTTCCTGGCGAGCCGGCGATCCAGACGTGCTCGCCAAAGGTAGCCATTGCGCGAAAATCGAGTTGACGGGCAATGCCAGCAGGCAAGTCTTCTCCCAGGGAATTCCAATGTTCTCCAGCGTCTTCGGTTCGTAGAATCAAACCGCCATCACCGATGAGCCAGCCTCGGCGGGTATCACTGAAGTCGAGGCGACGCAGATGACGAGGGCCCACGCTGGCTGTTCGTAACGGCTCGCTGCGCGCAGCCATAATCTTTGCTAATGCCCCGTCGTGCCCGGCCACGATGCCCCTGTCATGCCAGCCGAAGTGCCCCGTCAGCCAGCCTCCACTTCGTGGACCGGCGACCGCGGACCAGCTACGTCCGCCATCTTGTGTACGAAAAATCCCGGATGGAAACATCGCTGAAGCGTTGCCGATCACCCATCCTGTTTTGGCGTCAGAAAAATAGACTTGTTTGAGTGCAGGGAGTAACAAGCCGCTGATCGTGGACCAGCGCTTGCCACCGTCCCGGGTACGAAGAATGACAGCTGTACTTTTGTGGGTATAGGGATGCGAATGGCCACCGACAATCCAGCCGTTGCGGCTATCGATGAAGTGAATGGACTCCAAACGACAACTGACTGGTGAACGGGTCCATTGCCAGCTTTGACCACCGTCCACCGTCATCCAGATGACACCCCGATCACCTACGGCAAATCCCTGTTCGGGATCAAGGAAAAACACATCTGTCAGTTCAGCGTCTGGTAGCAACTCTGGGCTGGCGACGGGCGGGTTTGCTCTGGTATTGAGGGTGAGCAGACAGGCCAGCGTGGTGGCTGCGAAGCAAACCCGGGAGTACTGGTTCAACGGACTCTCCTTGTCGACCGGTTCTTTTTTGAGGGCGGCGGATTCTATCGGAAGCCTGCCGACGGTCCTAGATCAGCGGCAGGCCAACCGACCGCCCGGTGCGGCCGGACGGGCAAATAAAGCCCGAAAGAGCTGAAAAAAAGCGTCTTGGCGTGACCAGAGGTGTCCAGCGGGACGCGATGATGGGGGTAACAAGTTGAACTTGTTTCAACGACCCCAGAGCGATATAGTATTCACTTGTTCACTATGGCTGGGAAATGGGGAATCGGTCGCTTGTCTCAGCGGAACTGGTTTTGATAAAGGAGTGAATCGATGATCAC
>MDTE01042370.1_pt1 | contig 69004 bp, 44 predicted proteins | sample 811231 | NCBI WGS metagenome assembly MDTE01 (sample SAMN05326651, study PRJNA326480) | marine metagenome | isolation source: seawater | place: Indian Ocean: Red Sea | collected 2010
CCGGAGAGGAGTCCACTGAGCCGAGCCCGACGCCGACAGAGCATTACCCGTTCACTCCGAGCTCTGGACCAGAGGAGACGCCGGATGACATCGGACCAGAGGAGACGTCGGAAGTCATTCCCGGCGACTCGACGACGCCGACGCCCACGATTTCTCCGAGCGATGACTCGAACGCGACGATGCTTCACGAAGTGCGCGCGGGCGTGCGATTATTCGGGTACGTGGCGACGTCATTCAACTCTGAAGAGAGAGGTTTCTTCAGGAGAGGCATGTCGACGTTCTTGGGCATCGCGCCCAAGCAGGTCACCATCAATCACGTCGAGGATGTAAACACGCGGTCCACGCGTCGATTGTTGCAAGCGTCAGCCGTCGACGTGTACTACATCGTCTCAACCACCACGCCGCAAGTGGCGTCGGCGGTGGTTGACGAAACGAATAGAGCGTTGAACGCGACGGGTTCCGGCGCGCTGTTGAACAATTTGCAATCCGCGGGCTTGGTCGTCTCTCAGGTGGTGATCATTTCGCGACCGAACGTCACGGTGGTCCCCATGCCGCCGACGCCCGCGCCCACGCCCGCGCCTTCAAACACGCCGTCGGCGACGCCGTTCAATTTGAGCGACATCAACATCAATCTCAACGTCGACGTCACGGTGCACATGGACGAATCCAATCTCTCTCCGTCGGCGAACGCCACCGAACGTTCAACCACCAATGATCCGGGAACGAACGCATCGCCGACGCCGACGCCGACGCCGACGCCAGGATACCCAACCCCGACGCCGGGATACCCAACCCCGACGCCGGCGTACCCGGCGCCGACTCCGGACTGCGTCCCGCTCGGCACCGAGACGGAGGAGTCCCAATACGAGCGCGCCGGCTCGTTGCAACACGAAGCCCTTCAACAGGCTCGCGATTTCGCTCGAGACAACGAGTTGCCGATGCCCAACGCGAGCACGTTTGTGCGCGCCAAAGTCTGCAACGCACCGCACATGCGATGCTGCGCAGAGTTGGGATGGCGACAGGATAACCGCGTGCGTTTTCCCTTTGTCTGCGGCGACGCCGCCGCGTGCGCGAGGGACACGTTTCAACAGGCGCAGGAGAATTGTAAAGCCAGGGGCGGTGACTTGTGCCGCGGGAACGCCGTATCGACGTCCATGGACGATCCGTCGTGTCCCGGAAGCAAAACAGACTACGTCTGGACGCTCACCAAGTGCGACGTCAACGGCGTCGCCGGTCGCGTCATTCGTCCGAGCGCCGGCGGCGCCCCGGGACCGCTCTGCGAGACGAACACGCTCGCGCTTCATCAATCGCGGTGTTGTTCCAACGTGTGTTAGAAGAAACAAAAAGACTACAGTACACAACATAGAAGACGACGTATCGATGATATTTGAAATGAATGTATAACATTGTTAGTAATCGCTACAGTACATCGTCGCCGACGTTTAAAAGACCATCGGACGCTCGAGTCGCGGCGTTCCGGCGAGCATGTCGCGCGAGAGAAGCCTCGCGAGGAGTTTCGTCGCCGGACCGACTCTACCGTCGCCGACGACGGTCCCGTTCCATGACGTGATTCCTCGCACGTTCACCGCGCTTCCGACGAGCATGCACTCGCGCGCGGCGAGCGGAACGTCCGGGGACACGCGCGCGTCGTCGTCGAATCGTCGAACGCCGACGGCGGCGAGCGCGGCGGCGTTTTCCCGCTTCTCCACGAGTTCCTTCACGCGCGCGATGGTGATTCCAGCGAGCACGTCCTCTCTCGACGGCGTCACGAGCGTACCGTCGGCGGTGAGAAACGCGAGATTCGCCCCCGGCGCTTCCCCGACGCCCCCGTCCTCCGTGGCGAAGACGCCGACGTCGACGCCCCGCCGCCGCGCGTCTCCCGCCAAGAGCACGTTATTCAAATAATTCACCGATTTCACCGTCGCGAAGCGCGGTTTTTTGATCGGCACGTCGCTCACGAACGCCGATAATCCCTCCTCCACCACCTCCTCCACCCGTCTCGGCGGCGTCTTCGCGTACGCGATCGCGAAGACGTCCGCCGCGCCGCCGTCGTCGTCGTCGCGCAACGAAAAATCCACCCCACCGCTCCCACTCGTCGCGTACACCCGCACTTGCCCGAACGACACCTCCGAAACCTCTATCGTCTCCCGAACGATCTCCGACAACGCTCGCGCGTCCAGCCCTCTCCCGCGTACGTCGCACGCGCGCGCGTTTCGACGCAACCGCTCCAGGTGACTCTCCACGAGATGCGCCCTCCCGTCCACGATGGTCGCCGCGTCGAACACGGCGGCCCCGCGATGAAACCCGCGATCGTGCAATGACACCACGCACGATCGCACGTCGCGCACGCGCGTCACGACCGCGAGCGTGCCGTCGTACACCGCGCCCGGCATGATGACTGATGATGCGTCGTCGTTTCGTTCGAGGATTCTCGACGCGACGCGTCTCGCGTACGTCCTCGCGTCGACGCGTTCGATCGCGCGCGTCGTCATCGATCGATTGCGCGACGCGCGAGCTCGGCGCGCGCTCGGAGACGACGCGCGCGTCGACATCATCGACATCGGGTCGTTACACGCCGCCGGGACGAAATGACGACGACCGACGACGACGTCTTCCTCGCCTTCGAGCGCTGGGCCGAGGCACGAGGGGTGCGATTCGCGCGCGACGCGTGCGTGGTGAAGAGGGACGCGCACCGCGGCGCGTGGATCGAGGGCGCGCGCGACGGTGGACGCGGGGAGATTCTGCTCGAGGTGCCCAAGTCGGCGTGTCTGTCGACGACGACGAGCGCGCTGGGAGAGGGGGGGGCGGGGAGGCGACGGGAGCGATTGCGAGAGATGGGCGCGGTCGGACTCGTCGCGTGCGTCGCGCGCGAGCGGGCGTTGGGGGAGAAGTCGGCGTTCGCGGCGTACGCGGCGACGCTGCCGTGGGACGCGAAAGCGCGCGGGGACGGGGACGGGGAGGTGCGAGCGCTACGGCGAGGGACCACGGTGGAGGTGATGATGGAGACGGACGAGGAGATGTTGATGAGGGATCACGAGAGCGTGGTGGAATTTTATGCGAATGAGATCGGGGAGGAGGGGGCGGCGCCGACGGAGGAGGAATTTAGAGAGGCGGCGGCGGTGGTGGCGAGTCGAGCGTTTTTCATCGATGAAGACGCGGGACAAGGGTTGGTGCCGTACGCTGATCTGTTTAATCACAGAGGTTCGGGGGGGGCGCACGTCGTCGTGCGAGGGTGTGATTCGGAGAAGGAGGAGGAGCTTCGACTCGAATGCGCGCGCGCGATTTCGCGCGGGGAAGAGGTGTTCAATTCGTTCGGGGACGACCACGATAATTCGTTGCTTTTTTACAAGTATGGGTTCGTCGAACGGGATAACAGCGTCAGGGTGAGTCGGTTCGACGCGCCGCGCGTGTTTGAGCTCGAACGTCTCCGTCGAGGCGCGACGGATGGCGAGGAAGATTTCGTTTCCGACTGCGGCGTCTTCGGCGCGTTGGCGTCGCGGCTCTTGGATTCGTACGAGGGATTGGTTTTTGAAATCAACGAGGATGGTTCACTGTCGAGAGGCTTATTGGCGCTCTTGCGGTGCGCGTCGCTTGACGAAGCCGCGTTGGGTGAGTATTTAGAGTGGGACGACGACGACGACGAGGCGCCGTCGGCGGTGGAATCCTCGGTCGAGCGCACGATGGTCAAAGGCGAGCCCGAACGCGACGTTTGGAACGATATCGACGACTACGTGTTCGTAACGGCGATGGTCGCGAGGTTTTTGCGATTCATCGACGACGACGCATTGAAGGATGACGACGAACGCGCGTCGTTGTTCAGCGGCGACGCCGCGTCGCTCGTCAAGGCTATCGGTGCGCAAATCAAAACGAGTTACGAGTATTTGGACGAACACGGCGATTCGGTGACGTTCGGTGAAGGTCTCGTCGGCGTATCCGCCGCGCATCTCGTGCGAGCACAAGAACTCGAACTTCTTTTAAAAGCGCTGTTGCGTCATATCTTGTCCGATGAAGACGAAGATCAAGACGACGATGAGGGACGCCAGCCGAAGCGACGATTGATCGCGTCCTCTCTCTATGATCCTTCCGTGTACATTACATCGAAGTCTTAAGCGGTGTCTTTTAGTATCTGCACGAGATCGTGTTTCAATCGTTGTAGTTTTGAATTTTTGGTGAGCAACTCCTCCTCAACGTCACGTCTGACGCTCTCGAGTTGATTCGCGTGACACTCTCTCTCTTCGTGGAGCACTCGCCGCCAGTACGCGTCTCTCTCCGCCCCGGCGCTCTCCGCGGCGTCGCGCTTCGCGTCGGCAATCTCCAAACGCATCATCTCCGTCGCGTCGTCGTGCGTGAGATGCATCATTTTCAAATTCAAACAGAGGCGCTCGTGTTCTCTCTTGAGCGACGACAACTCGGCGGCGTGCTCTCCGTCAATGCCCTCGAGTCGTTCAGTGAGCTGCTCGACGCGAATCTCCGCGCGTTCCATCCTCTCTCTCAACTCTCTGGACGCGCTCGTGTCTACGGGACGTCCTCGCGGGGAGTTTCGGGTTCGCCATTCGCTCGCCTCCAACGCTGCGGCTGCGACGGCTTCGCGCTTCTCGGCGCGCTCCGCCCTCGTCGACGTCTCCGTCAGACGCGCGCTCACGTCCTCGAGTTCCGCGCGCGTCGTCGTCAACGCCTCGAGCGCACACTCGAGCTCTAAAATCAACATCTTATCGCCCGCGCCTCGGTCCGCGCCGACGTTCGCGCCTCGCGTGCGTTTGAGCGCGTCGGCGGCGCTCTTCCAATCGCGCGCCTCCGTCTTCGCGCTCTCCAACGCTGCGTTCAGCGCCGCGATCTCTTCGGCCAAGCCGTTGGATTCCGTCTTGGATTTCTTTAAATCTTCCTTTAAATCATTCATCTCCGCCGTCAGGAGCGCGTGCGCCTCGTCGTGATCCCGCGCGCGTCGCGCGCCCGCCTCCGCCTCGGCGAGCGCCGCGGCCAACGCCGCCTCGCGAGTCACCGATTCCTCCTTGGCCGCCGCGATCGCCGCGTCCATGACTTCAAAATCATCCATCAACGCCTTGGCGTCCGCGAGCGACATCTTCATCCCTCCGTCTCGCGCGCCTCCCTCTCGCGCGCGTCGAACGAATCGTTCCAACGTCTCGCGGCTCGGCGCCGGCGGCGCGCGCGCGTACGCGCTCACCATTCTCGTCCCCCACCCCGCGCCGTCCTCGCTCGTCATCGCGTCGTCCACATCCTTTCCATCGTTCCCGCTCGCAAACGCGCCTCCCGCGCGCAAGAGCGCGCGCGTTCTCGCGCGTTCCCGTTCGCGTTCGCCGCGTTCGGCGTCCAACGCGCTCATCGCGCGCAACGCGTTCGCCTCCGCCTCCTCCAACCGTCGACGCAAACGCGCCGTCTCGGACGGCGACGACGACGCGTCATCATCGTCGACGACGGCGCGCGTCGCGCTCACCGCTTTCGCGTGCGCGCGCGGTGGCATCGGCGCGGATTTATCATCATCAACGACATCAACGACATCTTCACCCGCGTCGAATGACACCCACTCGTTCGGCCCGTCCTCGAACGCGTCGTCGAGTCCGTCCTCCTCCATGCCGCGAAATATTCTTCGCCTCTTCCCGCGCCGTTCGCCTCGCCCGCGCGCGCGCGTCGATGTCTGCGGCGCGCGTTCGAATCTCGAATCTCGGGCGCAACGAACTCGCGTCTCGCGAGACACCTCGACGCGTCATGTTCGATCGAATCAAGCGCGCGGCGTCTCGAACGCGCGGACGTCGGCGAGGACAAAAGTTTCGAATCGATGTGTGGCCTCGAGAGGGGCGTTGGGACGTCGCGTCGATGGGAAAGGTGGACGATGAGGAGGATGCGGTGGTCCTTTCGTTTTCGCGAGGCGCCAAGTTGGCGCGAAGCGCGCCGTCGACGTCGCGCGCGACGACCGAGGGTGACGTCGTGGTGACGTGGGAAAAGACGTGCGCGCCGACGACGTCCATCGCGACGCTCTATCGGCTCGCGGACGGTCACGCGTTCGATGAAAAACGATTCACGATGAAGCTGACGCGCGCGAATACGACGACGGCGACGGCGAATACGACCGCGACGACGAATACGACGACGACGACGATGGCCAAGTCCGCGGTGGATTTCGCCTCGTTCGCGACGTTGGAGACGAGCGGTGTGGACGTCAGACGAACGTTTGAGTTGGGGATGAAAAATGGACGCGGCGTCGCGCGCGTGACGTGCGACGTGCGAGTGACGTGGTTGAGACATTTCGACGGCGGGATGGACGGCGGCGACGGGATGACGGACCTGACGGAATTGTCGGCGATTTCGGCGTTGGATTCTGAGGCGACGGATGTCACGCCGAGGGACGGCGGTGGTGACCGTGAACAGGATTTGAGCGGGTTCGCGAATTTGTTGAGTCCCGTGGCGGAGAGCGTGTCGCCCGTCGTCGTGCGCCAGAGCGAACGGAGAGAGGAAGCGGCGAGGGAGGCGAGGGATGGGGCGTTGGCGCGCGTCGCCGAGTTGGAGGTGGCGATGGAGAGGGGCAAGGCGGAATCGGAGATTCGCGCGCGCGCGCTCGAGAGTGAAAAGCGAAGCGTAGAGGGGCAGTTGGAACGCGCCAGGGAGGAGGCGCGCGCGGCGAGGGAGGAGGTCAACTCGGCGAACGAGGCAAAGACTCTTGCCGTCGATCGCGTCGTCGCCGATGTCGAGGCGATCGAACGCGAAAAGAACGCCGTCGTGAGAGAAAATAAAGAGCTCGAGTTTAAGGTTGAGGCGTTGGAGCGAGCGCTGAGAGAGCGCGACGCGGACGTGGAGCGATTGAAGAGCACGCAGGTGAGCGGGGAAGAAGCGAGCGTATCGGCGGAGATTCTCAAGCACGAGAGAATCGCGCACGCCAAGGCGATCGAACGCTACAAGGAACAGCTGGACGCGGCCGACGCGCAACTCGACGCGATACTTCGCGATCACAAGAACGAAAAGATGGCGTTCGAGAAAGAGTTGGAGCTTCAACAGAAGATTCGAGCCGAAGCAGAGAGGGTGCTCGAAGAAGAGTTGGACGAAAAGCATCGAGAATGCGAGGATTTGCGACAACAGTTTCAACACGTCGTCACCGAAACCACCCAACTCACGACGGCGCTTCGTCGAGCGGCGAAGGAGGAGCAACATTCGCTCACCAACATCGCCAAGGCTGAGGCGCAGCAGGCCAAGTGTGATTTGCAAGCCGTGACGGAGGAGTTATCGGATGTGCGCAAGGTTCTAGACAGTCACGTGAGCGAACTGATCGCGTGTAAGGTGAGCATGGCGGAATCTGACGGAGTCGCCGCAGTGCTTCGTCGAGAACTCGCGCGTGCAAAAGTTAGATTGGCCGAGCTCGCGTCAAGGTGCACCCGCATGGAGAGCGTGTGCGCCACGCTTATGGACGAGTCGAACGCAGCGACGAGCGAAATTTGATTCCTACTTAATTTTTCTACAAGCTGTTTTTCTATGTTGCTGCGACGCAGCCCGCCGTCGCGTCCGCAACGTATCCAGAGTCACACGTACACGACGGCTCGTCGTCGTCGTCTAGACCGCACGTTCCGAATCCTGAACACGTGACGGTTCCGTCGTACCCAGGACATCGAATGACGCAGTAATCGCCGAGTTCAACACTTGTAACATCGAACATTCCAACGCATTGTGTTCGGAGATCAGCCATGTTGTATTTGCACGCGTCGCCGAGCTGAGGATCGGGTTCGCCTTTCAAGTACCAACGCCCCGCGCATACGGTCGGGCGAAGGTCCTGGTACAGTTCATCGAGATACGCCGAGCTGTAATCGGCTGCGTATTTTCGGTAGTAGTTCAAAAGCGAGATTTGCTCTTTGTTTTCGGCTTCGACGAATGTACCGATACCGAAAGAATCGAAGCGCACGGACTCGCCGATCACGGTCGCTGACGGATCCACCGACTCTTGGACGTAATAATCTCCGCGCACTAGTATCTCTTGTACGGACGACAGGCACCAAGCAATGTCCGTGAAGCTCGCGCTCTGACCGGTTCGTGTACGTCGATTCGCCACCACGGCTTCGTACACTTCTGGATAGACATCGGCGGCGAGCTTATCGGTCGCGAGCGCCCTGGTGCTAGACTGCACAAGCACGGTACCGCCATCGCTTCGTCCAGTCGTGGCTGTGTTGATGGAAATGGCAGAGTTCACGTCAAACGTGTCCTCGGTGTAACCGGAGAATGGATTGTACGGCGCGCCGTCGACTCTCGAAGTGAACGTGGTGCCGTCTATGTAGTGCACGGCTGGATCGTTGGACCACTTGAATCCTGAAAGGATGGGATCTAAGTTGACCCATTCTCCACCCTCGACGATGTCAACTTTGAAATTCAGTCCGCATTTCGCCGATGAACACGACGACGGCGGATATCCTTCTTGACCCGATGGAACCTTGTAGCCGAGAAACACCTGAGGCGTGTTGAGATACTGCTCGACGATTTTGATCATCTCGGAACGCGTGAGCCGAGAATTGACGCTGAGCTCCGGAAAGTTTGTTCGAACCCACGAGTAAACTTGATCCGAAGTCCCCCACGACGGGATTTCGCGTTTGTAACGCGGTAAGCCGCCGATCAAAATGATGTCGTACGCCGAGGTTTGGTGCGCCTCCTCGTGTGGACTTCCTTTGCTCGAAAATGACCCCGCTCTTTCGCCGACCATGTGCAACGAGTACGTTATCGACGCGTTGTACAAATTCTGGCTCAGTAAATCACCGGTAAATTTAGGCGGCGCGCGAAGGTAAGCGAGCTCGCTTGCCGCGTCGCGAGTCAATTTATCGGTTAGATGCAAGTAGCCACTGATGCCTTCCCATAGTAGACCACTGTCGCCACCACTAAACGTGTCTGAGCACGCTCCTCGCATTAAGGAATCTGAGTTGATGGCGAAAAGGTCGAATGAATCCTCTAAAAGTTCATCCAGCACACCCGAGCACGAATTATTGTACACCGTCCATCCCTCCGGACCTTCGGTAAAGTCAGACTTAATCATGAAGGTGGTTATCTCCTGACGCGAGCAGTCCACGAACGACCAACCGGCTTTACACGCGCACGAGCCGTCCATCTGACAGTCACCGTTGACGCACGGTGAACATTTAATGTCACATTTGAGCCCGGTCCATCCTTTGTCACATTTGCACGTCCCATCCGTCAAACAAGTCCCGTGGTCGTAATTGCACGGTAAGCATTCCGTAAAGTTTCGAATGTCACACGTTTTACCCAGCCATCCTTTGTTACACGCGCAACTTCCATCGTCGGCGTCACACAAGCCGTTGTGACACGGATCACAAGGCTTGAAACACTGCGTTCCGGAATACTGCACGCCGCCGTCGTCTACTCCGCACGTGCAGCTTCCGTCGCGTTCGCAGTGACCCCACGATTTGATGGGGACTCCGTGAGCCGTTTCTTTAATGAGTTCTTCCACACTACCGTCATCATTCGTGACGAGATCTTTGTAGCAATCGCAACTTTTGTTGCACGCTCTTCCGTACCATCCCGTTTCGCATTCGCAACTTCCATCAAACTGGCACGTTCCATGATCTGGATCACACGCATCACACTTGATCTGACAGTTCGCGCCCGTGTACGCGTCGTCGCCAGAGTTGACACCGTGAATGAGTTGGTTCATTATCCAAGCCATGTACTTATCTGCGGTGTCGCGGAAAGTCCTAAAACTCCCGGTGGTTGCGTCGAAACGTCCGCGCAGAAACACATTCATGAGGCGTTGGCGCTCATTTTTACTGTTTCGAAACCAGCGGCCTTCATCCGACGACTCCGTCGCGATTTTCAGATTGATTCTCGTGCCACCAATCAGTTGCTTACGGTCTTGAAGAAAATGTGCCTTGAGAGTGTCGTCGCAATCCCACGGATTTGCCGATTTCCAGTCGTCGCCACAATTCGTCATCGACGTCAACGATGACATACAGACTCCTTGCGTCGTATCTAACTTGTAGTCCGACTTCGCGCAAATATCAGCGAGTTGCATGGATCCTGGAATGTTAACAATGTCGTTTTGGTACGTTTCCAGCTGCTCCTCGAGAGTAGACAAGGTGCCGCCGGTGACCTCGGCGCTCGAGGTGGTCACCCCGTAACGGAAGTATGTTTCGTTTGGTCTGAAGGGTAAAATCGTATCAAGGGTGCGATCCGAACATGTACTAGTACTGTTGTAGCACAAGGATTCGACGCCCCACACGAAATCTTCCACTTGCCAAGCGCTCATGTAGTAAGGATGAATGTAAGAGCCGTTGGGCAGCACGCCGTCGACGAGAGGAAGCTCATTGTCACCATCAGTGAACGGAAGACGAGGGTCGCGATCCAGACGCAGAGCGAACGAATGATCTATGAGTCGTCGCGACCCGTCGCACAAACAACTGCCATCGTACTGACACGTACCATGAACGCACGTTTCGCACGTCGTGAGGCATCGATAGCCCGTAAAACCTTGTTTGCATGTACACTCGCCCGTCGCCGAATCGCAAACACCGTTCTCCGAGCACGGCGCGCACGGAATATCGCATGTAGACCCCGCCCAGCCTTGCCAATAATCACTGTACGACTTACCGGGATCTCGTAAACTCGGAAACTTTTCGCGCCCGAGGTGTATCGAATCGCACAGACAGTATCCGTTCGCAATGGGAAGTTTACTCGCGAACTCATCAGACGTCGGCCTGCACACGCCACCCATGATGACCCCCCACTGATCGTGTCTTTCGAGAGAGGCAGAATCCCTTATGATGAGTCCATCGCTACGTTTCGTGATGTAAGGCATGGCCAACAGCACATCGCCTCCCGTGCAAGAACCATCCGGAGAAAGAGTACCGCTGCATCCCCAACCGCCCCCGCCGTCTGTGTCCGCAGTCGTCCATGCCTGCGCGGAGGTCTCGACGAGGGAGAATCCCGGTGCGCACGACGCGCTCAAGTACTCGCCATTTGTGTTGCAGGGGTGTCGCACGGCGCATGTATGATGAGAGGCGTTGTAGTACTGCGAAGCTGTTCCTCCGACATCATCGTTTTCGCTCAACGAGTTGGACGCGCCAGCGTACCACGGATAGGGCGTGATTGCCATTTTCTTTCCAATATCCGACGACGCGCGAGTCGCGGGTTGCCAAATGTACCCATAATCACACACGCACTCGCCATCGTCTTGACACGTACCGTGGACGCACGCATCGCATGCCAAGTTACAATCGCGTCCGCGACTCATCGAATCCGCCGGGATTCTATCCAAGGCGGGTAAACCAGTCCAGCCGGGTTTGCACACAATCTCGGTTTCGATATCCTCGGCGGCGGTTCCTCGCTCGGCGTCACGGTCGGTTTGGGACTTAACGACGCACACGCCGTTATCGGTGTTGTACGCGTAAGGACACGTGTAGCTGCACATGGGACCGGTGTAGCCTTGGTCGCACTCGCACGTCACCTCAGAGAACAGGAGTCCCAGTCCCAGCAGCGCTCCATTCAAGTTCCTTGTCCCGCGGCTTCCACTGACAATGTCACCGCACTCTATGCTGCAATCGAATCCTGCGTATCCGGGATCACACGTGCAACTTCCCGTCATGGAACACACTCCGTTGACGCACGGGTTGCATCGCGTCGAACAATCTGCACCCGTGAAACCATTGGCGCACACGCATTCACCGTGCGTGCCGTTGTACACACACTGCCCTGTTTGACTATCGCAGGGTGCACACTGAATCTGGCAGAATTCGCCTGTCCATCCCTCGTCGCACTGACAATATCCAACGTCTCTCCCCTCGAAATTCACTCTTCCGTACACCGTCGTCGTGTTGAACCTCGTCTCATCGAAAAATCCGTCCGCATCGGGCAGCGGCGTCGAACTCGTAAGTTCGCCAATCTCTACCAACGAAAGGAATTGCACCTGTCCGTGTGCGAAACACTCATCGGTACACATTGGACCCGAACTACCCCCCGGACACGTACACGTCGCTTGTCTCGTGCAATTGTTACAAATCACTCCGGCTGGCAAGACGGCGCCGTCTTCGTCGGCCGAACACTCGCACAGTGTGAGTTCAGAAATGTCGTCTTGAAATTCCAACGCCTTGGCTCTGCGCACGGTCGTGCTCGTGCTCAACGACACGTTGTTGAAAATCTCCAGCAGACGCGCGCCGATGCCATCTTCATACTCTGGAGGAGCGACGCACGTCCCGCTGACTCCACAACGTCCCTGGCTCCCGCACCTTATGCTACAGTCTTTACCGGTGTACCCGGATTGACAGACGCAGATACCGGATTCAGTCACCGGATCGGTACCGCACGTGCCTTGCATCCCCAGCGGCTCGATTGCGCACGGACACTTTTCGGTACACGCCGAACCGACCCATTCGTCTTTACAGGCGCACACCGAATCGTGCAACGTGTACTCTCTCAGCGCATCGTTCCACGAAGCCTCTGACGCTGTCGTGATTTCACACACGCCGTTTTCCCCCGAACACGCGACGCAAGCGACGCTGCAGTCGCGTCCGACGAAACCGGCTCTACATTGGCAGCTCGACGACGTTTCGTTGTACGTGCCGCGTCCGTCGCATTCTATTTCACAACTCTCGCCCGAAAACCCGGTGTCGCAGGCGCACACTTCATTCACAAAGTCGTATTGTCCTCGTTCCGAACACTTGTGCGTCTCGCAGTCATCACCAGAGTATTCCGCCGTGGTGCAGGTGCACACGGTGGACGAGACGTCCCGATTGCCGTTTCCGTTGCACAGAGGAGGATCGGTGATCAAATCATCGTAGAGCGCGCTTCCCGATCTCGTGGAATCCTCCACGTCGACGTATACGTACGCCTGCTCACCGCTTCCCGAGGAGTCCACGATGGTGAACTTGAACGAGCGCCGTCCCGGCGTAAATTGAAGTTGAGTCGACGTTCGAAGTTCGCCTCCGGAGTACGCAGTTCCGTCGACGTTTTGTTCAGTTCCCTCGTTATGATAACGCACGGTACCCACGACGCGACAGTAATTCGCCACGCTGTCAAAATTTGATAGCGTGAGTCTCTTATCCGCCGCGCTCCAGGACGACGAGATTGACGTTCCACTCGTATCCGCGGAGACGTACTCGACGGCGCCGTCTGGAAACGCGCCGGCGTCGGTGCTTTGCACCGTCACGCTGTTAATCACGACGTCGTCCCCGTCTTCACACGTGTAATCGATGTCAGACAATCGAACACCGATCATTCGTTCCGCCTCTGACATCGACACCTCGTACGTCGTCCCCTCTCGCGGTCCGTTGAGATCCAACGTCGGCTTGACGTTGTCTCGCGTGATGTCTATCATCTTCGCCGCCGGCGCGCTCGTCCTCCCAGCCTCATCCGTCACCGTCATCGTGACGATCCGCGTCAACTCCCCGATCCTATTCCCACTGTGCGTGTAATTTAGCAGTTTCAGCGTCTCTCGAATTGCAGACGTGCTCGTCGACGCCTCGCCGACCGAGTCGCCCCTCTCGATTATCAATGTCGACGTCGTCTCGTCGAACGTCGACGTCGCTCCACCCTGCGTCGTCACCGTCAGCGTCTCCTCCGCGCGATCGACCGCGTTAACGATGGTGACCGTCGCGCGCACCAACGCGCTCGCGGGCGTGCCCTCGAGCACGCGCTCGCCGTCGACGTCCAGACGTAAACCGTACGTTTGTCCCTCTCGATACGTCGCGCTCGCGGGACCCGACTCCGGCTCGACGAACGCCACCGCGGGCGGCGCCACCGTCACCGCGCCCGCGTCCAATCGCGAGAACATCATCACCAGCACCATGGCGACCGTCGCGAACGCGCATCGAGCGAGCGACGCGCGTCGAGCGCGCGACGACGGCGACATGGTCCCGCGGCTCTGTTCAAATCGATCCGACGTCGACGCGACGCGCGCGAGACGCGGGAGAGACTCTAACCGCGACGACTCGATCGCGGGTATTTTTACACACCGATTCACGTCGCGCGCGGCGTCGCGACGGGCGACATGACGACGCGCGCGCGGAGAGCGTTCGATGGAGACGGTTGACGCGTTCGCGTGTGAGGAATGTTCGAGTCTTCGCGTACATATTTTACAAGGAGCATCGCGCGCGCGTGAGTCGTCACCGCGAGTACGTCAGGCTGCTGTACCGTCCGTTGTGCGCGTTGTCCATCGGATCGAGCCCGACGTCCGAGGACGCGTCCCTGATCCACAACTGCACCGGCGCCAAGAGCGTCCGTCCGTATCCGCTCGATTCGGTCACCGCGCGTAAAAACCGAACGCGTCGCTCGGCGCGCGCGAGCGAGCGCCACGGATCGGCTCTCGTCCCTAAACCCTCATCCGTACCGTTGAATTCGTTGACGTAAAACTCGTACACGTACCCGGTGGAGGCGCGTAAATCTTCCCTCGCGACGTCGTGGTGCAGAGACATGCACATCTCCAACTCAAAGTCGCACTCGGCGAGTCGCGCGCGAACTTCATCCTCCGTGCACGATAAGAAACACTTATCCGCGTTCGCTCGCACGCACGTTAAATTTCCAATCGCACACGCCGCGCACGCTCGACAGTACACGCACTCGCTCGTCGTCTCGGAGACGTCGTCCTCGGCGTACGTCGTCGTCGGGTCCCACACCGTGTTTGAATACTCAATGTTGGACGGTTCACAAAACCATCCGTAATTCGCCACGACGCACGACGTCTCCTCGTTCGGGGCGTACTCTCTGATGTAAAAAGAGCGTTCCTCCTCCGCCGCGCTCGCGCGCGCCGCGGTCGTCGCTCGCATCGTCGTCAGCGACACCATCACCATCACCGTCGTCATCCGCGACATCGCGCGCGCCCGTCGTCTCCCCCGCGTCGTCTCCCCCTCGACCCCTCTCACCGTCTCTCGACCGAGCGAATCGACGCGCATAATTTTTTTCCACCGATTCCCACGATCGCCCTCGACGCCGACGACGCGCGCGCGCGCGCCACCGTCGGCGTCTGACGAATGCTCGACCGCGCCCGCGGCTCGCGAGACGAGACGAGACGGATGACGGGCGATCGCGTTCCCATCGTGCGCGTCACCGCGCGACGCCTCCGCGATCGACGGAAACGCCGACGCCGAGACGAGCGATATGGAGGCGCTCGCCCGCGCGGTGATGACGCAGATCCCACCGAACGCCATCGATCGGCAGCGCGTGTGCGAGGTGATCGGCCGCGCCGAGCTCGCGCGAGCGCACGGCCGGCATCGAGACTCCTCGCGCATGCTCTGCGACGTCGGGGCGGCGCTGAGTCGTCTCGGTCGAGAGGAGTGCGTGAAAATTGCGGAGCGAGCGTTTCAGCGCGCGGTGGAGCGCGCCAACACGCCGGACGCGGACGCGCCGGATTACATGAAAATCGTCACCGAGGGGACGAATTCAGACTTGGCCGAGGCGTACGCGCACCTGGGGAATTGCGAAAGGGCGCTGGGAAAGATGGTGGACGCGGAGGGACACTATAAAGCGGCGGCGAGAGCGGTTGAAAATGAAGGTTTGGAGGCGCACGCGAATAAATTCGTGCATCGGGTCATGATGTGTCGGTTGAGGAAGGATTTTGAGCGACACGAGGCGTTGTGCGACGCGTGGGAGGAGACTATTCGACGCGCGGCGAGAGAGGGCGCGGAGAGTCAGACGGCGCTGTTGGCGGCGACGGGAATATGTTTGCAAGAACGTGCGGGTGGGTTCTCGGATCAGGGGATGTTTCGAGAGGCGGCGGAGTTGCGGGGGGGGAAGTTTTTGGAGACGGTGACGCGGATGCAGGCGCACGGGTTGCGCGCCAAGCCCGACGTCTTGTTGCCAAACGTGTACGATTCCATCGCGGCGTTGTATCTCAGGGCGAAGGAAACGAAGAAAGGGTTGGGTTTTTTGTATCGCGCCGTCGCGTCCACGGCGTGCACGGAGCGATACGGGGATAAATACGTGCCGGAGGGGGAGGCAAGAGGGTTGCGCGCCGCGTCTTGGGACGACGTGTGTTGGCATCCGTCGTTGCTCGTCTCCAAGAAGCAGACGACTGGTGGAGATTCGGAGGAGGAGGAAGATGTCGTGCCGCGACGACCGTGGGAAGTGAGCGCAGAGGAGAAGAAGATCGTCGAACAATTGTTAGCGTCTGGCGATAAATGGACGATGAAAAAGGGGAAAGCGGGACCCGAGCCGGCGCGAGGTGCCAACGCCATCGGGCACATTCTCTTCGCCCTCGGGAATCAGTTGATGATGGCGGAGAAGTGGGAAGAGGCGGTTCGACCGATGCAAACGGCGTGTGCGATGCTGCAAAATGATTTAGACATGCAGGGAAGCTCGTTCCATTTGCTCGGCGTCATTCAATTCCAAATCTCCAAGCGCCCGGAGAATCGCAGTCGGTGCAAGGAAATTCTTCCAAAAGCCGCCAACGCGTTCGCGCTCTCGGCCGATTGCAGAGTGGACGATGGTAAGTGCACGAAGAAGGGCGCGGCGGAAGCGATCGATTCGCTCTTGTTCCTCGGTCGGTGCATGTTTGAGCTCGACGAGCCGCAACAGGCGGAACAGGTGACGGCGCAAGCCATCAGCATGGGTCGACAAGTCCTGGGCGACAACGCCAAGGAAACCAACGGAGCCATCAGAGCGATGATGGAACTCAAGAGACAGATGGGTCGCTAGATTAACCTACTAGTTTTCAATTTCTATTGCTACAGTAGAAAAAATGTTCATGTGTTCGGTCACACCTCTTGCGGGTCGCGTCTCGCGCCCTCGTCCTCGTCTTTGCCGGTGGAACTCGGAAGCACCGAACTCAGTGGCATGTACTGCTGAGACGTGCGACGAAGGGCATTAAAGGCGAGCACGTGAATTCCAATCTGGAGCAAATATTGCGCCATGATTTGAATGCCCACTTTTTCGTCTTCGAACGAGTACAACTCGAGCACGGCGCGTCCATTTTCGAGACAACGCGCCGCGTTGCTCTCGCACGTAAACGACACGAGGTCTCCCCCGAATTCATTCACCACGAGCGCCGAATACGCGAAGTAGATCGGGTCCATAAAACGGATCCATCTCGCGCCGGTGGGAATGGAATCGATGTTGAGGTAAATTCCGCCGAACAAGGTAAAAATCGTGATGCACGCCGGACCGAGCGCGAGCGCGGCGCCAATGGGCATCGCGCTCGCCATGAGAAGCCCGAGCGCGGTGAGACTCATCGCCTCGGCGATGATGATGGCGACAAAAATCCAAAAATTGTATTGGGATTTTCTTAATCCCACGATCCAGTATACGAGCGTGCAAAACACCAAACGCGGTATGAGTTTCGGAAGCTCGGTGATGTATTTGCTGAGGTAGTAGGGCCCCAACCGGTAAGCGCCGCTCGCGCGTTCTCTGACGACGATGGACTTTTCGCCCGCGAAAACGTTGATCGCTGGAAGCGCGGACGTGTACGCGACGTTGAGCACGACGAAGAATAAGCATCCAATCCTGTCCTGGACACCCTTTTGATCGTGGCCGACGCCTCGGAAAAGCGCGGAGACGATGAGCGCGTATATGAGTTCAATGGCTGTCGTGACGCCGACGCCGATGAAATCCCGACGTTGGTTTCGAGCACCTCTTTGAATGAGAAGAGTGAGTTGGGAAAGCCACGACGCGTGCGTGGGATCGTATTCCTTGACGTCAGCGGCGGTACCTCGCGCGCGATGCTGCTCGAGCGCCGATCTCACGCTATTCTCGCCCAATCGTCTCGCCGCCGCCTCGCTCGCGAAAAACTCAATGCGCTCTCTGCTCGACCGCTCGCGCTCTGGATTTCTCGCGTCGACGGACGTGATGTCCATGAAAAAGTCAGCCGGGTTCGTGAGATTGGGACACGCGAATCGAAGCGACGCAAAGTACTCGACGGCTTCGTGTGCGTCGCCGATGTACATCAGACGACCCTCGCTGAGCAACAAGAGTCGCGCGAACATGGCGTAAATCGACGACCGCGGCTGATGAATCGTGCACACCACCGTTCTTCCCGCGCGCGCCAACTGTTTGAGCGCAAACATGCACCTCTGCGCCTGGAACGAATCCAACCCCGACGTCGGCTCGTCCAGAAACAACGCCTCCGGGTCACCCACCATCTCAACCCCGATGTTCACCCGTTTCCGCTCGCCTCCCGACACCCCTCGCGGAAACCCGCCCGGCGACCCCACCGCGCTCGTCCGCACCTTGTGCAATCCCAATTCCCCGATGATCCCCGTCACCGCCGCCTCCACCTCCTCCCTCGTCAAACTCGCCCTTCGCAACGAGCAGTGTAACGTCAGCGTCTCCTCCACCGTCATGAACGGAAACAACAACTCCTCCTGCATGACGTACGCCGTCTTTTCCCGCGCGAATACCTCGTCTCGCGCCTCCCCATTCACGCGAACGTCTCCGCGCACCACCCCTCCGAGCGGCGTTCGTCCCGACAGCGCGTTCAGCAGAGACGTCTTCCCGCTCCCCGTCGGTCCCATGAGCGCGAGCACTTCCCCGGGACGCGCCGCGCCCGCGACGTCGCGCAGGATCACCCTGTCGGTCTCGCGTCCCACCGGGACCGTGTATCGAAGATGCGTCCACGTGAAGGTCGCGCCGACGTGATTCCCATCGCGCGAGTTCTCGCGGACGTCGGTGAGATGCGCGCGGTGTTCCTCCTCGCGCGCGTACGCCTCTCGAACCTCCTCCGCGCGAGGACGAGGAGGCATGCGCGCGGGGATTGATGACGCGCGCGTCAGAGGGTGACGACGAATGTCGATTCGTGCGGGGATGGCGACGATGACGACGACGCCCGCGCGCGCGAACGCGTGCGCGAGCGCGCGAAGAGGGCGCGTCGTCTCGCGGAGACGAGTCGCGCGGGCGAACGCGAACGCGAACGCGATGCGAGGGACGAGAAGAGGGATGATGTCGTTGGCGCGCGCGAATCATCATCGGGGTGATGACGCGCGCGCGAGCGAACGGTTCGATCCTCTGAACCTCGAGACGGGTGATGATGATGATGATGATGCGAGTCGTGTCTCGCGTCTCGCGCGCGATGTCGGTGCGGTGACGCTGACGGTGGCGATGACGGCGGGGACGGGGACGGGGGAGGCGCGCGCGGCGACGACGGGAACGATCGACTCGTTCATGGCTTTCTCCCCGGTGTGCCCGGCGAGCGACGGTGTGTTTCGAGTGGGACAGCGCGCGGCGCAAAATTTGGCCGGGGATGAAAACATTGAAAACTACAGGCCGTTGATCAACGACGTGTTGATTCGCGTGCGGACGGAGCTGTGCGTGTTGGAGTCCTTCGTGCGAGAGACGGCGGTGCCGTTCGTCCAGGAAAAGGGCCTCGGGTGGGTGCTGCCGAGGACGGAGACGAGCGAGACGTACCTCGCGGGCGTGGTGTTTATGCTCGGGGCGAATTTTATCTTGCTCGGATCGACGAAAGTGGTGGCCATCATGGCTATTTATCACGACTTGAGTCTGGGATTGGCCACGCGACTCTTCGGCTCGGCGCTCGGAGCGCTCGGACCGGCGAACGAAAAGGAGAGACGACAGCAAGAATTGAACGAGATTATGGATAAACAGATGGAGGAGTTGAAGAAACTCATGAAGAAGACGGATCTGAGCAAGGAGAAACGCGCGAAGGAGACGCAAGCCATCAACGAAAAGTACGCCGAGCAGTTGGAACTCTTGCGCGGTTACCAAGAGGAGCAAACAAACAGCGACGACGCCAGGGGATTGAGCACGGTGAGACAGGTCGCCGGTGCGGTCGCCGTGCCGCTCAAGTTGTACGGTACCGTGAGTCAAAAGGGCCGTCAAGTTTTGGAGGTTTTCGATACGTTTTGCTCGCGGTATTTCGTCGCATTCACGGTGACGTACATCATCGTCAAGACGGCGCACTACACCGTATTCAAAGAATTTCCGTGAGATCGTTCTCGCGAAAATTTTATATCTTCATTCCTCGTCACATCGATTCGTGAGTCGCTCGCGTTAGAGCGAAAGGAAGGATTGTAAAAAGCTGGCTGGTTTACAAATACAAACGATGATCGAACCGCGCGCGCGCGCGTCCCGCGCGTTCACTCACACCTTTGGTCGTCGCACGTACTTGGCCAAACGGCCCGCGTGCGCCCCCGTGGACGCCGCGAGCGCGGTTTCCGCCTCTCGCAACATCGCCCTGAGCGTCTGATAATCCGTCTCCGCGAGCGTCGTCGTCCTCGTTCCCGCGCGCGCGCCGCCTCGTCCTACTCGTCCTAATTTCAACAAATACTTCGCCTCCGCCTCCACCAGAGACGCTCGACTCGCCACTCTCGCGTCTAATCGCCACTCTAACCCATCGTACGCCTCTCTTCTATTCGTCGACGTCATCCGTCTCGCCTCGGCGCCGCCGCCCGCCGCCGCCTCCGCCTCGTACCGACGCTCCAATCCCTCCTTCACCTCCCCCGAGAACCCGAACGCGCCCACGCGCTCACCGAACGCCCGTCCCGACACGCACCCTCGCGCGCACTCCGCGAACGTCCACGTCAGCGCCCGCGCGCCGCGAATCACGCGCGCATCCACCACCCTCCCGTCCCCACCCGCATCCTCCCCTCTCGCGAGCGCGTCGAGCGCGCGCGCGCCCTCGACGAGCGCCCTCGACGCGCACTTCGCCGCGCGCGCCACGCTCGCCGCGTCGCACCTCGCCAGGGCGACGAGATCGCGCTCGAGGGCGTCCGTCCACACGACCGGATCCATCCCGACTTTCGAGCCCGCGGGCGCGGTGTGGCGCGACACCAACACCCATGGTGGACCGGTCGCGTCATCGCGCGACGCGTGCGGCCGCGTGAGACGCCGGACGCGCGTGAAGGGTGAAAAAAACGCGCGAAGGAGACGCGTGGACGTCGACGAGGAGGCGCGGGTGGACGTGAATCGGGCGCGCGCGACGACGAGGAGGAGATACGGGAACGCGCGCGAGGCTGGGGGCGATTCACCATGGCGCAAGAGGATGCGCCGAAAGCGAGCGCGCAGAGCGCCAAGGAGCAATCGGTGGCGGCGTATATGACGGCCATGGCGTATGGTTTGGCGTACATCACGGCGGCGACGACGATCATCATGTTGAACAAGTACATGTTGAGCGTGACGGCGTTTCACTATCCCATTGTGTTGAGCTCGATGGGCGTCGTGTGCGGGTGGACGCTGAGTTTGATCGGCGTGCACGTGACGAGGACGGTGGATATTTCGAATCATAAGGATATTACGCTCGCGAGCTGGGCGAAGAATGTGTTGCCGATCGGATTGTTTCAGGGGACGACGCTCATGCTCGGGAATATGGCGTATTTTCACCTCACGCTTTCGTTTTTGCAAATGGCCAAGGCGTTGTCGCCGGCGGTGTTGTTTACCGTGTTGTATCTCACTGGATTAGATAAGTGGCACACGAAAGTGGCGCTCGCAGTGCTCGTCATCATTCTCGGCACCTTTGTCGCGTCCATGGGTGAGATGAACTTTACCACCATTGGTTTTCTTCTCATCTTCGGCGCCGAGGTGACGGAGGCGTTTAAGAATGCGTGCATGCAATTCTTGCTCGCCAACAAAAAGTTCAGCATGTGGGAGGGCATGTATTTCATCTCTCCCGCGTCTTTGATCTTTCTCGGCACCGCCGCCGCGTTATTTGAGTTCAAACACATGCGAGAGAATGACGCCTGGGGCATGATGGTGGACAAGCCGTACCTCTTCGTCGCCGCCGGCTTTTTGGGATTTGTCGTCAATTTTTGTTCTCTGGGCGTCATCAAGTACATCGGTTCGCTCACTCTCAAGGTATTAGCGCAACTTCGATCGATTCTCATCATCATCTTCGGCGTCATCTTTTACGGCGACGTGGTGACACCGATGCAAATCTTCGGCTACGCCGTCGCCCTCGTCGGTTTCGCCGGGTACAACGTCGCCAAGCTCCAGGCCAAGGAGGAGGAAATCTTAGAGGAACAGCGCGACGAGGCCTCCAACAAGCCTCTGTTACCGAATTAGTGCCCTCATCGCTAGACACACGTGTCATCGTAATCATCCCAGCGTTTCCCGAGCATCAATCAACCGCGTGGCGTCCTCCTCCTCGTCCCCGTCCCCGCGCGCGTTTTAAAGTGTTCAAAAGTCTGCGAGATTCCACACTCGGCGCCGCGTCGCGTCGCGTCGCGCGAATCTCGCGCGCGATGTCGAGCGGAACGTTCGGTAAAAAAGCGGTCGAACTCGTTCGCGAGATCGCGGACAGCGAACCCGGGTCGATTCCGCCGTATAATCAAGATTTGATTCGCACCGTCATCGATCAGTGCGAGGACCATCACCGCGAACTCGGACGACTGGCGAGCGAGTACACCGACGCGACGACGGCGTTGGAGGGCGCCGCGGATGAAGAGGAAGATGAGAGACAGTCGACGCAAAACAGAGTGCGAGTGGGGATGTTGGCGCATCATCAGGTGCGAAGAGACGCGACGGACGCCGCGCGGGACGGGACGGGACGGGACGCGCGCGAGGACTCGGAGACGGACTCGGAGACTGACGATGATCGGTCGATGCGCAGGCGTTGCTGAGAAATAAACGCGCGATGCTCGTGTATTTGAACGAACGGATGAATCGAGTGAAGGAACTGCGATGGGAAATCGGTACCGGTTTACCCGAGAGCGCGTCGGCGAATCTCAGTCACAGCGAACGCAACTTTTTCACAAAGTATTCCGAAAATTTGAACGAGTACATGCGCGCGGTGGATTTAAACCTAACCTTAGACTTAGAACCTCCCAGGCACCACAAGATTCAGGTGCGATGCCTCGAGGATCGCGGTGAATTATTCACCAGAGACGGTTTCGTGGATTTGAGAAAGAACACCGTGCACTTGCTCTGGCGAGAGGAAGCCGAGCCGCTCATTCGCGAGGGCGTCTTGGAGCAGCTCGACGACGATTAGCCGCAATCAGTGAATAGTTATAATAAATCTACGTACATAGAGACTTCATCGAATGGAATACCGACGAGGATCAGACGGCGATGGGCGACAGCACGCGGGGCAACGCCTCGGCGTTGGCGAGAAACGCGAAGAGCGAAAACATCACCCCGAGCGTCGGGTACAGTCTCGGTCCCGGCCACTCGAGCGGATTACGAGGCGTCTCATCGAACCTTCTCGCGTACTGATACCCCAATCCCAGCGTCGCCGCGGCCGCGAGCACCAACCCCGTCGGCGTGGCCAACTCGTTATCCGATTGGATCAACGCGAACGCACCCACGAGCGCGCCGGAGCTCCGTCCGACGAAACCGAGATCCGGTCTCCCCGGCGTGCCCTCCGCCACGCGTTCTCGCGTCGTGATAGCCTCCGAGATGACGCACACCGCGAGCGCGAGGTCTTGCTGCGCGACCGCCGTGGCCACGCCCACGTCCACCGCCCGCGTCCTCGTCGTCGTCCCGCGCGTCGCTCCGCGCGCCCGCGCCCGCGTCGGCGTCACCGTCGCCCTCATCGTCACCGTCCTCGTCATCGCGTTCTTCATCGACGCGCGTCTCGTCCCTCGCGCCGTCGACGAGTGTCGGGCCCGCATTCATCGTCGCTCGCGCGTCATGTCGCTCGCGCGCGCCCTCCGTCGCGCCTCCACCCTCGCGCGACGCGCGAGAACGTTCCACCCGCGGAGCTTACCCACCATCGACGACGACGCGCGCGCGCTCTTCGACGACGTCGACGCGCTCGCGAGTTTTCGCGCGGACGCGGACGGCGCGGTGGCGCGCGCCCAGCTCGGACACGCGTGCGCGCAGGCGGTGGGCGCGGGCTCGAGGTGCGCGCACGGGTACGCGCGGGCGTATCTCTACGCCCCGCTCTCCGTCGGCGACGGCGAGGGAGGGGAGGAGGGAGCGCTGAGGGCGGAGCACGCGACGTGTTGGTTGGCGTGTCCCGCGCTGGTGGAGGCGACGAACGCGTTGGAGCGGGAGAACGGGATCCATGACGTCGCGCGCGCGGTGGAAGCGTCGGAAGCGCGAAAGGAATCGTTGAGTCGAGCGCATGAGGACGCGCCGAGGGTGCGACGATGGTTGATGGGGGAGGAGATGGTGAGACGAGTGCGAGACGAGGCGACGACGGCGAGGGGCGAAAAAGCGCGCTTCATCGTCGACGGGACGGGATTGATTGGGGTGAATTTATCGGATTTATCGACGACGAAGACGTGGAAAAAGGTGAAATGTCTTCACGCGCAGATTGCGGACGCGTTGGTGCGAGGGAGAGGTAAGAATGCGGTGGGAGCGCTCGCGCTGGACGCGTTGGTCGAGCGCGGCGTCGCCGTCGATGGAACGGAGACGTGCTGGCGGCGATGCGCGCCGAAGAAGGGGGGCAGAGGAGACGTAGAAGAGTAGAGACGTAGAAGAGTAGTGGTGATTTTTTGTGCGTGTACAGTAGTACTGTGAATTAAATGTACGGATAGCGTCTATCGACAGAACGGCGAGCTCAGCGCCTTGGACACGGACATGCGCGTCCCCTTGTTGGAGACGAGTCCGCACACCAACTTCCAACCCGCGCCGTTGTCGTCGTCCAGTATCGCAAAGTCCTCCTGTTGACGCTCGGATAAGCTCGCGCGCCACGCCTCGCAGTCGTAGCACCATCTCTTCAGATCGCGACGCACCGCCTTCATGGCGCCCTTTTTCCTAAACGCAGGCACCGACACTTGAAGAATGGTCATCCCGCACGAAAACGAATCGAACAAGTCCGGTTTATTCTTCCCCCACCCCACGTTCATCCCGAGTCCACTGCCGCCGAATTTACCGGTGATGTACCGCTCCGGCGGTCCGTACACGGGATCGAAGATGGTCTCGGACTCGTCGAAATTATTCCCCGTGCGCAAATCCGCCGCGCCGCCCAAATCGATGAGTTTTAATCGTTGTCCTCGTCGCGTAATCAATAAATTACCCGGTTTCACGTCTCGATGAATCAACCCACGATCGTGCAAACCCTTCACCGCCTTCAAGCACTCCTTGGCCACCTTTCTCGCCGCCGCCGCGTCGCTTCGACATCCCAATTTCCTCGCGAACCCGCCGCCGCCGCCGCCGCCGCCGCCAAATCCAAACGCGCCGCCGAAACAATCCTCGAGCGTTTCTCTCCCCTCATCCTCCCACACCAGGTACGCGTTCGCCCCCGCGACGCCCACGAACGTCGCCACACCGTTGAATCCACGCACGCGTCGATTATTCGCCGCCTCGCTCTCGAAAAACGCCCCGCCGCCGCCGCGACTCTCCTTGAGCACGACGCGTCTCGACCCCATCGACCCCTCGTAGACGTCCCCGAACGACCCGCGCCCGATCTTTTTCCCGCGCGACACGTCCGCGAGCGCGATCTCCCCGACGGTCGTTCCCTCGTCCCCGCGCGCGCCGAAGAAGGCGCGCGGCGGCGGCGTCCGCGTCGCGACGCGCGTCCTCGTCATCTTCATCTTCATCTTCATCATCATCGTCCCTCGGACGCGCTCTCGCGCGCCGAGCGTCGTCGTCGACGCCGTCGCGGTCATCGTCGATGGTTCCCGCGCGCGTCCTCGGCGCGCGACGCGCGGCGGTCGTCGTCGACGACGTGTGCGGTGCCGTCGTCGGATTTTGATGATTTTTCGAGATGACGCGCGCGGCAGTCGACGACGCGCGAGACCGCGGTGTGATTCGTCCGCTCGATGGACGCGGACGCGGTGAACGATGCGTTCGACGCTATGAGCGACGCGCGGAGGCGCGCGGTGACCATGGTGGCGAGCGGCGGCGGCGTGCTCGCGCCGGAAGATTTCGATCGAAACGACGCGACGACGACGGCGACGGCGACGGCGACGCCGGCGGCGCATCGAGGACGGATGACGGGGGAGACGGAGGAAGATTACGCGTCCATGCGTCGGGCGCTGGATGCGCTTCGAGAGCGGTCGAAGGAGACGACGACGACGACGACGACGACGACGACGAGAGACGCGAGCGCGAGCGCGGCGCGGGACGGCGGAGCGACGAGGGCGACGAGGGCGACGATCGCAACGGTGTATGAGATGGTGGAGACGTTCGCGTCGCGAGGTGCGGTGACGACGGCGAAATTCAGTAAGGTTGGTGAACACTGTTTGGCGACGGGGGACTGGTTGGGCGCGGTGTCGGTTCGTCGGCGAGCGTCGGAAAACGTGGAGGAGGCGTCGACGACGGTGGAAAGGGCGCACGAGGGGGAGGTCGTGGGATTGGATTGGAGTCTGAACGGTGGACGCTTGTCGACGGCTGGGAAGATGGGAGTGTTGAAGACGTGGAACGTGACGCACACCTCTAAATCAACAGTGCAGTTGACGAAGCAAAGCGAAGTGAACGCGGGGACGGAGTTGACGTGCGTGGCTTTTCACGTCGCGCAAGACGATATCGTGTTCGTGGGGACGACTAATCGAGAGTTACTCGTCGTGGACGTGCAAGTCGGCGTCGTTCTGGATAAGTTTCCGATGTTGTGGACGCCTCTGTGTTTGGAGAGCAATACGAGCGGAAACGTCCTCTTCGTCGGAGACGAGCATGGATCTATCAACGTTTTGCAATGTGAAGTTCGGGTGAAGAAGACGTTGACGATGCGTTCTGACGCAGATTTTTCTGCGGCTGCTGAAAATACCCTACAGCGGGTCATCGATCAACGATCGGCGAGCGAAACGGAAAGGATGAATTGCGTCGTTCATGCGAACGCGGAAGAAGCCGCCGCCGCTTCGCAATCACTGGGCACGAAATTCAAATCAAAGTTCAACTCGATGATGAGTAAGGCGAAGAAGGCGATGCCTCGCATGGCGCAGATTAAGGCAGGATACCGTCTTCGACTCGTGAAGACAATCTTTGACTCTCCGTCACCGGTTCAACGCTTGCGATATTGCCCGTTCATCAAAGACATGAACGGTCCCGCTCTCGTAAGCTTCCAGGAATCTGGTGAAGTCATCATTCGTCGTGCGAATAGTTTACCGTTTTCGGACCTCCATGTCTTCACTGGCGGCAAAGTGAGAGACTGGGAGGTGCAAAACGGTATGGTTTCGTTCACCTATGGACAGTCTTTCCACGCGCCACTATTATCCGCTTCAAACCATACGAAATCAGCAATCTACCTGTTACCAATGATTCCAGGCGCACCTGTACAAGTCATGCAGCTTACTGATGATATCAACGCGAGCAGCGAAGGCGCGAGAGACGTCGCCACGGTGTCGACGTGGTCCCACGACTCCACCGAGCTCATCATCGCGTATGCTTCTGGCAAAGTAGTTCTCTGGCGCCAAAAGCGTCGTCAATAGTCGTGCTTTCATTAAGTTCTTGATATGTGATTTTAAAAATGCGTAGCTAAACAAACAACCCTCGCGCCACTCCCTTCGTGGACGCATCCCTCTCCCAATCCTCTATCCTCCTTCGAGATCTCTCACGACCTCCCAATCCTATCTGTCCTTTTCTCTTCCCTCCCCTATCTTCCCCTTTTCTCCTCTCTTCCCTCAATCATTTTCCTTACACATTGTACGTTTCTGCGAGTTTTCTCACCACTCCGGGCTCGAGATCTCTCATGACCATCGCCCACTGCTGCTCGCCGACGTGCTCCTTGTATCCGACGACGAGTTGGCCCATGGTGGAGACGAGCTCCTCGTTTCGACAGCCTCTCCACGAGGCGATAGCCTCGACGAACGCGCTGAGCCCACCGGTAACACCAGATGGGTTCATCTGAATCAACTTGCAAAGTCCAGCGAAGCCGTGCTCTTTCTCGATTCCGTCCCGGAGACGTCTCAGCGCGGCGCACCAAGACGTGATGAAATGCGCGAGACCGCTCTGCAACTCCTCCGGACACACCATACCGAGACGTCCGAGCGAAATGGCGGCGTTTTCACCGAGAGCTCTGTTTACCATTCGCATTTCGAGAATTTGAATGAAACATTGCGCGAGCCGCCCCACGAAAGGTCGCAGCGCATCAGGCAAAGAGCGAATCGCCAACTCACCCGCCGCCCAACTCGCGTTGTTGCACACGGACATGTTCATGGAAATGACGTTTCCTGGTTGTAACTGAGACACGATGAGCTCCATGAATTGTGTTAACGAAGCCGTGAGATATGTGGGGCATGAACGCGCCAGATCCCCGAGGAGAGCGAACGCACTTCGCTTGACGCCCGGAGAGTCGTCAACGCACGAAGCGAGCACGATGTCCCGCAGCTGAGACTGCACGACGAGAGGTTCGATACTTTGACCCAAACCTTCGCACAGCCCAGAAACTAAATCGAGTGTACAAATGACGACATCGATCGAGTATTCTTCCGCAGGTATCTCTCCGCGCTGCACAGCTGTACGTCGCTGAAGCATCAGCGTAAGAGCGGCGACGCACTTGTTAAAGATTCCCGAAGCGTATTGCGCTGCCGATTGCCCAAAGCCAATCACGAGCGCTGTGAGACACTCGAGTAAATGAAATAGCTCGGGATCGGCTCCGTTCGAGTTTTCCCAACGTTGAAGCATACCCGGTAAGATCGTACCGGCGTGGGTGGCGTTGTCGAGAGCGGGACCAATATTTTCTGCAAGCATTGTCAACGCGTCGTACAAGTTGCGCAAGTTTTTACGCCTATACTTTGCCAAAGCTTCCGCGAGTGTTTGGACAATACCCGCGGTCCAAGGGGCCAACGTATCGCGACCTTCTGATAAAAGAGTCGCGATGGCGCCGCATGCTGCGGCTTGGACGTGCTTGTTGTGATCCAAACAGCGCTTGCACAACGCCGTGGTCAACGTGTTGAGCTGCTCCATTCCCTGCTGCTGAGGCATCGCGTTCGGGTTATTCGAAGGGCACGCACACTGCACGGTCCATCGCGAGAAACGACTGAGCGTCCAGCATGTCGTCGATCGCACGAGCGGACGGGCATCGTCCAACATTGGCAGAAGGAACGAGATCAACATCGGAAGGTATTGGAGCAAACCGCCCGCGCACCCTTCGGCGACAGCGCCGAGAGCTAAAATAGCACTCTCTCGGATCTCCCACCTCGTATCGCGAAGTCTTTGTTCCACGACCGGTAACATGAGAGGCAAGAGCTCGTCACCAAAGACGTTTGATAAAATATCCAAGCCGTTGGCGGAACTCTTACGCAGGTTCCAGACAAAGTCGTCCGTATCGTCATCCGCCTCACCGTCTTCCTCTCCTTGCGCGCCCTTATCTTTCGTGTCACGGAACGTAGGCTTGATATCTTGGTCTCTGTCTTCTCGATCCACGTTCACCTCGTCGTCCTCAGCCTGAATCACTTCCTCGTCGTCTTCTTGATACGCCATGTTGGTCAAAAGCACGGGGATGAGTCTGGGGGTGAACTCACGCAAAATTTGTACGTAATCATCCCCGAGATCAGCCTCACAGAACGCACCCCAGAACTCACAAGATTCCATGGCGACATCCTTGTCCTCATCGTCTTGTCTATCCAGCATGTACGTGATGATATCCCTCAAGTTTGGGGCTAATTTTTCCGGACAAATGTGGATGAGCATCACCAAACCCGAGCACACGAGTCGCCGAACGACGTTATCCGGATCGTTCGCCAGGGAAAACAACCCTTGTAGGTAGCTATCTAAGAGCGCGTAGTGATTCTCCGGCCAACACGGCGCGATCATGTTCACGACTCCGACGGCTTGCTGACGCACCTTGGCTGACGACGCTTTAAAGAGCGCAAACAGTCTCGGAATCACCAATCCAGCCGGCGAATCTTGCATTCCCGGCACTTTAACGTCCAATCTACCGTTGACCTCTTCGCACGACTTGTACAGCGCGTCCAACGCACCGTCTCGCGAGTTGTCGTCGCCCGCCTCTACGGCGGCGATGAGCGCCGGCCACAGTTCCGGCCAGTGTTCCACCCCACCGCAGCGCACGATGAGCGCCACGCACGTCCCAGCCGTCGAACGAATCAACCTCGACGCGTGTCCTAATCCAGACATGAGCGTTCCCTTGACGTACGCTCGATATTCTTCGCTCATCGTCGTCATCCAAGACGTCTTGAGATTATTCTTCAGCAAAAGTCCCGCGCTCTGTCTGACATCTTCTCGTCTTCCCGGATCCTCGTCGCTCGTCAACACGTGCGCGAGGTAATTATTAAAATCCGGAAACTTGGCGCACGCCTCCAACCGCCCGAGCATCTCCCGCTGATTCGCCCGCGGGTCGAGATACTCGGAGATCAGCGCGACGATTTGCGACGAGCCCTCCGCGGCGGGGCTCCACGCGTGCGCGCTCATCCTCCCCTCGCCCGGGAGACTCGAGGCGACGCGCGAGAGGGCCGGGACGTCGACGACGCGCGAGAGGGTCGACGACGACGACGAAGACGCCGACGCGCGCGGTTTTGGGGACGTCCCGCCTCGGCGCTCGATTATCCTCGAGAGGTCGAGTCCCTCTGTCATCTTGAGTCATGACTCTCGGATTGGATTGTGTCCCGACCCCGACGCGAGAGGGGTTTCGGGACGACGACGATGACGACCGCACACGCGCGCGCGACGAGCGCGAGCGCGAGGACGCCGCGAGCGCGACGAGCGCGAGCGCGAGGACGCCGCGAGCGCGACGAGCGCGAGCGCGAGTACGCTCCGTGAATCGACTCGCGGGAGAGATGGCGACGGGCGCGGTGACGGGCGCGATGCGAATCCACGCGTGCGAGGGACGCTCGGTGAGGCTGGGGAAGATGACGACGACGACGATGACGGTGCGAGGGGGGCGAGGCGAACGCGCGGGCTCGAGCGCGCGAAGGACGCCGTCGGTGGTGACGCGAGCGGTGAAGAGGGTGTTCATCGACGGCGAGGCGGGGACGACTGGGTTGCAAGTGCGCGAGCGGTTGCAGGCTCGTTCGGATATCGAGCTGATACAGTTGGATGAATCCAAGAGAAAGGATTTGGACGCGAGAAAGAAGGCGTTGAACGAGTGTGATGCGGCGATTTTGTGTCTGCCGGACGCGGCGGCGATAGAGGCGGTGAAGCTAGTGGAGAACGACACGACGGTCGTCATCGACGCGTCCACGGCGTTTCGCGTCGCGGATGGTTGGACGTACGGTTTTCCAGAGCTCGCTCCCGGTCACCGGGACAAGGTGAAGACGTCTAAGCGCATATCCAATCCCGGTTGCTATCCCACGGGTTTCATCGCCTTGACCAGACCGCTCGTCGACGCCGGCATTTTATCTCCCGACACCGCGCTGACGGTCAACGCTGTGAGCGGATACACGGGCGGAGGTAAAGCTCTCATCAAAGTGTACGAAGAGGAAGAGCACGAGCCTTGGGGAGCTTACGGTTTCAACCTCGATCATAAGCACTTGCCGGAGATGGCAAAGTGGAGCATGCTCGGTCGCGAACCAATCTTCATGCCGTCGGTCGGATCTTTCGCGCAAGGCATGGTCGTGAGCGTCCCGCTCCACTACGATCAGCTCAACGAAGTGGGGCGTAGTGCCGAGCGCTTGCAAGCGTGCTTGAGCGAACGCTACGCCGACGGAACGTACGTCTCTGTGCGCGATCTCAATAGAATGGACGATCTCGAACGCGGGGCATTCATGAGACCCGATTCTTTAGCAAACACCAACAAGCTCGAACTCAGCGTCTACGCCAACGACGTAAAGCGAACAGCCGTTCTCGTGGCCAGGCTGGATAACTTAGGAAAGGGGGCTTCGGGCGCGGCGGTTCAAAACATGAACTTGGCGTTAGGACTCGAGGAGACGAGTGGGTTATAATGATTCAGTACTAGTACTTGTATTCATGAGTATTAATGAAATGAGAGGAAGGTGGCTCAATATGAGCTATTACGATAGTGGCGTAGACATCCTTCTGTCAACGAGCCAACTAGTGGAGCTATATGCGTCACTGCAACGTGTTCTTTATAATATTTTTTGTGTAAGTGGCCAACATCGTGCGATGTTTATACACTTTACGTCGAAGTTTGTGGAACTTTTCAGCCGCCTCGCTCGCATCACAATCGTCGCAAACGCAGCCCAGTCGAAGAAAACGCTCACGCTGAAGAACGGCGAAGAACGCGCGTCGTCGTCAGTCCTCGAGTCTCCCCCACCTACTAATCGCGCGCAATCGTTCGTACCAGGTGTTCTGCAAATGCTTCTATAGTTTCCAAATCCTGCGTCAGTTCCTCTGACGCAACCTTCATTCTGAGAAACATCGAACTGTTCTCCCGCGCGAACAACCGTCTCTGTTCCTCGTCTATGTGTTCGAGTTTCGCGGAAAACTCATCCACCAAATCCTACGCGACGACGAAGACGCCACAGACATCCTCGCGGTGAGTCGACGAACGAAACGTTCAAAAACAAACAAACAAACAAACAAACGAACGGATTGTTCTCACGCGCGATCGATCGCGATCGAGAACGCGCGCGCACCTTGAACACGCGAGACACGTATTCATAGCACACGACGACGGCTTGAAATTTCCTATACGGCCACCGGTGCACCCCGAGCTCTCTCGTCCTGCGTCGAGTCGACCCCCACCCCACGCGCGCGCGTCAGTCAATCGGCCGGTCCATCCATCCGCGCCCTCACTTCACCCTCGACGCGCGCGCGCCTCGATCGAGCGCGTCCGTCGCCGTCGCGCCGCCTCTCATCGCGACAGACCGACAGACGCGCCACCGGTCGAGACCCGCGCGCGCGCGAAAGATTGAAATGAAAAAAAAAAGACCGCAAAAAAAAAATACGGAATCTCCATCGAGTCCACCCCCCCCGCGCGACGAGTCACGATCGGTCAAACCGTCGTCATCGAGATCCACGGTGCCGATGACGGGTCGTGACCGGTCGTGACCGGTCGTGACCGGTCGTGACCCCTCGTGCGCTTTTTCGCCTTTTTCGCCTTTTTCCCACCCCTCGCGCGTCGCACCTGAGTTTGAAGGTCGTCTCCGAGACACCCATCGAGCGCGCGGCGAGCGTGGCCGGGAGCGATACGCGGGCGAAGAGCTCCTCGAGTCCGAACTCGCGCGCGTGCGCGCGATGGTGCGTCGGTACCGTCGTCGACGAGGGATGACGCGCGCGCGAGGCGTTCGAAAACACCGATGACGATGATCCATCGGTCTCCATCATCATCATCATCATCATCATCGCGTCCTCGTTCGCGTTCGCGTTCGCGTTCGCGTCCTCGTCTCGTCGAGGAATCATCGGTATCTCGCGACGATGGATGCCCTCGACCTCTCGACGCGAGCAATCTCAGCGGCGAATCATCGGTATCGTCGTCGAACGAACGATCGGGTCTCGGTGTGGCGCGCCGCCAGATCGGGTGTGGAGATTGGGGGGTCACCGACGAGTCATGACCCGTACCGGAGTACCCACCGGAGACCCCGGAGCGGTGGTAGGGTTGAGGACACCCCGCGGGGAGGGTTGAGGGCCGCCGCGCGCGCGCGCGAGACGCGTCGAGACGAGACGAGACGGGAGACGGCGGCGCGGGGCGGTCGCGCGCGCGACGGCGACGGCGTCGGACGTCGGACGCCGGACGCCGGAGACGCGTCGGTGCGGTGAGATGAAGAGACGCGCGCGCGGTGTCGCGCTCGGCCCCGTCGTCGGGCGCGCGCTAAATATAGCGCTCGTGAGCGGCGCGGTGACGTACGTGATGTGGGTGCTCGTGGGAACGGTGGCGTGGATATCGCATCTCGGTGAGCGCGCGGTGTGGTTGAGCGCGGTGTTACCGGCGAAGGGGTATCCGTCGAGAGAGGCGGCGCGCGGGACGGTGGATTTTGCGAGGAGAAACGTGCCGCTGAGTTTGGTGTTTGTGATTCCGCATTCGGCGTGTTTGCCGAGCCGAATGCGAAAGTATTTCGGGTCTCACGGAAGGGTAGTGTATAATTTTGTGTCGGCGGTGACGTTGCACGCGTTTTTATCGGCGTTCACGCCGTTGAAGACGCCGGTGGTGATGACGATGCCGTTCAACGAGAGGTTTCACGACGCGCTCTCAATCGGGTGTCTCGCGTTCGCCACGTACGCGTTCGTGCGCTCGCCCGCGAGTTTGGGGTTGTTGGGCGTGAGCTCGGCGATCGGGCTTCGAGGAGAGAAGTACGCAAATCCCGCGGTTGGTATGGACGCCATCACGTGGATGGGCGTAACGACGTGGCGGCTCGGCGGCGCCGGCGCGTTTGTTTTATTCACCGGGTTATCCATCATCCCGGCGAAACTCACGCTCGGTGATTGCATCACGCGGTGCATCGCGGCGATTTATCTGCGTCAACGCTCGAGATCGTTCCGAGGGTGGGTGGAAAAGATTGAAGACATTCATCTCTTCACATGGATATTACGCGGCTTGCTCCTCTCCTTCGCGTGTTACTCCGCGTTACAAGGAGACGGCGACGTGCGCGCGGCGGCAATGATTCTCTTCGGTGCGTCCGCGTTGGTCGCCATCTTACGTCTCGCCGAATCCGAGCGGCGACCCGAACAGTCGGCGCGCGCAAAGACGGCCGAGATCGAGATGCCACCGCCTCGCCTCGACCAGGCGCCCGCCGCGTGCGTCGAGTACGACTGGGACAAGCGCGATTAGTCTCACGCTCCGCCACCGCGTCAACGCGGACGCGGTTCTTAAACGTCGGTCGGGATTGCTCTTAGACGCGCACTCCCGCTTCGCATCGCCGTCCATCCATCTCTGTAATAACATCCGCACGCATCTCTTCCCCCGACGTCTCCAAAAAAATGTGACACGGATGCGCAGCCGCCACCTCGCGCCTCGCGCATTCGTCGTCCTCCGCGGTCGACATGCCGTCCGCGCCCCCCGCGCCGTCGGCGGCAAAGGCCGAGGGACCGCCCTTCGCCGATCTCCGCCCGAGTCTGCGCCCGGAATCCCTCGACGCGCTCGCCGCCGGTGGTTTCGAGCGCTCGACGCCCGTGCAAGCGTCGACGATCCCGCTGCTCTGTTCGCACAAGGATGTCTCCGTGGAGGCGTGCACGGGATCCGGGAAGACGCTGGCGTTCGTGTTGCCCATGGTGGAGATACTCGCGCGGGCGAGGAAAGAGTTGCGGCGGTACGAGGTGGGCGCGGTGGTGGTGAGCCCGACGAGAGAGTTGGCGAGGCAAATTCACGAGGTGGCGACGCCCTTCGTGAAGACGCTGGCGCGAGGAGGAGATGCGAGCGACGGGGAAGAATTGTCGATGCTGTTGGTGGGCGGCACGGACGTGTCGAAAGATGTGGCCAAGTTCGCGGCGACGTCGCCTCTGGTGTTGGTCGCGACGCCGGGGCGGCTGTGGGACGTGATGCAGCGAAGCAGAGAACTGGATGGTAAAAAGTGTGAATTGCTCATCTTGGACGAGGCCGATCGACTCCTCGGGATGGGATTCATGGCGACGTTGAATAATATCATCTCTCGATTACCCAAGCAGAGACGAACGGGACTGTTCAGCGCGACGCAGACGGAGGAGGTGGCGGAGCTCGCGAGAGCCGGGTTGCGGAATCCAGTGAGAGTGACGGTGAGAGACGCCGTGAACGCCGCAGCGAGAGCTGCGGGGGATAAGAAGGGTAAGCTTCCGACGCAATTACAATTGCTCTATCGCTTGTGCCCGGTGGATGCAAAGCTGTGGCATTTGGTGAATTTCATCAGAGAGCATCGCAGCTGCAAGATGATCGTGTATTTTTTGACGTGCGCGTGCGTGGATTTCTACGAGTCCGCGGTCAAAGAGCTCTTACCAGAGTCCAGCACCATCGCCCTGCATGGTAAAATGAAGCAAAAGCAACGCGAGTCTGCTCTCGGCGTGTTCACCGAACAAAGCTCCGGCGTTCTCATGTGCACGGATATCGCGGCTCGCGGTTTGGACATTCCGGGAGTGGACTGGATTGTTCAGTTTGATCCGCCGCAGGATCCGGCGGCTTTCGTACACCGCGTCGGTAGGACGGCTCGGATGGGGCGCGAGGGGAACGCCATCGTATTCTTATCACCCAACTCGGAGGCGAGTTACGTAGACTTCTTACGCATTCGAGGCGTGGAGATTAAAGCCGCTCCCGGAACGCGGGAACACTTTGCCGAAGTGGCGGCGGAGACTCAGAATGGCGACGACGACAAACAGATCGAATTAGCGTCGGACATCGTGGACGCCTTGGAGAAAACGGAGTTGGAAGAACGAGCCGGCGCGGACCAAACTCACATCGCCTTGCGCAAAGCGAGCGAAAAATCTCGCGAACTCATGGAGAAGGGTGTGAGAGCGTACGTCTCCTTCATTCGAGGATATAAGGAGCACCACTGTAGATTTATCTTTCGATTCAAAGAGCTCGAGTACGGATCGCTCGCGATGTCCATGGGATTACTTCGACTCCCGAAGATGAAGGAGATCCGAAAAGCGCCGAAGAAATTCATGGAGTGCTTTGTCGAATCACATGTTGACGCTGACACGGTGCCTTTTTTGGACAAATCTCGAGAAAAGCAGCGCCAGAAGACGCTCAAAGAACAGCAAGAGGCCGCAGAGGCGCAGAGACTGTTAGAAGTGGATACGCCTAAACCAAAGAAAGAAAAGGTCAAGGAAGAAAAGAGGCAAACGGCATTTAAACGCCGTAAGGAAGAATTGCGCGCTGACATCGAAGAAATGGAGGATGATTATCGCGCGCTGAGAAAGGTCAAGAAAGGGAAGATGACGGAGGAAGAGTTCGATCTGGAAATAGGGTTCGATGAAGACGTATCGAAGACGAAAAATAGCAAACGCGCGCGCTAGATAAAGACTAGGATAGAACATGTTTTTAAAATGTCGCTACTGACGTTTCGCCGCCGCAGCCTGTTTACGAACGACGCCCCCCCACTTTTCTAGTAATGCATCGACGTCGCCATTCATCCGCGTTCCGACGCCGCCCCACACTAACAAGTCTGGCAAGTCCATCAATCCGTTGTCCCCGACGACGCGCACGGTTTTAAATCCCAAACGACCGTAATACCTGACCAATTTTTCCGCGTACTCGTTTCCGTCGTCGATGGCTAACAATTCGCACTTCTTACATCCCGCCTCGGACGCCTCCAACAGAGACATCGTCCCCAATAAAATAGCGATACCAAACGTGCTCCGCATCGTCGTCTTCTCCTCCGTCTTCACCTTTGAGTTGTACACTCGCATGCTGTCCATGTGCAATATGCCAAACGGCGGCGGCGCGATGAACCCGTCGTGTGTCGCCACCACGTCCGCGTCCTCGGCGTCGTCGCTCGACGTCGACGTCGACGTCGACGCATCCGCACTCTCTCGCGCGCGCCTGGCGTAAATCTTAAACACCGGTCCGAAGAAGCGCGTCTCGAGCGTTAAACCTCTCGCGTTCGCCGCCGCCTCCAACTCTTCCCTCGTCACGACCGCGTTCGCTCGACCCGAGGACGACGCCCTCGTCGTCGACGACGACGCGCGAGCGTCCCATCGCGTTCGTCGCGCCCTTCCCGCGCGCGTTCGTCCTCCGATCGTCGTCGACGCGAGACGAAGCGGTTCAGACGACATCGAGACGAGGCGTCAACTGTCCACCGCGACCGACCGCATTCCCGAACAATTCGACGCGCGATGTCGCGATCGGCGACGCTCGCGACGCCGCGCGCGGCGACGAGGTCGATTGTGCGGGGATGTACCTCGCGTCGGGGCGCGCGGGCGCTTCGGCGCGAACCGAGGCGCGCGGGCGCGCCTCTGAGATCGGCCGCGATCGAGGGGAGCAGTGGACTCGAGAGCGGTGCGAACGAGGACGACGACGACGACGACGAGGAGGAGGAGGAGGATTACACCTGGGAAGTTGGTGGTGCGAACGATCTTCGCATCACGCACCTGCGGGATGTGTATCGGGGAGACGAACCGTTGACGCCGCTGCCGAGCCCGTTTTGCACGCAGAGCTCGTGTCCGCTGAGCGGACCGAGAACGTCTCTGAAGTACAATAGTAATTTTGTGAGCAACAGAGATCGAGTTCTGTTGAATTCGGTGGCTTTTGGTAGCGCCGCGTATCCCACGCAGACGTGTTCGGCCCCGGAGGATGTGTACAATCCAGGCGGGTGCGCGTACGTCCCGGAGTGGGTCATGCGAGCCGGACCTCGCGCGGATGTGTATTTTAAGTCGGAAGAAGTGCATGCAGCCGTCGTCACGTGCGGTGGTTTGTGCCCGGGGATTAATGACGTCATTCGGTCCCTCGTGAACACTCTGGAGGTGGGTTACGGCGTGAAGAAGATTAGCGGCATTCGTTACGGCTTTAAAGGCTTCTTTTCGGGTGACCCGTTCTTGGAGTTGAACAAAAAAACCGTGCGAAACATTCACACGATCGGTGGATCCGTTTTGGGGTCTGGAAGAGGCGGCGGCGATGTGACCAGAATAGTCGAGTCAATCGTCAACAACGGAATCAACATGGTGTTCGTCATCGGCGGGAACGGGACGCACGCGGGAGCCAACGCGATTAGTGACGAGTGCGCCAAGCGAGGCGTCAAGGTGTCCGTCGTGGGCGTTCCGAAAACGATTGATAACGATATTCTGTTGCTGGATAAAACTTTCGGCTTCGATACCGCGGTGGAAGAGGCGCAAAAGGCTATTCAAGCGGCCGCCATAGAGGCCCAGAGCGCGTACCGCGGCGTCGGCGTGGTCAAGCTCATGGGACGTCAGAGCGGATTCATCGCCATGTTCGCGACGCTCGCCAACGGACAAGTCGACTGTTGTCTCATTCCAGAGATTGATTGGGCCGCCCACGGTCCGAACGGGGTCATCGAATACGTGCGAAACAGATTGGACACGCAGGGACACGCCGTCGTGGTGCTCGCCGAGGGCGCGGGCCAAGAGTTTGTCACCTCCACCGGCGCGGACGCAGGCGGTAACCCCAAACTCGGCGACATCGGTCGATGGTTTTGCAAGCAACTCAAGGCTGAGATCAAGTGCGACGTCAAATACATCGATCCCACCTACATGGTTCGCGGTTGCGTCGCCAACGCCCACGACTCCATCATGTGCACCGTCCTCGGCCAAAACGCCGTCCACGGCGCCTTCGCCGGCTTCACCGGCATCTCCGTCGGTGCCGTCAGCGCTCACACCGCCTTCTTACCCATCCCTCGCATGATCGAGCGCGAGCGTCTCGTCGATCCCAACAGTCGCATGTGGCACAGAACGCTCGCCGGCACGGGACAACCAGACTTTTTCTAGCGCCGTCTCCCTCTTCTTGTAATCGCTCGCCGCCTCGCTCCTCGCACCGACCCCCTCATCTCTCCTCTCATTTCACTCCCACGCGTCTCATCTCTCTCCCCACCCCTCCAATCGCTCGCCCTCGCCGTCTCGACCGTCCGAGCGACCGCCCTCGCCGCGCCGTCGCGCCCCGCGCGCGCGGGTGACCTCGCGCGATGATGACGATCGTCCGTCCCCAGTGTGCGACGCGCCGTCCATCGACGAACGAACGAACGAACGACGAACGACGAACGAACGAACGAACGAACGCGCGCGAATCATGGCCGCCGAAGCCCCCGCCGCGCTCAAGGAGTTCCCCGAGTTCCCGGGAGAACCGATGAGCAAGAGGTGCGGCGCGACCTCGACCTCGAGGGATGGATGGATGGATGGATGGATGGGACGGACGATGGGACGATGGGACGCGATGGGACGCGACGCGACGGTGACGTGACTGACCGGAGAGCGATGCGAACGATGCGATGACCGACCTCGCGCGGTCGTCGCTCTCGTTCTCGTCCACGCGCTCGTCCTCGCGCGCAGCGAATACAAGAAGCGTTTAAAGATGAAAGCCGCCGACGAGAAGCGGGCGGCCAAGGAGGCGGCCAAGGCGGAGGCGGAAGCGGCGAAACCGAAAAAGGAAAAGAGTGAAGAGGAGGATGAGGCGAATTTGGACCCGACGCAGTACACACAAAACCGAATCAATAAGGTGCTGAGCGCCAAGGCGAGAGGGGAAGCGCCGTACCCGCACAAGTACGCGGTGGACACGCGCGTGGGGGAGTTTATCGAAAAGTACGCGGCGTTGGAGGACGGAGCGTCGGTGGAGGGTGAGAGTGCGTCTCTTGCGGGAAGAATCATGTCCAAACGGGCGAGTGGGAAGAAGTTGTTCTTCTACGATCTCATCGCGGATGGGAAAAAGGTGCAAATCACGGCTGACGAAGCCTCGGCGACGGGGTACGACTTTCAAAAGATTCACGCGGCGACGCGTCGCGGGGACGTCGTCGGCGTCAAGGGTAAGCCGGGGAAGACGAAGAGAGGCGAATTGTCCCTCTTCCCGACTCATTTTGAGATTTTGACTCCGTGCTTGAAGATGCTTCCGGGTTTCTCTGGTTTGAAGGATGTCGAGACGCGCTTCCGCATGCGCTTCTTGGATCTCATCATGAACAACGAAGTGCGCGACACCTTTTACATTCGTTCCAACATTATTCGTTACATCAGAAAGTATTTGGACGAACGCGATTTCCTCGAAGTCGAGACGCCGATGATGAACATGATCGCCGGTGGTGCCACCGCTCGTCCGTTCATCACGCACCACAACGACTTGAACATGACGCTCTTCATGCGCATCGCGCCCGAGCTTTACCTCAAGCAGCTCGTCGTCGGCGGCATCGAGCGCGTGTACGAGATCGGTCGGCAGTTCCGTAACGAGGGCATCGACATGACGCACAACCCGGAGTTCACCACGTGCGAATTCTACCAAGCGTACGCGGATTACAATGACTTGATGACGATGACGGAAGAAATGGTCTCCGGTATGGTGTACGCCATCAAGGGCTCGTACAAGATTCAATACCACGCCAACGGCCCGGATGAGGATCCGATCGAGATTGATTTCACGCCTCCCTTCCGCCGAATCTCCATGGTCTCCGGCCTCGAAGAAGCGCTCAACATCAAGTTCCCGTCCACCGACTTCTCCACCCAAGAGAACGAAGACTTCTTGAAGAACTTGATCAAGGAGTTGGGCGTCGAGATGCAGCCGCCGTTCACCACGGCGCGCATGCTCGACGAACTCGTGGGCGAGTACTTGGAATCTCAGCTCGTGAACCCGGGTTTCATCTGTGATCACCCGCAAATCATGTCTCCGCTCGCCAAGTACCACCGCAGTATTCCGGGCATGACGGAGCGCTTCGAGCTCTTCGTCAACACCAAGGAGTTGTGCAACGCGTACACCGAGTTGAACGATCCGATCGACCAGCGCGAGCGTTTCGCCGAGCAAGCCAAGGCCAAGTCTAGCGGTGACGATGAAGCGATGCTCATCGACGAGGTGTTCGTTCAATCGTTGGAGTATGGTTTGCCGCCGACCGGGGGCTGGGGCTTGGGCGTCGATCGACTCACGATGCTTCTCGCGGACAAGAACAACATCAAGGAAGTCTTGCTCTTCCCGGCGATGAAGCCGGAGGACGCCGCGCCCACCGAGGGCGTGAAGAACATGACGATTTCCGAGTAAACGCACTCGTAATATTCGATATCTAACTTAGACAATGAACGACGACACGCGCGGGTAATCTTAAAATCTAGAGAACTGTGTGGTATTCACAAAACAATAATGGTTTCATCGGCGGCGGGTCTATTCGGCTTCCGGCTTGGCCGGGCTATCCATGGTCTCCACGGCGGAGAGATCACCGAGGTCACCGAATCGGTTCGCGAAGCGGCTCACTTGGCCCGCATCCGTCATGATCGCCGAAGAACGTCCTTGGAAGAACGGGTGGTTACCGCTCCAGATATCGACGACGTATTCCGCTTGCGTGCCGCCCACCGTCATGACTTCCACCCCGTTGCAGAACACCTTCGCTTCCTCAAACCATTCCGGTTGAGCCTTGCCTTCTTTCTTCGCGCACACTCGCACGGAGCCTCGCGCCTGTACACACAAAACACACGCATGCACGCATCGTCAGTCTCTCGCATCCTCCTCTCTCTCTCGCGCTCTCTCCGCTCGCGTCCCCTCGCGCTGGGCGCCCTCGACCCTTCAGGTTTTCCCTCCAGTCACCCCGCGCCCATCCATCATCCCTGACGCCCACCCTCGCGCGCCCGCCTCCATCGACGAAGATCCACGGATCACACACCCACGCGCATCGTTTCCCTCCCGTCGGCGACTCCTCCCGACGATCGCGCGCGCGCCTCCCACCCCCTCGCGCCGTCGCCGTCGTCGTCGTCGTCGTCTAGGGTCCACCGCGCCCCACCGCGCGGAACCGCGCGCGAGCGTCGGCGTCGCGCGTCCATATCTCTTCACCCCGCGCGCGATCGCGCGCACGTATTTTCTTTGCGTACCTTGACCGCGACGCGCGCGCGCGTCGTCGCTCGCGCCGTCGTCGTCGTCGCGCTCGTCGTCGTCGTCGTCATCGTGGCGTCGACGTGTGCAGCGGGCGCGTCGCGCCGGGGGCGTCGACCCATCGGTTTTTATGGACATATGATCGGTCTGTTGGAACGTACTCTGTGTATGTGTATGGTATCTCAGATGTAACATCTGCGTGCATCTGGGGACGACGTCGCGTGGAAATGCCGCGCGCGCGCGCGGACACTCGACGGCGCGACGACGACGACGACGCGATGGCGACCGCGACGGCGACCGCGGCGGCGAGCGGGGACGCGGACGGTGGTGGTGGGACGAGGAAGCGCGCGCGGGACGGTGGGTCGGTGAGCGCGGCGAGCGGTGGGGACGGAGGCGGAGGGCGACCGATGGGAACCGCGGCGACGACGACGACGACGGAGCGCGGCGCGACGTCGAGCGGGGGGGAGAAATCGGAGGGTGGACTCGGTGGATCGCTGTATAAGCGACGAGGACGGATGCGAGGAGGGAAAGGACGGGAGTTTGCGCGAAGATTGATCGATTTCAGAGGATTCGACTTGAGCGAGGCGCAGGCAAACGACATCGCGCGGTTCATCGATCTGCTACCGGAAGAGATGGAGGAACGCGTGAGGGAGACGCTGGAGAATTGTAGTAATATTGATGATGCGATCGGTCAGTTGGCGAACGTGAAGATGGTGGAACAGACGGCGCAGTGTTCGGTGGGAGACTTTAGCGAGGCGGAGATCTCCGAGGCGCACAGCGCCGGGGGCGCGTCGAGAGGTCACGCTCGAACGGGCGATGGAGAGACTGCGACGGCGACGTCGAGCGCACCGGTATTGACTATGGAGTGGGTGAACGCGGTGGTGAGCGAGATGGGGGCGTCCGTGGACATGGCGGACGCGCAGACGCGCGCGTCGCGAGTGCTTCAAATGTTTGAAGGCGCCGTGAGGCAGCGGTGCGCGGAATTCACCGATTATAGTAAAGTGATGAAGATGAAGCGAGAGAACGCGCTGTTGAAGAGAGCAGTTGCGATTCAAAACTCTCGCATGCAAGAGTTGGCGCCACTTCAGGCTCGGGTGCGAGAACTCGAGGCAGCGTGCGCGCAGTACGACGACCAACTCAAGGCTGCGGAGCGCCAAAACTATTCACTTAGCGTGAATCTGCGTCTCGCCATGGCGGAGCAGTCGCAGTCCCCGTTCGGCGAAGGGTCGAGGAATCACGATGTATTTTGATTGAAACATTTAGCGTGTAATTTACAAGAGCTTTCGCGGCGAAATTCTAATAGTATCACTCGTCGCCCTCTCTCCATCCTGGCGGTCCTTTTAACAAACGGAACGTGATGTTAATGCGCTCGCCCTCCACGGGGAAATGGTTTTTGGGTACTCCGTGGTAGTGCGTGTGCTGCAAAGCCCTGTCCATGACCATGAGGGACCCGTTTTCTAGAAAAATAGACGTCTTCTTTTTCGTCTTCGATTTTATCTGCACGTCAAACCGTCTCACGTGACCGATGCTGACTGCCGCGATGCACGCGTTGTGACCGAGCTCTGGTTCATCGTCCGCGTGAAGTGCCATGGAATCGGATCCATCGCGGTATCGGTTCAATAACACGTGGTTGAATTTTTCCCCAGTAGCATCTTCAACCTTCGTCATGAGCGCTCGCAACGCGTCGGGAACCGGCACGGGATCGAGCGTTTGACCGCTGTACTTGTACGGAAGATCGCCAGCCCAAGACACGAGTCTCGGTTGCATCACTTCTTTGGTGGCGTTCTGTTCGGGTTGCCACACGACGATGGAACGCTGCGCCCATTCCACGGGCGGCGAAGCGACAAGCGTCGCGAGCAACTCTCGAGCCTCGTCCCCCGTTAAAAATTCTCGACAGTACCCAAGCCTCCCATCGGACTCACCTGGATCGATGGTTTTAAACGCGAGTTTACCGGGCGCCACCTCGTCCTCGAACCCCTCGAAGCCTCGAGCGATCTGCTCCTCGAGCTGTTCGGCGACGCGACGTCTCTGTTCCTCGATGCTCAGTCCCATGGCTTCTAGCAAGACGCGCTCCACGTCGTCGTAACTCGCGATCGTCCCTTCAAGTCTCTCTATGCTTTCCTCGTCATCTGCGTTCGCTCGTCTCACGAGTGTCGTCAGGCTCTGCTTCGCCTGTCTGCGAACCTCGCGTACCCACTCCAGACGCTTCTTCACGTACAGCTTCAACAGCGGCGACTCGCTCGCCGATTGCTGCCCGAGAATCGGTCCGACGATTTCATCCCTGAGCGAAAGCGATTCCATCAAATCGCCTGTCCCGCGCTCCGCGCTCACCGCGAGATGCATCGTTCCGTTTTCCACCACCAAGCGCTCGTCTCGAACGCTCCAACCGTTCTCCGCCAACCACCGTCGAATTTTCGCCCCATCCTTCGCCGGCGGATTGAGCACCAATCGTCGCACGACGTCCAATCTCTTCCCATTCTTTCCGACGCCTCCCTCCTCGAGCACTCGCGCCATCGTGTTCGCCCCCACGCCCGCGACGACGACCACCTCGGGCTCTTCGCCCTCCTCGAGACGCAAACCGTCTCCCTCTCGCAGCGTGACTCGCGTCACCACCCCATCACCCACCGCCTCCCTCGCTCGCTCCACGTTCTGTTTCGCCACCACCAACTCCAACGCGGATCGATCGATCGCGATCACTCGCACGCTCTCCGGCATACCGAGCCCCAAGAGCGCGTGTCCGCAGCACGCGTCCGCCACCGTCGTCGGGACCGCGCCGCGCTCTCGGGACTCCGTCTCCAACGGCGCGCACGCCATCGACTTCAGCGCGTCCAGACGAGACGACCACGCCCACGACGCACCCTCGGGCGCGGTCGAGCGATCAAACGTCGGCTCGTCCGGCGCCCCGCGCACCTTGAACGCCACCGATTGCTCGTCCCCGCGCCTCGCGCCGCCGCCGCGCCTCCCTCTCGCGCCGCGTCCATCGCCCTCGCGACGTCGACGAGCGATCGCGCGCGCGGGCGCGCACGAGACGCGCGCGTTCGTTCGAGTCGGCATCGTCCTCACCGAACGCGTCGACGAGCGATCGCGCGTCGGCGTCTCTCGTCCGTCGTCCGCCGTTGGCATCCATCGCGCGCTCGCACCGATGTCGAGACCGCACACCGAGACGCGCGAGCGATCGACCGCGCGCGTCGCGTCGTTCGATCGAACGGAGTCGAATCTCCCGTCATGGCCACCGCGCAGTGCGAGACGTCGACGTCGAACGCGATCACGCTCAGGGGTTCGACCGAGCTCGTCACCGAGTTTTTCGGGTACGCGGTGAATAACATCCTGTTCCAGCGCGGCGTCTACCCGCCCGAGGAGTTCGAGCGCAAGCAAAAGTACGGATTGGGGGTGATGGTGACGACGGAGACCAAACTCAGGGAGTACCTCGTCGGCGCGCTCGAACAGGTGAACGATTGGTTGATGGGGAAGGATTTAAAAAAGTTGGTGCTCGTCTTGGCCGACGCGCGCACGGGGGAGACGGTGGAGCGATGGACGTTCGACGTGGAGACGGACGAAGAGATCGCGCGAGAGGACGGTGAGAACGCATCGAACGCGGTGACGACGAGAGAGAAACCAGAAAAAGAAATCATGCAGGAGATTCAAGCAATCATACGACAGATCACGGCGTCGGTGACGTTTTTACCCATGCTCGAGAGCGAGTGCGCGTTTGAACTCCTGGCGTACACGTCGGCGACGAGCGCGACGCCCGAACAGTGCGAAGAGAGCGATGCGAAACTCGTTCGAGACGGCGTGGAGATGAAACTTCGATCGTTCAGCACCAAGGTGCACTCCGTCGACGCCGGCGTCTCGTACAAGACGGAGGACTGAGCCCGAACCGCCGCCGACGACGACGACGACCTCCCACGACGACCTCCCACGACGATCGATCGACCGCCCCGATCGACCGACGACCGACCCCGATCGACGACCGACCGACCGCGCGGCACCCTAGCCCCCGCGCGTCCGGTCGGAAGGTCCAGTCGCGCGCGTACGCGTAGTCAAAATCAAAAATCCAAACAAAAGTCGTTATCCAAAACGGTGCCAATTCCGAAAAATCTCGTGCATTTCGCGAGGGTCATGACTCCCCACCGAGTCCCCACAGGGGGGGTGGGGTGTCGTTTCGAGTCGAAATACATTGAGGGGTCGTGCCGAGGATGACGACGACGACGACGGGAGACGGGAGACGCGACACACGTCGACGCGAGCCGCGACGAAGAGATACGAACCCCGTACGCCGTCATGATGACCACCGCGACGACGACGCGCGCGATGACCTCGCGCGCGATGACCACGACGATCCCGACGCGAAAGATGACGAGGACCGCGCGCGCGGTGCGATCGGGCGCGCGCGCGAGCGCGACGCGCGTGCCGATCGATGAATTGCGAGAGACGACGAAAAATGCGATTCGTGGAATCGGGTACGACGAGAAGGACGCCGAGGTGATCCTGGACGTGCTCATGTTTGCCCAAGTGCGCGGTAATAATCAAGGCATCATCAAGGTGACGACGAACGGGCTCGCCATGGCGGAGGACGCGGAACCGATGAAGGTGACGCACGAGACGAAATTGTCGGCGGCGATCGATGGAAAGAAGACGCAAGGGATGCTGGTGTTGGCGGAAGCGACGCGAATCGCGAACGAAAAGGCCAAGGAGCACGGATTCGGCATCGTCGGCGCGTGCAACACGTTCACGTCGACGGGCGCGCTCGGATACTACTGCAAAAAGGTGGCGGATGAGGGCAAGATCGCGATCTGCATGGCGCAATCTCCGGAATTCGTCGCCCCGGCCGGAAGTTCCAAGGCCATCTTCGGCACGAACCCGATCGGTGTGGGGATCCCCTCTGCCGAAGGGTCCATGGTGCTCGACATGGCAACGAGCGCATACAGCTGGTTCGGCGTCCTCGAGGCGCGCACGGCGGGCAAGCAACTTCCGGAAGGCGCCGCTCAAGACAAGAACGGCGTCGCAACGACGCAACCGGAAGATGTTCTTGACGGCGGCGCCATTCGGACCTTCGATGGCGGTTACAAATCGAGCAACTTGGCGCTCATCGTCGAGCTCTTGGCTGGCCCCCTCGTCGGCGCGGCTATCGAAAACAAGCTCACGGCAAAGAACTGGGGTAACTTGATCATGGTCATCGACCCGAGCATGCTCGGCCAAGCTGACTTTGAAAAGAACGCCGCCTTCGTGATGAACCGCGTGCGCAACGCGCCCAAGCAACCGGGAGTCGACGCCATCCTCCTTCCGGGCGAGAGAGGCGACGCCATTGCCAAGGCAAACATGGAGTCTGGCGCAATCGAAGTCGAAACCAACCTCTGGAACGACTTGAAGAAGGCGGCCGAAGCTTTCTCCACCGCGTAATAGACGATTCGAAAACGTCTAATAGACGATTCGAAAACATTATAAACAAACGCAATGTTCATGAAAAAACAGTAAATTAAAAAATCTACTCTTCTAGAAGAGGAAACCATCAATCAATTCATTTTAAGCAATTCGCATTTATATCATCCGCTTCGCTGCGCTATCTTACTTAAGCCGTCACTTCTTCCTTGACATCGTTGGTCGCCTCCGCAGTGTTCGCTTCGGAGGGCGGAACCAACTGCCAGAACTTGGGCAAGTAGTTGGACCAGTCAGCAAGGATAGACTTCGCCTTCGGGGAGTTGGTCTTCTCGGCGTGCGCGGTGATGAGGCCCTTAAGTTGGGCTTCACCAGCCGGCGTGATGACGCGTTGCATCGCGACGATCTCACCGTTGACCTTGGATTCGAAAGTGCCATCTTCATCCAGGAAGTAACCGATACCACCAGTCATACCCGCACCCACGTTGCGGCCCACCTTGCCGAGCGCCACAACACAACCACCCGTCATGTACTCGCAGCAGTGATCACCGGTGCCCTCCACGACAGCCTCACCGAGAGAGTTACGCACGGCGAAACGCTCACCCGCGCGACCGCTGATGAACACCCGACCACCCGTGGCACCGTACAAGCACGCGTTACCAGCAATGCTCGCAGATTCCGGAGCGAACGGAGAGTCGGCGGGCGGCATGATGGCGATTTCACCACCGCTCATGCTCTTCGCGACATAATCGTTCGCTTCACCCACAAGACGCACATTCATACCACCCACAACGAAGCCACCGAAAGATTGACCACTGGAACCCTCGATGTCTAAGGTGAGAGAACCAGCGAAGCCGTTGTCACCATACTTCTTGGCGATTTGGCCCGCCACGCGGGCAGTCGCACATCGATCAGTGTTGATAATTTCAACCTTCTTGGTGTACGTACCCTCGGTTTCGATGCACTTCTGGACTTCCGCATCCTCAAGAATCTTATCGTCGAGGACGATGCCGTCGTTGTGCGTCGGTTGCGCAATGCGGTCCGAAGACGCACCAGACTCGCCAGAAGATGTGGTGAGGAAGGACAAGTCGAGAGAGGAAGTCTTGGCCGGCGCCTTGTCGACTTGAGAAAGCAAATCGTTGCGGCCGATGATTTCGTCAAGAGACCTGTAGCCCATGGACGCGAGAATCTCACGGACTTCTTGCGCGGCGTACATGAAGAAGTTGACAAGGTCGCTCGGCGCGCCCGGGAAGCGCGCGCGAAGCTCTTCACGCTGGGACGCAACACCAACCGGGCAGTTGTTCGTGTGGCAAATGCGCGCCATGACACAACCCGTGGCAATCATCGCAACAGTACCGAAGCCGTACTCATCCGCTCCCATGAGCGCAGTCTGGATGACGTCAAGACCAGATCTGCAGCCACCGTCCGCGCGCAAAACGACGCGTTCGCGGAGACCATTCTCGACAAGAGTTCTGTGCGTCTCAACGAGACCCATCTCCAACGGACCACCGCAGTGCTTGATGGAAGACAACGGCGACGCACCAGTACCACCATCACCACCAGAAATTTGAATGATATCGGCGTTCGCCTTGGCGACACCAGACGCGACAGTACCGATGCCAGCTTGAGCCACGAGCTTCACGGACACCTTGGACTGCTTATTGACCATGTGCAAATCGTAGATGAGCTGCGCGAGATCCTCAATGGAGTAAATGTCGTGGTGCGGCGGCGGCGAAATGAGCGGGACACCAGCCTTGGAGCGTCGAAGCCAAGCAATGTACGGAGAAACCTTCTTACCCGGAAGCTGACCACCTTCACCCGGCTTGGCGCCTTGCGCAACCTTAATTTCAGTTTGGTTGGCAGACATCAAGAAAGAGGTGGTGACACCGAAGCGACCAGAGGCAACTTGCTTGATAGCAGAGGATGCAACGTCACCGTTCTCCATACCGCGGAGGTACGGGAAGGCTTCAGACTTGCCGTCCGCAGTGGCATCGGTGATCTTTTCGAAGCGCTTGGGGTCTTCACCACCTTCACCAGAGTTGGACTTGCCGCCGATACGGTTCATGGCAATGGCGATGGATTCGTGGCACTCTTGGGAGATGGCACCAAGAGACATACCACCGGTGCAGAAGCGCGTGCAGATGTCGGCAACAGATTCAACTTCGTCGACGGAGATCGGCGCGCGGTCAGACTTGAGTTCAAGTTGGTCACGCAAGCACGTGTACGGACGATCGTTGCGGTGCGCTTGGTAGGCGCTCCAGAACTCGTCGTTCTTTTCGCCACCACCGAGGCCAACAGCCTTGTGGAGAAGCTTGGACATCTCTTGGTTGTTGCCGTGGTATTCGAGACCCGGCTTGACTTGGAACATACCACGCGCTTCAACCTTGGCCATCTCCTCAGCCTCACCTGGGAAGGCAGACTGAACGAACATATGCGTCTCCGAAGCGACTTCGTCCATGGTGAGACCACCGATGCGAGACACCGTACCCTTGAAAGCGGTGTCGATGACTTCGGAACCAAGACCGTAGCATTCGAAAATTTGCGCGCCTTGGTACGACGTGATTAAAGAAATACCCATCTTAGACAGAATCTTCTTGAGACCCTTGTTCAGGGCATTCTTGAAGTTCATTTGAACGTCTTCGATGGAAACGTCACCCATCTTACCGCGCTTGATGGCGCTCTCCACCTTCGGGGACTTTCTCCACGAGCGGCAAGTTTCCAAAGCCAACCACGGGCAAACGGCGTGGGCACCGTAGCCAACCAACGTTGCGATGTGGTGCGTGCTGAACGCGGACGCAGACTCAACAACGATGGACGCGCGGGTACGAAGACCTTGCGCGATCAAGTAGTGGTGCACGGTACCGACAGCGAGAAGCGACGGAATCGCCGGTGAGTCGGGGCCTTGATCCGGGCGATCCGTGATGACAATGCATTCACTGCCAGCGCGAATCGCGGCGGCGGCTTCTTCGCAGAGCTTATCGAGGCCAGCCTTGAGCGCACCAGCGGCGCCACCAGCGGCGTATCGCGCGGAGATCGTTTGTGTCTTGAGTTTCGGGTGGCTCTTGATGTGCTCCAATTCAGAATCGAAGAGGACCGGAGAGTCAAGCATGACCGGCGGCGTTTCCTTGCCTTGAGTGTCGAGCAAGTTGCCCTTGGCGCCGAGGGTCATGGCCAAAGACATGACGAGGCCTTCACGAAGCGGATCGATCGCCGGGTTCGTGACTTGGGCGAAACGTTGCTTGAAGTAATCGTACAACAAGCGCGGACGGCCAGACAAGACCGGCATCGGAGTGTCATCACCCATGGACCAGGTCGGCTCGATGGCGTCTGACGCCATCGATTCGATGATCATCGTAATGTCTTCAGCAGCGTAACCAGCACGAGCTTGGGACTCAATAAGCTGGATTGGATCCAATTGCGTGTCGCCAACCGGCTTGATACCGTTGACACGGTCGATGGACTTCATCCAGTCACCGTACGGGAGACGCGCGGACACTTCCTTGGCGATTTCCGTGTTCTCCTTGAATTCACCAGTCTCCAAATCGGCATAGATCATCATACCCGGACCAAGACGGCCCTTGGAGACGACGTTGGACGCGTTGGACAGCACATCGCCGAGGACACCGACCTCAGAGGCGACGTAGATGTAGTCATCAGACGTGCGCCAGAATCGAGCCGGTCGCAAACCATTGCGGTCGAGGCGGGCACCGAGTTGCTTACCGTCGCAGAAGACGAGCAACGCCGGACCGTCCCACGCCTCTTGCATACCGGCGTAGTAATCGTAGAAATCGTGAACTTCCGGGAACGTCGCATCGAGCTCCGGGTGGTTGCGGTGCGCCTCCGGCACGAGCAACATCATCGTCTCAGCCGGAGCGCGGCCAGTGCGGACAAGGAGCTCAGCCACTCTGTCGAGGTTGGCGGAGTCAGACGCAGCCGGGCTACAGATCGGGCGGAATTCTTGCTCACGTCCATCCCAGATCGGGTGGTTCATATCAGCTTCCTTGGACGCCATCCAGTTCAAGTTACCTTGAAGGGTGTTGATCTCACCGTTGTGGCCCAAGAAGCGCATGGGCTGCGAGAGAGGCCACTTCGGCGTCGTGTTGGTGGAGAAACGACGGTGGTAAATGGCAAACTGAGACTCGTATTCCGGATCTTCCAAATCCTTGTAGAACTTGCCCAAGACAGCGGAGCGAAGCATACCCTTGTACACGATGGTGCGAGAGCTGAGCGTGCAAATGTAGAAGCTCTCAGCCATCTCGGCGTCGACGTTCGCCTTCTTTTCGCACGTCTTACGAGCGATGAAAAGCTTGCGCTCGAACTCTTCGCGGTCCAAGCCGGAGCCATCGAGGAGGATCTGTTCGTGCACCGGGCACGTCAACTTGGCGAGCGGACCGACGACAGCGTTGTCAACCGGAACCGAGCGCCAGCCGAGCACCTTGAGGCCTTCGGCGACGCAGCTCTCTTCAAGCAACTTCTTCGCTTGTGCCGCCTTGGCACCATCTTGCGGCAACATGACCATACCGACCGCGGAGGAGCCTTCAGCAAACCCACTGATGCCGTTCGCAGCGGCCCACTTCTCCAAGAGCTTCCACGGAATGTTCGTCATCACGCCGACACCATCACCGGAGTCGTTGTCGGCGGAGCATGCGCCGCGGTGCTCCATGCAACCGACCGCGGTCAAGGAGTCCTTGACGGTCTTGTGCGTGCGCTCACCCTTCAACGAGGCGATGAAACCGACACCGCACGCATCGTGTTCTTCCAAAAGCTGCGTGTTGTCGACCGCACCACCTTGGTACACCGGCCAATCGCCGTACACGGAGCCTCGTTCGGCAAGGCACACCGTCGCGCGCTCACGTCCCGGAAGGCGCACCGAAGTGCACTTCGGGAGCGCCGCGGACTTACGGAGGCTCACCAACGAAGGCGTGTGCTTCTGTGTTTCGGAACGAGCGAGTCATCGTCAGTCTCACCGTCTTGGTCGCCAGACTCGCGAAGAGGAACATTCGAGGTTCGCGACTCATACATAAAGGCACAAAAGGAAGCCCTAAGCCCCCACGAACGCATCGCATCGACGCAAACGCACCGCTTGGTTACCCAACGCGAACGAAGTGTTCGCGCCCGCTCTGGTAATGTTTTTGCTACGAAACGCTCCGGCGTTCGCCGAGCTCTTGCGCCCGACGGACACGCGCACCGCGCGATTGCAGCGCGCCGATGTCATCGCGACACCCATCGCAGCGCTCATCTTCGACGTCACGCGCGCGCGCTCTCACCAACGAGCGATGCACGTGCGTGAATTCGAGACCGCGACACGATCTAAAAAATGTATGTTCCTTCGCTCGAGGTCTCCGCGATCGCCCTGGCGCGACCGTCGTCGTCGTCGCGTGGAAGTTGTGAGGCTGCGCGCGCGTCGTCCGGCCACCCGTCCGGCTCCATCCGTCCGGTTCTTTTCTCGTACTAGAGACAAAAAACAAGCAAACTGCACTTTTACCTCCAAAAAGGGACATATCCGTAACCGACGTAAGCCCCCCACACAGCCGAATGTCGCGCAGACTACTGTACCGCCCTTTTCCGAAGCCCTTTTCAGCGTCGTCGACGTCCGAGGGTGGTTCGAGGGTCGAGGTGGGTGCCAGCCGGGCGGTCGGGTGGGCACACACCGCCGCGGGGTGACACCCGAGACGTCGTTTTCCGAGGCGAGCGGGGGGTGGGAAGAGAGGCTTGAATTTGTGAATTTGTTGAATGCGCGTCGATGGTCGAGCGCGGACGCGCGTCGGTGGATGGAGGGTGACGACCGCGTTGAATATGTTTGTGTGTTTCTTGGCGACGAGAGGCGCTTCGGCGGAGTCGTGCGGGCCTTGGCGGGTGAGAAAAGTCTCGGACGGTGTGCAGGGGGTTGAGATATCGTTGATTAGGGGAGATGGTCTATCGGGCGAAGGATTGGGTGCTGTGCGCGCGAACGGTCGAGAGTGTGTGCGGAGGCGCGTCGACGAGACGGAGACGACGACGACGTGCCTCGCGCTCGCGCCCAAAACAGACGTCTTCGAGAGAGGATTGGAATTCGTGAGACGAGGTATGCGTGAAGGGGGTTCAAATCGTTTGGAAGTTTGGTTGGCGACGAATCCTCCTAAATTGATCGTCGATAGGACGGCGAATAAACGACATGCGTTACACATGATGGAGTCGACGTTGAATGAAATGTTAAGCGATGCTCCCAAAAATTATGACCAGCTCGCTTTGACACGAATACTGGATGGATTCACGAATGGAGATCGTGAGTATGAAGAAGGCTCAGAATTCAAAGCCTTCATCGTAGCCGATTCGGATGAAAGTGACGCACTCGACTCTTTTCCAAAACTGAGAGCTGAGACGATTGCTCCGCCTCGATCGGGCGGCGCCGAGATAGTGCCACTATCATCCAACGTCACGAAAACGATCGAAGAGCTTGAAAATCGACAGAAGCAATTGTTTCGTGTTTTTTGTTGCGTCGCTGTTGGAAGATCTAGATTTCAATTGTCAGTGGGTAATACCACGTGCGATGTCTCATCACCGAGTCGTGAAACGTCGAGACATCTCCGTGGGTTGAATGGACAATGCAATTCTGGAGGCTTCCCTTACCCCGACGATATCATGCTTGAGTTCACACCCGAGGAAAGAAAGACGTTCGACCAGTATCGGTCCTTCTACAAAGGGCGTTACGAAGATATGGTTGTGTCAAAGAGCCCGTTCGCGTTGTCAGTTCGCTTCGACCGTGGACCTCGACTTCGTGCAGAGGCACGATTTCGAGGCGTATCTTCATTTCGCGATTGTCGCAAACGAAAAAGTCTTAAAATTGAACTTTCTAAACCCGTCCGACTGATGCGTGGAGCTTTGAGTGACAAGTTTCTCCTGATATCGATGTGCATAGACGATCGTTATGTGAAAACGTACCTCGTTTTATCGATGGCGAAGAAACTTGGTTTGTTTCCACACGCAATTCGATACGTGAGGCTAAGGATAAGGACGAGAGGTCGACGAGGCATAGAGCATGGTGGGTTATACCTGCTCATGGATGAGCCGAAAAGTGCACTCGCGCGCTCACATAATGAGCTCGCGGTGGTTGTCCGACGCAGAAATGATCCAGCACGAAAAACGATGAGCATCAAAGCCATCCCAGACGTGACAGTGTATCCAGGTAATTCGGATATTGATGAAATCGCTGGGCGCGTCCGTTACGAACGCGTTGTCTTGGCAAGCGAAACGTGTTCCAGTCGAGGTAGTGCGTGTTTTGAGCAACTAAATGGTCTGATTGATATTGTTGGTTATCTACGCTGGCTTGCGCTATCAACGTGGGTCGAGTCGGGAGATTACGTGGATGAACTTTGGCTGTTCGCATCGAATGAAGCAGATCGGCAGAGATTTTTATTACACGCTTGGGATCCGGACGATTCATTCGAAACGTGTCATCGCCAGGGTCGAGACGCGATAGGTAACGCCACGACCAAACAATTCCTCTATTGTGCTGAAGGCACCATTGACCGAGTTCTTGTGCGATCGAGTGATATGATGATGAGATACCTTAAGGAACTCAATTACGTTCTTCGGGAGGGTTTAACGGACGGCTTGCACGCAATCGTCATCGAACAAGAGCGGCAAATTAAACATTTGATGAACGATGAGACGGCTCTTGGACTGACGGAACTTCGAAAACTCAAACCGTCCATCAATAGCGCCGATGATGCTTCTGTAGAAATGATCAACTCGCTTCGGTACTATGAGACGCTCGCAGAGGAGAGGAGGAGGACTTTACTGCGCAATCCCTACGTGTACGCGGCTTGGGGCGACGATGAATGGTCGAGCGTACCACTAGATGAAAATTGCGATAGACTGACGGTGAAGATGCAGATCCGCTCGTATGACAAAGCGAATCAAGATGTTTTATTTGACATCATTGATGTCAAACCGTTTGCGTTGAACATATCTTTCAATCCAGAAGTTGTGTATAACGATTCAACCTACTTTGCCGTGCCAGAAGAATTTGAGCTTGCTACTTGGCCCAATCGAAGCACAACGTGTACTTCGAGTTCATTTGGTGACGGTTTCGTGATGTTAACGTACGCGTGCGAAAGTATTAGTTCGCGGCAGCTGTTTTCGTTGCATCATCGCTTCTGGCACAGCTTTGCAAACATCTCAAACTCGATTCGCGTTCAAAGATTACGAGGATGTGGCGAGGAAAAGTACTAAATCATTCTGACTGACTTATGACAACGTCGCGCATTATTGCTGTTGTGGCAGACCTGCCTGCCGCCACTCTGGTTTGAGTCCCCAGAGACCCATATTTGGTCCACGGCGAGTCAAGAGGGCAATTTCGTTGAGGTTCGTCTTCAGCCAATCAACTGGTTGCTTCGTTTCCAGTATGAGCTGCTTCAAACTCCAATAAGATTGACGCTCGAACAAACCGAAAAGCATATTTTCCAACGCTTTTTTCTCCATGCGTTCTTTCTTTTCTGGTTTGTTTGCCGCGGCGTCGGTAAAACGAACCAAGTTTCGAGCCTTTGGTAAAGGTGCGAAACGCATTTCCGACGAGCTCTGCGTCACTCTTGTTTTCGTCTGAGCCTTGATCATGCGGTCTTTGCTAACTCTATGATAGTCTGCGTCATCGATGGATCTTGGACGCATGTCTAGTTTTACTGCTACCTTGCCCATGAGGGCCATGTCTGACACGTTCTCGTCGCGATGGTCGGAGAAGACGTGCATCGGCATGTCGGTCGGTTGGTTGGCTAGGATGTAATGCTTTGGAACGTCTTCCACATCTTTTCCCTTGAGTTCAATGACACCGTGCGTCATCGACTTTGAACTATCCTTTTCAAACGGGTCGACGAAGACGCGCACGCTACCGACGGCTTCCTCCGGGTTGACGTCGTCGTGCCACACCCGCGAGAGAAATTTCGGCACCTTGATCAGCCACGCCTCTTCGTCCGCTTTCTTCGTGTCCAGAGCGTTCGGCCACACGTAAGCCTTCAGCGCCGTCACGACGTGCTCCGGAATATCCTTTTCCTCCACGCCGAGAATCGAACACGTCTGGTGGCGCCAGTGCGCTCGGTACATGGAAGGCGGGCCATCCTTTCGCCACTCCGGTTTCGCGTACGCCTTCGTCCCGACCTCCAATCGCGCCGGATCTAACAACGCCAGAACCTGATTCACCTTCGCCTCGGCCGTTCGCTTCTTCTTCAACCACTCTCTGATCTCCCCCTGCAAATCCGCCGAGTTCGACGGCAGTTCAAAATCCGCCATCTGCGAGCGCACCGTGCGCATCGGTCAGTCTGAGCTCTCGAAAGCGCGCGCGTACACTCGTCTCCACCGTTTCCGCGCCCGTCTCCGACCCCGACCCATCGCGCGCGCGCGCCATTCGACCCACGCCTCTTCCCTCGCATCCGCGGTCTCTTCGTCCCCGTCCTCCGCGCCCGGATCCTCTCGCGTCGCCGCGCCCCTGGAAGTCGCCGCGCCTCATCTCGCACCTCCGCTCGTCGCTCCCTTCGCGTCGCGCGACGCCCGTCGTCGACTGCGGTCGCGTCGTCGGCGTCGGGTCCTCGCGTCCCCATTCTTTCTTCACTTCGATATACATTTTATAGAAATTATATTCATTCAATGCGTACCGATAGTCCGATTTATGTCAGACCGTGTCCCCCGCGCCCCTCGATCGCGAATGAATTCTGGGCACCCGCACACGTCGTCCGACGCGCGCGCGCGAGCGAGAGAGAGAACGACGCGATCGCGAGAGAGAGAGAAGGACGCGATGTGCGATCGATACGCGTTTTTCGACGCGCAGTCTTGGTTGACCCCGCGCGATGACGTCGAGGAGGCGGGAGACGAGGAGGAGGAGATCTTTCTCGGAGCGTGTTCGTTCTCCCTCTCGGCGTCCGATCAGTACGGGACGGTCGAGCGCGACGGAGAGGAAGGAGAGGAAGAAACACCCACAGATGAGGGAGAGGAGCGGGAGCGCGGCGCGCGAGGGGCTCTGGCGAGAGACGCGATGCACGTGACGTTCGCCGTGTCTTCGACGCTGAGCGACCCGGCGAGCGTTCGCGCGCGGTTCCTCGAGGTGAAGACGACGACGCCGTCGACGTCGACGATGTCGTCGTCGTCGAAGAATCGACAGGTGGGTAAGGTCGGGTCGACGAGCGAAGAGGGATACGGCGCGCGGGCGCGATTGGAGTGTGAGCTCGACGGACGGCGATACGTAATCTCCACGAGGACGTGTCGAGAAGTCGTGGCTTCGTTCGAATCGAGTCCCAAGGACGTGGATGGTCGAAGTGCGCAATATCTCAGTTGCATTTTTCCGCACGTCACGCTGAACGTTTACTCGACGTCGCCCTCGACGTCGGACGACGCGTCTTGGGATAGACTGCAAATTCTCGCGCGCGCGCTTCGCGACCCGGCGCTCGCCTCAGTCGCAAACGACGACGTCGAAGCTCTGAGACCGAGACAAAAGAAACGAAAATTGCGACACGGACACGACGGAAAAGTATCCATCATCTCGTGCGCCCGCGACGACGCCGTCGAGCTCGACATCCAGTCCGCATTCGAGGAACAAAGACGCTCCGCGAGGGCGCTCTGCGACGCCGCCGACTCCCTCGCCGCCGACGCCGACACCGACGACGTCTGGTCGGGCGTTTCCGCGCAGCTTCTTCGCCGAGGCGTGCGAGACGTCTTCGTCGACAATCCTCGCGCGTATCACACCGTGCCGTCGTCGTCAGAGCTCGAGCTCGAGCTCGTCTAGGTGCTACTAATCTAAGATGCACCACGAGGCGAATCGACTCGGCACTGTTTTCCAGCTTGAAGGTCATTCTTGGTTTGTGACTCAAGAGAATATCGACCGGTTCCAACCGCGTGGAAACACGCGGAGCGCCGCAGAAGACGACGTCGAGGCGAACGAGCGTCGACGGCGCGGGGAAACCCGTGCGCTGATTTCGTCGCACCCATCTCACGCGCACGTGAGCGTCTTCGTCGTCGAACGCGCGCGCACGGCGCGCGAGAGCTCGCGTTCACGCGTTTTCGCGGTTCCATAGCCGCGTTCACGCGTTTTCCATCTGTGTGACGCCGCTACGACGTGCGCGAACCTGCGAACGACGCCGAGACGGTGAACATGAATCCGGACTATTTTCTTTCGTCCAGCGACCCCTATCCGAGCCAGTGGTTGCCCAAGGGAATCGTGGACGGCGAGGATGATTCGTCGACTCTGATTTCGTACGCCATGCCCTCCCAAGCTGGAAACTCCAAGGGGCTCGCGAGAGGAGGGGTCGGCGGACCGCAAATGCAACTGGATAACTCGAAAGTTGTCGGGAGTGTCTTGTATGATGTTGAGGGATTGCTTCCAACGGTTTCTCAATCGACCGTGGTCGAACCATCAACCTCGCCAAAGAGCACGACTCACCTCGGCGGCGAACCGTCGGACAACTTTGCTGGAGGTTCGAAGATGCGAGGTCCTTCAGGTCCTCGACTCGCGGGTCAGGGTGTGGAAGAAGAGAAGCAGCAAGTGGCGTCTATCGAGATCATGCCAAACGGCGGATTGAGGTTGCGAGTGACGTTACTCGCCGCTGGTTTTGTCATCGGGGCGAGCGGAGCTTCCATTCGCGAAATCATGCGCCACACCGGCTCGACGATCCAATCTTGGACACAGCAGCCCGAAGAGGGCGTGTATCACCGTCCATGCCGTGTTTTCTGCATTCAGGGCAATCCTGAATCAGTTCTGGCTGCTTCAAACATCATTCACGAAGCCGTCGAACGATACAAGGAGTTATGCGAAGGAAAGCGTCGAGGAGAATTTGTCCAACGCTTGCAGTACATTCACGGCGTTGAATTTTCGTACCAACCACCACCAAAAAATGTTGTACCAAATGCGGCTTCTGTGAATGGGGTCGGCACTGGATTTGCACGACAAGGAGGTAGTAACCCGCTCCTGTCTCGTCAAACTGGCAATGGCAAACCCATGAATGATACCATGCGATACATGGCGGCGTTGCAAGCGCAGCAACACGCTTTGCAAAGGGAACAATCTGCGATGCAACAAGCGTACGCGGCTGGCCTAGCTGCGGGCGCGAAAATGAGTCACGTACACTCATTCAACTTTGGAAATGCTCAGCTTGCTCACAATGCCCCCCCGAATTCTCGGGCATCCATGTCATCTAGAAAATTTTTTGGTTCGGCATCCGCGGCGACGCAGAACCAGCTGTTTGATTAAACCGCGCAAGATTGTCTTGAATTGAACTTGCATATATCGATTGACTTGACTGTACATTCTAGTTTAGCTGTTGAAATCGAATTACAATACTGTATGTTGAAAAACAATCCTTCAGTTTCTACTGCGAGACGGTTTTCACGGCCGCGAGAAGCGCAACGGCTTGTCTCGCAAGTAGTACAGCTTGGCCCGACGAACCTTTCTTCGTTCAAGAATTTCCATCGCCTTGATGTTGGGCGTGAAGAGTGGAAAAGATCGTTCAACGGCGAGATTTCCTATCGCGGTTCGAAGGGTAAAGCTAGATCCCAACCCTCGATGCTTCTTTGCTATGCACACACCCGTGAAGGTTTGCGTTCGTCTATTGTTCTCCGGGACCTCGAGCGTGAGTTTCACCACATCTCCCGGTCTAAAAGGCACGATGTGACGCTCCGCCGCTAACTCCTTCATCTTCTCTCGCTCCAAAGTCTCCATCATGTGTCCACATCGCTTGAAATAACTCTTTCGCTTCTTCAACTCTCTCGTCGGCGTCCACGGCGCCGCGCCTCCGCCCGACTTTCCCCATCCCTCCTGCCTCGCCCCCGCCTCGAAGCTCGTCATCGGCGCCTCCATCCCTCGCGCCTCGGGTTTAAGCTTCACGGGCGTCCCCGTCGTTCGCATCGCCTTGATCTCCGCCCGCACGGACGTCATCACCGTGCGCATCGCGCTCGCATCCGTCGCCGTCGCCGTCGCCGTCGCCGTCGGCGCGATCGTCCACCCGCGCGCGTCCGGTCGTCCCACCGACCCGCGCGCGCTCGACCGCGCGCACGCGCGGAGCGCGTCCCTACACGCGCGCATCGACCACATCGTTCGTCCTCGACGTCGCGCGCGCGACGTCGTCGGTCGTCGACGCGCGTCGTCGTCTCCCGACCAATCGCCGGGTTTCCCTTTCCTCGTCGAGGTCGAGGGGGGTATTTGACCGATTGTGACTCGAGAAATTGGATGGGTTGAAGCGACCATCGAGCCGAGACATTCGTCGTCGACGAACGTTTCGGACGCGGCGAGGCGGCAGACGGTGGACGGCGGACGACCGCGTCGACGACCGGGATGCGCGCGATGCGCGCGTGCGCGGCGACGGCGAGCGCGGGGATGCGGCGAGCGGTGAGTCCGCGACGATGGAGCGGGACGAGCGGGACGAGCGCGGTGCGCGCGGTGCGCGCGATGAGGGCGCGACGAGCGAGCGCGGTGCGAAGCGCGGGGACGGAGGAGGGGGCGAGAGGGGTCGAGAAGTCGCGGTTGGTGTTTTTGGGGACGCCGGAGTGCGCGGCGGACGTCTTGGGACGGGTGCTGGACGCGGCGGAGAGGGCGGACGCGCGGTTCGAGGTGGCGGCGGTGGTGTCGCAACCGGGACGGCCGCGAGGGCGAGGGCGGAAGAGCGCTGAACCCGCGCCGTCGCCGGTGGCGGAACTGGCGATGAAGCGAGGGATCGCGGAGGATAGGATACTGTGTCCGGTGAAGGCGAACGAGGAGTGGTTTCTGGACGCGTTGCGGGCGCTCGACGTCGACTTGATGGTGACGGCGGCGTACGGAAACTTTTTACCGCAAAAATTTCTCGACATTCCGAGGTATGGAACGCTGAACATTCACCCGAGCCTCTTGCCGCAGTGGCGCGGGGCGGCGCCGGTGCAACGGGCGTTGGAGAGTGGACAAGCCGAGACTGGCGTGTCTGTGGCGTACACTGTTCTCAAAATGGATGCGGGTCCCGTGCTTAGACAAATCAAGAAACCGCTGAACGGAGACGAAAAGGCACCAGAAATGTTGACTGAACTCTTCGAGAAGGGCGTGGAGGCTTTGCTGGAGGAGTTGCCATCCGTGTTTGCCGGCGAAGCGGCGGCGCGCGCCGTGCCGCAAGATGAGAAAACGCTCAGTCACGCGGCAAAGGTGAGCCCAGACGAGGGAGAATTAGATTTTAAGAAACAATCCGCACTTGAGTGTCACAACAAAGTGCGTGGCTTCGCGGGTTGGCCGGGTACGAAGGCGGTGCTCAAGATTCGCGCAAACGGGGAAGAGGATTCGAAGGAAGTGACTCTCAAAATCATCACCACGAGAGTCTCCACGGAGGGCGATGCAAGCGCGGCACAAGGCCAAGTTGAAGTGACGAAGAAGGTGCTTCGCGTGCCGTGCGGAGGTGGAGGCTGGCTGGAGCTTCTCGAAGTTCAGCCCCCTGGAAAGAAGGCGATGCCCGCCAGCGCCTTTATTAATGGTCTGAAGGGCTCCACAGTATTCACCGTCTAGGTAGGTAGTTTATTGACAAAGTGCAGCTAAAACGAATCATCTAAAAGTCATCATCATCGAAATCACCGTCAGAATCATTCGCCGTACGCAAAGACTCGCCCGGCCGTAGAGCTCGAATGTGCTTGTGCGGGTACGTTCGACCACACGTCTCGCACGGTTTATTCACTCCGAACATCTCCTCGTCGCTCCCATCGTCATTCTCTTCGTCCGATGAGGCATCGCTGGACAACCATCCGCAGATAGCTGGTTTGGGGCCATCCGCGAATGGGTGTCCAGGTAGAGCGTCGTGCTTTGCCAACCATCGCGTGACCAGCTCCTCGTCAAAGTCATCGGCGCCTCCAAAGTCATCTAGCGCACACGACATGAACATCAACAGACCGCGTCTGAACACTAAAACTGCCGGAAGCGCGGCGATCCGATACGTTCTCAACAGCATTTTATCGTGATTCGGACGGATTCTCACGAATTTCGTCTTTGGAAACGCCGGCGCCAAGTCGTCGCACACCTCATCTATGCGCGAGCACTGCGCAGCACCCTCCAACACGACGTGCAAAACCACTCGAGAGCTCGCTTTTAAAGTCTCTGCGAGCGCACTTTCTTTAATTTCAACGTATCTCGCCCGTCTCGCCTCCGCCGCGGCCATCGCGGCGGTGCCTTTGAGCTCCCGAAGTCTCGCCGCCTGAATCTCCCGCAGTATGGAGTCCTCCCCTTCGTCGTCTGACTTTGCCCAATCGTCCTCCTCCTCCTCTTCATCCGCCACGCCGATGACGTTCGACGCCAATCGCATCCTCGCCGTCGAACGATCGACCTCGCGAAGCTCGCCGAGCATCCTCGCCGCTTCTTTTTGCTTGGCGACGTCTTCCTCGCAGCATCCACCGGGACGCGGAAGATGCTTCCCTTCCTCTCCCATGGCGTCGATTTCGTCGTCGACCCACGTGCGACAGGCGCCATTTTGACAGTCCACGCCCATCGTCGATCGATTCGTCGCGCGACGCCTGGAGCCGACGTTTGAGGAGCGCGGCGAGCGCGCGCGGCGAATCGTCTAAACCCCAGGCTGGTAGTTGCACGCTCGACGTCATTGCGCGTTGGCCATGCTCGTCTCGTCATCGCGGGGGAGGTCAGCGCTCCGAAGGTTACAAAAGGATCTCGTGGGATGTTCCGCGTTCGACAGAGGATTCAGCGCGTCCTCGGAAGCGAGCACGAGCGGTTCAACCGAACCGAAAGATGCCGTCATTGACGTTCAAGGCGCGAAAGAGCGGGCGAGAGCGCGGGCGACGATGCTCAAAGATAAGGCATTAGCTGCGCAAGTGCGAGCGATGATGGTTTTTGATCGAGACTTGGTCAGAGCGCATCGAGATAGAGCGGCTTTCTTGCAACAACGGGCGCTTAAAGCCAGGCCCGAGCATGCGCCTGATGACTTGCTCGACGAGCTCGCGAGGCGTTTATTGGATCGTCTATTTGATATTAAACGCGACTTCAAGCGCATCGTCGTGCTTGGTGGTGCCAACGAAGCGATTACGCGTAGACTTTTAGCGGAGCGGGACGATATCGAGAAGATCGTCGTCGTAGACTTGTCCCAAGACATGCTTGATTTTGTCGAAAGCGTCATCGGCGCAGAGCCCAAACGACGGGATGGGACTCCGGTTGAGATATCTTATGTCCAAGGGGACGAAGAAAACTTACCCATACAGATGAATTCTGTGGATGCCGTGATTAGTTGCTTAGGTTTACATTGGGTGAATGATTTACCCGGCGCAATGTCGAGCGCTGCCGCGACGCTCGTTCCAGATGGCCTCTTCTTGTCGAGTATCTTCGGCGGTAACACGCTTCAAGAGCTTCGTGTAGCGTGCGCGCTCGCTGAAACTGAACATGAAGGTGGTGTTAGCGCTCGGGTCTCACCGTTAGCTCATGTTCGCGATTGTGGAAGCTTACTCGGACGAGCGAACCTGTCGCTCCCTGCGGTCGACGTAGATATCGTAACCATGGGATATGGTTCGCCGGAGAAACTCGTCGAACACCTGCGTGCGATGGGAGAAACAAATGCCGGTCTCATGAGACGTCCATTTTTGCCTCGTGAAACCGCTGTTGCCGCGCGAACATTGTATGCGGAGAAGTTTCCGGCACCGCGTACTCCAGGTTCCGATAACGCCGAAGGCGCGGTCGAGGCCACATTTGAGGTTCTCTACATGACTGGTTGGCGCTCGCACGAGAGTCAGCAATCTGCAAAACAGCGCGGTTCGGCCACCGTCTCTTTGGCGGATCTCCAAAAGCACCTCGACGGTGAAAAGTAGTCGCGCGTGGCGTTCGCCAGCCCGTCGAGTTCGTAAAATCCAATCAAATCTTGAAATCGTCGAATCCTAATTCGTCAAAGATTTCTCCCCCCAAATCCCCCGCGCCGTGCCCCTCGCGCGTGCCCGAGAAATTGTGTTGGAAGGGTGACCCGCACGCCGACGCGCCACTGAGGAACGCGCGCGGCGACGACCCGCGGGCGTGTCGAAAATCTTTTTCAAGTGAGTGTCGCATCGAGCGCTCGAGTCTGTACTCTCGAACGACCGAAGGCTGGACGCCAGGGAAGATCGGCAAACCCTCGCATACGTCATGGCGGACCGGACGGGGCGAGTGGCGACGGACGAGGGTCTCATCGCGCGCGACGACGCCAAGGTCTTGGCGTCGAACGATTGGTTGAATGACTTTTTTACTCATTTCGACGGCGAAGAGTCCCCGTTCGACATCGCCGCAGCGTTCGACGTCGGAACCGGGACCTTCGCGTCCGGGATCCAGGAGAAGCCGGTGGGGGTGACATCCAAAGCGGGTGAGGAGTGCCCGAAGAAGCGAAAGGCGGAAGACGGAGAGGAGAAGGTAGAGGCTAATCAAGCCCAGGCGCGTTCATACACGCTCAGTGAGGGTGCGAGGAAGACGAAGAGCACTCGTGAGAAGCGCAGAAGAGATGTGCTGAACAGTCGTTTCGAGGAGCTCATCGCGGTGCTTGAACCCGGTTCGATGATGAAGGCGGATAAGGCGACGGTGGTTGTGGCTGCCACGCAATTGATCAAGCAATTGCGTGCGGAACACTCGAGACTTGCGAACATGATCATGCACTTCCAGGAAGATAACATCCGACAAGCTGAGTCGACGCGCACCCTCGCTGCAGAGCGAGACGCGCTCGTCAAGGAGAAGACCGAGTTGTTGCATGAGAAGCTGCGCATCGAGGCCCAATTGCAAGGTTTCCTGGCCAGTATGCCATTTGCGTCGCCAGTGGAAGGTGTCACCGCTCCGGCGGCCAAGACGATGCGTGGCAACGCGGCGTGGACTGTGCCCACACCCTTCTTGCCGGCAAACGAAGAAGCAGAGGAGGATGTTACGTTGCGTGCGCCGGTGGCCTGAGTCGCTGCTACTATGAATACATAGCTATTATAACCTAGTCTAGTGAAATTTGTGGTACGATGAAGAGTCGTTCTCGTTAACTGAGCCCAAGCACGCTACGATAATCGCGCCCTGGTTTGCACACTATGAAATCCGCCATGTCGTCATATTCGTCTTGGGCCCCGCCTTCTTGCGCTATCACAGCGTCAAGATATGGATTTCGGATGCGTTTTCGCGGTTTTGATGCAGAATTCTCTCGAGAGGGAGCGTTAGATAAAGATTGGAATCCGTCTCCATCGACCATTTGCACACTCTCGCCGAGTCGTAATAACTCGTCGCTGTATGGCTCGATATCATCCATGGCGAGAGCGTTGCCAATAGCGACCAGACTTCGATCGAGTGGCGTGCTTTTCGTTTTGGAGAGCTGCAACGCTCTCAAATTCGTAAAAACACTCGCACACGTGACCATAAACTGCCTACGCTCGAGCTCAAAAGAACCAAGTGCCTTCACATCATACAAACGCGACATCCGATCTGTACAGTTATGCAGTCGAGCGCCGGCCAAAACGAGGGCTGCGTTCCTTCGCTGAGTACCAAGATCGTTTTCATCGCCCTCCATTTGAGATAGCGTCTCTGCCGCTGAAGTGCATTGTTTGAGAGAGAGAGTAGCCAACGCCAAAAAATTTGCTTCGACATCATCCAATCTCTTCTGCTTCGAGTGTATGTGACTCCACAGCATTTTACCCGCTTTCACTAAAACGGATGCCAATGCGAGGAAAGCTTCGTGCTTGGCGTCCAGATTGTGCCGTTCATCATCGGTCGATAGATCCGAGACAATGACACACATCAGACAAAGTAAATCATTCAACTCATCCGGGATGGACGTCAAGGAATAACTCAGGGCAATTTTCAGCATCGCCGAAGCAGTCTTGACACAGTCAGCCGTTGAGGTTGAGAACTGATAGTGGTGGTGACGCAAAATCACACTGGCGATCTGGCAAGTCGGCTCGATGGGTAGTTCACGCAGTTTGATGATGGTATCTTCAAGCATGATGATGGCGTCTGCCACCAGCTCTGAACTTCCTTTCTCAAATGCCGTCATCGGGAGCAAAGTATCGAGTAAGTTGAGAACTGCGGAAACCACTTTGTCCCAATCATAATTTATGGCGCGTCCACCGTGAGTGTTTTGGAGTTGATGACGCAGTGAAGTGACGAGTAACGCCACCGTGCCGGCAACCGGACTCTCCGCGCCGAGACGACCGGCACTCAGATAACTATTTCTCCCGAGTTGAGGTTTGTTGAAAGCGACGAGCGACTGCGACGAAAATTCCAATTCATCTGTTTTGAATGTAGCCTGGAGCACAGTCTGCAGCGCATCCACATCTGGACCCTTGGATGCTCCACAGTTTACGGCAGTCTCGCAGAGAATGTTAAAAGTTTTCAACGCTTCAAGCACTCTTTGCGCTGAAGAAGAATCCGATTCTGAGTGCATCTCGCATTTGTTCATGGCGAACCACTCTTCTCGCAACAGTTCGACGCACTGATGAGCGCATGTATTCAGCAGGGATGCGTACCGAGTCGCGTGTGTCGCGTCGAAACACGATACCTGGGTGGTGTTTAAAATATTTGCGCAAACCCGCGTGACGTGACCTTGAAGATCTTGTGACCACTCTGCATCGTCAGACAGTAACCTTATGCAACTACTCATTGACAGAGCAGAGTTAGCCGGCACTGCGTGTCCGAGGCCGCAACTCAGTTGAAGATGCATAAACAAAAGGCGACTGATCCAAGCCTCCAATGTGCTGCTAGACATGATGTCATCGGCAATCTCCGGATACTCCAGATGCTCGAGGAGTGGCTTGAACCACTTGGACTGACAAAGCATCGAATCCAGAAATACTTCGATGATTGGCAATAGACTTCCCAGGACATGCGATTCCGGTTTGTCGCTCGCGTCGTCGTACGCATCGGTGTGCACGAAATTTATTTGCTCACCGTTCGTGTCTCTCGCTGACTCGGCCTGCACGACGAGACACTCGCTCAGAATTGTAAGCATGCCGAGGGCGTTTCTCACAATGTCGCGATTCGTGATGGATTTTTGCGTCACGTCGAGCGCCAGGATGAAATCGAGCGAGCTCGCCAAAGATTGAATGGCACTTGGATTCAACTTTGGAATCGCAGAGTGATCGGATAGGGCTCTGACGATTTCATTGATCGACAAGATCGCATCCACTTTTGCTTCCGATTCAGCTCTTCGGAGAGACTGATCGTCCACGGATACACCGTGCCTGAGCAACGCCGTCGCGACGACGAAAGCCGCGTGGCGCACGTCTGCTCTATCATCCACGAAAGCGCGCGTCAACGCCGCGTTTCCCTCGCCCATAAATCGTCCTGATTTCATGATATACTCAGTCATCTGCAAACCGACGACGACTCCCACAGAATCTGAACGCGCGAGCAACGTCTCCACGGAATGAAAGTCGACGATTCTCGCGAGCACCATCGATACTTTTCTAGAAAATCCTTCACTGATCGGCAAACAACCGACTAATTCGTGTAGCTCCTTCACGAACTCGTTCGTATTCGTCATGTATTCCAGTTGAACGATCTCTTCGAGCGCGCGTAGCGACGCGAACACGCGCTCGCCGCGTGCAACGCGCGACAACAGACTCGCCGTCATTCGAAATCCCGCCCACTCGTCTCGAGCCGCGATCGCGCGCAACACGTACGCATCGCGCGCGTCGAGATCGTTCAACACAAAAGTCGCCATTTCGCGCAAAGTTATCTCGTCGCACATCCCCACGGCGCGCTCGACGTCCACCGTCTTCGCTCGCTTTGCCAGCGTCCCCGCGGCGCGTCTCGCCCCCGCCGTCATCAACAGCGCCAACCTCGCGTCGTCCCGCGCCTCTTCCTCCGTCTCCCTCCGACTCCTCCGCGTCGCATCCTCACCCTCATTCATTCCCAACGCTAATCGCTCCCCGAACGTCCCATCCCTCGCCGCCGCTCGTCTCGTCGCCCTCGTCGCCGCCTCGCCCGCCTCGTCGCTCGTCGACGCGCACGCGAACAGCGTCCTCGCCCACGCCCCGATCTCTTCCTCCTCCTCCTCTCGCCGCAGCGTCCGACGCATCACCTCACAACACATCTCGCTCATCGCCTCCACCGTCTCCACCCCCCTTCCGTCCCCGTTCCTCGCCCGCTCGTTCGACGACAACCATCGCGCCCCCTCCACGACGCGCGCTCGACACGTCGCCCCGTCCGTCCCCGTCGCCCGCGTCCTCGCCTCCGAGCCCTCGACGAGTTCGAGCGCGACGTCTCCGAACGTCGTCGTCGTCCACGCGCCATCGATCGCGCCCATCGATCCGCACACGATCCTCCGAGGATTAATCGACAGCCGGGCCCGCGCGTTCGAATGATGAGACGCGTGAGATGCGTGAGATGCACGCGTGAGATGACTCTGACTCGCGCGCTCGGACATTCGGAAGCGTGCCGACGACGTTCCGTGACGCGCGCGGTGGGGGCGATGCGGGGGCGAGCGCTCGCGCGCGCGCTCGGGCGAACGGTGGCGAGAGCGACGGGTGGGGTGGCGGCGACGACGACGGCGACGACGGCGACGACGGCGACGGCGACGGATGCGAGCGCGATGCGCGCGGTGATGACGATGGTGGGGACGTCGTGGGCGACGCGTGGGAGCGCGTGGCGCGTCGCGAGCTCGATGAGAGCGCCGATGAGACGAACGTTCGCGTCGATGGGAGTCGGTGGTGGGCGCG
>MDTE01189228.1_pt1 | contig 68969 bp, 60 predicted proteins | sample 811231 | NCBI WGS metagenome assembly MDTE01 (sample SAMN05326651, study PRJNA326480) | marine metagenome | isolation source: seawater | place: Indian Ocean: Red Sea | collected 2010
AGTTGATAGACCAGATTTGTCTGGTAGAAAAACTATATTGGAGATATACACCAAAAAGGTTAAACTAGCTGATTCAATTGACTTAGAATCTATTGCCCAAGCTACAAGCGGATTCGCTGGAGCCGATTTAGCTAACATGGTTAATGAGGCTGCTTTACTTGCGGCTAGAGCTAAAAGAAAAAGTGTAGAACAACAAGACTTAAGCGAAGCTATAGAAAGAGTAGTGGCTGGATTGGAAAAGAAGAGTCGTGTTTTGCAAGACGATGAAAAGAAAGTTGTTGCTTATCATGAAGTAGGGCATGCAATAGTCGGTCATCTTATGCCAGGGGGTTCAAAAGTTGCCAAGATTTCAATTGTTCCAAGAGGCATGAGTGCACTTGGTTATACCCTTCAATTGCCAACAGAAGAAAGATTTTTGAATTCTAAAGATGAATTGAAAGGACAAATAGCTACACTTCTTGGAGGAAGATCAGCAGAAGAGATCGTTTTTGGAAAGATTACTACGGGAGCCTCAAATGACTTACAAAGAGCAACTGACATAGCAGAACAAATGGTTGGGACATTCGGAATGAGTGATATTCTTGGTCCCCTCGCTTATGATAAGCAGGGTGGAGGTCAGTTTTTAGGAAATGGAAACAATCCAAGAAGATCTGTTAGTGATGCTACTGCTCAAGCCATAGATAAAGAAGTAAGAGACCTAGTAGATGATGCGCATGAAACCGCACTTAATATTTTGAGGAATAATTTACCTCTTCTTGAATCGATTTCTCAAAAAATTCTCCAAGAAGAAGTTATTGAAGGAGAGGATCTAAAAACTCTCTTAGCGGAAAGCAAAATGCCTGCATAGTAGAATTAAGGTTTTCATACAAAGTTAGATGTTAAAGCCAATCAAGCTTGCTAGTAATAATTTTTTATCAAGCTTGGATCTTAACGCTGAAGAAATCCTTCACATTATAGATCTTGCAATACATTTCAAAAAAAAAGATCTAAATATTCAACTTAAAGATAAAGTTTTGGGATTGATTTTTGATAAGTCTTCTACACGTACAAGGGTAAGTTTTCAAGTTGCAATGACAAGACTTGGTGGAACAACAATTGATCTAAATCCGAATACCTCTCAAATTGGGAGAGGTGAGCCAATAAAAGATACAGCAAGAGTTCTTAGTAAATATTGCGATGTACTTGCAATAAGAACTTTTAATCAATCTGATTTAGAAGAATATGCAAAATGGTCAACTGTACCAGTTATAAATGCTCTTACAGATTTAGAACACCCATGCCAGGTTTTGGCAGATTTTATGACAATTAAAGAGCAATTTGTTGATTTTAAAAATGTAGTTTTAACATTTATTGGAGATGGTAATAATGTCGCTAATTCTCTTATTCTATGTGGGTCAAAATTAGGGATTGAGGTTAGAATTGCTTGCCCTAAGGGTTATGAACCAAATTCTTTAATTATCAATAAGGCATACGAAATATATAAAAATAAGAATCTATTAAAAATAACTAATAATATAAATCAAGCTGTTTCTGGAGCAAATGTCCTCTATACAGATGTTTGGTCATCTATGGGCGAAGAAAATAAAAAAGAAAAGAAAGATAAAGATTTTGATGGATATACCATTAATAGTAACTTGGTAAAAAAAGCTGATAAAAATGTGATTATTCTTCATTGTCTTCCTGCTTATAGATCAAAAGAGATTACTGATAAAGTGATCGAGAGTGAAAATAGTAGAATTTTTGAACAAGCAGAAAATAGAATGCATGCTCAACAAGCTCTTTTGTCATGTCTTCTTACTTAAAATTATTGCAATATCCTTTTTAAAGAGGTACAAATGTATTAGAGTACATTTGTTTTATGGACATTTCCCCTGAAGATAATCTTACTGAGGCTCAGAATGAGTTATATCAATGGATAAAAAATTATTTAAGAGATTTTCAACATAGCCCATCAATTAGACAAATGATGCAAGCTATGAGATTAAAATCTCCTGCACCTATTCAAAGTCGTTTAAAGCATTTACAGGAAAAAGGCTATATTAAATGGCAGGAAGGGAAAGCTAGAACATTGCAGATTGTAGATGAAATTGTTGATGGTGTTCCTATTTTGGGTTCTATCGCAGCAGGTGGTTTGATTGAAACTTATTCGGATATACAGGAGAATTTGGATATATCAGATGTCTTAAAAAAAAAGAATGTTTTTGCATTAACTGTAAATGGCGATTCTATGATTGATGCATGTATCGCTGATGGAGATATGGTTTTAATGGAGCCTGTCACTGATTCTTCTTCTCTTAAAAATGGGACTATTGTAAGTGCGTTAGTACCTGGTTTGGGGACAACTTTGAAATACTTTTTTAAAAGGGGAAATAAAATATACTTAGAAGCTGCAAATCCAGCTTATGAACCTATTGAATTAGATGTAAATAATGTGGTTTTTCAGGGAAAACTTTTAGCAGTTTGGAGAAAAGTATAATTAAATTCGATTTGAAAAAAGTTTTTTATAAATTATTTTTAAACCAATGGATCGTTTTAATTAAACCATCCTTTAGTTCAATTTTAGGCTCCCAATTTAGTAATTCTTTGGCTAATTGAATTGAAGGTTTTCTTTGCTTTGGATCATCTTTTGGGAGCTCTTTGTATTCAAATTCTATATTTGGATTTATTAAGGCTCTCACTAAATTAGCTAATTCTTTAATTGAAAATTCATTAGGGTTACCTATATTTACAGGTTCTCGATATTCGCTTTTCATTAGAAGAATCATGCCATCTATTAAGTCGTCTACATAACAAAAAGATCTTGTTTGATTACCATCTCCATAAAGTGTAATTTTTTCATTTCTTAAGGCTTGCACAATGAAATTGCTTATTACTCTTCCATCATCAAATCTCATATTTGGACCATAAGTGTTGAATATCCGTATAATTCTTACATCAACCCCGTGAATTCTTTGATAATCTGAGCATAAAGTTTCAGCAACTCTTTTACCCTCGTCATAACAACTTCTTATTCCCGTAGTGTTGACTGAACCTCTGTATGACTCTTTTTGTGGATGTTCTTCAGGGTCTCCGTAAATTTCGCTCGTACTAGCTAATAAAAATTTTGCACCTATTCTTTTTGCTAAGCCCAACATATTATAAGTACCCATAAAACTAGTTTTAGTAGTTTTTATTGGATTAAATTGATAATGAATAGGTGAAGCTGGACATGCTAAATGCCATATTTTATCAACTTCAACTTTTATTGGTTCTGTTATGTCATGTCTTATTAATTCAAAGTTTTTATGTGTAATTAATTCATGTATATTTTCTTTGGTTCCTGTAAAAAAGTTATCAAGACAAATAACTTCTTCGCCTTCTTCTAATAATTTTCTTGCTAAGTGTGATCCTAAGAACCCTGCCCCACCAGTAATTAAGCTTCTGTTTTTATTGTTCATTCATTTTTTTTATTGTTAGTCCAGTATATTAAATTATTAATAGTAATAATTTTTTAAGTGATTATTATTTTAAAATAAAAGCTATTACTTTTAATCAAAAGTTATATTTCTACGAAAATGAAATAGTTATAAAACTATGAAAAATAAATTTAATAAAAATATTTGTTGTATTGGTGCTGGATATGTAGGAGGCCCAACTATGTGTGTGATAGCTTCAAATTGTCCTCAATTAAGAGTAGATGTAGTAGATATAAATGATGAAAGAATAGAGGCTTGGAATAGTAATGATCTGTCTAAATTACCTGTTTTTGAACCAGGTTTGGAGAATATCGTAAGAAAATGTAGGGGAATTAATCTTTTCTTCTCAAATAAAATTGAAGAATGTATCGCGAAAGCAGACATTATATTTATTTCAGTTAATACTCCAACAAAGACCAAGGGAATTGGTGCAGGTTTTGCGAGCGATTTAAAATGGATAGAATCCTCAACAAGACAAATAGCTAAATTTGCAAAAGATCATACTGTGGTGGTAGAAAAAAGCACTTTGCCTGTAAAAACAGCTGAAACTATAAAAACTATTTTGAATTCTTCATTATTAAATCATGGATTTAATATTAAGGAGAATAATAAAACCTTTTCAATTGTTTCTAATCCAGAATTTCTTGCTGAAGGAACTGCTATTAATGATCTTCAGCATCCAGATCGAGTTTTGATTGGTGGCGAGGATGAAGAATCAATTGAATTAATTTCAAATATTTATAAATGTTGGATTGATTCTAAAAAAATCATAACAACCAATTTATGGAGTTCAGAATTATCTAAACTAGTTGCAAATGCTTTTTTAGCTCAAAGGATATCTTCAATAAATTCAATTTCAGCTTTATGTGAGGTTACTGGTGCTGATGTTAAAGAAGTATCAAAAGCGGTAGGTACTGATAGCCGAATCGGTAATAAGTTTCTTAACGCAGGTCCAGGATTTGGAGGAAGTTGCTTTAAAAAGGATATTTTAAATTTGGTTTATTTGTGTAGATTTTATGGTTTAAATGAAGTGGCTAATTATTGGGAAAATATAGTAAATATAAATTTTTGGCAACAAAAAAGAATCTCAAAAATTGTTATTAATAATTTGTTTGGTACTATTTCAGAAAAAAGAATTGCAATCCTTGGTTTTTCTTTTAAGCCAAATACAAACGATACTAGGGAGTCTCCAAGCATTAATATTTCAAAGGATCTTTTACAAGAGGATGCAAAACTTGCTTTTTATGATCCAAGAGTAAATAAAAATCAAATTATTTCAGAATTCCAAACTAATTCAAATACTTTTTCCTTTGAGGTTTGTGAATCTGCTTTAGAAGCATGTAGGAACTCAGATGCTGTAATAGTTTTAACTGAATGGGAAGAATTTAAATTTTTGGACTGGAGGAAGATTTTTGAAGAAATGAGAAAACCTGCTTGGGTTTTTGATACAAGAATTTGTTTAGATAATGATGCCTTGAAAGATATTGGTTTTAAGGTTTGGACTTTAGGATCTAGTTAGTTTTAATAATTTCTTGCGAAAATTTAAATATTAAAAAATTACTTTTTTTTAACCTCCTTATATGACGAAAACGACTCTTCAAATACCTGCGGAATCTTTTTAAGATCTATCACAAAAGCATACTACAACTTGTAAATCTCTTGGTTAATTTTAAGGTGCAGATTTCAAAATTAAAATGTTATAAAGTACTATAGGAATTAAGTACGTTAGGAAGCAAATCTTTAAATAGTTTGATATGACTGACGTTTAGATTAAGGGGCCATAGCTCAGCTGGTAGAGCACCTGCATGGCATGCAGGGGGTCAGCGGTTCAAATCCGCTTGGCTCCATTAGATTTTCAAAAGAAAAATTAAAGATAAAATGTTTTTTCATAATCAAATCTACCTTTGTACTCTGGTAAGGGTGATTTTCTTTATAAATAGATTCTGATTATTTTATGGAATTCGATGATGTTTAATTTTTAAAGCAATCTTGAAAAAAAGGAATTAAAAAAAATCCTAAAGGGAGAATTAAATCTTTTTCCTCAGCAGAAGCTGACTAAAAATAAGTTCTAATAAAATACCCAACAGTAATAGTGTACTTATTCAGATAAAAATTCTAAGAACAATTTCTTAAAAATATTAAAAGTCCACTTTTTATTATAAATTTCTAAAATTCTTGAGAAAAATTTAAAATATAATCACAAAAATTTAATAGCAAATTAGAGTATTAATATTATTTATTTTTTTCTAATTTAATTATATTAAACTCATCGCCTTGAAGTTAATTCATGGATACTTGAATAGTCTAAATTATTTAGATTCAAACTTTCATATTGTCCCAAGATTTGATTTAATAGTTCAATACTTTTTCCATTGATTTTCATAGAGTTAATTTCTTTTGTAAATAAATTAATATCTTTGGATAAATTATCAATATTGAAATTTCCATTCTTATAATCTTTATTCTTAATCCTTTCTAATTTTTTATCATATGTTGGCGTATATAATGCTGAATTCCTCAAAAAATCCATGAACAAATCTAAATCTATTTTACGTTCATTTAAATATCTCAAAGTTATAGAAAAATTATATACAAGAGAGGCTATTTGATAATTAAGAGCTAATTTACAAGCAGAAGCTTGCTGGACATTATCAAAATAAATTAATTTTTTTGATAATGTTGAAAATAAATTTTTATATTTTTGGAATTTATTTTTATTCCCACCTACCATTATCAATAATTCCCCCGCTAAAGATTCTGGTACGCTTCCTAAGACTGGAGATTCTAAGTAATATGCATTTTTTGAAACTACTAATGATTCGATTTTCTTGCTGTGATAAGTTCCTATTGTTCCCATTTGAATTATTACTTTATTTTCAATATTTTCTATTTTTTCAATTATCGAATGAGTAGTATTGCCATCCTTCAAAACTAAAATAATAGTATTAATTTTATTAGATAATTTTTTAATATCAGTAATCTCTTTAGCACCTTTATGAATTAAATTTTTGTATTTAGATTTAGTTCTATTCCAGACAGATAAGTCAAATTTATCTTTTAATAATTTTTCTGATATTGATTTACCTAGCAATCCTGTCCCAATAAGAAGAATTTTATATTCTGATTTATTCATAAAAATTTTTTTAATTTATGAATATATTAGCTTTAATTTGTTCCCTAATTTTATTAAATAAAAATTGATATTTAATTCAAAGAGATTTCAAACTTTTTTCTAAAATGAATTTTTTATATAAGTTGGATGACAAATTTGTATTTATAACCTCGAATTCTTTTTTTTGTATTTTGGGTATGTAATCAAAGAGTATATTATTTTTATTATGGTTTTTTAGTATGTATTCATTAAATTTGTCTAATTCTAAAAGGTAGTATCCAATCGAAGAATTTTTATAAAAAAATAAATACTGAGATGAAATATTTGAATTTTTTAATTGGTGAGCGCCATTAATTGTTAAACCTGAAAAATCGCAAATTTCACGATTTCTTCCATAAAAATTAAAATTGCCGTTTTTTGAAATATTTCGATTTTTATCGATAAGGATTCCATTAAAAAAAATTTTTGATCTGTAACTTACTCCTAAAGAATACTCACATTGATGTATTGAAGATAAGGCAGATGTATAATGGTGACCAATTGAAATTAATTTATATTTATTCAAATTAATATAATTAAAAATTGAATTTTCTCCCACACTATCTGTAAATTCTTGACTTTTTAAAATAAAATTTAATTTGTTATTTCCAAAAACATAGAAACTATAAAAAGGATGCAAAGTTCTATATCCGTAATTTTTTTTAAAAAGATAATTTGGCAAAGAGCCAAGTTTTGGAAGTGGTTTAGAAAACTGAGTATCAAATCTCTTTTTATCAGGAAATTCAAAACAAAAAGAAGGTATTAAAAGATTATTTAAATTTTTCGAAAAATTTTCTATGAAATACTCTAGTATTTCTAGGGTTTCCTTAATCTCATCTTTTTTTCTAATATTTAATATTGAAATTATGCTTACAAGATCTATAGACATCCAAATATTATCATTAGAATTTAATTTAGATAAAACTGATTCAAATAAATTTTTTATAAAGATCTTATTTTTATTCATTTTCTTTGTTAATTATTTAATAATCAAATTTAATTTGGTAATTTCATTAATGAGGGTGATGCATAAACAAATTCTCCTTTTCCTTTTTTTTTATTTTTAGAAAATACCTCTACAGTTCCTCTTGATATTCCTCTTTTAAATGAAGTTAACTTAGCATCATAAATGATCTCACTATCAACTTCTGTAATTGCTGATAGTAATTTTGTTTTAATGTCAACAATATATGTCTTTTCAAAACTATGATCCACCGTGCTGTATATAAGTAATGCAAGTGTTTGTAACATACCCTCAATCGTAAGTGCTGCAGGCATTACTGGCTTATTTGGTAAATGACATTTGAAGAACCAATCTTTTTTATTAATTAATTGAATTGCTCTTGCTGTTTTATCAAGAGTTTTGATATTAATCTTATTTATGATTAATAAAGGCTCATGAATATCGAGTTTTGAAGATATCTCATTTTTTTCTAAAATAAAGTTCATTCACTATGGTTATGTTTGACAACTATCCTACCAATTATCTTACTTTGTAAAAACAATTCTATATAAAATGGAAGATCTTCAAGTTCAATAACTTTATATAAATCAGTAAAATTTATAGGCTTCCATTCTTTACTTAATCTATTCCATAGTGGTTTAGATTTTATTTTTAAATTTTCTTCAGTATTTATGCCATGAAGAGTTATTCCTCTAAGAATAAAGGGTAAAAGATTAGTTTCAATTTGGGAAGATTCTACTATCCCAGCAGCTGTCACATCCCCATTAATTTTGACTGATTTTAAAATTGCATCAAGCGTTTTACCTCCGACAAAATCAAAACCACCATCCCATCTTGGTAGTGATAAATTTTGTTTTCTATCTAAAATAAATTTATTTGATTCTAGAAGATTATCTAAACAAAGTTTATTTTTTAAATCATCTAATGAAGATTTTTTGCGAGTAATACCAGTAACTTTTGCCCCTAATTTGTTCAATATAGCCGCAGTAAAACTTCCACATCCTCCAGAAATGCCAGAAACTAGAAAACTTTTATTCTTAATTTCACCATATTTAGATATTATTTTTTCAATAGCTAATGCTGATGTATAACCTGCTGTACCATAAGCCATTATTTCTTCAAAACTTAAGTTAAAATTTATTTTTTGAACCCATTCTGAAGGAGCATAAATATATTCTCCAAATCCGCCGGAAATATTCATTCCCAAAGGAAAGCCTATAATTAAAACTTGATCTCCTAGTTTGAATTCTGGATTTAAACTTTTCTCGACGACCCCTACAGCATCTACACCTGGAGTATGAGGAAATTTCCTCGTTATAGATGGATTACCTAAGCAGGACATCCCATCTTTATAGTTTATAGATGAATAATAGACCTTTATAAAAATTTCCTTTTTAATAAGTGAACTAATACTTTTCTTTTCTATTTTGTATGTAAATTGTTTATCTTCATTTCTTCTTACTATTAGAGCATTAAATTCTTTTTCTTTATTTGCCATTTTATTTTTAAATGTTTAAATATTCATCGAGAATCTTTTTATAAATTTCTTGGCTGCTTAATAAATAACGATCTAATAATTGATCATAAGTTCCTGATTTTAGAAATTTATTAGGTAATGCAATTTTTTTATGTTTTATGGAAAAATTATTTTCCGTAATTATTTCAGAAATAATTGTACCTAATCCTCCAATAATAGAATGCTCTTCAATGGTGAAAATAATTTCAAATTCTTTTAAAAGATGTTTAATTTTTTCATCAATAGGTTTCAATGTATGGACATTTTCAATATGACAAGATATTGATCGCTCACTTTCTAACAATTTTCCAGCCTTAATTACATTCCCAAGAACAGTTCCATAACTTAAGACTAATATTTTTTCACCATTTTTTATCGTTTTTGCTTTGCCAATTTCAAAATCAAAATTCTCTGTGTAAACTATTGGAGAAGGAGCAGCTCCAGATAATCTAAGATATGCTGGGCCTTCATATTTGCTTAAAGCTTCAACTGCTTTGAATACTTCAAAGCAATCACAAGGACATATTATTGGTATATTTGGAATTGATCTGATAATCGAGATATCTTCTAGCCCAAAATGCGAATTACCTAAAAAACCCATTGAAAGGCCACTCCCTATAGATACTATTTTTACATTTGATTTCATATAGCCCAAATTCAACCTTACTTGTTCACATGCTCTCATAGTTATGAAAGGAGCAAAACTAGATATAAAAAGATTGAATCCTGTTGAAGATAATCCAGAGGCAAAACCAACAAGATTTTGTTCTGCTATGCCTATATTTAAAAATCTCTCTGGAAATGTTTTCTTATATCTATCTAGACCTGATGAATTCCCAAGATCAGCTGAAATTGCAAATAAATTTTTATTTGTTTCAGATAGCTCTAATAAGCTTTGTCCATAAATACCCCTTGGACCAATTCTAGACCATTGCCTTGATAAGTTTTTATTAAAAATTAATCCCACTTTCTAATACCTCTAAAGCTTTTTTAAATAAATTCTCAGTAAGCCGTCCATGATGCCACTCATTATTATTTTCCATGAAATCTACACCTTTACCTTTTGTGGTATTGGCCAAAATCAAGTTTGGACAATTTTCATCTCTTTTATTAATGAAACCATTATGAATTGAATCATAATTGTGCCCATCTACTTCAATAACATTCCATCCAAAAGATTTCCATCTATCCGCTAATTGATTTTGATTAATTATTTCTGAGGTAGCGCCATCGCTTTGATATTTATTAAAATCAATAATCAATGTTAAATTGTTCACTTTTAAAGAACTTGCCGACATCGCTGCTTCCCATATTGAGCCTTCATTACACTCTCCATCTCCAACTAGTACATAAACATTACCTTTGTTTTTATGAATTTTAAGTCCATGAGCTATTCCTAATCCATAAGATAAGCCATGCCCTAAACTTCCATTTGAAGATTCTATCCCATTTTCAAGATTCTTAATAGGATGAGAAATTAATTCTGATAATTCTTGTTTATATGTACTTAGTAAATCATCGCTAATTAAGCCGTAATGATTTAGTACAGGGTAAAAGCCAAGCACTCCATGACCTTTAGAAAGAATAAACCTATCCCGATCAAATGATTTTAAATTATCTTTACTAATATTCATTTTATATCCATACAAATAACACATTATTTCAACCATCGATAAGCCACCTCCTATATGTTGTCCCCCACCAGCCTTAAATGATAGTTCTAATATTTTTTTTCTAATTAGAAAGGAATCTTTTTTTAAAGACTCTTTATTAAATATTCTTTCATTCATGATTATTGTCCACCATCTATTTTTATCGTTTGACCAGTAATATGCGATGAATTTTTTGAACATAAAAAATTCACTAGATCAGCTATCTCATGGGGTTCTGCCATTTTATTATTAGAGCTTTTTAATAGTTGTTTCTGTATAGCTTTTTCATCCATTTTCTTTAACATACTAGTATTTGTAACTCCAGGTGCAATGCAATTAACGTTAATACCATATACTCCTAACTCCTTTGCAATAATTTTTGTAGCATAATTTAAAGCTGCTTTAGAAGTACCATAAGCAACATTTCCAGGTTCGTTTTGAAAAGAAGATGTGGATGAAATATTTACAATATAACCATCTTTATTTTTACGCATTAACCTTGAAACTAATTGAATGAGATGAATTTGTGCAAAAAAATTTGTTTCAAATATTCTCTTTATTTCATCAATCTTTGTGAGACTTAATAATCCTCCATGAGGAACTCCTGCAGAATTGACTAAAATATCAATTCTTTTAAAAGTTGTATAAATTTCACTTATAAAATCACTAGTATCTTTGTAATTGCATATATCAATCTTTTTAATAATGATCGGATAATCTCCTTTATTTATGAAAGCTTCTAATTGATCTGATTTATTGTTAAAACAGCCAATTACAAAATAACCAGATTCTAAAAATTTTTTTACTATGGATAGTCCAATTCCTCCATTAGCGCCAGTGACGATTGAGACTTTCTGATCTTTAAATTTATCTATTGAAATCATTATTTTTATTTAGAGAATCTAAAATCTCATTATCCTTCATTAGGTCAATATTATCATATACAAAACTCTCGAAAAGATTTAATTTTTTTATTACATATGGATGGGAGAAATACATCTTAATAGCGAAAACTCTAAATTCCTCAAAGAAATTTTTGGCATCATTTTGATTTTCCATCTTATACATATTTTCCACAAAATTTTTGTATGAATCTTCTCTATTATTTATATATTTAAAAATTTTCAATAGAAAATTATGATTTCTTTTTAAAAAAGTATTAGTTAATTTTGCAATATTATCTGCTTCATTTGATTTAATTAAGTCTCCCAAACCTTTTTCTACTTTTTCATTAGGTGGGATAGCTAAATTTGATAAAGATATTAATGCTTTATCTATATTTTTCATTTTTTATTTTTGTATTAAAGAAATATATCTAGCGATAATTTTTTCTGAAATATACAATGCCAATGATTGAATTGTAGAAGCCGGATTAACGCCTCCAGAAGTTGGGAAAATTGATCCATCTACTATAAACAAATTGTTTATATCATGTGACTTCCCAAATTCATTTACCACTGAACTTTTAGGATCTTTGCCCATAGGACATGTGCCTAAAGTATGCCATCCCGTATTACGAACAGGTCCCATTACAAATGATTTGTATGCATTTGAGGCTTTCATTAGTTTTCTTCCATTATTTAATCCGTGAATTAGCATTTTTTTTGTATTTTCAGATAATTTATAATGTATTTCTATCCCAGGATTATTAAATTTATCAAAGTCTTTCTTACTTATTAAGACTCTATTATGAAGTTCAGGTAAATCTTCTGTAATTACAGTCATATGTGCTGTGTGATTATAAATAGAATTAAATTCTTTATAAAAGTCTTTCCCAAAGTTTACTAACTTTCTACTTGTTAAATTTAATGCTGCTTCAATTGGTAAAGGACCTCTAATAATTTGAAAAGTATAACCCCTTTGAAAACCTCTTTTTATATCACTATCATAAAATTCTTGTGAAAGGATACAACATCCTTGAGGGCCTGAGTTTGATCTTAAATCTTCTCTAAAATGGCCTTCTATATAACCCAAAGGATGAAGCATGAGATTTCTTCCAACTAAATCTGAAGAATTCGCAATACCTCTCCTATTTAAATCATCTGTTGATGATAGTAAAATTCTTGGAGTTCCAATTCCGCTTGCTGCGAGAATAATAATATCTGCTTTCGCAACAGATTCTTTACCGTTTTCATTGATATAAATTATTTTTTCTATAAAGTTATTACTATTTTTTATTAACTTTGTAACTTTGCAATTAGTCTTTAATATTAATCCTTTCTCCAAAGCTTGAGGAAGATAAGTATGATTTGTAGAGCCTTTTCCTCCTTTTAAATCACCTCCAAGATTAGATGGTCGAGAATAATCATCCGCAGGTCTTTCACTATAGGGAATTGTATTAATTGCACTATAAGCAGGCCACCAATGCCAATTAAGAGTATCAAAACCTTTAATTAGTTTTCTCCCCATTTCTCCAAATGGAACCGGAGGCATTAAAGATTTAAAAAAAGGATCTTTTCTATCCCCTGAAAGCCCAGAAACCCCAGTTATTTTATCATTCAGTTCATAAAATGGTATTAAATCCTTATAATCAATAGGCCAGTCTGAAGCCAAATCTTCATTTGTTTTGACAAGAAAATCACTTGGTTTTAATCTGGGATACTGTCCTGAAAAAAGAATTGTTGATCCACCTACTCCATTAAAGTTTGCAATATGAATAGGAGATTGAGAAGAATCTATGTAATAGTCGCAATTTGAATTTCTAATATTTGGATCAAAAGATAAAGAATTAAATCTTTGTAATTCTCCTCCTAAATCTAAATCTATTATTTTTTCTTTTTTTAAAAAATCACCTTGTTCAAAGCATGCAACATTTAATCCTGAGTTAACTAAATACCATGAGGAAGCAAGTCCTGAAGCTCCTGCTCCAATAATTATAATTTCATATTTTTCCATTATTTGGGAATATATTTTTCTAATATTTCTGGAATAGTTATCGTCATTTTTGCAGAGGAAACTTCATCATCTCCCACCAAACAAATCCCAGTTCCAATAGCTATGCCTCTTTTCCAAGATATTAATTCAGTATTTATATCAAGCCTATCCCCTGGAAGTACTTCTTTCTTAAACCTAACTTTATGTTCTAAGGCATGGGTAATTTTTCCTTGTAAACCATCTAATGTTGTAATAGCAACTGTTAACATTTGAGCCATAGCCTCGAGCTGAAGTGCTCCAGGCATGTTTGGATGACTTTCAAAATGCTTGGGAAAGTACCATTCATTATTCGTTAGGTTTTTGTAGCCTCTAGCATATTTGCCTGGCAAAACATCAACTACTTTATCTATCATTAAAAAAGGATATCTATTTGGCTGATATAGTTGAAGTTCTGATGCACTCAAACTGAATGACTGATTCATGTGTCTTAAAATTGAATTAACCTAGACATAAATCCAACAATATCATAGCCATCCCAAAAAATATTCATATTCAAAGCTGTTCCCGCTTTAACTATTCTATCTGTTCCTAATGGCCCAACAATATTTAACAAACTTTTTTTTTCTTGGATAGTTAATCCTATTTCAACAATTGTTTGATTATCTTTTTTCAAGAAATTAGTAATTTCTGAAAACTTAGGAATTTCCCTAATAAAAAAACAAGTATTTTCATATTTTAAATCATTAATATTTTTTGTATTGGCACTAGTATAAATTCCAAATAGATTAGAAAATTTGATTGTTAATTCATCCTTTTCAATTGCTGCTGACATTTCACAAGCTGTTTTAAAATTGTTTAAAGTATGAAATTCTTCTAATTCAGTTAATTTACTTATGTAAGTATTACATTGATTTAAAAAAGAATTTAGAAGATTATGATATTGATATTTGTTAAATTTATCTTCATTACCATAAATTATAAGTTGTTTTGGAGATGAACACGCTCTCTGAGAAAACAATGAAATGTCATTAGAAAAAGCTTTTGCTATTGACTTTTTTTCTTCTTCAGAAGATTCAATTAGCCATTTTTTTGATATTATTGCTAGAGCACTTCTATTGGGATAAACAATATCTATTGATTTTGGCTTTGTTAAAAATCCTTTGAAATAGTTTATAGTTTCATCTCCACCCCATATGATTCTAAGGTCAGATATTTCTGATAATTTTTTATTTATTTCATCATCTCTTTCATAAGAAATAATTGAAATATAATTTTTAATTCTTTTGAATTTTTCTCTCTCTAATAAAGAATCTATTAATTTAAGAATTTCGTTAATTTCATTTATATTTTTGGATGATATTCTAATAATTGATGGACATCCCGAAATTAGGCCAAAAGCCATAGTAAATAGAATATTTGTTGCCACATTACTTGGAGCTATATGAAATGCTAATCCTCTCCCAAATCTTTGTTCGATATCAACTCTCAATTTCTTAAGTCTCAATAAATTAGATTTTCTGCTCCAAAGAGCATAATAAGAAAATATTCGATATCTTTTTTTAGATTTAGCAAGAAGTAAAATTTCACTAGATAATTCCGATAAAAAATTTATAATATCAGTTTCATATATTCCAAAAGGTAATGATGTAAGAATAGAATCATCTTTAGATCCTGCAAGAAAATCTATTTTTTGACTATTAAGATTCATAGGTATCACTACAACCTCTATTTTCTGCAGTTTTTATTCTGCCAAGGACTTTGAAAGAGGTTCCAATCCTTCCACACTTACATTTTATTTCATTATTAACTTCTATTAAATCTTCACTAAGTAAGCTATGGCCTGGGTAACTAGAGGGCAATGAAGAAATAACCTGCGCGATTCCCACATTATCTTTAGAGACTTTGTTTATGTCTTTTAAAGATCTTGGCACTACATCGCATAAAGGGTTGGAATGCAGATATCCATTTTCGCATTCCATAAAAATTGAGCCAGTTTGTTCTACCATTCCATAGTAATTTAATATTTTTTTAATTCCAGTTCTTTCATAAATTTTGTCTTTAAAATTTTGCTGAGTTATTTTCAATTTTTCTAATTTTTTCCATCCTCCTCCATGTAAAAGGATCGCTTTTTTAAAAAAAAGTTCTCTTAATTTCTTTGGAAAATAATCAGATAAAAAGTGAAGCCAAATAATATAAGTAAATCCATAAACTAATATTTTATCTTTACTTGTACTTAGACAATTTTCTATCTCCTCATAATTAATAGACATATCACTATTTAGGGCAAAAAATGATTTTCTGCATAATGCTCTAAAACCTACAATTCCAGCTAATCTGGCAGAAAATTTCTTTGGATTTTTTAATAAATTTGGATTATCAATAATCAACATATTAGGCCTTTTTAATGCAGTAAAATCCGTAAATATTTTTGAAAGAGCTATAGATTGTATTCTTGCATTAAATTTATCTAAATAAATTTTTGAAGTTTTTTGGCCTGTTGTTCCTGAAGATTCAAGAACTTTATAAATATCTTCATCTTTGATTGATTTTAAAGTTTTATTTTTGAATAAATTTATTGGTATAAATGGAACATCATATAAATCTTTAATTTGAAAATTATTTGATTCAAATTTATATAGTTTTTTTAAAATAGATTTATATGAATAACATTTTTCATAATGATAATATGTTAATTCTTTAATAATTTTTAAAAAAGACTCTTTGGATAATTTGTAATTATCAAGATGATCAAGTATAGCTTTATTAGAGTCCATTTTTTCTAAGATTATGATAATTTATCTTGCCATTATCATTCCTTGGGATTTTATTAACAAGAAATATTTTGAAAGAAACTGGAGGAAGAGTAGTCTTATTTATAAGAGTTTCTTTTATTTTTTTTATATTAATATAGTTACTATCACCCTCTACATAAATATTTAAATTTTTATCATCACTTGTTACGGCAATACTGTAATTTTGTTCTTTTAATATTTCTTCAATATCATACAATGAAACTCTAATACCATTTATTTTTGCAAATCTATTTAGTCTGCCAACTATATAAATATATTTTTCATTATCCATATATGCTAAATCTCCTGTTCTCAAAATATTATTTGAGTCACAATCATTATCAAGTTCTTTAAAATCCTCGGCATAACCCAATGAAACATTTTCTCCTTTATAAATTAATTCTCCATAATTACTTTCTTTTCCCAGAGAAACTTTATCTTTTAATTTATTATCAATTTCGAATTTACCACCTGGTATAGCAATTCCTATACTATCTATTTTGTCTAATATTCTTTCAGGAGGTAGGTAAGACATCCTAGCTGTAGCCTCTGTCTGGCCATACATGACGTAAAAAAGTATTTTATTTTGTATACATAATTCAGAAATATCTTTTAATATTTTTTTATCTAATTTACCTCCAGCTTGTGTGTAACATTTTATGGAAGATGAAGAATTAATTATTTTTTCAAAACCTATCTTATGTAAAATTTCATAAGTATAAGGTACACCTGAAAAACTTGTAGGCTTATATTTTTTCATTAAATCCCAGAAACCTCTTTCTAATAAGGAATATTTGTTTAAAACTATAGAGGCACCAGAATATAAAAAAGTATTGATACATGAAAGTCCATAAGTATAATTCATAGGTAATGTTGTAATATGTCTATCTTTTTTATTTATTGAAAGGTATTTGCAAATTGATTTGGTATTACTAACAATATTTTTCTTAGATATTCTGACAACTTTTGGATTACCTGTGCTTCCTGATGTAGTTAATAGTAATGATAACTCTTTATTCTTAATTTGATTAAATTCATTAAACTCATAAATAATATAGTTATTTAAATCCCAATAAATAGAAGATAGGTTTAATTTTTTGTTGCTTTCAGATATAACTGTTTTTGCCTTAAATTTTTCTTTATAAAGCTTTATATTAGAAGTATCTAATTCATTATTAAGTAATAAAGGGATTGCCCCAGCATACAATAAGCTTAAATATATTATTATTGAATCTATTGAATTAGTACAAAGGAGTATATTTACAGATTTAGGTTTGAATTTTTTTGAAAAATATAAAATTTTTTTTCTTAATGATCCATAAGTTAATTTTTCTTCTTTAGTTATAAGAGCTATTTCGTCATTTTGTTTTTTTAAAAGATCTAGCATTTTATAAATAAAAATTTTTTATTATATTTAATAAATTACTAATCGAAATTTACACCATACTTAGCCAATGTTTCCATACCTTTTTTGTATGAACTAAAATCAATTATGTCATCCATTTCTAGCATAATATCGAATTCATCCTCTAGTGCGCCCACCATGGACATATGGCCAAGAGAGTCCCATTCAGGTATGTCCTGATAATTTAGATTCTCAAGTTCAGATTCTTTTATTTCAAATATTTCTATGAAAACTTTATTGTATCTTTCTATTGTGCTCATTGATTTAATGCCAAAATTACAAATTTAATGAAAAATTTTTTCGCAATTATAGTATATTTTTTGCATAGCTACAAATTTAAAACTAACTTAAATGAAATAAATCAAGCAATCATTACATAAAAATCAAATAATAATATAAGACCTTTAGTAGATCTAAAATGAACTAGTCAATATCAAGCAACTCTAAAAATTCTTATTTCATAACTATTTAAGAGCTATTAGATAAATTTAATATTTTTTCTGGCATAAGTAATCAATCGCTATATTTCATTCAGTTTATCCTGATGTGAATTGGGTGGGCATAATATAGAGAAACAACATATTAAGCTTGCTAATGATTATGATTGGATTTACTTTTCTTTTTACCTTACTACGAGAGAATTAAATCAATTGGTTAGGACCTTTTATAAGGTAAATGAATTAATAGGTTTAATTCTTTATTTAAACTGAAATATTGAATTAAATTTAAAAACTATAGATAATCTTTGAAAAGATACAGATTTAAAGAATAATATATTTCTTCACTTTAGATAGTTTGCCAATAATCTAATAGTGTTATCTAGGATAAAACTTTAAGATATCAAGTATTTCTAATCTATTTAATAAGTAATTACGCAAATTTAATTAGTAAGGATTTTTAGCAGGTAAAGAAAGTTTTATTTGCTAATGGCATGTTTCCACTTAATGATTTTTAATGAGCCTAGATATAAGAAATTAATTTGATAAGTTTAGAAAAAAAATAAGGAGTTTAAATGTGAGTTTGATGAAGGGGATATTTGAAATATAGTTAATTTTCGTAAATTAAAAACTACTATAGAAAGTAAATTTTCATAACAAAATTGGTGAATAATTTCATTTATAAATAATTTATTTTGGAAAGTAATAAACCATTAGACGTGATATGTTTTAATTATTTTATTTTCTTTTAGTACATATATCTCTTTAAGAACTTCAGCTAGATTGCAATTAATTATTTTGGATATATCAAATAAACTATGATTAGAATCACAATATGCCAGAGTATCCATCCTTCTCTTAACATCATCTGGACGTTGGTATCTTTTTGAAGTGTTTGGATAAAGGTTTCTTTTCCCTAATTGTGGCTCTCCTAAAACCTCTATATTTGGGAAAAGTCCAATTTCAAAAGCCTCAATAATATTTTTCATAACTTTAAAAGAATCTCTTAATCCATTTGATGTCACTACTGAAAAATTATCCTTACTTGTATGATATTCAGGATATCTAGCAAACTTTGTTCTACAAAAAGTGCATAAAGGTAAATCAATTCCTGGTGCGCAGTATTGCCTTTCATCCGAACCTCTTTCAAGAAAACTATACTCAAAAACATTTTCAAAACCAATAAGAGCAGATTTAATAGCTTGATCTGCTAAATTATTTCCTAATCTAGATTTGACATGTGAATATGATCTTTCATCTCCAACACAAGACAAATTAAATCCACATATCATCTGTTCTTTTAAAATATTTAATCTTCGAGAGAGATATGCAATTGAACCAATGGTTTCAGGCAAAATAACGAATCGATAAGTATAATGCCTTTCTTTTATATTTTTAACAAGATTTAAGATCTCATTAAGTAAAATCGGACCACTTAATTCATTATTAGCCATTGATGGGTGACAAAGATATGAGGAGAAAAATATTTCTTTTTTTGATTTTCCAGGGATAATTGCTTCAATTAATCTAAGTTCCCCTTTTATGTGCTCTGAATCAATAAAAACCTTATATTTTCCTTCTGGTAATGCTTTAAGCTCTTGATGGCTTAGGCAAAAAGCCCAGTCTTTCTTGTAATAAGAAGTGACGTAAGGAATAGCATCTGAATGTTTAGATAAAGTATGAATCTTATTTAGTAATTCATTTTTTGAAATTATTTCATTAACTGGAATTGAATATCCCATTATATGAAGATTATTTTTTTTAAATTCTGCGAATCTTTGCCCACTCTCATGCTCCAAATAAGCATCCCTAATTATCCATTCTTCTGGGATTTCCCAATCAAATACTTTTTCACCAGTTGCGAAGTTTAATGCTTTGAAATCTTTATTTTTATCAATAAATTTTTTCAAACTATATTTGATATCTGGGCCAGCTAATGATCTGTTCAGTGGAAATAATTCTTTTGCAAAATCAATCATGCTATTCCCAATTAAATCAAAATCTTTTTCTTCAAATAATTTTGAAAACATAAATCTAAGAAGATATTAAATTTTTAATAGGAATTAAAAATCTTATGATTCAATTAAGTATATTTCAGAGTTTATTTTTTGGAAATAATTTATATTAAATATAAAGAAAATAAATAAGTTTTTCTTAAAATTCATATTGTAATTTCTGAAAAATATCTTTAAAAGCTTGTTCTAACTCGAATTCTTTTAAAGTATTTATTTTTAAGTTTGAAATTATTATTTCATCCCATATTACATTTTTTTGTATGATTGCGCTATAAATATTTTTGTTATAAATTATCTAAATGAAGGCAAAACCTATTAAGAAAAAATTTAATATACCTTGGAAACTAAAATCTTTAATTTTTGGCTGCATTGATTACCTACATGCTTCAAGATTACTTTATTTTTTTCAAAAATATATTACTAAGCGCTCAAAAATTACTTCATTAGTTTTATCTCAAGACTGGGTAAAACATAAAGATTCATTAAAAAAATATAAAACTATAAATAAACTTTTTGAATTTGGTGCGGGGAAAACATTAGTACAGAATTTATATTTAAGTAATGTTGTTAAAACTCAATTTGTAGTTGATTTATATCCAATGATTGATTTGGATTTGGTTGAGATTGTACGGCAAAAACTAATAGAAATAGTTAGGTTAAAATCAAAAGTTAGAATAAAAAATATAAAAGATTTAGAATTTTATGGAATTTACTATAAAGCTCCATATGACTCAACTAAAACTAATTTACCTGATAAGTCAATTGATGCATGTATCTCTACTAATACTCTTGAGCATATTTCAAAGTCGGATATCATAGCTATCTTATCTGAGTTACAAAGGATCTTAAAAGATGAAGGTATAATCTCTGCAATTATTGATTATTCCGATCATTATGCTCATACTGACAATAATATTTCGTTATTAAATTTTTTGAAATTTACTCCTGAGAAATGGAGACGATATAACCATAATATTCACTATCAAAATCGTTTAAGACATTATGAATTTATCGATATATTTAAAAATGCGGGATTTAATGTAATTAAGGAAGAATTAATTTATGCAGAAAAAAATATCCCATCGGATATCTTAAATTCTTACAAAAATTTTAATCCAAATTGGAAAGCTACCTCAGCTCACATTATTTTAAAAAAGGCAAAATAGTTTTCTAATAATTTTTTTCATATTTTAATGAAAGAAATTAGATAATTATTTATTGAAAATCAGGTAAATTGTTTAGTACCTTCTCTAATCTTTTTTGACCATGTATTTTTTCTAGTTTTGTTAAGGATGATAATATTGACACACAATCAGATAAAGCATTATGAAGACTTCCAGGATTTAATATACTGTCCATATCTTTAAAATTATTTATAGTTCCTGAATTATAATTAGAGGTGTTAATACCAAAATCACTATACAATTTTCTTATGTCGGCAGACTTATAAAATTGAAGTTCTATATTTGAATTAATTAATTCAATATTCTTTTTAAGAACATTAATATCATCTCCCCAACATAAACAGAAAGAATCTTTTGAAAAATCTACGAATTTTTCGATACCTTGCTTAATACTTAAACCATTTCTAGATATTGCCTCTTGATTTATCCCAGTCAAATTTATAAAATAATCACTTAAAATTGGATTAATTTGAGGCTTGGTATAAACTGAGAAAAACTGAGTGCAATGTAAAGTTTCAAAGTTATTAACTTTTATAGCAGATATTTGAACGAGTTCTCTTTCCTCTTTGGGTCCACTCCACATTCTTTGAAGAGCTCCTTCCCATGTTGTATATTCAGTATCAAGTATTACAAAGTCCAATGATAAAAAAAGGTATTTGGTAAAGTTAATTTGGCAAAATGAATAAATATTTAAGTTAAAACATTTCAAACAAATTGTAAAATTAAATTAGGTAAAATTAACTTAATAATTATAATGATTAAAAAATTTATGCTTAATGTTAATAATTGGATTAATTCTAGCGAGATCTGGTTCTAAAGGTTTAGTTAATAAAAACATTATAGATTTTGAGGGGAAACCTTTAATGGCTCATTCTATAAAGTCATCAAATGATTCTTTACTCATTAATAGAACTATTGTTTCTACTGATTCAGAAAAATATGCTGACATAGCGCTTAAATATGATGCAGAAGTACCTTTTATAAGACCCAAAGAAATTTCTGGAGACTTTACACAAGATAGTGAGGTATTTATACATCTAATTAAAGAATTAGATTTAAAAAAAGAAGATATAGTTGTTCAAATCAGACCAACAAACCCAAGAAGGAGTGATGGACTTATAGATAAAGTCGTTTCAAAAATGATAAAAGATAAATTACCAGCTATCAGAACAATTTCGCCAGCATTATTTTCTCCTTATAAAATGGTTCAAATAGATAAGGATTATATAAAACCGGTTATTGATATTGAAGGCAAAAAATATGGAACGGACATGCCCAGACAACTCCTCCCTCAAGCATATGAATTAAATGGAAATGTTGATGCTTTTTTTGTAAATACTTTTTTTGAATATAACTCCTTTTTCCCATCCAATACTGGTTTTTTTCTTCAAGAGGAACATACTATAGATATCGACTATAAATCAGATTTAATTAAGTTAACTGACCAAAAAAAGTTTAATAAATGACAAATATATTACTTATAAATCCGAATCAGTGGGGAAGAGGTATAACTCATTTATGGATTTGCAGTCATTCTGCACTTTTAAAAAATAATGGTCATAATGTTGATTTATTTGATGCAACCTTTTATTCAGATTGGTCTAAAGACGAAACTGCTTTTAATACTAAAAATGGTCAATATCAACCAACAAATTATGATTCTTATTTAATAAAAAAAAATGGAATTAAGAAAGATTTACAAGAAATAATTAAACTTAAAAATCCAAATCTAATTCTTGTGGGAGGGATTTCTTCGCATATTAATGGAGAAGGTGAATATATAAATATAGAACTAGCAAATATATTGCTACAAGATATTGAACATAATGCCATTGTTTGCTCGGGGGGCATTCAACCAACGGCCTCTTTCGAATACTGCCTTGATAAGTATTTAAATATTGATGTCATGTTACATGGAGATTCTGAATTTTCTTTTCTTGAGATTGCAAATTTAGAAGAGCCTTCTTTTGAAAATATTTCTAAAATAGCTGGTACAGCATTAAGATCTTTTAGTGTTTCGAAAAAAAGAGAAAGAATCAATTTACAAAAAATTCCTCCCTATGATTATGATATTTTTTCTAAACAAGTTTTTTATAGACCTTATAATGGCCAAGTTTTAAAAGCTGCTGATTATGAATTAAGTAGGGGATGCATTTTTTCCTGTGCATATTGTGTTGAAACTGTAATTCAATCATATCTTGGACATCATGAAACTACAAAAATGGGAGTTTTAAAAGCTTTTAATCAATATATTGCAGTAAAATCCCTTAACAATGTAAAAGAAGAATTTCAAAATTTTGAAAAATTAGGTATCGAAATGTTGAGATGTCAAGATACAAATTTTCTTACAATTCCGAGACCTTTTTTAAATGAATTATCCAATTTTATTGATTCTAGTGATATCAGTATAGGCTTATATATAGAAACTAGACCAGAAACAATTAGCCCCTCCACGATTACATTGCTCAAAAAACTTAATGTTATCGGAGTTGGAATGGGAGTTGAAACAGCTGCTGAAGATTATAGAGAGGGAGATCTAGATAGATTTTCTTCATATGAAAAAATAGTTAGAGCTTTTAAATTACTTAAAGAAGCTGGAATTAAAAGAACTTCTTATAATATTTTGGGGATGCCTGGACAATCTGAAAATGATATACTCGCTACAATCGAATTTAATAAGTTAATTAATCCTGATAACATTACAGTCTCATACTACTCTCCATACATGGGTACAAAAACTGCATTAAAAGGTTCAGAGAGTAATGAATATAAAGATAATTCTTCTCTCTCTGATGCACAATTAAGATCAAATACTTTTTCTCAAAATTTAGACAAGAATAAACTAGATTATTATAAAAATAACTTTAACTCACTTTGTAGAAGTTAAGTATTTATCATCAAGTTAAATATAATAAAAAAATAAATAATATTAAGTCTTTATTTTTATCATTTTTTTCAAATTCATTTGCATTAAAAGGTTTTATTAATAAATTACAAAATTTAATATTTTCTAATGAATCGATGCATTAAAAAAAGAAATATTCTTAAAAATGCAAGAATATTTACAATATATCTAGGATGATTTTTTCGAATAATATATTTATCCTTAAACATAAAAAATAACTTTTTTAAAATCATTAATTTATTAGCTGATAAAGAATTATTAGCTTTTCTGTAAAATAGGAATTTGTTTTCAAGCTTACAAAATTTGATTCCTTTTTCTTTCATTCTTAAGAAACAATCATAATCTTCAATACCGCTCAAATATTTCTTTTCATCAAACATAAATCTTTTAAAAATTTTTGTTTTACCAGCAACGGAAGAAGTACAAACTGGATTACTTATAAAATCAAATCTTGATAAGTATTTTTTTTTTATTTTTCCACAATCCTTGAAATTGATTTCTGACGAGTCTCTGAAGAAAAATCTATTGCAAGATATAATATCAAAATTATTTTGCTTAAGAATATTTTCATAATTAAAAGTTAATCTGTTATCCCAGATATCGTCCCCATCACAGAAAAAAATATATTTTCCAAGGGCCTTTCTAATCCCTACATTTCTGCCATAAGCTGGTCCACCATGATTTTTTTTATTAATAGTTACATTTATTATTCCCTTTGAAATTTCTTTTTTAAATGTTTTTTTTATTTTATTTATTGTATTATCTAAAGAATTATCATCAACAATAACCAATTGTTTTATAGGTAATTTTTGCTTTAATATTGAATTTAAAGTAGCAGTAATTGTTTTTTCATTATTAAATGTTGTTACTACTGCAGTCATTAAAACTTTATCATTCATAATTATTTTTTGAAATTTTTTTAAATTAAATTTAGAATTTTAGCTTTATGCCTTATTAATTTAATAATATATACTTCAAATAATATTATTAATAAGCTTGCAAAAATCATCGCTTCTAATGAAGATGTTTTTACATTTATTAGATATATGCAACTTGTGTAAAAAATTAATTTTAAACAATAAAATAAAGATACATTGATATGGCTAAACCCCATTTGTGCTAAAAGTTGATAAGCATGCTTTTTATGTGGTAAAAAAAATCTTTCTTTTTTTTTGATTCTTATTAATAAAGTAATTGAAGTATCACTAAGTATTGGAATATATGGAGCTAATATCAAAATAGAGTTTGAAAAATTACCATTAACCAATGTTTTTGCAAAAATCGTTGCTGAAAACATACCAATGAAACAACTGCCTATATCACCCATAAAAATAAGTCCAAATGAATTATAAAATAAAAAAGCAATTATAGACCCTATTAATATTTTGAAATCTTTTATATTCTCAATCAATCCTAGAGAATTAGAATTTATGTAGTAATACATAATAGCTAATAAGAATTGAGAAGATAATATTGTATTAAGTCCATCAAAAAAATTGAAAAGATTTATAAATGAGCAATATAAAAATATTAAAAATAATAAAATAAATTGTGATGTTAAAGAATTATCAAAATATAGAATATTTAGAACTAAAGGTAAACTAATTATTGCTTGAGAACATAGTCTAAGGTATCTATTAAGTTTTAAAAAATCATCCAAAGTTATCAATACTGACATAAGAACTGTTGATAGAAGAAGATTTAAATTTAATTGTGAATTAGAAACCAAAAGGGAAAAATAAGTAATTAATATTACTAATCCGCCTGATTTGGGAATAGGTAATTTATGAAATTTTCTTTCATTTGGAATATCAAGAATATTTAGTTTCTTTGAAATTAAAATGCTTATTGGAATTAGAGATAAAGTTATTATGAAACTAGATATCATGATTGTGGAAAGATGGTTTTTGAAACAATTAAACTTTTTGTTTTAATATTTTTACTTTAAATTATATTTTTTAAATATCAAAATTAATTATCTAAAACTTTATTTAACTAAATTTAAGTTTATTTTGATTGTTTTTTTATCATTTTATGAGATAGTATTAATTGTTTAAGAGCTTTGAATGATAAAGAAATGTTAATAAGTTATTTAATAGAAAATATAAGAAAAACTCCAAAAGAACTTATAATTTCAAAAATCATAAAAAAATTTCCAATAATCTCTTGGTTCTTATCATATCCAGAGGTTTTTATTAAATTTCCCTCGAAAAATTTAAATATTAAAATAAATTTTTTTAGACTTAAATTTTGGACACTTTTGGTTAATCGAGTATCAACTTTTAACTATATTTATAAAAAGTCATGTGATAAAAATATTCAAATTTATAAATCTCAAGAATCGAATATTAAAAGTTTGATGGAAGCTTCTGATTTGTTTGAAATAATAACTAAAGCCAAAATTTTTGGATGTTCATATTTAAATGATTTTCTTGATATTGAAGAATATTCATCTTTATTAAACGAATTCTCTGATGAAAATTTTTCTTTGCCTTCTTCAAAAATATTATTTGGTAGTGGTGTAAATTGTATAAATAAAAGAATTTCAAAAAAGAATTTAAAAATATTTGATGAAAAAATTAGAATCATCACAAAACATTTACTTGGAAAAAATATTTCTATTAAAGAAATTGGAATGCAAAGATTAGAAAGAGTGTCAAAAGATATTAATGACTCTAATACTCTGCAACATATAGATAGATTTATACCCGCGGTCAAATTTTTTTATTTCCCAAAAGAAGTTTCCAAGGAGCAGGGACCATTTGGCTATATACCTTTCAGTCATCTAATAAATGATAAATATATTAAATCTGTAAAAAAAGGATTTTTAGAAAATAATGAAAGTCCATTTTCAATTCCCAATCCAAGTGATTTCAATGAAGTAGCTCTTACCGTCAAAGCAAATACTTTTGTAGTTGCATTTACTAATGGGATTCATAGGCGGATTCCTTTTGAAAATAAGAAAAACTTAAAAAGAGATTCTTGCAGATTCATTTTTTATGATCTTTTTACACGCTTTGATTTGATTCGTTTTTTATTTTTAAAATCTTAAAAATATAATTTTTTTAAAAATTAATATAATTCCTTGATTTTAATGAGTAAAATGAACACTGTCTTTATAAAATAATGACTGATTATTGGGTAATTATCATAGATAGTTTCGAAAGAGATTTTGCAAGTATTTGTTGGGTAGTTTATAGCCATAAATTATTTAAGAATAAAAAAGTATGTTTATTGCCTAGTCATGATATTGACCTTGATTTTTTTATTAAAGAAATGCCAGATGCAATAATTTGGAATTATGCAAGAAAGAATAATTTACCTTATTTAAAATTATGTTATAAGTTGGGAATCTACAACATTATCCATGATACAGAAGGTATTTGCAATAATATGGAAAGATATTATTTTTGCGCATTAGATTTAAAGGATTTCAAATGGATTAATGAAATATGGTGTTGGGGAGAGGAACAAACTCAAATTTTAAAACGAAGAGTAGGTAAATATTCTCAAAATTTAAAAATCAGAAATACTGGCAGTATAAGATATGAATATGTAAAGTCACTTCCTAAATGTGATTTCAAAAGTCAATTAGGTGAAGTTCTTTGGAATACTAATTTCCCTTCATTAAATCCAAAATTTCAATCACTTGAAAAAGAATTTAATAATCAAATGAAAGTAAATAGAGATGATAAAGATACAGTTATCAAAATGTTTTTAAATAATGCATCTATAAGAGAAGGATGTAGGATATTTATAGATAATTTGTTAGAAAAATTTCACCATAAATTCAACTTAACAGTAAGACCTCACCCCTTTGAATCTATTTCTTATTATCAAAATATTAAAAATAAATTTAAAGAAATTAATATTCGTCCTGATGGAGATTTACACGAAGACATAAATAACTATTCTTTAGTAATTCAATATGGATGTCAAACATCACTTGATTCTTTTTTAAGAGAAATACCCTCTATAAAACCTTTGAGAAGTAATAAAAATATTTGGTCAAAAGTTACTCCTTTCGTAGAAACTGAAAATTGTAAAGAACAATTATTTTCTAAAAAGTTTTTACAAAAAATACTTAATGAACAGCGGAAGTTGTTTAAAGAATATAATATAAGTTCTATAGTTAATAACTTAGAAAAAGAGTTGTTGCTACCAGAAGTACGACTAAAAAGAAAGGATATAAAACAAAAAGCATCTAATTTAATATACGTCCCAATTTTTTATTTAAGATTCTTAATTAAGAAAAAAGCATTACAATTTTTTGTATATTTTAATATTAGATCAAGAAAAATAAATAAATATAATTTGTCGGAATTGCAAAGTTTCTTAAAAGTAAAATATCCAAAATCTAAATGGAGTGTAAATAAAAAATGTTTACTTTACCCATAATTTCAAAAATAATATGAATATGAAATTAAGATCAAATAAAAAAGAATTTGTGGGTTGGGGTTGTTCTAAAACTTACCAACTATCCATGGAAAAATTTTTATTGGATTTAATTTTTTTAACAGATAACAACTCCTTTTATTGGGGGACAAAAATAAATAATACCGATGTTTTAAAACCAAATCAATTTATTCAGAATGTTAAATTAAAAGCGTACAAGATTATTATATTTGCAAATAGTTATAATCAAATTTTTACTGAATTAGAAGCAAATAATTTAAAATATAAGGAAGACTATTTCTTGTATACAGATTTTAGTGAATTTCGAGAAGTTTTTTACATATCGAACCTCTCTAGAGATTACAAGTTTTTAGATAAAATAATTAGAAATTCTTATAGATGTTTGGATATTGGAGCAAATGTAGGAATTTTTACTCTTAAGATGGCTAGATTAGCAGGGAATGAAGGAAAAATATTTTCCTTTGAACCATCACCATTTCCCTTTAAGGAACTTAAAGAGAATATCAAACGATTTAGAGCCGAAAATGTAAATATTAATCATTTTGCACTAGTATCAGATCCGAAATTAAAAGATATTGTTTTCTATATACCTGTTGATGAATTTGGTATAGCAAGATTTGGATATGGATCATTAAAACAAGAATTTGCAAATTTTTGGATTGAAGATAACTGTGATAAAAAGGACAAATTTATAAACTGTAGAGTAAAAACCAAAACTTTAGATAATTTTTGCGAGGAAAATAACATTCATAAAATTGATTTTATAAAAATTGATACCGAGGGATCTGAGATGGATGTAGTGAAAGGTGGAGAAAAAATAATCTTAAAAAATTTACCGCTCATACAATGTGAAATGTCAGATGATGCATTTGGCAGTAGTGTTTTTAAAAAATTAGTTGACTATATGTTAGAGCTTAATTTTAATAGATATGTTGAGATTAACTCTTGCTTAAAGTTAGTTGAAGGTTATAAAAACTACCCAGGTTTAAAAGTTAATTATTTTATTCATAAGCAAAACTTAAAAAAATATAATTATCTTTTTTAAAAAATAAAATTAAATTTATATTCATTTTAATGATGCTTTGGTAACAAAGGCGTTGTGATTTTATATTTCTTTGAATCTTCATCAGGAATGCTGAATTCGCTGGAATAATTTTAATCCAAAATTCTATTGGGACTACTTTGTATTGAGATAATAATTCTTCAGCAGCACCACTTAGAAACTAATTATATTTTGATGATTTTTCGTTATGAAATACCCTGCTTGCTCTCTGCTTTTCAATATAAGATTTTTGTAGATAAGCTTAATCTTTGATAGGTTTACTTAGCTTTTTTTCGTTATTTTTTTAATCGCTTTAGGGGATTTTTGTTTTTAATCTTTAGGAAATTAATATGACAGTATCATCTTCATGAATTAGAGTAATTTTGCCTATATCAAATTTGTAATTCTTATTAAGTAAATGAATCAAAATAAAGATACAAAAAAATGTTTAATGATTGTAGGTGCTGGAGAAGAACAAATCTATGCATATAAATTGGCAAAAAAGATGGGTTTATATGTTGTAGGTACTGATAAAAATCCAGATGCACCAGGATTTAATTATGCAGATAAAATACTTATAGCGAGTACAAGAAATGCAGATGAAACTCTTTACTATGCAAAGATTTTTAATAAATCTAGAAAAATAAATGGCGTAATTACTCTCGCTAATGACGTTCCATATACAATCGCAAAAGTTGCAAATGATCTTAATTTACCTTCCATATCTATTCAAACAGCCAAAATATCTTCAAATAAATTAATAATGAAAAAATTATTTTTAGAAAATGGGATTCCTAGTCCATCTTTTGAAGAAGTATTTTCATCGATTGATATTAAAAATAAAATTGAAAAATGGGGCTATCCAATTATTATTAAACCAATTGATGGTAGAGGTTCTAGAGGTGTATTAAGGATTACTGAAGATATTGATTTAGATTGGGCCTTTGAATTTTCTAAAAAGTTCTCAGATAAAGGATTTATTATTGCTGAAAAATTTGTTGATGGTAGTCAATTAAGTACTGAATCAATTGTTTATAAAGGAATATGTTATACATCTATTGTTACTTCTAGAAATTATGAATATTTAGAAAAATATAAACCTTTTATTGTAGAAAATGGTGGATTAGCGCCCGCTAATTTATCAAAAAAAGAAATTGATGATGTCCATAAGCTATTAGAAAAAGTTGCAAATTCTTTAAAAATTTACAATGGAACAATTAAAGGAGATTTGGTTTTATCTTCTAATGGTCCCCAAATAATTGAAGTAGCAACAAGGCTTAGTGGTGGTTACCTTTGTACAGATCAAATTCCTATGACAACTGGGATAGATTTGGTTGAACAAACTATAAAATTATCTCTTGGAGAAGAATTAGACATAAATCAATTATTTCCTCAAGATTTATGTAAATTAGCAATACGTTATTTCTTTGCTGAACCCGGCGTTGTGAAAAAAATAATAGGTTTTGATGAACTTGAAAATTTTGATTGGATAGTTAAAAAAAAGTTGTTTATCAAAGTAGGAGATAAGATTGGCGAAATGGACGGTACGAATTCAAAAATTGGGTTTATTCATGCAATGGGCGATACACATAAAGAATCATTAGATAGAGCACTTAAGGCAATTTCAACGGTAAGAATCATTACAGAATAAACTACTTTACCCAAGCTCCACCATTTATTGATAAGGTTTGAGCAGTCATGTAAGATGATTCATCAGAGGCCAAAAATATTGCACCTCCAACCATTTCTTCATATCTAGCAAAGCGTTTTAAAAGCATTAATGATAGAGCAGTTTCACGAACATCTTTTGACATTGATTTTTCGGTGAATTCTCCTGCAATTACTCCAGGGGATAAACAATTGACACAAATATTTCTTGAGCCAAGAAAGCGTGCAAGATTATGGGTGAGGGCCATAACCCCCATTTTTGCTGCTGCATATGAGGGTGTTCTTGGACCTCCATATTCTCCTGACAATGAACCAATATTTATAATTCGTCCCCCATCATTAATGTATGGCAAAATTTCTTGGCAACATCTAAAAACTCCTGTTAAATCTACATCAATCACCTCATCCCATTCTTCATCTGTTTGTTTATTAAAATCAGCTGTTCTATTTACACCAGCATTATTTACTAATACATCTACTTTCCCATAGAAATCAAATACTTTCTTGAAGGCTTCTTTGATACTTTTTCGATCTCTTATATTTAATTCCAAAACTAGGTCCGTTGAGATATCTGAGGCTACTTTTATAGCCTTATCTTTTTGGGCTACGTAAGTAATTACTGTTTTTGCCCCCTCTTTTGCAAAACCTCTTGCTATGGCTTCACCAATGCCTCTACTTGAACCAGTCACTATACAAACTTTATCTTTTAGTCTCATACCCATAATCCTCCGTTAACTGAAATTGTTTGACCAGTGATGTACCCGCCTCCATCAGAGGCTAAAAAAGCGACTGTCTTGGCAACTTCTTCAACTTTACCTAGTCTCTTAAGTAAAACCATCGGGAAAATAGAGTCCTTAAGATTTTTAGGCATTGTAGTATCTAGAAAGTCTGATGAGATTGTTCCTGGAGAGACACAATTTACAGTGATATTTTTAGGTCCAATAAATCGTGCAAAACAGTGCGTCAATGCCATTACACCTGCCTTTGCACAAGCATAAGATGGAGTTCTAGGTCCTCCATATTCGCCAGAAACAGACCCTATATTAATTATTCTCCCAGTATTTTCTCTGATATAAGGAATTACTTCTTGACAGCAAATAAAAACACCTTTCAAATCTACATCTAATACTGCTTGCCAATCTTCATCAGATATTTGATCAAAATCACCAACTATATTTATACCTGCATTATTTACCAAAATATCAATGAAACCATATTTCTCTACTACTTTTTTCATCATACTTTTAACACTATCTCGACTTGTAACTTCTAGGGGTAAAACCAATTCTGAATTTATCTTATTAGCAACAATATATGCATTATTTTTTTCTTCATCATCTCCACTAAGGTATGTAATAACAACTTTTGATCCTTGCTCAGATAATATTTCAGCAATTTTAGCTCCAAATCCTCTGCTCGAACCAGTAACTATTGAAATGCGATCCTTCAAATTCATATTAAGATTCATGATTAATTTGTGAAGTAATTTTTTTTGTCATCAGGTACACTATTCCATTCCTCAAGAAACCCTTCAAGAGCAGAATTGGAAAGCTCACTCCACAACATGTCTTTTAGTACTTCAGGAGGTATTGTGGCAGCATGTGCTCCAGCTAATGCTGCTTCTCGAACATAAATTACATTCCTCATGCTTGCAGCAAGGATTTCAGTTGAGAATCTATAATTTTTATATATTTTTGCGATGTCTTCAATTAACTTAGATCCATTAGTTGAGGTTGCCTCCATTCTTCCTATAAAAGGACTAACAAATGTAGCTCCTAGCTTTGCAGCCATTAAAGCTTGAGTAGATGTATATACCAATGTGAAATTCGTTCTAATTCCTTCTTTTGTACACTCTTTGAGTGCTTCAAATCCATTAGGAATAGCTGGTAATTTAACTATTATATTTTTGTGTAATTTTGAAATAAGTTTAGCTTCCATTACCATCTCTTTAGTATTGGTACTCACTACTTCTGCACTTATTGGCCCATCTACCAAATCGCAGATTTCGTTAATAGTATTTTTGAAATCCCCCCCCTCCCTTGCTACCAGTGCCGGATTAGTAGTAACTCCATCAATTAGGCCCATATCAGAATATTTTTTAATTTCATTAATATTTGCGGTATCTATAAAAACTTTCATGATTCAAATATTGCTTAAAATAAAGCTAATTAATATTATCATGAAGAATGACAAAACTATTTTCAATGCGTTCAATAGTTATTTAAGATAAGAAGAAATTAAATATTTATGGAAAAAATTAAATATAAAACAGTATTAATTACTGGCGGAACGAGAGGAATTGGAAGGGAAATTGTACAAAAATTTTCGGAGCAAAATTTTAATGTAATATTCACCTTTAATAGTAATGAAAAATTGGCAAAAAATATTGTTTCCGAATTAAGTCATATTAATAAGAATATTCATACTGTAAAAATGAATTTATATGAAACAAAAAATATAATTTCTACTATGGATTATGTTCAAAATAATTTAGGGAATGTAGATATACTCATTAATAATGCTGCAATAGCTCAAGAAAAAGATTTTATGAAAATTGATTTAGAGGACTGGGATAGGATGATGGCTATAAATTTAAGATCTGTTTTTTTACTTTCTAAATTATCTTTGCCAAATATGATTAATAATAATTGGGGTCGAATTATTAATATTTCATCAATAGGTGGGCAGTGGGGAGGGATTAATCAAGTTCACTATGCCGCCTCAAAAGCAGGTCTAATTAATTTTACTCAATCGATAGCTAAAATTTACAGTAAATATGGAATTACGAGTAATGCTATTGCCCCAGGACTTTTTGAAACTGAAATGTCAAAAAGAGAAATAAATAGTACTGAAGGACAAAACAAACTTAAGAATATCCCAATTGGAAGATTTGGGAGGATTGAAGAAATAGCTTCCACTGCTTTATTCCTATCAAGTAATGGAGCTTCCTATATTACTGGTCAGACTTTAAATCTTAACGGTGGGATGTTGTTTTCTTGAAATTTTAAATATTTATTCGCCTTGATTCCAAAGGGATTATCAGTATTTTTCTTGATATCTATTTTTTAATTTTAGAAATATTAAATTCAGGCTTCTAATAATATTAGTGTTATTTTAATTAAATAATTATCTGCAATTTTAAATGAATTGTTTAGCTATAGTACAAGCCAGGATGAGTTCCTCAAGATTGCCAAAAAAAGTTATGGCAAAGCTTTCAGGAGTTCCTATGATTAAACATATTTATGATTTATGTAAAAATTGTAATTATGTAGATGATGTAATTGTAGCCACATCAGTTGAACAAAGCGACGATGAGTTGTTTGAATATTGTGTAAAAAATAAAATAAAAATATATAGGGGTTCTTTAGAAAATGTTCTTAGTAGATTTGTTGCAATAATAAATAAATATAATCCAAAATTTGTAGTAAGAATTACTGGCGATTGTCCTTTTATTTATCCAACATTTATTGATAAGCAAATTAAAATAATGACTGAATCAAATGCAGATTTTGTTAAAACTTTTAATGAGGCGAATATTTTATGCGGTCAAGGAGTCCATTCTGCTGAATCGCTAAGTAATATACTAGAAAATTCAAATGATTTAAATGATTTTGAGCATGTTGGATCTCCTTATTTAAATGAAAATCATCATAAATTTAAAATAGTAGGGCTTAGCATTCCAAAAATATTAGAAAACTGTAAATATAGACTTACAGTAGATGAAAAAGAGGATTTAAAAATCGCTAAAATAATTTATGAGAACCTATGGCAAAATAAGCCTGTCGATCTTATTTCTGTTATAAATTGGTTAGACTCTCATCCTGAAATAGCTAAACTTAATTTTTTTGTAAACGAAAGCTCAATTAATAAATCTATTAAACTTTTGAAGGAGAATACTTCATATAAAATGATAAATTTTTACAAATGGGATGAGATTTAATTATTTTATATAAATTTAAAATAAACCTATTCTTCGATAAGTTTTTTAAAGTTTTTCATTCTCTTTTTTAGATTACTGTATTCTTTATTATTGAATATTAAATTAATTGCATTTTCTCTACTCATTACTTGGTTTTTTATAACTGCTAGTTCTAGAGGATTAAAAATTTCATTTTCTATTTGTTGACCGGTACAATTTAAAACCTCTAGATCATAAAAATATTCTCTTTCTTTTTTTAAAGCTTGAGGAAGTAGAAGATCAACTATCTTATCTCCTGCTAAACCAGGATTAACTTCATAGAGCTTTAATATTTTATTTTCATCAAATCTAAAAGTAAAAAAAACAACACCAATATTAAATTCCCAAAAATTGATTAATTTTTCTGCATAAATTATCATTTGATCAATTATATTTTGAAGTTTATTTTTTTTTAAAATGCTTACTCCAACTCCAAAAAACTTATTATTTTTTATTTCTACCCATTCTTCAAAGACTAAACTTTTAGAAACTTTAGAATTATTACAAAAAACCATAAATGAAATATCTATTCCATCAGTATAATCTTGGACCTCAACTAAATCATTATATGATTCTTCTTGAACTTTTAAGAAATATTCTTTTGCCTGTAATCTATTCTTCGGGATGTAAATATTATTTTTGCCTACCAAAGGAATATCTGGTTTGATAACTTTATTCCCCCAAGAAAGATTTATTTTCTCAAAGTTTTTAAATACTTCTCCTTTTATTGTGGGTATATTTAATGATTCGCATTGATCTCTCAAGATAGATTTTCTGACACTTGCATCAGCAAGTTTTTTAGATATTCCTTTTAATTTATACTTAGATATTATTCTTGAGGCGCTTATTAAACTTGGCCCAGTGGTCCTTAAAAGTAAACCATTTGGAGAGGAATTTTTTAAAAAATCAGGCAAAATTTTTATTATTTTTTCTGAATTAAATGTTGAACATTTTATTTTTTCTAATCCTTGAATTTCTTCTCTTTGATCAATATCTCTATCAATTCCTATAACTTTATATCCTTTTCTTAAAGCAGCTTCAATAAGTGGAATTTGATTTGATCCTATACCTAATGAAATTAATATACTCTTTTGATCCATTAAAAAATTATTCTAAGTAAGCACAACTTTTTGGATTTATATTTAATTCTTTCAATCTTCTTCCAAGATCAAAGTACCATTCATTTTTTAAGATATTTGACTTTGGGAAGGTAATGCTTTCACAATAATTCGACATCTTTTCTTCCACTTCCTCTTTGTTCTTACCAAAAGCGCATATGTAGCCAGGAATCTGTTGAGTGTCATTGTACTTTTTTATGTTTTTTCTATGACGAGGATTAAACCAAACCATGGTAATGTTATTTTTAGTTTCTAAAACATTTCTATTCAATTTCTGATATTCAACGCCTGGAGGCAAACATAAGACTCTCCATGCAGCATAATTTTCATAAGAATAATTAAGTAATGACTCATCTATTTGCTTAGATGAAAAGTATTTAAATAAAAATTTTAAAGGGTTACATCCTGTCCCAAAAGGTAGAGTATTGCATGTTGTTACATCACCATGAAATCTTGGAGCAACTTCTAAAAGGAATGGCTTATTCTCTTTAGATAATATTAAATCCCCTTTAACTGGTCCCTCGGTAAGATTTATCGCTCTGCAAGCTTTTTCCATTAATGAATGTATCTCAAGAATAGTTTTTTTACTTATATTAACCGGGTCATTTCCTCCTAGAGGAAGACACTCAGGAGGAGTGGAAATATATTTTTCTAGAATTCCAGCTGGGTAATAATTATTTTCAATAAATATACCATTTGCATCTATTGATCTACCTTCAATAAACCTTTCAATAAGAATTTTTCCTTTGAAATCTACACTTCCAAAAACTTCATTCCATAAATTATCTAAATTTTCTCCTTCATTAATTATTCTTACTCCTCTACTTCCTGAGCCTAAGGTAGGTTTGATTATAAATTTTCCTTTTTCATTCTTAATTATTCTTTTCAGATGCATAACATCATCTATTATTTTGCTTTCTGGGGTTATTATATCTTTCCCTAGCCATGATTCCTTCATAAGAGACTTATCTAGAACTGTCTTCATAGCTAAATTATCTGCATAATTAAGACCTAAGTTTTGTTTTAATTTGTTGGCATTGTATGCACCTACTTCGTTCCCACAATAAACTCCACAAATATCAAATTCATTTTTTAATTCTTTAGTAAATTCATAATGTTCTGATTGATCTGCAGAAGCACTTAATACTTTGTGCTTATCAGCATATTTAAGTCCAGGGGCATTTGGATTTATGTCTGTTACAATTACTTTTAGATTTTCTTCTCTTGCCCAATTTAATGTTTTCATAGCCATAGGACCAGCACCAATAAGATAGATGGCTTTTTCTTTCATCTTTTAAAATATTTTTTATATTAAAATTTTGACTATTTTATCAAATCAAGAAGATGTCTTTAATCATAATATTTTTTTGAAATAATAACTTTAATTAATTTTAATGTAATCTTTATAAATATTTACCTTATCTATATTATTAATTTTAAATATGATTTATACAAAGAATAAAAAAGTTCTTTTTAGGTGTGAAGCTAATATGAAAATAGGATTTGGACATTTATCAAGATGTTTAGCTATTGCTGACATTTTGAAAAATAAATATAAATATAGTGTTTTGTTTGTTATTAAAAATGATCAAAAAGCAATAGAAAAATTAATTTTTAATAATTATGAATATGAGGTAATTGATGATGAAAAAATAAATAATAAAAATTCTATTTCACAAATTATAAAATTTTATAAAATAAAATTTATTTTTATAGATTTGAAAAATACATCCTCTTTAGAAGAATTTAAAATTTTAAAAAAACAAGGACTTATTATTGCAACTCTCGATGATTCATCAGATTTAAGACTTATTTCTGATTTAGTTTTCTTACCACCTTTACCACAAGTAAAAAAATTGAATTGGGATAATTTTGATGGGGCTCTTTATATTGGATGGAATTGGATGCCAGTTAGAAAAGAATTTCTCGATTTAAGAAGAATGAATAAGTCAAAATCATATAAAAATTTTAAGTCTAGACAAATAAAATTTCTTATTACCATGGGCGGAAGTGACCCCAAAGGTTTTACAATTTCAGCTTTGAATCTTTTAAATGAATTTGTAAAAATAGAAAAAATAAATATACAAGTTAAAGTTATTTTAGGCGCTTCTTTCAACCTCTTTGATCAAATTAATAAGTTCAGATCATATTCAGATTTACATTTTTTGGTATATAAAAATGTAAATAATATGCATGATTTTATTTCTGAAACTGATTTAGGTTTAATTTCTTTTGGAAGTACTGCTTATGAATTTGCTACCTTAGGAGTTCAATGCTTTTATTATTGTTTAACACAAGATCATCAAATATCTGCAAATGAATTTGAGAAAAATTTTTATGGCAAAACTTTTGATTTTAATGAAAAATTAGAAGTAAAAAAACTATTACCTTTACTAATTAACCATATAAATTTCTTGAATAAAAAAAATATAGAGTTAGATCATTTTAATGAAAGAATAAATGGTGAAGGGTCAAATAATATTGCAAAGGTGATTCATGACAAAATTAATTCTATTTGATTTTATAGGTAATATTTTAATACCAATTTTAAAATTAATTTTCATAAAGTATCGAACCTTTGGATATTTCAATTATTCTATTGCAAAAGTTTAAATTTTCTTTCCTGTGAGTGATTATAACTAATGTTGTAAAAAGCTTTGCCTCGATTATGTTTTTTATAATTTTCTTTTCAGAATTTAAATCTAAGGCATTTGTTGCTTCATCAAGAAAAATTATTTCTTTTCTTCTTCGATATAATGCCCTTGCTAATCCAATTTTTTGTTGTTGCCCACCACTTATTTTTGAACCTTTTTCACCAATATTTGTTTTTATTCCATATGGTAAGGATTCAATAATTTCATTTAAATCGCAAATTTCAATTACTTTATTAAGATTCTCAAAGTCTGTAGATTCTATATTTTCGCAAGTAATATTTTCTATCAATGAACTATTCATCAAGTAAATCTTTTGAGGTATATATGAGATATTTGATTGGTAATTTATCAGAACCTTATCCCCATAATAGTCTTTTATATTATGATTATTTATCTTTAATGCCCCTTTTTGTGGGAAGTTTAGTCCCAACATAATATTTATTAAAGTTGATTTACCAGAACCTGATTTGCCTACAATTCCTAATATGTCGCCTCTTTTTAATTCTAAAGAAATATTTTTTATCACATTACTTTTTTCATTATTATCCCTTTGATGAATATAGGTTATATCTTTTAAAGTTAAATTTTTAAAATTAAATTTAAAATCCTTATTAACTATTTTTTGGTAAAGATTATCCTCTTCAACATTGAGTCTTTTATATGTAATATTTGCAGCAGTGGAATTAATTAATAAAGAAGACCATTGTTGGAATATTAATTGTAATGTAATAATTATTCTTTGAGATCCTACTGCAATTACACCTAATGATGGCAATAAAAACTGTAGTGAAGTATTTAAAGAATTGCTTGAAATAAGAACTGCAACGATAGTAATTGCAATTAATATTAAAGACTCAATAAGTATTTTAGGTGTTAATTTTATGAAATTAGATTGAGCTTCTACCTTCCTTAAAATAAAGTTTGTATCACCAAATTTATTAATATATTCAAAGTGAGATCTTGATACGATTATATTCATAAAATTACCTAATCCTTCTTGAATAATATTTATAGCTTTATATCTGCTGTGAGTGCTAACTTTACCATTTCTAGATAATCTTTTTCTAGTAAGATAAATGAAATTAGAGTAAAAAATTAAGACTAAAAATACAACAATGATTATTTCTTTTGTTCCGCCATATATCATTCCTGCAATTATAAAAATTGAAAGAATAGTGCTATAAAGCATTAAAGTAAACTGATTTATTGCAACTCCAGTTGTAGTGATGTCATTCACACATATGCCTATTAATTCTCCACTATTTTCGTTTATATAATCCCTTAGATTCATTCTGAGAATTTTTGAATATACTTTCTTACCTATGTCACTAGATACACTAGCTGAAGTCATTTGACTTATATAAGTACTTAATAATCTAATTATTAAAGTAAAAACTATGAATAATATAAATAAAGAAATATAAGTTGTTTTTGCTGAAGAGATATTTTCACAAAACCCATAATTTCTATTTAAACAAAAATCTAAAATTTTATAGACACTTCTTGGAGCTCTACCTTCAATTATCAAAAAAATATTTGATAATTCAGATAATATTGTAAACTCCATCAAGCCAGTAAATATTGTTAATAAAAATCCTAAAATATAGTTTATTTGACTTTTTTTTCTGGCAAACAAAAATAATTTAAAAAATAATTTAAAATCTAAAAATCTTTTCTCTTTGTTTATTATATTCATTCTTATATTTCAAATTGAATAACAGAATCTATTTATATAAGAATAATTTAATCAGCTTATTTTATCAAATTATGTTTGTTAGTCTTATAAAATTTATTTTATTTTTTATAAAGTTATTTAATAATTTCTTTGATCAAATCAATAAATACACAATCCTATTTATAATCGAAATTACAATTATCTATGTGGTAAAATTTTGAATCTAAAAATCTTTTTGATGTAAGGTAGAGTCTGTAAAATTTTAATCATGATTCTCTAAAAAAAAGTTTTAATCCAATTATATTAATATTTTTTAATTCTTACAAACCCTTTGAATGCCAACCTCCATCAATAAAGATTGTACTACCGGTCATATAAGAAGAGGAATCAGATAATAAAAGATTTATTATTCCATTAATTTCTTGAGGATCTCCCCATCTTTTAAGGATTGTTCTATCAGTCCTTTCTTTGCGCAAATTTTTATCAGCAAAAGATTCTCTTGTCATTTCTGTCTTGAAGTAACCAAGAGCTAAAGAGTTTACTCTTACGTCTTTGTATGATAAATCGTATGACAAACTTCTTGATAGTGACTCTAATCCTGCTTTAGATACTTGATATCCAGGATTATTAGGGAAAGAATGATGTGCTCCTAAACTAGATATAAGGATAATGGAGGCATTATTTGAGAGGTTTTCTTCTAGTTCAAATATGATTTCATAAAAACTTATTAAATTAACATTCATTAAATTTTTAAAAATCTTTGGAGATTGCAGTTTATTTTTTGAATTCTTTTTTGGTCCAATTGTCTTCCCTGAAGCAAAAATTATTCCATCTATAGTTTTAAATTTATTCTTAAAATTATAACAAAATTCTCTGATAGATTTTTTTTCATTTAAATCCAAATATATATATTCACTCTTGTATTCAGGTTTATTTCTTGATGAACTTATTAAGAAAAAAGATTTTGATAAGAATTTTCCTATTGCATTACTAATGCTTCCAGAACCACCAATAATTAGGATCTTTTTCTTTTTCAAATTGATGTAAACTTTAATGTGAATTTGTATTTTTTTTGAAAATATTCAACTAATTTAATTATTTTCTTGTAATAGATTTGTAGATCCTTATTATTCATTTCAATAAAACTTATTTACATCATAAGAGTAATATATTACAGGAGAGTTATCTCCTTTGAAAATAGTCAATGATTTTTTAATCATATTTAAAGAAAATCTTTTTGAGCAATATCGCAAATTAAATGACCCAATGTAATGTGCATTTGCTGTATTTCTGCAGTAGAAGTAAAACTTAATGGAGTATTTATAACAAACTTAGATAATTTTGCAGCTTTTGAATCAATATTGGGACCTGTTAATAGTGCATTGCGAATTCCAAGCGAGTTCGATTTTTTCAAAAGCTCTATAATATTTTTGCTAGAACCACTTGTTGTAATTGCAATAAGAAAATCATTTTTATTGCCAATAGCTTCCAGTTCTCTTGAGAAGATATAGTCATAGCCATAATCATTACCAATAGCTGATATTGTACTTGCGTTGGTTCCTAACGCAATTGAAGCTAATGGAATACGATCTACGTTTAGTTTGGCTACAAACTCCGCAGAAAGATGTTGGCTGTCAGCAAAACTGCCTCCGTTACCTGCAAAAATTATCTTCCCTTTATTTTTAAGAGCATTACTAAGTTCAAACCCAAGAATATTAATTTTATCAATAAGTCTCTTATTAAATGATAATGCCAACATCGCGTCTGAAGCTCTTTTTAGATGTTGTTGAGATACATCAAAATTTGATTTATTTGAATTTTCGTACTTTTCCCATTCCCAATTATTGTGATTAATTGCTTTATCATCGATGAAAATATCTGCTTCTGGTTTGCCCATAATTAAAGTATGAAACTTTAATCCCCATTTTTTAAGTTGTTCTTTCGTGAAATTATACCAATCTTTATTTGTAGTAGATCCCCTTGCAGTAAACATTTTTATTGTATGCCCTTTTTCATAAAGATTATTGATGACTTCAATCCTATTAACGAAGGGTTCTGCTAATTCATAATTACCATAAGTATTGGAACAAATTGTTCCATCAATATCAAAGGCATATATAGTCAAACTAATTTTCCCAATATCTTAGTTTGTTTGCAATTGGAATTTCTTTATTTAGAAACGATTTTTTCCCATCACCCATTACTTTAGGTAATTTCCTAATTATTTTCATTAATTGCCTTAATCCATCCTCTTGTAAAGATGCGGCTTGATCACTCCCATACATTGATCTATCGAGTGTAATATGCCTTTCTATCGCAACCGCTCCAAGAGATGCTGCAATAACACTTGGGGAAACACTAGGTTCATGACCACTATAACCAATTGGTATCTTATATCTATCATATAGAGTTTTTATGCATTGCAGGTTTAAATCTTCATCATCGGCAGGATAAGTGCTTACAGTGTGGAATAACATAACTTCACAATTATATTTTTTAAAAATTTCTACTGATCTATCAATATCTGTTAAATTTGCCATTCCAGTAGATAAAAAAGTTGGCCTTCCTTCTTCAGCAACTTTCTCTAGAAATTTCAAATTAGTAGCCATTGCAGAAGCTACTTTATTAAATTTGAAATTATACTTTCGCATTAAAACTTGACTTTTTGTATCCCAAGAAGATGCGAACCAATCAATATTTCTCTCTTTGCAATAAGAATCTATCTCGTCATACTCTTCAATACTAAACTCTAAACCAGCCTTTTGATCTCTTTGAGTTGCTCCCCAGGGACTTTCTCTATATGAATCTAGTATTTTCTTAGAATATACTAATTCAATATCTCTTTTTTGAAATTTAACAGCATCGCAATTACAACTTACAGCCAGATCTATAAGTTTTTTCGCAATATTAATATCGCCATTGTGGTTTATACCAATTTCTGCAATAAAATATATTTTTTTTTGGATAGAAAAATCATCAAAAACCATAGATAATTTTTTTTAGTTATTGTTTATTATAAATTATTATTTGAAGTTATAATAAAATTTTAAATTTATTAGCAACTTATATTAAGGTTGATTTATTTTTTTTGAAATAAACTACTTAAAAAATTTGTTAAAATAAGGTAAAAATTTACTTGAAATTTTAAATAATTCTTTTTTTATTTCAAGCATTTGACTATTTTTAATATTTGTATTTTCAACAACCAACATATAAATAAAGTTAAAGTTTTGATATTCAATAATTTTCCTTAATTTTATTACATCATTTTTGTTACTTAATCCTAATCCAGTTACAAAAACAAAGTTTTCTGATTGTTCTATATCTGTTAAATCATTAATAACATTCAATTTTCTATTTTTAATATTTTTACTTATTGATAATTTAAAGTTATCTAAAAATGAATTATTAAAATTTTTATTTACCATAAATGATATATCTCCTTTTGATTTAGAAAGTGGTCCTTTAGTAAATATCCTGATGGATTTATCAAAATTTTCAGAATCGTTTGAATCAATTAACCAAACTAAGAAAGGATTAAATAGTTTTTCAAGTTCGATAGTTGTAAAAATTAATCCTCTTCTTCTTTCATAAATTAAAGATAAAGTTGTGCCTAAAATTAAGCCCAATATCGTATAGATTAATAATACTTTCGTATAAACTGGTGATACTGGTCTTGGACTAATAGTAGGCGTTGTAATCAATTCCCAAGGATCTTGACTTCTTGCATTTTCTAACATTAATATTCTATTTTCTTCTTCTAATTTATTTAAAGTCTCATTATCTTTTTGGTACTCATTTAGAAGCATTATGTAGTTAATTAGAACCCCCTTTGGTCTCTCTGATGCTTTTAATTTGGCTAATTCATTCATTCTAATTGCGTTTAATTGATTTATTGCCTGTTTCTTCAAAACTTTAATTAAATTATCTCTCTTATAAATTAATTTTCTAATAGATTCGTCCTTATCAGTCATGAAAACCCTTTTAGAAGAGAGTTCAAATTCTATTTGTTTTAATTGCTTAGGTACATTCTGCTCTAAAAAACCAGGAATTAATGAACTAAAATATAACAATTCATCTGGTTCATTCAATTTTTCAATTTGTTCTAATTTAATTTCAACATTTCTTATTTCATTGGCACTATTGATACGTACTTGTTCAATGTTAATTTGTTCAATATTAAGTTTATTTTTAATATCACCCTCATCATCTGAGCCTGAGTCCCTTATCAATATAGATAAATCATATTTAGCAGCATATTCTTGAGCATCCCTTAAAGATTCAATATTTTTTGCCTTATATAATTTAATTTGATTTTTAAAGAAATCTAAACCTAGTTTAAGATTCCTTTGTCTTTTCCTTCCTGAATACTCCTGATAATTTTTAGATATCAAATTCAAAACTGGCAATATTATGTTTTTATCAGTATCACGATAAGCTAGATTCAAAATGGAGGTCCCTTTTTCAAGGCCTATATCTAATTGATTAATTTTCCACTTTTTAAATCTCAAATTTTTCATTGAATTATCTTTTTTCAATTCTTTTTCTTTTTTTATAAATTCAAAAACTTCATTTAATACTAAGGGACTTTTTAGAATCCCAACTTCGGTTTTAAGACTATCTTCCCCAGTAGCTATTCCCAAGCCGGTAAGTTCGGCTAAAGCAGAATTAATACTTAATGGCAAATTGCGATCTTCTTCTTCTAATACAATTTGAAACTCTCCTTCCCAACTAGGCTTAGTTGTTAACAAGTTATAACTTCCAAATAAAAAACCTAAAACAGAAAATAATATTATTAAAAATTTATTTCTTTTTAAAAATTTTAAGATAAAAGCTAATTCAATTTGGTCTTCAGATAACGAACTTTCATTATTAATTGAATCTTCCAAATTGAAAACTTCTTTAATTGCATAAATTAATTTTATCAAATAAATGAATATTATGAAAAAGGAATTTTACACATTTAGAAATTATAAAAAAACTTCAAAATTAATTTAGTAAAACGAAAAATCTTGCGTAAATTATTCTGTAAAGATTAAATAGCTTTTGAATTTTTTATATTTTTATGTGTTTATTAATGCTAATTAATATATATTGCATTAATTATTCGTTATTATTAGGATTTAATATTATGAATTTATTAAGTTAAGTGATTCAAGGAAAGAACATACTTGTTACGGGTGGAACAGGGAGTTTTGGTAAAGCATTTATAAAAGAATTAATAAAAAAACCATCAAGAGAAAGACCAAGCAGAATAGTTGTTTTTAGTAGGGATGAATTAAAGCAATGGGATATGCGACAAGAATATCCTCATAAAAAATATCCTGAATTGAGATTTTTTTTAGGAGATGTTAGAGACAAAGATAGATTAACTTTGGCCTTCCAAGATATAGATTATGTTGTTCATTCGGCTGCTTTAAAACAAGTACCTGCTGCAGAATATAATCCTATGGAATGCATAAAAACTAATGTAATTGGTTCTGAAAATGTGATTCAAGCAGCAATGCAAACAAATGTCAAAAAGGTTGTTGCTCTAAGCACAGATAAAGCTTCATCTCCAATTAACATTTATGGAGCCTCTAAGCTTTGCGCTGACAAGTTGTTTATCGCGGCTAACAATATTGTTGGGAAAAGGGATTTATCATTCTCAGTTGTGAGGTATGGAAACGTGATCGGATCGAGAGGATCAGTCATTCCTCTTTTTATAGAAAAGGCTAAAAAAGGAATATTGCCAATAACTTCCGAAAATATGACTAGATTTAATATTTCTTTAAAAGATGGAGTTGGCTTAGTTCTTTGGGCATTTGAAAATAGTATTGGAGGAGAAATCTTTGTACCCAAAATTCCAAGTTATAACATCTTAGATGTCGCAAAAGCTGTTGGGCCTAATTGTAAAATTGAGGAAATTGGCATAAGGGTTGGAGAAAAATTGCATGAAGATCTTATTACTTCCAGTGATAGTCTATTCACATATGATCTTGATAAATATTATGTTATTTTGCCAAATTCTGAAGGAAAAATTCAAATGAAATATATTAATTTCTACAAAGAAAAAGGGATTACTATAAAAAAAGTAGATGATAATTTTAGTTATTCATCAGGGATGAATGTTGATTTTTTAAGTGTAGATGAATTAAGGCAATTAATTAAGGAAAATATAGATCCTGAATTTAAACCTATATAAAATGTTTTGGAAGAAAAAAAAATTCATACCTTATGGTAGGCATAATATAAATAGAGAAGATGTTAGACGAGTAATTGAAGTATTAAAAAGCGATTTTTTAACTCAAGGACCTAAAGTAAAAGAATTTGAGCAAAATATTTGTAAAGAGGTTGATGCTAAACATGGAGTTGCTACGAATAGTGCTACAAGTGCATTGCATATAGCTTGTCTTTCATTAGGTTTATCTCCAGGAGATATATTGTGGACTTCACCAATAACATTTGTCGCCTCAGCAAATTCTGCACTTTATTGTGGAGCAAAAGTTGACTTTGTTGATATTGATATATCTACAGGTTTAATGAGCATTAAAGCTCTTGAAGAAAAACTAAAATCAGCTAAAAAAGAAGGTTTTTTACCCAAGATAGTAATGCCTGTACATCTTGCAGGTACTAGTTGTGATATGGAAGCTATTTATAAACTTTCTAAAATTTATGATTTTAAAATAATTGAAGATGCTAGTCATGCTATCGGTGGAAAATATAAAGAATATTTTGTTGGGAGTTGTAAATTTAGTGATGTTACTGTCTTCAGTTTTCATCCTGTGAAAATAATTACTTCGGGTGAAGGAGGTATAGCTGTAACAAACAATAAAGTAATTTTTAGCAAGATGAGATTATTTGCAAATCATGGAATTACTAAAAATAAAGATGAATTTATTAATAATAATTTTGAAGATTGGATTTATGAACAACAATTACTTGGATATAACTTTAGGATGTCAGATATTCAATGCGCCCTTGGTTTAAGTCAGTTAAAAAGATTAAGAAAGATTGTAAATTTAAGGAATGAAAAACTTAAATACTATAAAAAATATTTGTCCCCTCTGCCAGTTTCTCTTCTAGATATCCCGAAAAATACAAAGAGCTCAGTACATTTGGCAATCATAAAGCTTAATGATTTTAATGCAACAGAGCACAGTAAAGTTTTTCATTCACTAAGACAAAAACATATTGGAGTTCAACTCCATTATCATCCAGTGCATTTACAACCTTTCTATCAAAACTTAGGATTTTCTGAAGGTTATTTGCCAGTTGCAGAAAAATATGGAAGAACTGCTATGACAATTCCACTTTTTCCTGAAATAAGTAAATCCAAACAATATAAAATAGTGAGAGAATTAGAAGCAGTTTTAAAAGAAGTAAAAAACAATTAATTATGAATTTTATTGCTGAGATTTCAAGTAACCATAATAAAAGTATCGATAGATGTTTTAAGTTCATTGATATAGCATCATATATAGGCTGTGATTCAATAAAGTTTCAACTTTTTAAAATAGAAAAGTTATTTTCTCAAGAGATATTGTCTAGAAGTGAAGAACATAGAAAAAGGAAAGAATGGGAATTACCTGAGGATTTTTTAAAGCCTTTATCAAATTACTCAAGATCTAAAGGTTTAAATTTTTCTTGCACTCCTTTTGATTTAGATGCAGTCGACACACTGTTTGAGCATGTCGATTTCTATAAAATTGCTTCCTATGAATTGTTATGGGATGACCTACTTGCAAAATGTGCGTCTACTGGCAAAGATGTTGTTATTTCAACAGGTATGGCAAATACTAATGAAATCAAACATGCGGTTGAGGTTTTAAAACTGAATGGTTGCAAAAATCCTAAAATTTTACATTGCGTATCATCTTATCCTACGCCTATTGAAGAATGTAATCTTTCCGCAATATCTACTATAAGAGACTTAACAGGATGTGAAATTGGTTGGTCAGATCATTCAGTAAATAAAAGTGTTATTGAAAGAGCAATACATCATTGGAATGCTGAAATTATCGAGTTTCATTTAGATTTGGATGGTAATGGAGAAGAGTTTTCTCCAGGACATTGTTGGTTGCCAGAGACTATAGGGCCTATAATTAAATCTTTTAGAGAATCTTTAATTGCTGATGGTAATGGCATTAAAGAACCAACAAAATCGGAGTTGGCTGATAGAGATTGGAGGACTGATCCTGATGATGGATTAAGACCTATGAAAAATACAAGAAATAATTTTATTAATCAATTTTATGAATAATACAAAATTAAACTATTTTTATAACAGAAAAAGAACTATTTCAAATAGTAATGCAAGAGAATTACTTGGCTTAAAAGAAATTGTTACTATTTCTACCATGCTAAATAAATTTAATAACATAAGTAAATCTCCTGAAAAGATTGATTTTTTTAAAGGTAAAAGAATTCTTGATATTGGTTGTGGAGATAAATTTTTACAAAATAGTATCAAAAGATATGGTGGAGAATATATAGGGATTGATATTGATAATTGTAATTTAGAAAATGAGAAAACAGATTTTGAAGATGATTATTTTGATATGGTTATCTGCTTAGCCTTAATAGAACATTTATTTGATCCTGGTAATTTATTAGAAGAAATCAAAAGAGTTCTAAAAAAAGATTCACCCTTAATTTTATCAACTCCTGATATTAATGCATCAAAAACTCATTTTTGGAATGATCCCACCCATATTCATCCATATAACCCAATTTCAATGAGGAGTTTGTTGAAATTGTTTAGTTTTAAAGGTGTTAAAGTTGTTCCAAATTACAGATGTAAAAGTAAATTTTGGTATTCAGAAAATTCATTAATTTTTTTTATAAGCAGAATATTACCTTTTAAAGGATCAAATAAATTACCTTTTTTGGGAATTTTGAAAGGCAATTGTAAGGGTATGTTTGCAATCGCCTTTAATCCTTGAAAATATTTTATAAAAAAAGGGAATTGAGATTTTAAATATGATTAAGCTTTTTTCTTTTTACCATTTAAATCTAATGTTTTCCTCTATTCCTATCGGAAAAAGGCAAGAGGTAATTAATAAGTGTTATTGGCCTTTGTTAAAAATATCTAAAAAACATCAAATACCAATCGGTATAGAGGCTACAGCTCATACTTTGGAAACAATAAAAGAGTTAGATTATTTATGGATTGAAGAATTAAAAAGATTAATATCAATTGGATTATGCGACTTAATAGGTAGCGGCTATTCTCAGATTATTGGACCATTAGTGCCAGCTAAAATTAATGAAAAAAATATTGAAATTGGTCAGAAAGTCTATTCGAAACTGTTAAATTACAAACCTCAAATAGCACTTATCAATGAACAAGCATATAGCTCTAGCCTGATAAAAAATTATCTAAATAATGGATATAAAGCAATAATAATGGAATGGGAAAATCCCTTTAAATATAATTCACATTGGGAAAGAGGTTTCAGATATTATCCTCATAAAATTTGTGATCAGTTTAATAACGAAATAATACTTATATGGAATCAAAGCACATTTTTTCAACAATTCCAAAGATATGCTCATTCTGATTTAGAATTAAATGAATATATCGATTTTTTAAATAAATTTAAATCTGAAAATTTTAGATATCTGTCTTTATATGGAAGTGATGCTGAAATTTTTGATTTTCGTCCTGGAAGATATAAAACTGAGAATAATATTCAATCTAATGAATGGACGAGAATTGAGGATTTAATTATTTACTTAAAAAAATCTAGTGAGTGTGAGTTTATAAATATTTCATCATTGATTGAATTAGAAGAATTTAATTCAAGTAATTTCTTAGAATTGGAAAATGCTTCGCAACCAATTCCTGTAAAAAAACAACAAAAATATAACATATTGAGATGGGCAAATACAGGAAGAGATGATCTCAAAATAAATACTAGATGTCAAAGGATTTATGAGTATATTGTTTCTAATAATTTAGATAAAGAAAATTATTGGAAAGAAATATGTTATCTATGGAGTTCAGATTTTAGAACACATATTACACAAAAAAGATGGGTTCAATTTTTGGATAGATTAAAAGGATTCGAAAAGGAATTGAAAATTCATAAATTCAAGTTTCCCGATAAAGAACTATTTTTTGAAACGAGTGATAAAAAAATTGAAAAAAAATTCAAATCTTCAAGGAAAGGGAAGTGGCTCCAATTTGAAAATGATGAAATCTTTTTGAAATTTAACACTAGGAAAGGTTTAACTCTTGACTCCTATATTGACAAGAATATTTCATGTAAAAGTATTATCGGTACTTTAAAACATGGGTTTTTTGATGATATTTCTTGGATGGCAGATTTCTTTACTGGACATCTAGTACTTGAAGTTCCTGGCTCCGCAAAAATTACTGATTTGGAAAATATGAATCCAGAATTATATCAAGCAGAAAATGTTGCAAAACTAAAATCAAATATTAGCAACAAACTCTATCAAATTCAAAAAGAGTGGATCATTGATTTTTCGAGTAAAATAATTGGCCTTAATATAAAAATGAATTCTTTTGAAAAAGTACTTGGGTCTCTAAGGTTAGGACACATAACGATAAATCCAGATCTTTTTGATCAAGACTCATTAAGAATTAGTACAAAAAACGGAGGTAATTATTTTCAAGAATTTAAATTAGATAATAAAAATATAGATTTAGGTATGCAAGTCTCATTCTTGGTATCTGCTAATAATGCTTTTGGAATGACAGATGGAAATCTAATAATAAAAGATAAAAATATATCTATTAATGTATTTATAAATCCCATTCGGGCAAAGGTTGTAGCATTATTAGTAAATAAAAAAGTTAATTCTAAATGGTTTACAAGAATCATTTTTTCTGCGATGGAGTTAGATGATACCTCCAAGCCAAATTTTATCGATCTTGACTTTTCTATGACTTTTAAAATCAAAAAAAATGATTTGATCTCCTGAATTTAGTAGTCATTAATTTTTAATATTTTAGACAAGAAATAATTCTTTTACTCTAATAATTCCAAAAGAGTGTTACTCATTTCTTTAATATCCTCTAAATCATCTGAAAATAGACTTCCTTTAGAACTGTAAGCATAAAGTGATTGAAGTAAGTGCTTTGCTTTTGATTTTAAAATACTTTTTTCATTTGATTTAGAAAAATTTTTATAAAAACTTCTTCCAAGAACTTTGGTTTCAGTGCCTTGTAGAATAGCCTCAAATCCAGCTTTCGAATTTACCGTATAAACTAAATTAGAAATTCTAGTTATCTTATAATTTGATATCTTTGGATTAATTAAAAACAAATTTTTATATTTAATTTTTAATTTTAAAAACTCTATAAAATTTAATGAACCTTTCATTGTTGGATGCTCTTTAATAACAAGGACTTTATCATCACCAATTTCTTCTAGTATATTTTTACATAGTGATAATTGGTTGAAAAATTTAGGTTCTCTTATTGTTAGTGACATGTCACTAGGTACATGCAGTGGATAATATATTATTTTTTTATTTTTAAATTTTGATGATAATATATCCAAATAAAAAGGTTTTAAAAGTATTGAATTTATAGTTATTAATATGAAATTATATATGTAGTAGTTAATTGATCCAAATTCATAATGTTTTTTAAAAAATATTGATGAGATGTATTTTTCTAATGCTCTTTTAATATTTTTTCTTGAAAATAATCTAAATATGGGGCTCACAATTCTTTGTTGATGAATTTTTGGAACAGATACAGGTTTTTCCTTTAAAAATTTTTCTAAATTAACTTTCTTCAAAACTGATAGTTTATTTTTAATGACAATATTTTCTGGAATTTTATTTTCAAAAAAAACTGGTCCAGAATAAGTATTTTTTAATAAAAAATATCTATCACTAAATAAAGAAGGTTCAATATAGTAATTAGTAAAATTTTTATTTCTTGCAGCTAAAAATAAACTAAGATTACAAAGATATCCTCCTAGCTCTTGTATTACTACTGTATTTGATTCGTATTCAAAGTTGCCAAGAATTTTCTCGCAGTTGTAATACCTATCCATTAGTCTTTGGATTAAAAAATTATAGCTTTTAAATCCAAAACATATTTTTTCATGAAAAAAATGATTCTTTAATGAGATTTTGTTTTTTGAAGCTAATTTTTTTATTTTATTAAGGAGGGTTTCTTTGTTACTTGTAAAATCATTTTTGACCCAACCTTTGTAAGTTTTAAAACATGATTTGTTAGTTATTTCATATGATTCACTATCAAAACATATAAATGATATTGAGATACTTTTATTTAAAGAGAGATTTTTAGCTATCCCTAACCAAAAGTTTGTTTGGAATCTTCCCATCATTGAAATAACTATATTCATAATCTATTAATTCTTTAGCAGATGATTTATTTTAGAGATTATAAAATAAAAGAAAGGCAATATTATTAACGAGGAATTTACAACTTGACCAACAAGAGAAATACTACTAAACCAAAATGGCATATATATTAAATTTATATAAATATTATTGATTATATAAAGTTTGAATATATTAGGAATTTTTGTCTTTAAAAGTTTATCAAAGTAAAGTATAGATAAGGGTAATAGGTAAGTAAATAACAAACCAAATCTTTTGGTGAGTTCGCCGAATAATGTTGAACCTCCAAGCCCATGTCCACTAAATTTGTTTGTATCAAAAAATTCCTCAGGAACGAACCTACCCGTAAAAGGACTTAAAAAATTATCAATAGCATTAGTTTTTATAAGAGATATTTCTGAACTTTTAAAAAGTATATTTAAATTTATTAAACCATGAGATAAGTAATAAGGATTTAGGGAGAGAGGCACTAAACCATGATATCCTTTTTCTTTGCAATCTATCCTACTTTCCCCTTGCAAATTTTTAAATGATCTAATGCATACTTCATCTCTCCATTCTTGGTACATTGATAAATTCGATTCATGTAAAAAGGTTCTAGAAAAATTTAATAAAAACACTAAGGCTGTTAATATAAAAAAACCTAAAAATGTAGAGATTGATTTTTTTGATATTTTAAAATTTAATAAAAAAGTTTTTATGATTTTCCCAATATCTTTTATTTTTATAAGGATGAATATAGAAATAATATAAATAAGCTGATTTCTTGAAGCATTTAAAATAGATAATAATATCCAAGGAAGACTATAAATAAAACTTATTTTTTTCTCCGAAATAATTTTTCTGACAGCTATTAATAAAGTATTAAAACTAGTAATATATGCACAAACACTTGCTAATCTTAATACAGGATTTAATTCAATTCTTTTACCTGTTGCTAGCTCTCTGAGTTTTAATATGATATCAGCACTTAAAGGGCTATAGCCTGTTCCTATTAGATATTTAATCTTTACAAAAACTGTTATCGATAAGAAAAAGAAATTTAATAACAATACTACTTTGTCGAATTTTTCATTACATAGTTTTGATAGTAATTTATAAATTACTTTTAATTTGAAAATATTTTTGCAAAATTTAATAATCAATAAGAAATATAATGATGAAATAAAATAAAAAATTGTACCTAATGAAAATATTTCTTCAATTGGCAAGCTGAATATCGGTAAAATTACTAAAAATAATATTAAAAAAAGTTCAACTGAGTTTAATGTTGGATATTTATTTTTTTTTGATAATTCTAATTTTGTCATTCTTTCTTAAATTTATATTTATGGGCGGCTTAGAATATAAATTTTGACATTTAGATAAATTTTTTACGACTAATAATAAATAATTTTTAAATATAGTTTATAATAAAATAAAATTATAATCAAACTTCAGTTGAGCTCAAAATATATCAATTTTAGAAATATTTTTGAATATGTTTCTTAATTATTTAATAAAAAATTTATCTGATTTTAAACCAATTTACAGGCGAATTATATTGGTCATTATAGATATCTTAGTAATAATTCTAGCTGTTAATTTAAATCATTTTTTATTTCCTAATGAGAATTTTGATGATGGCAATTACTTAAATATTATTTCAATTTTTTTAGTTTTTACTACTTTGTCAATATATTTTATAACGGGAAATTATAGAAGCCTTACTAAATATGTTGGTTCTAAATATTTCTATAATTTAATAATTAAAAATTTTTTTGCTGGATTATTAACATTTTTAATTTTAAGTATTTTTCTTGATAGAAGATTTTTCTATTTATTTCCCTCCATGACCATTGTGTCTAATGTTCTTTTGGGATTTGTTAAAGTTTTACTCAGGGATCTTTTAATTTATAGCCTTAAAATAAAGAAATTTTATAAGAAAAAAATTGTAATTTATGGAGCTGGAGAAGCGGGAGCTCAACTTAATGCTTCATTAAGATTTCAAGGGAATTATGATGTAAAATTTTTTATAGATGATGATAAAAATCTTTGGAGTAGAAATTTGGATGGAATTTGTATTCATCCAATAAGTTTTTTAATAAAAAATAATAAAGATATTGACCAGATTTTTCTGGCAATACCCTCATTAGATAAAAGACGACGTTTAGAAATATTGTCGAAATTAGAATCAATAGGAATTTCAATTTTACAAATTCCTTCCTTATCTGAATTATCTTCAAATAAGATCGATCACGATATTTTAAGGCCTATATATTTGGAAGACCTTTTAGGAAGAGAACCAATAAAACCAAATTTAGCATTAATGAAAAAGGCTATTAAAGATAAAGTAATTTTTGTTACGGGAGCTGGTGGCTCAATAGGATCAGAATTGAGTAGACAAATTTGTATTTTGGAGCCTAAAAAAGTTATATTACTAGAACAAAATGAGTTGTCCTTATACAATTTAACAAATTCGCTAAAAGATGATTATGGAGAAATCCTGATACCCAAGTTAGGAGACGCAAAAAATCTAAAATATCTTAGTGATTTGTTTATTGAGTATGAAGTAGATGTAGTTTTTCATGCTGCTGCTTATAAACACGTCCCTTTAGTAGAAGATAACTTTATGCAATCTATGATTAATAATATCTTTTCAACAAAGGCTGTCTGCGAAGCTAGTCTCTTTAATAAAGTTGAATTAATGATGCTAATTTCATCAGATAAGGCAGTCAGGCCAACAAATATTATGGGAGTATCTAAGAGAATTTCTGAATTAATAGTGCATGCTTATTCTAAAAAATCGAAAAATAATCTACAAAATCATAAATTAAAAACTACCTTTTTTTCAATGGTTAGATTTGGCAATGTTTTGGGCTCATCTGGATCTGTTTTGCCTCTTTTTCAAAAGCAAATTTCTTTAGGTGGTCCTGTTACAATAACTCACCCTAAAATTGTTAGATACTTTATGACTGTTTTGGAAGCAACGCAATTAGTAATTCATTCAGCAGCTATGGCATCAGGAGGAGATGTTTTCTTACTTGATATGGGAGAAGAGGTAAAAATTATAGACTTTGCAAAACAATTAATAAGGCTAAATGGATTCTCAGTAAAAGATAATAAAAATCCAAAAGGAGATATTGAAATAATCACCAGTGGACTTAGACCTGGAGAAAAATTATATGAAGAACTTTTAATAGACGAGACTGCCCTAAGAACCTCTCATCCAAGAATTTTTAAAGCAATTCAGAATAACTTTAAAGACATTAAAATTGTTTTTAATATACTTGAAGAACTGGAAGAATCCTTAAATAATAATAAAAGTAAGGAGTCTTTAAAGCTTCTAAGTAAATTAGTCCCTGAATGGAAACCTTATAGAAAAAGCTATCTTGAATAAATTCAGGTTTTAAATTTGATTAAATATTGTATTGTTTGAATTAATCCTGAATACAAAATAATGTAGGATTAGATTTTAATAGATAATAAGAATTTCTTAAAGTCTTAAATCTAATAAATGAAAAAAGGTAATAATAAAATTTTACTTACAGGAGCTGCAGGTTTTATAGGGTCATCTATTGCGAAGAAACTTTTGGCAAACGATGAAATAGTTATAGGAATTGATAATTTAAATGATTACTATAATCCAGAATTAAAATTTAATCGTTTAGAAAATTTGAAGAAAAATATAAAAAATAAATCTAATTGGATATTTAATGAAATTTGTATTTGTAATAGTTCTAAATTGACTCAGATTTGTAAAACTTATAAACCTAATATAATCATACACATGGCTGCACAAGCGGGAGTGAGATACTCTTTAGAAAATCCAAGTGCATATATACAGAGTAATCTTGTAGGATTTGGAAATATTTTAGAGATATGTAAGGATTTAAATGTAGATAATTTTTTATATGCTTCAAGTAGTTCAGTATATGGCGCAAACAAAAATATTCCTTTCAAAGAGAGTCACTCCGTCGATCATCCGATTAGCCTTTATGCAGCAACTAAAAAGTCAAATGAGTTAATGGCTCATAGTTATAGCAGTTTGTTTAACATACCTTCAACTGGGTTACGCTTTTTTACGGTATATGGTCCTTGGGGTAGACCAGATATGGCGCCAATGATTTTCGCAAAAGCTATTTTGAATCGAAAACCTATTAAGCTTTTTAATGAAGGGAATATGAGAAGAGATTTTACTTATATAGATGATATAGTCGATGGAGTTCTTGGTTGTTGTTATAAACCAGCTGTTAGTAATAAGAATTTCGATTTTCAGAATCCTATTTCATCATCATCATTTGCACCTCATAGAATATTTAATATTGGCAATTCAAAACCTGTAGAACTAGAGTACTTTATTAAATTAATAGAAAAATATTTTGAAATTGATGCAATAAAGGAGTTATATCCTATGCAAAAAGGTGATGTTCAAAACACTTATGCAAATATTTCAGAGCTAAAAAAATGGACAGGTTATAATCCTAAAACTGCTATTGAAATTGGAGTGCAAAATTTTTGTGATTGGTATTTAAAATTTTATAAAGAAAAATAATACGAAAAAAAATTATTGATCATTGGAATTATTTTCGTGAATTAAACTTTTATTTTCTTCTATTATACAATTTAGACCGGCTAATAATATCCAACTCAATATACTAAATTTTCCATCATAATAAATTATATCAGTCAAGTTATATAAAATAACTACTACTGTTGATGCAAACCATGATTTATTTATTAACGAGTTATATTTTTGGTTGAAATAAATTAATTTAAATGATGATGCTAAGATTATTGATACTAGATAAGTCAATAATATGGAAACCGGTATACCATAATTAAATGCAAGCTCAAGGTTTATGTTATGCGTATGTTGAATATTTAAATCTCCTTCTGGACCAGACAATAAATAAATCATTGGAAATATTGATGCTCCCCATCCAAAGAGAGGACGTAGATTAATATATTTTATTGCTCTAGAAAAAATATCAAATCTTATTGAATTGCCAATATTGAAGATGTCAAATTTTGACATCTTTTCTATAAATTTATAAGGAAGAAAATTTTGAAATATCTCTTTTTCTAGCAGAACAAAGTTATTTGAAAATAATAAGAAACTCAATAAAATTAATAAAAATATAATTATAAAAAAATATTTTATACCAAATAATAATGGGATTGAAACCAAAAATCCTAAAACTGCGTTCCTGGAATTTGTAAGAATTAAAAAATAAGTAATTAAGAATAAATTTAATAATAAGAATATATTTTTTTTTCTTTCCGATAGGCAGAATATTGTAAAAGGGAAAATACTTGCAAACCAGAATCCTGCATAATTTGCATTACTAAATAGACCAGTTGCACTAGAGTTGGTTGGTACTTTTTGAAACCAAACAATTAGTCCATTAAGTGTAGAAAAAGGACCGTACCAGCCAAACCACATTTGGGCTATACAACTAGCTATTACAGGAACAGAGCTAATTAATAAAGTTTTAGCTACTGTTTTTCTATCTTTTTCAGTTTTTAAATATTTTTGAAATCCAAAAAAACAAAAAAATAATGGAATCCAATTAAATAAGTCTAACCATGAAGAGTGTTTACCAATGGGGGTTAAAACTTCTGCCCTAGTGAATAAATAACGAAAATTACTAAATATCATTAACAGACTTATTGTAATAAAAAGAAAATTTTTTTTATCTAGATTAAATTTCTTATGTCCAGATCTTAAAGAGATTATTAAAGATAAAAATAAAAAAATTATACTTACAGGAAATGCTGAAGGTAAAAAGAATAATCCTAGTAAGAAGAAATAGCTTCCTTTGTTTTGAAGCTTAAGCATTGAAAAATTTTTTCTAAATCTTTTTGATATTATTTTCAATATCTAAACATGATTATTTTTAATATTATATGTATTTTGGAGCAATTATCATATTTTGATGAAGCTTTTGAAAGTAATTTTAAATTTAATATCCCTTTAATTTAAAATATAATTATATCAACTATTTTGATTAAAATCTTTTTAAAGATATAGGATGAATTTCATATAAATAGTTGAAATTGAAATCTGAATATTCTTAGATTTTAACATTATGATTTTTTGTTTTCATGTCTCATGTTTTAATTACTGGTGGTTCAGGGTTTATTGGTTCACATATATGTATTTCCTTATTAGAGAATAACTATAAGTTGGTAGTATTAGATAATGAAGCTAATAGTACATCAAAATGTTTGATAAGGATAAAAAAGTTTTTTGAAAATAAAATTAATTCGATAGAAGATAAACTTATATACATTAATGTAGATATGAGGGATTTTTCAGAATTAACGAAAATATTCCAAAATCTTGAAAGAAGAAATATATTTATAGATTGTGTTATTCATCTGGCTGGACTTAAGGATATGAGTAAGTCTTTTTTAAAACCACTTGAATATTGGGATAACAATTTAGTTGGATCAATAAATTTGTTAAAAGTAATGGAAAAATTTAGTTGTAGAAATATTGTTTTTAGTAGTAGTGCATCTATATATGATTCTCAAATTAATAAAAAATTTACTGAAGATTCTAAAATTAGTCCTATAAACCCCTATGGATTAACTAAATTAACCATAGAAAAAATGTTACATAATTTATATGAGGCATCATCCTGTAAATGGAAGATAATTAATTTGAGATATTTTAATCCAGCAGGAGCTCATTACTCTGGCAATTTTGGAGAAAACCCACTTGATAAGTCCTCTAACCTTTTTCCTCTAATAACGAAAGTTGCAGTTGGCAAATTAGATTCTATAAAAATTTTTGGAAAAGATTGGCCCACTAATGATGGAACAGCAGAAAGAGATTTTATACACGTAATGGATTTGGCGCAAGCCCATTTATTAGCAATGGAATACTTAAATAATGAAAAGGAATTATATATTTCTATTAATATTGGTTCAGGGCAAAAAACTAGTATTCTAAATCTCATAAGAATTTTTGAGGAAGTCAACAAATGTCAAATACCAATAAAATTTTGTTCAAGAAGAAAAGGTGATGCTGCAGTTTTGATTGCAGATATTTCCTTAGCTAAGAAGTTACTTAAATGGGAACCCAAAAAGACAATTATTGATATCTGCAAAGACGGTTGGAATTGGCAAAATAGAAATCCAAATGGATATTTATAAGGATTTTATGATAGTTTTCTTTCCCAAAAAAATTATTTGGAATATATCAATTTTAATTAAACGCTTCCTGCAGGATTCGAACCTGCGGCCCACTGCTTAGAAGGCAGTTGCTCTATCCAGCTGAGCTAAGGAAGCTAGTTTTTTACTTTTTCCTAATTAAAAAAAAATCGCTTCTTCATATTAAGATAACCTCGTACACTTCATCAACAAATCTTCAAAAAGAAATAATCTAAATTGATACTTTTTAAAAATTATTTTTATAGCTACTAATAGTTTTTACTATCCCCTCATCAATATTTGTTTTTGCCTGCCAACCTAAATTATTTATATAATTGGTATCCAATTTCTTTCTTGGGGTTCCATCGGGTTTATCTAAATCCCAAATTATATCTCCATCAAACTGCATTATCTTAGATATTTTGTAAGCTAAATCTTTGATAGAAATTTCAAAATCGCATCCAACATTAATCCAATTTAATGGATTCCCATTTTCATCTAATGGAGAATCATTTTTGTTTGGATACCAATTTTTTAAAAGGTGCAGGCAAGCTTCTGCAAAATCATCAACATAAAGGAATTCTCTTAAGGGGGTTCCTGAACCCCAGCAAACTACTTTATTATCATTATTCATTTTTGCTTCATGAAATTTTCTAATCAATGCTGCCATCACATGCCCCTGATTGAGATCATAATTATCATTGGGGCCGTATAAGTTTGTTGGCATTAGAGAAATAGTATCAAAATCATATTGTGTTTTAAAAGCTTCGCATAATTTTAATCCTGCAATTTTGGCAATAGCGTACCATTGATTAGAAGATTCTAAATTACTATTTAATAAATAACTTTCTTTTATTGGCTGTATGCAAGATTTTGGATAAATGCAACTACTTCCTAAAAAAACTAATCTTTTTACACCAAATTTCCAAGAAGTCTCTATAAGGTTATTCTGTATCTTTAAGTTTTCTAATAGGAAATTAACTGGCTGAGACATATTTGCCATTATGCCTCCAACTTTAGCAGCTGCTATTATTACAACTTCTGGTTTTTTATTCTTAAACCATTTTTCTACATGAAGCTTATTCGAGCAATCTAAATCAACTCTTGAAGAAGTAAGAAGATTTTTTCTGGCTTCTGAATAACCATTTTTTTTTAATAATCGGCAAATAGCACTCCCTACCATCCCTGTTGAACCTGCTACAAAAATTCTATCTTCCTTTTCTAATAAGCTCATTCAAATATATCTAACTCATAATCCCTGATATGGTTTCTAAAGAGTTATTGGGAGGAAATCCCTCATTTTTGAGGATTAGTTCTTTTTTTGCTTCTTCTGTATCATGAGTAATCATTTCAGATATTGTTTGTTCCAAATTAATAGTAGGTTCCCAACCTAATTCAATTTGAGCAATTGAAGAGTCCCCTAATAGATAGTCAACTTCTGTTGGCCTAAAATATTTTGGATCTATTCTTATTACGATCTGACCTGTATCTGCTCTTTTACCAATTTCATTTAATCCTTTACCTTCCCAAATGATTCCCGTTTTATTTTCTTTTGTGCCCCAACCTAATTTATAAGCACTTAATTCGACAAATTTTCTTACTGATTCGGTCCTTCCTGATGAAATTACATAATCTTTAGGCTTTTCCCGTTGAAGCATCATCCATTGCATTTTAACGTAATCCTTAGCATGACCCCAATCTCTTCTTGATTCAAGATTGCCTAAGTAAAGACAACTTTCAAGTCCTAAATTTATTCTAGATAATCCTCTTGTAATTTTTCTCGTAACAAATGTTTCCCCTCTTCTTTTTGATTCATGATTAAATAGAATTCCATTACAAGCAAACATATCATATGCCTCTCTATAGTTTACTGTTATCCAATAGGCATAAAGTTTTGCTGCTGCATAGGGACTTCTGGGATAAAAAGATGTTTTTTCATTTTGAGGGGATTGTTTAGTTAAACCATAAAGTTCACTGGTACTTGCCTGATATATTTTTGTCTTTTTAGTTAAATTTAATAAACGAACAGCATCTAAAATTCTTAAAGCTCCTAACGCGTCACAATTGGCTGTATATTCTGGCGATTCGAAACTAACAGCTACATGACTTTGAGCGCCAAGATTATAAATTTCATCAGGACAAATTTTTTCAATTATTCTTATTATATTGGAACTATCTGTTAGATCTCCATAATGAAGAATTAAGTTCAAGTTAATTTTGTGAGGGTCTTGGTAAAGATGATCTATTCTTTGTGTATTAAAATTACTAGCTCTTCTTTTTAAGCCGTGTACTTCGTAATTTTTTTTTAAAAGTAATTCTGCAAGATAACTCCCATCTTGTCCCGTTATACCAGTAATTAAAGCTTTTTTTCTTTTTTGCATTACTTTATGTACTTAGATCATTAAGGATATTTAATAATAAATTTAACTAAGGTCTCTTGTATATATCTTCGAATCTAATAATATCATCTTCTCCCAAATATGTTCCACTCTGCACTTCTATTAATATCAATTCATTGTTAGATGGATTTGAAAGCCTATGTTTTGATTTAATTGGAACATAAATACTTTCATTAACTTTAAGTAATGATACTTCATTATTTATTTCGACTTTAGCAATTCCTTTCACTACTACCCAGTGTTCAGATCTATATTGATGCATTTGTAAAGATAAGCTTTGTCTGGGGTTAATTACAATTCTTTTCACTTGCCAAGTTGCACCTTTCATAATCGAAGTGAAATTTCCCCAAGGTCTATGTACTTTTTTAGTTGATATGAGTTCTTGAGTATTATTATCTTTTAGCTCTTTTATTAATTCTTTAATTTCATTAACAGATTCCTTATTTGCTACTAGGACGCTATCTTCTGTTTCAACAATAAATAAGTCTTGAAGACCTAATCCCACAAGTAGCCTGTTTTCACTTCTTAAGTATGTATTCTTAACATTCTTTGCAAAAACTTTACCTTGGAAAGTGTTGTTTTTAATATCCTTTTTTGAGTCTTCCCATACAGATTTCCAATTACCTAAATCATTCCAACCAACATTTAAAGGAATTACTTTACCTAATTTTGTTTTCTCCATTACTGCAATATCGATTGAGACATTTGTGCATTTTTTAAAAAGTTGACTATCTATCCTTTGAAAATTCAAGTCTTTTTTACTTCCCTCTAAAGACTTTTGGCATATTTCAACAATAAAGGGAGCAAATTTATTTAATTCTTTTAGTATCGTCGAGGCTCTAAATAAATAAATCCCACTGTTCCAAGTGTAATGTTCATTTTTAAAAAGTTTTTCAGCTATTTCTTTGCTTGGCTTCTCAATAAATTTTTTTATATTACTTGATTTAATTTCGCCAAAAATTCTTTCGCTAGATTCAATATAACCATATTGAGTCTCCGCAGATTTTGGAACAATTCCAAAAGTCACAAGACTACCCTTATTTGCTAATGATATACCCTCTGCAATAGTTTGATTGAAAATTTCTATATTTTTAATTTTGTGGTCTGATGGAAGAACTAACAAAATTGGATCATTATATTTATCAACACTCATCAAAGCTGATAATGCTATCGCTGGGGCTGTGTTCTTCCCAAAAGGTTCAAGTAAAATTGAATTAGGCTCTACATTTATTTCCCTCATTTGCTCAGCAACTATAAATCTTTGTTCCTCATTACAAACTATTAATGGTGATAGTAAATTTTTAATATTCCGTAATCTAAGATAAGTGTTTTGGATAAGTGTAAATTTATTATCTTCATTGATTGCTAAATACTGTTTTGGATATGAAGCTCTTGATAACGGCCAAAGTCTTGTGCCCACTCCTCCTGATAAAATTACTGGAAGTACATTGATATTTGAATTTAGTCTTTTTTTTGTATCGGCCAAAATTTTTGTTGTGACAAATAAGAAGTCTAAAAAAAATAAATTTTTTAAAGAGATCCTTAGTTATAATAATAATTATATTTAAATTTAAAATCTTATCTTGCCAAAGAGAGTTTTAGAAAAACAAAAACAAGAATTAATAGCGGCCTTTAAGAATGGCCATGCGATAGAAGAATTATCCCAAAAATTTAATATTTCAAAAACTACAATTTCCCGTCATTTAAAAAAAGAAATTAATGAGTCTAAATATAAAGAGATTATAAAAAATAACAAAAGAAATAAGAAAAATATTACTTCTGTTAGGGATTGTACTTCAAAATTAAAAAACTCTAAAGATGAACATAAAATAAGCGATGCAGATTTATCAAATTCAGAAAATGCATATCCAGATGAATCTTTCTTTGAAATAGCACCACTGAATTTGGATATAGATAATGAGCCTCGAAAAGATTTATCTTCTGTATCTATATCTGAGTTTATTTTTCCAAATATGGTTTATATGATAGTTGATAAAAAAATTGAATTAGAAACAAAATACTTAAAGGAGTATCCAGAGTGGCAATTTTTATCTCAAAAAGAATTAAATAGAAATACAATTCAGATTTTTTTTGACCTTAAAGCAGCAAAAAGATTTTGTAATAAAGAACAAAAGGTAATTAAGGTTCCAAATACTCAAGTATTCAAAATAGCAGCCCCTTCATTATTAAAAAAAGGTATTTCTAGAATCGTTACTGAAGACAAATTAATAGCTTTATAAATTATCTTATTTACTGTCCGAATTAATTGTTAAACAACTGCCGGCTAAAGATCCTGCAACAAAACTCATACCAACTATGAAACTAATTGGAAGTTTAACTGTATCCGTAAATAAAAGATCTACCTTAGCTTTATTTGTATTGTTTTGTATTCCAACTATTAAAACAATAAATAATGAAGAATTAAATGTTATTGCCAAGATTAACTTTTTTAAAAATAAAAACATTTTTAAGTTTTAACTGGATTTTAATACAAATTATAAATTTCGCTTTTTGGCAGATTACATTTCTTTGCAAGGTAACTTGAGGCCTTCGACAAACTCAGACCTGCATTAACTAATTCATTAAGTTCTTGTTTTAAGTAAATTTTATTGAATGCTAATTTTTCTTTGGTTTTATCTTTTCCTTTTATAACAATAGTTATTTCTCCTAATATTTCCTTCCCTTCAAAATAATTTATAACTTCGTCTATATTATTTCCAATTTGCTCCTCAAACATTTTTGTTAATTCCCGAGATATCTGAATTTCTTTCTCACCCCCTAAGTGTTCTTTTAATTCAAAAAGTAATTTTTTAAGACGATTCGGCGATTCGAATAAAATTGTAGTTTTTTCATGTTTACTTATTTGTACAAGTATTTTTTCTCTATCTGACTTTTTTTTTGGAAGAAAACCTTCAAATATAAATTTAGAAGATGGGTAACCACTCTTTACAAGTGCGGTTACAGCAGCACAAGGCCCTGGAATACAAATAATTTTTATGCCATTTATTCTGGCCTTCTTTATAAGTTCTTCTCCTGGATCACATATACTAGGCATACCAGCATCACTTACTAGAGCAACTGATTTTCCTAAGTAAAGATCATTAAGTATGCTCGGAGTTTTTTTTTGATAATTAAATTTATTAAAACTTATCAAACTATTTGTGAATTCATATTTACTCATAATCTTTTTTGTTTGCCTTGTATCTTCACAGGCAATTAGAGAGACATTTTTTAGTATATTTAGTGCTCTGAAAGAAAGATCCCCTAAATTACCTATGGGTGTGCCAACAATATATAAGAAACTATTTTCAGGTTCTTGGTTTTTATGAGATGATAATGATTTAGTATTCATTTAGTGATTAAATTACCAGCTGGCGTAGAAATTAATAATCTTATAGATGATTTGAGGAATTTAAGTTGGGAAGTCTCAGCAGTCTTACTTCATTATTTTCAGATATTAAAAGATTCGAACGATAAAAGCAATATTTTAAAGAACAACAATATTGAAGACCCAGTAACAGAAGCTGATCTAAAAGTGAATGAGATCATTATTCAAAGAATTAATGAAAAATATAATGATGTCAATTGGGAAATCCTTAGTGAAGAAAACGTTAAGATATCTTCTAATAATTGTTTTGCAAATAATGATTGGGTTTGGGTTCTAGATCCTCTTGATGGAACAAAAGACTTTATTCAAGGGACAAGTAATTTTGCAATGCATTTAGCTTTAAATTACAGAAAAAAACCCTATATCGGAGTCGTCTTAATTCCAGAAAAGAATGAATTGTGGATTGCTAATGGAGAAAAAGTATGGTGCGAAGATAAAAATGGAATTATTAAATATCCTTCATTTACAAAAAATAAAAAACTTAATGAGATGGTCATAGTTACAAGCAAAAATCATAGGAATCAAACCTTAAAAAAGTTAATTGAAAAAGTTGGTTTTGCGAAAGTAGTAATTATGGGAAGTATTGGTTGTAAAATCGCTTCGATTTTAAGAGGTGAAAGTGATATTTATATATGTCTAAGCTTGCCTGATAATAGCTCGCCAAAAGATTGGGACTTTTCTGCACCAGAAGTAATACTAAAAGCTGCTGGGGGAGCTATTACTAATTTAAATAATGAGGATTTATCTTACGGAAAGGATAATTTCGACCAGGGGGGGATAATAGTAGCTACAAATAATACTCTTATGCATAAAAAAATTTGCTTAGAGATAAAAGGAATTATTAGAAGGCATGATTTATATCCTTTTTAAGATTTAATTTAGAGGCGCAACTGGAGTTGGTGTCGGTTCAGGATAAGACATTCCTCCATTTTGAGTTACACCTCTAAGGGTAAGATTAATCCTACCTCTGCTGTCAATCTCTCTAACTCTTACTGTTACTTCATCTCCTTGTCTGACAACATCCTCTACTCTCTCAACTCTTGCCTCAGATAATTGTGATATATGAACCATGCCTTCTTTCCCTGGAAGTATTTCAACAAATGCTCCTATGGGAATAATTCGGGTTACAACTCCAGAAAATATTTCTCCTTCATGCACTTTTCGTGTTAATCCCTCTATTATCTTTTGTGCTTCTTCAGCCGCGGCGCCATCATGAGAAGCGATTGTAACAATACCACCGTCTTCAATATCTATTTTTGTATTGGTTCTTTCAGTGATTCCTTTAATAGTTCTCCCACCGGGTCCAATTACTGTTCCTATTAGCTCAGGGTCGATTCTAAAGCTTAATAGTCTTGGGGCATGAGGAGAAAGGGTTTCTTGAGGCTTGTCTATTGCTGCTTGCATCTTTTCTAAAATATGCAACCTTGCAGGACGAGCTTTTTTAATAGCATCAGAGATAATAGAGATTGGTAAACCTGTTATTTTCATATCCATTTGTAAGGCTGTTATTCCTGTTTCCGTGCCAGCAACTTTAAAATCCATATCACCAAGGAAATCTTCAATTCCTTGAATATCTGTAAGAATTCGAACCTCTTCCCCTTCTTTGATTAAACCCATAGCAGTTCCACTTACAGGGGCCTTAAGAGGTACTCCGGCATCTAGTAGTGAGAGAGTACTTCCACACACTGACCCCATAGATGTAGAGCCATTTGAGCTTAGAACTTCACTAACTACTCGAAGAACGTATGGAAATGTTTCTTTGCCTGGTAAAACTGGAATTATCGCTCTCTCTGCTAGAGAACCATGGCCAATCTCCCTTCTTCCAGGTGTTCTCATAGGTCTTGTTTCACCAACAGAATATGGCGGGAAATTATAGTGATGTAGATATGTTTTCTCCGTACTTGGATTTAAATCATCCATTTCCTGAGCATCACTTGGAGTTCCGAGAGTAGTAGTGGATAGAACTTGAGTTAAGCCTCTTTGAAATATTGCAGATCCATGAACCCTTTTAGGGAGTATCCCAGCAGATGCAGTGATTTTTCTAACCTCGTCAAGATTTCTGCCATCAACCCTTTTCCCATCATTAATGATTTGGGCTCTCATCAATTTTTTTGTTAATTTTTTGAAATCAGAATGAATTAACTTTTCGTCATCTGATAAAAGGACTTTTAGTTTATTGTCATCTTTTAGAGAATCAATTTTGTCCTGAATATCAAGTTTTATATTTTCTAACTCTAGATCTCTTTCTTCTTTAGTTTGGTCAAATTTCTTTAAAACTAGGTCAATTGATTTTGTGCAGTTTTTTTCTAGATATATAGCTAATGAATCATCTACTTTTGGTTGAGAAGGTTTAACTTGTTTAATTCCCAACTCCTTGAGTAGGCTTTCTTGAGATTTAATAAGTTCAGTAACTGCTTCATAACCAAAATCTATAGCTTCTATAGTGTCTTGCTCTGATAACTGGTTAGCACCTGCCTCAATCATGACAATGCCTTCAGGTGAACCTGCCACAACAATGTCTAGATCTCCTTTCTCTATTTCCCTATAACTTGGATTTAAGATGAAATCATCTCCTATTAGACCAACTCTAACTGCAGCCATCGGCCCATAAAATGGAATCTCTCCTATTAAAGTTGCTATTGAAGCCCCTGTTACAGCTAAAACATCTGCTGGAACTCTTTCATCTAGAGAAAGACAAGAGGCAACAATTTGTATTTCATCTCTCATCCATGATGGGAAAAGAGGCCGCATTGGCCTGTCAATCAATCTTGCTATTAAAGTCGCTCTTTCTGGAGGGCGACCTTCTCTCCTCATAAAACCACCAGGAATTC
>MDTE01051414.1_pt1 | contig 68962 bp, 61 predicted proteins | sample 811231 | NCBI WGS metagenome assembly MDTE01 (sample SAMN05326651, study PRJNA326480) | marine metagenome | isolation source: seawater | place: Indian Ocean: Red Sea | collected 2010
CACTACCATTAGTAAGTAAAAAATGATCAGACGTCGCACTGATGTGTCGATCTCTAGTGTATCTTTTTGCTAGTTCGTGTCGAAGTGGCTCATATCCAATTCCACCTCCATAGCGTAATGGTTCATCATCAGGGACATCAAGGGCGCGACGCATAGCATCAAGTAATTCTTCTTTAGGTAATGTTCCAGCGTCAGGAATGCCACCCCCTAAGGTGATAGGTGTAATCGGTGATTCCACGTCTGCAGGAATTCCCCAGTCCGTAGCAGAGCCAGAAGTAAGATGTTTTACTGCATCGCTGGCTAATTCATTGAAGTTATGGTGGGACCACAATTGATGTAACTCATCAATGAGTGATTGGGGATTCGAATTGATCGTCATGTTTGTCCTAATTTTTTTATATATATATTTGAACATTTCAGTCATAATTTGGCTACATACTAAGGGACATCCTAGACAAAATATGTATGTCAGGGCAAGTTGTTAGCTATTATTTACGAGTGTTTTCATTACATTACCTAGTATTTCTACAGCGTTTTCTAAATCTGTAGTAGGTAATGCTGAAAATACCAATCGAATTTTATTTTCACCTCCGGGACCAAAATAATAGGTTCTACCTGAAGTTACAGCTACATTAGATTCCATAGCTGCACTACGAAGCTCATCGGCAGTTAAAGGATCTTTTAGGCTCAACCAAAAGAAAAATCCACCATTTGGCTTAGTAAAATCGACGTAAGGACCTGCATGTTTTCGAAGGGATAGTTCAGTTACATCTCTTCGCTTTCGATATATGGATTGTAGTTTATTTACATGTGGAACATACTCATCAGATTCTAAAAAGTGCAGGACGATACGATGCAAGAAAGGTGATGCTCCATTATCGAATCGCATGTGGACTAATGTTTTTACAATTGATTCAGAAGAGGTAATCCAACCAACTCGAAGCCCAGATGCAATTGTTTTTGAAAAAGTACCTAATTGAATGACTCCTTCTCCTTCTGCAATTGCGTAGAGGGAGGGAGGTGGAACGCCATCAAAATCCAAGCCAGCGTATGCCTCATCTTCAATGATTAATATATTATTGTCCTGTGCGATCTTGATAATTGCCTCTCTGCGTTCTAGTGGTAATGTCGTTCCAGTCGGATTGTCGTAAGTTGGTATTAGATATAATAATTTCGGTGTAATAGACTTTTCTTTTAAGTTATTGATGGTGTCTAAAAGATTTTCTGGAATAAGTCCTTTTGTATCTTGTGTAACGGTAACAATATTTGCCTCTCGTGCTTGAAATGTTCTAATTGCACCTGGGTAGGTAGGTGCACCCAAGATTACAGTATCATTTTGGTCTAGGAAAGTTAGTGCTACATTTTGCAATCCATGTGCACTTCCGGATGTCAGTGTTATTTGATTAGCATTTGTCTCAATGTTTGAAAGATGACTGGTTCGTGTAGCAATCCATTCTCTTAGAGGTAGATATCCCTGCTGTCCTCCATAGGTCAGTGCTCCGCCAGCGTCATGAGATAAAACATGTTCTGTTGCTGCTAACAACGCAGTCGCAGGTAAAGAGTCACGATCTGGCACACCAGCGTTAAGATCATAGCGTAAGGGTGATAGCGAAGTGTTGATCGGTAATTTATCAACGATAGACGCAAAAAGTTGGTCGAATGGATTTTCATTCGAATTGAAAGATAACGACTGGTTTTTTTCTTTGCTCACAGTAGATTAAGCTAAGCGTGTATTGAGTAGTTCACAAGTACTTGAGCAAACTAATTCAAAAATTATTTAGTCATGATATAAAGGTAAGTATCAATAAAGTGAAAAATTCAACATGTATTTGGATGCAATGAGGTGTAAATATGGACGACGATATTGTCTTGTCTCATGTAGAAAATGGGATTGGGTGGTTGTCTTTGAATAGACCAAATAAGAGAAATGCGATTAATTTTTCTTTAGCGAGTGCTGTTCAAGAGAAAATGGAAGAATTCGATACTGATAATTCTGTGCATGTAATAGTTATTCAAGGTTCAGGGGGATCTTTTTCTGCTGGTGCTGATATGACTGAAGCTCTTGGTGCGGAAGAAGGAGGTGATAGAAGGTTTAATCCTTCTAGAGATGCTGCTTTACGTGTTGCATCTTCAGAAAAACCGACTATAGCCTCGATTGATGGACCAGCTTACGGTGCGGGAGCTCTATTGGCATGTGGATGTGATTTAAGGATCATTACAAGTCGTGCAAAATTTCGTTTTCCAGGTGCTGATTATGGTCTAGTAGTCGGTGCAGCAGCATTAACTACGCTTGTTGGACCTGTCGTTGCCAAAGAGCTTATTTTCACCTCTCGTGTTGTGGAAGCTCAAGAGGCGCAAACTATTGGATTAGTAAATCGTGTTGTTGATGGAAGTAAATTAATATCGGTAACTACTGAACTTGCAGAATCTATTGTTAGTGCTTCCCCTTTGGCTACTACTTGGGCTAAAAGGGTTATTAACACTGCTGTCATGGGGGGAGATGCTATAGGCATTGAATTGCAATCTGATTTAATTCTGCGAGGTGGTTCAGATCACATAAAGCGTTTTTCGGATGCGACAGCTCGTGTTACTGGTAGGTCTTCGAATCAGAAGGCACAATGAAATCTATAGTGGAACTTTGTCTAAATAAACTGAAAAATAACGATCTTACATTAGCCTGTGCTGAAGCTTCTTTAGGTGGATTGCTTGGTCAAAGTATTGTCGCGATACCAGGAGCATCTCAAGTCTTCAGGGGGACAATTTCGACATACTCGAATCAATCTAAGATTAATATTTTGAGTATTTCTGAAGATGTAATGGATGTACATGGTGCTGTTTCTATTGAAGTTGTTACGCAAATGGGATTAAAAGCAAAAGAATTATTTCAGTCAGATTTTGTTATAGCAGAATCTGGAATTGCAAGTCCAATTGTAGGGAGCCAGAAATCTTCAGGATTGTATTTTATTGGATGTTTCTCTGATAGAAGTAATGTAGTGGAACAATTCCAATTTGAAGGTAATCGCGATGAGATTATGAACGAAGCGGCATTGCATGCATTTAAAATTTTGAATGAATCTTTAGTAGATTGAAGAAAGTAGATTATGCCGTCAATTGAATTCGAAAGTAGTACATTATTTTATGATGAACAAAATCCTAATCAAAAAGAAGAAACCATTCTTTTTTTACATGGCGCAGCAGGAAATCACATGTCGTGGTGGCAACAAATGCCTCATTTCCGTGAAAGATATAGATGTCTAAGCTTAGATCAAAGAGGCTTTGGTCGATCCATGGATCCCGATGGTTTAGGATATTCTCGATTTGTTGACGATGTAGAATTATTGCTAGATTCATTAAATATTAATGATTGCATTATCATTGCTCAATCTATGGGTGGTCGATCAGCTTTAGGATTTACAGTACGTAATCCCGAGCGCGTTAATGCATTAGTTATGGCAGATACTTGGGGCTTTTTTGATTGGGAATTTCTAGATAATAAATTACGTGAATTTACTTCTAAGGGACCAGGTGCAAGTAAGCCGCTAGTACATAGAGCTTTGGCAAGAGATTTCCAGGCTAACAATCCTGAAAAAACTTTTCTTTATCAACAGATTCAAGCTCTGAATCCAGTGCTAATAGATAAAGGTAAGGATATTCCATACTGGCAACCATCCAAAGAAGATGTAGAAAAGTTAGCAGTTCCTTGCTTGTTTATAGTCGGTAATGAAGACACACTGACTCCACCAGAAATTATAAAAGAAGTGCATCAATTGATTGCAGGATCTCAGTTTATACTTGTTCCTGATTGTGGACATTCAGTCTATTTTGAAGCACCTGAAGTTTTTAATGGTATTGTTGACGATTTTTTACATGAACAGTTTGGAGATAATTAGTGCGTCAGTTAAATATTTTTTTCGATGTAGATAACACTTTGATTATGTGGGATGGGAAACTACGGAACCATGCCAAAGAAGTTTTTGAACAACTTCAAGCAGATGGACATAAAATATTTGTCTGGTCAGGCGTAGGGATTCGGCGTTGGGATATGCGTCGTCATAAGCTAGATGAATATGTTGAAGATTATTTCTTAAAACCTCTCCAAGACCATCATGAAGGATTAAAAACTTTTGATGTCCACACATTTCCTGATTTTGTCATTGATGACCATAAAAGTGTTGTAGATGCCTTTGAGGGATACCACATCTCTGATATGGCAGATCCAGATGATAGGGAGTTACTTGATGTTCTCGAAGCTATAAATAAAATGGCTTCCGAAGATGAATAGCGATATCAATCCCATTCAACTGCATTAAGAAGATTTGCGATTCTACCTCTTTCTAACATCGAAGCAGCTGAGGCATTGGTTTCTACTGCATCTTCTGATTCAGCATAAGCACTTAAAGCTATTCTTGTTCTTGAGTCATCTTTAAGCCTGAGTAAAGGTTCTATAATCGTCCATCGTGAACAACCATCTCTTCTTGCAGTATCGCCACTTACGAATACTGCCCAATCCATAGCACGTTCACGCACATCATAATGTGATATTAAACGGTATTCTGTATCCCAAATTTCTGGATTGTTGAAACATTCAGCATCCCAGCTGACCGGAAGAGGTTTATCTGAGGCATTACTAGGATCTAATGCAATTAACCAAAGGCTACACGCACGTGCTAGAGGTGAAGCTATAACTGCATTACCTTTTGGTGCCCAACAAAACGCATACGTATCTGCCATTGATCGAATGACACGTTCATCAACATGTAATCCAGCAGCAATAAGAGTTCTTGTTATGAGAATATTCGCAATTAATTTAGTATTGAGTTCATCTGTTGGAGTTTTTTCTCCTGTAGGTAGGAGTATAGGTGCCAAATTGTCACTTTGTGATGAAGGTGAAAAAGTTGTTCGCAACCCGCATTCATAACCTAATGCACCTTCGGATCCTAAGGTTTGCAATAGAATGTCTAACATCGTAGGGTCCGAAACATAACCTGAATCTCTTGCTTCAGGCCATAAGCGCAATGCTAAATCAATAGTTTCTGTATCTTTCACTTGAAAATTTTCTCAATGGCGCTACGTCATGTCAACGCCTGCACTACAATGAAATGATGAAAAAATTTCGATATAGTAATGTATTAATATTGATAGTTCTCGTCTTTGCAATTATTGGCGTTGTACTTGATCGTTCTCAAAAAGTTTCTGTCAGTGAAGAAATTTTTTTTGCGACTAATACTATTCAGACACCCACATTAGAAATTGTTACAGCAACTAAGACTCCTAATGTCTCCTTATCACAATCAATTACACATTATCCAGTCACTTCTACATATTCAATTCCTACCTCCCAACTTCCAACAATTGAGTTTTACAAAAAAAATGGTGAACGTATTTTTCTACATGTTGAGGTGCCTAAACGTGAAGAATATTCAATTGGCCTGTCAGGACGTAATACGCTAGTAGGAAGGGGCATGTTGTTCAAGTTTCCTGACCTTGTCCTCCAACCTTTTTGGATGAAAGACACTTTTGTTGAACTTTCAATAGCATTTATTGATGAAGAAGGAAAAATCCTCCAAATTGAACAAATGCAACCAAAATCAGAAAAGTTAATTGTGCCCATTACATTGTATAAGTATGCTGTAGAGGTACCTGTTAACTGGTATACTGATAGAGAGATTACAGTTGGTGATAAGGTATATTTAGGACCGATATTTTCCGAAAATTTTGCACAATAGGTAAGTTGATATCAGCCATTAAGGGGAATCATGACAGACATAACAATTGCACATAATAATACAGAGATTTCAGGATATTTATCTGAACCTGAAGATGAACCAAAAGCTGGTCTCATCGTTATTCAAGAATGGTGGGGACTTACAGAAGACATTAAAGAAATTGCCGATCGTTATGCTGCAGAAGGATATTTAGCTTTTGCTCCAGATTTATATCATGGTGAAATTGCTACTGAACCAGATGAAGCTCGAAAATTGGCAATGTCGATGGAAAGAGATTTAGCGGCGCAAGAAATTGATGGTGCTATCGCTTGGCTTCGCGATGAACATGGTGTATCTAAGGCTGGATGTGTGGGTTATTGTATGGGCGGTGGTCTGACATTAGCAGCTGCTATTCGTCCCGGTTCTGGTGTAGATGCTGTACATGTTTATTATGGGGGCGGTATGCCATCAGCTGAGCAGATAGCTACTATCACGGTCCCTGTTTTAGGTTCTTACGGATCGGAAGACGGTGGTATTCCTGTTGAGCAAGTCGACATGTTACGTGCAACACTTGAAGCGAATGATATTCCTAATGATATTACTGTTTATCAAGGTGCGCAGCACTCCTTTTTCAATGACACTAGACCTGCGTACCATGAACAGGCGGCTATGGATTCATGGGTTAAATCTGTTAATTGGTTTGAAAACTATTTGAGTTGAACTTTAAATAGTTTTCAATACCACTCCTCAGTGACTATATGCGAGGCATGTTTTGCCAATGTGAGTAGTATTTTTTTGTCATTTTCGTTGAATTTTTCCCCATCTGTCCGATCGGTTACATAGAGAGCACCTCGAACCTCTCTGTTACTCCAAATAGCTACGCCCAAAAGGCGTTCCATTTCAGGATGGTTGGGTGGAAATCCGAATGCTTTAGCATGTTCTGAAACATTATCGAATTGAACAGGTATTCCATCTAGCCTTAACGATCCCAAAGGTCCATGTCCTTGCGGAGCTGTTTTCAAGTGACGTAAAGTTACTTCATCTAAACCAGATACAAAAAATCCTTCGGTATCGTTATTTATATTTGTAATAGCAAGTGCACAATATGCAGCATCTGTTAAAGTACGTGCCAAGTCAGCAACGACCTGTAAAGATTGATCAGGACGATGTTTTTGTGGTAATTCACTGAGCTTTCCTGCAAGTGCTCTTAAAGCTATTACTTCTGGGTCTCTAATGTCTGCCAATTGACTATCTTTCGATTCCATCAATCTCTCCAAGGCTCATTCAAGGTTTGGAATTTTCGTCTTTAGCATCAGGTAAAGAACAAGAATAAGCAACCAAACCGATGAAGCCCCTATTGCTATTTGTGGTCCTACCCAAGAGGCAATAATTCCTATTAAGAAAGTTGCAAACATGCTGATTCCAAAGGAAACATAGAAAAGAGACATTACACGTCCACGATACTCATTTTCACTGTAAGATTGAATCAGAACATTTCCTAATGACATTCTTCCAATTTGGCTTAAACCTACAATTATTAATATGCCTGCTGTTAGGAAATAATTTGTCGAAATAGAGAAAAATAGAAGTGATATCCCTAATAATACTCCACTATAAAGCATTGTACGTCCACGTTTTTTTGTACCCATCGACGCTATGAAAAATGAACCAAAGATAGAACCTATTCCTTGTAAGCTCATTAAAAAACCGAGACCACTTTTACCAACACCTAGTACTTCATCAACTATTCCAGGTAATAATATTTGGTATGGCATAGATCCACTTACAACTAGTAAATTTGTTATAAGTAAAATTCTTACGGTAGAATTATTTTTTACGTAGATCATTCCATCTTGCAATTCCCTGAGTGCATTTTGAATTGTACGTTTTTGTTTATTCTCTCGCGATGATTTAGGAACAGGAATCATTAATACAGATGCGAGTAGATAAAAAGACCCCATCACTATGTAAATATATTCTGCACCACCAATTCCTTCTTCAGGGTTGATGATTGCTAATATAGAACCTGCAAGCGCTGGCATAATTAAGCGGTTGATGTTGAGTCCTACCATGCTTAATCCTAGGGCATTTGTTAAACGTTCTAAGCCTACTACTTCAGGGGTTAAAGCTTGACGTGAAGGCTGTTGGAGTGCCATTACTGCACCTTGTACAAACGCTGCGGCAAGGAGGTGTTCTACTACAATTAGATCAGAAATAATCCAGAAAGCAATTAGGAAGGCATTAAGTGAATTTACAATTTGACCAACCTGGACAACGTATTTTTTTTGTACAGAGTCTGCTAGTACCCCTCCAAACACCGATAGAATCAGCATTGGGAGTCCTTGCGCTATAGAAAGAGCTCCTAAATAAGCATACGAATCGGTTAATTGAAAAACCAAATACCCTCTAATGAACATTTGTATGTTCATTGCCGCAAAACTCGACATTAGAGCTGAAACAAACCATCGATATCCTGGAACACGAAGTGAATCTAATGTTTTCCAGATGCCTGTTGGGGGAGTTTGTTGTTTTTCTTCATATTTTGTTTTTGATGCAGGGAAAGGGCTGATAGCCACTTCAGGGTCAGTGAGATTTTCTGGCTTAACTTTTTGTGAAAAATGATGTTTCATATATCAAAAATTTCGTAGCCAATAGTTAGCTTGGTATTTCTTACAGAAAGCGTAACAGCGTTTATTTCTAGAAACGAATTGAATTGTCTGATTCTAGATAATCTTTAGCTAGATTTAGTCTTAGGGTATCTGAAGCTCCCTCTGCAAAACGTAACGATCTTACATCGCGATAAGTGCGTTCTAAGGGATGTCCTTCAATGAGGGAACTTCCTCCACAAAGATCAATTGCCCGATCAATTATCATTCCTACCTGCTCAGTACAAAAAACTTTAGTTGTCAGGACTTCGTTCATGACGGGGGTATTATTTGTGTTGGCAATTTTTGCAGTACGATAAAGTATGCTTCGCATTGCGTATACTTGAATTAACATGTCTGCTAGTCGTAAGCGAACTCCCTCCCGTTCACTGAGAGATATTCCACTTCGGTGAGGTTGTTGGATATTTTTAACTGTAAATTGAGTTGCCCAACTTGCTATGCCAGTTGATTTTGCAGCGATAGCCATACGTACATTACTGATATTTCGTAGAGCCCTTGGCATTCCTTCACCTATTTCTCCAACAATGTGCCAATCAGGGACCTTTACAGAATTCAAAATGATCGAAATATGACTACTGCCGTCTATACTTCGGAATTCACGTTCAATTGATAGACCTTTGGAATTTTTATCAATTAAAACTATCGCCGTGCCACTAGTTCTATTTTTCGACTCAATATTTACTAAAGTTGAAAAAAAGTCGGCATTACTTCCTCCGCTGACGAAAGATTTCTGTCCTGTAATTGTAAGTTCTTGATTTTCTAAAGATGCCCAAGTTGGTTTACCATTAGGTATTGTTTGTGCTTCCGTAAAGGCAAAGGCTCCTCTTTTTTCACCCTTCATTAAAGGTAGCAAGTAATCTTCACGCAATTTTCCTTTAACTGATGCTAGAATTCCTGGATGTGGACCAAGTACATGATTACCTATTCTCAAATTAGCCTGTCCCAGAATTTCACGGACGATAGTCATTTCAAGTATATTAGCTTCGCTACCTCCAAATTCTGCAGGTTGCGTTAACCCCCAGATTCCACTTTCGATAGAACGTATCCTTGCTTCGTCGAGTATATTGTTTGGTATGGGTTGATTAATATTCGATTCTATTTTCGCTTCGATATCCGTAAGCACATCATCGATAAAAGATTGCATTTTGGTTTGTAAATTTTGTAAATCTAATGGAAGTGAATCAGGCATGATACTCCTAATTTATTTGTTATCAGTTAGCAGGGATATTTTTTGTATTATTTGCTGAACTATCTTATACGGAGAATCATTATTTTCTATCACCATTACTGTTCCCTCTTTTTCTGTAATCGGCACTAATTGTTCGACTTGTCCACGATATATTGCTGAGGTGGCATCAGAGACATTTAAGTGATCAAACATTCTGTATGCGATACGGCTAAGTGCCTCTGATTCTGTAGTTTTTAGGTCGATGATTAAAGTTTTGTAATTATATTTTCTGGCTATGTCTAATACTTTTTTTCTATCTAGTATGTTTGTATATGTAGCATCTAGAATGACTGAATAACCTTTTTGGATATATTGTTCTGCTTTTTCTCGCATATTTCGATAGGTTTGTTCCGTCATTTTCGCACTATAAATTTCATCTCTTTGTTGCCTTGAAATTTTACCGTATAAGGGAAGATCAGCAATTTTTTTTCGAACAATATCTGATGATAGGTATGCTGCGCCTATACGTGCACATAATTGGGATCCGATAGTAGATTTTCCTGTACCAGATAGTCCACACATCAGGACTAGCACTGGTTCTTTTCCTTTACCAATTAATTTTGTCGCTAGTGAAAAATACTCACTTGCTGACTTTGCTTTTTCTCTTTTTTGCTTAGTGGGTATACCTATTTGTTGGGATTCTATTGATTCGACTTTACCTCTTACGAAAGCTCGAAAAGCACGATGTAATGGTTGTAGTACGGGTAAGGTTTCATCACCAGATGCAACAATATACCTTCCCACAATATCATCTCCTATTTCAGGAAATCCTCTGGCTTCCAAATCCATGGCTATAAAAGCGATATCATATCCTTTATCAAGAATTCGAAAATTGAACCAATCGTTAAATTCAATGCAATCTACTATCACGATTTTTTCATCTAACAGATAAACGTGCATGGAATGTAAATCACCATGACCTTCAACGATATTTCCTTGGCGGGTACGATTATTTAGGAGTTCGGTATTTTGTTTTAAAAATTTTTGAATTGTCTCATTAAATTCTTCAGCCTCTTTTGGATTCCAAGTTGAACCAATAAACTTTGATGCTTCTTGACTTTCTCTGACCCACCAATTTTTCATAGCAGATTCTCCAGCAAATTTGATGGTAGAATTTTGCGAGCTATTTTTTGAGTGAAAGTCCAATAGAAGTTCAGCAAACTGACGTGAAAATTCTTTAGGTACTGTACCTTTTTCTAGAATATTTCCCAAAATAGCCTTACTGGGTAGTTGTTTCATTTCAACTGCATACTCAACTATAATGAAGTCTTCTTTAATGTTGTCTGTGAAAATTTTAAATTCACCTGATCGTGATTTTGCGATCGTGACTATATTTGTATAAATATCAGGAGCTAATCTCTTATTTAGCTCTATTTCTTGGATGCAATTTTTATGACGTTGCTTTAAGTCAAGTTGGTTGATAAAACCAAAATTGACTGGTTTTTTAGTTTTATAAACTCTTTCACCTGTAAGGAAAACATATGAAATATGTGTTTGGATTAATGTAATTTCATTAACATCGAAATCATAAGTTTCTGGGTTAAGTAAAGCATTGACATAATCTGGTAAAACCTGATTGGAATGAAAAATATCGTTAGAATTTGAAATTGAAGACATCATTATAAAACATTAAGAAGCTAGAGTGAGTCGGTCAAGTATGAACATAAGTCAACTTTGATACTGGATAATGAAAGAGGGACAAAATATGTCAGAGCCACGGCAGCATTATTTTCATTCGCAGAGACTAAAATTAAGTTATTGGACATGGGGTGATCCTTCTAATCCTCCATTAATTCTTATACATGGAGGATTAGATCATTCGCGAGCTTGGGATAACGTGGCAAATAATTTAAAGAAAGATTTTTTTGTTGTGGCGTGTGATTTACGTGGACACGGTGATTCTGATCATGCGATAGGTAGTCATTATGGAATTCTTGATCATGTACTTGATTTAATTACTTTAATTGACCTGTTAGGTGGTTCTGCATTTGTAGTTAGTCATTCCTTTGGAGGTTCAATCTCTCTTTTGGCAGGGGGGTTGTTCCCTGATCGATTTAAAGGAATCGTATCTATTGAAGGTGCAGGACCTTGGATAAGAACTGAAGAACATGTTCTGCCAGAACGTATCAGACAATGGGCAGAACGTACAAAAAAAATCGAAGGTCAAGATTATCGGGTATATCCAACTGTTGAAGCCGCTCGAGATCGTATACAAGAAGTACACCCCAAATTTTCGGAATCTTTAGCAACACATTTGGCTAGATGGGGGACCAATGCAATTGCTGGAGGGTATGTGTGGAAATTTGATCCTTGGGTCAATAGTCGTCATATGATGTTTTGCTTACGTTTGGAAGAAGTTAAAAAAATCTGGCTGGAAATCACCTGTCCGGTATTACATTTATGCGGTGATGAGTCAACCTTTGACTCTGACAAAGTTAATGGACGCTCTGTTAATGATTACTTTGCTCATTCTCAAACTATAACTATTGACAATGCAGGACATTGGTTACACCACGATCAGTTGGAATAAACTTTGGAGGTAGTCAAGATGTTTTTGTCTGATTTTTAGATTAATAGAAAGTTAGGTGTTCTTGAAGGATTGTTTGTTCAAGCTGTTCAGATATTTGCATAAATCTTTCAAAATCCCATTCACTCACAAAAGTAATTGCCTTTCCATTTCGACCAGCACGACCAGTGCGCCCGATTCGATGAATATATTCTTCTGTATTCTGTGGTAAATCAAAATTAACAACATGGGTAATTTCAGGTATGTCAATACCTCTTGCTGCAACATTAGTTGCAATTAATATATCTAAATTTCCCTTTCGAAATAGGTTAACCACTTGGTCACGCTTTTTCTGGTCCATATCCCCATGTAGCGCTCCAACTTTAATGGAGTTCTGTTTTAATTGATCAGCTACATCATCAACTCCACGTCGCATATTGCAAAATACGAGAGTTCTTCCTCTAAGTTCACTTTCTATTAATTCGAGTAACCCGTTAATTTTGTCGCGTTCTGCAACTTCAAAATAAACTTGTGTAATACTATCGACCGTACTTAATTCTGAATCTACTTTTATTGTCACGGCTTCTGACATAAATTGCCAAACTAATCTACGGATTTGTGTTGGCATTGTTGCAGAGAAAAGAATAGTCTGTCTGCTTTTGGGGGTTCTACCAAGAATTTTTCTAATATCTGGTAGGAAACCTATATCTAACATTTGGTCAGCCTCATCAAGTACTGCATATTTAACCTTTTTTAGTGTTAGCGTATTGCGCTGCAAGTGGTCGATAATACGACCAGGTGTACCTACAACTATCTGAGTCGGTTTGTTTAAATTTCTTAGGTCCTGTTTTACTGAATGACCACCTAATAATCCGATTGCTCGTATGTTTCGATCACCTCCAAGTGACGTAACTACTTCTAGTACTTGTTGAGCTAATTCTCTAGTAGGTACGAGCACGATGGCCTGTACTTCTTCTAACTTCGGATCTATTGATTGCATCATTGGTAAAGAAAAGGCAAGAGTTTTCCCGCTTCCTGTTTGTGCTAGACCTACGGTATCGTGTCCAGCTAGTAATTCTGGGATTGATTTCTCTTGGATCGGTGTCGGGTTGTTGAATCCTAGTTTGCTAACTGACTTGAGAGATTGACTATCTAAGCCTAGGTCTTCAAAACTATGTTTTGCTATCGGTTCAATTTTGTCATTGTCTTCTGTGATGCTGGTTGCTTCAGAATGATTTATCTTGTCTGAAATAATTTTATCTATTAGTACGGGTTCATTTTTTTTCGCAGTTTCTAGCTGTTTTTCATTTTTCTCTAAAGTAGCATGGTAATCACCAATAACGGGGATACCACCTAGCGAACGTGCACCTCCAACGATCACTCGTTCAGTAGACTTAATCCCTAGGGGTCGATTTCTTTTGCTTGGGAGAATATTTCCCGCACCACCATCTTCGATAGAACGAAATGCTACATCTTCAGGTAGAGGTACTTCTAAAGCTTTTCTTCTAGGGTTGAATTGTCCCCAACGTCTTTGTGATTGTCTTCGACGTTCATTGAGTAATTCTTTTTTGCCATCGTCATCAGCAACACTTCCCCATGCGTAACTTTCTTTACGATCTTTAGGAATATGTTCCTTCTGCACACTTTGAGATCGTTGTACTTGATTAGATGAAGAATTGCGGCGAGTAGGTCTTTTAGCGTTTTTCGCTTTATTTCTAACTACATTTGTTTGGTTTTGAGAATTATTTTGTTTGTTATGTTTTTCCTTTTGTGTTGTTTTTCGATTATTTTTCGATTTTCGTTGTTTTGTTTGTGTTTTTGATTGGGAATTTTCTCCAACCAGACGCTTTAAAAAGCCGGGAAACGGCGACATGTATTAGTTCATCTCCAATGTGTATGATAATTAAAATGTCACTACAGGGATTTGTCCAAGAATGTGACATTACAAAATATTGGACTTAAGCATAGGCTAGTAATGTGTTTTGGGTCTAGTGTAAATTTTAAATGTATATATTAATGTTTGATTTAGGAGTGTATTCTGAACTCATCTATACCAGAGCGTAAACCTACTGAAATCAAACCTTATTTATTTAGTCGGTTAGGTGGTCGCAAAAAAATTAATCATGTTGTAGAGCACTTTTACAAACTCGTCCAAAGTGATGAGGAGCTTCGTGCATTATTTCCATCAAACTTAAGAGAAGGAAAAGAAAAGCAAAAACTATTTATTGAACAATGGTTGGGAGGTGAATCACGATATACTGATCTGTACGGACATCCTCGATTACGTCGGAGACATTTCCCTTTTGTGATTACTGAAAAACTTGCTGGTTTATGGTTACGACACATGATTGAATCGTTTCGTTATTGTGGTATTGGAGAGCAGGAACTAGCAGAGGTAGTTGCTATTTTTGGACCGATGGCAAAACACATGGTGAACGCAAATGATAATGTCCCTAGAGAACCTCTTGCTGACACTTGGTTGGACTAGGGTAACTTTGGCTTTGTTGCTACTAACAGAGTTATAGTTCTAAACATCAAAGATCTAACTACATTAATATTAAATCCAGCTTTATCTAAACGTGCACAAAGTTCTTCTCGGGTTTCAAATTGATCTACGGAAACAGGTAAATATTCATAAGCACTATTATGTCGAGAAATTATTTTTCCTATAAAAGGGACCACATGGTTAAAGTGAAGACGAATAAAAGGTCTCAATAGGCTTGGTTGCATTTTTGTGATTTCTAATATGGCTATTTTCCCTCCAGGTTTAAGTATTCGCCATGCCTCATAAAATGCTGCATCCATATCAGGGATATTTCGAATTACAAAAGCAGAACACCATGCATCTACTGAGTCGTCAGCAATTGGTAATGACGTTGCATCACCTACGGTTACAGTAAATTTATCTTTCGTAGAAAGTTTTTTAGCTTTTTCTAATGCTATGGGTAGCATTGGGCGAGCAAAATCAATCCCAATAGCTTGTGAGGCAGATTGTTTTAGACAGGCAAAACTGAGGTCACCCGTACCACAGCCCACGTCGACTACTATATCTCCAGGAGTCACTAATTCTTCGGCAACCAAACGTCGCCAAAAATGATGTCGCCCACCGGTCATGATTGAATTCATAAAATCGTAGCGATTTGCTATGGATCCAAACATACTTTGCACATAATCTGCACGATTTGTAGAAGATGTAAAAGCTTCTTTTACTGAGGGTTGCTCTTTTTTCATTGAAAATACTTTACCTAGGCTTTTCAGTCTGGACTACATAAACATTTTTGTTATTAATTAGTATATAAATCTAAAGACATTACATCTGCGTTGTTTTGAATCATGTTAGAATGAATTTATCTCCCCGTCAGGTGGTAACATGACACTTCGCTTACTCCCATGGCAATCAGAATATGGTACTTCTTTGTCATACGATATGGATGATAGTGAAAATGTTTTAGTTTCTGTAGATGTAGCTGTTGAACAAAAAAAATGGGATGCAATTACTGTTAAGAATGCTACAAGAATTCCTGCGCAAATAATTGATGGTGTACGCCGTGCAGAAGTGCATGTCATGCAAGAAGATCCAGTTGAAGGGGCAATTTTTGGCCTTTTTGGTTCATTTGCTGTTGGAGCAGTGTTGTGTGAAGAAAAAGCCCATGTACTTGAAGATACAATATGCGTTGAAAGAGTGTACCTGCATTCAGGGAAATCTTTTCCTTCGATTACAATTAGTGAGGGAAAATCATCGCTACAATTTAAGTCTCAGCGCATACCTGATTCGAGTAACATAATAACTTTATTAAACAGTCTTCAACGTCGTATGCTAGATGCAGAAATACTTTTGGCTTCTGAGCTTTCCCGCGATGAATCTAAAATTACTTTTGTTGATGGACCTCTCAGGTCTCTTAGATCTCCCGGCCAAAGAGTCATTGGTTATATCAAGCGTATCCACCAATGGTATATTAATGACGGACAACGAAACTTGTTGTATGGATTAGCTGTTAATGAACGAACTCCTTTATTTCATATTCCATCCAATACAGAAATTAATAATTCCCAATCAGGTGGGCGTTACTCTTGGTTTATACGATTAAGACAGCTTGGTTCAGCCTATCATCCATTAGGTGGGATAATGCGGTTGGAAACCGATGCATCTATGCCGATTGAACAAGCAAGAGTTTTAGCTGATGAATCAGTACAAATCTTACCAGCGCTATCTTCTATACCTGGACAAGATCCCCGTGCGCCTCATAATTTTGTTCCTGTAGGCAGATTAGAGAAAGTACTCACTCACCGTCTTGGTGATCAACTCTGGTTGAATAGAAAAATAACTAGTTTTGTAAATCGTCAAATTGTGTGACTAGGTAGAGAAAAAAATGATGATCAATAATTCAGTTAATGACGATAATTTTCGTGGCTATGTATTAGGAACAGAACAAGAATTTGCAAAACCTTTAGATTTTTCGGTGTTTGTTGCTCCAGGAAGATATTTACAACTTGATGATGTTGTGCATGTTCAAACAATATTACCTGATGGAGAAATTATAGACATTTATGGAGTAGTTGATGAAGTAATTGCTAAACATGAAGGAGTCCAATTGACATCTGACGTTGCATTAGTCAATGAAGGTGTACTACCTGCATCATCTGTAATGTCAGCACATATATCAGTAACTCGTATAGAGCCAGAAATTTACATACCTCCGACTCCAGGAGACATCGTCAATATTGCTAGTGAAGAATCAAGAGAGGTTGCATTATTCTTTGACGGTATGGATAAAAGGTTACCTCTGGGTCTTTCCCGAGGTGAAGTATTAGGCGCCTTGCCTGTATACGGCAACATTGAATTTATAAATGGTAAGAAAGGGGCACATGTTAATATCTCTGGGATTTCAGGTGTAGCAACTAAAACTTCTTATGCGACTTATCTTCTTTATTCGTTATTTGAAGGAGAAGTGTTAGGTGATGATGCCAGTAATTCAACGGCTCTAATTTTTAATGTTAAAGATGAGGATCTACTTTTTTTGGATTGTCCTAACCGTAAATTAATTGAAGATAAGAAAATTAAAGATCAATATGCCAAATTAGGATTACCTGTTGGAGAATTTAAATCAGTTGGGTTTTATGCACCGTTGCGTCGCGATTCAAAGGCAAAACCATTTCCTGATACTGGTTCTAGGTCAGAAAATGTAAATGCTTTTTTCTGGTCGTTACATGAATTTTGTGAATCAGGATATTTACAATTTTTATTTGTTGATGCTGATACTGATCAAACACAAATTTCTTTACTTGTTGATAATGTTTCCGACCACTTACGAAATGCTGCTCGTAAAAGTTCTTCTGAAGGCATGCAGATAGACGGTATTGCGATAGAAAATTTTGATCAATTAGTCGAGCAAATTGACTTACATTTATTCAATTCCCAAGATGATTCATATGATACGGAGCAATTGCCATCCTGGGCTGGAAGAGGTTCAGGTGCAGCTTCTACCGGAACAATTCGAGCGTTTATGCGTAGATTACGCTCAGCAGCTCGTCATGTTGGCTATCTGATTCGTGAACCGTATTTTGAAAAAGAAATAAGTGATACTAACGTTCATCGAATAGAGCGCCGACATCAAGTTAATGTTATTGATCTTCATAAATTGCACGATCGTGCACAGCGTTTTGTCGTTGGTGTTCTACTACATGAGCTAATGATTGAACGTGAGTCGTCAGCGAATCGTTCACCAATTTTTGTTGTTGTTGATGAGTTGAATAAATACGCTCCTCGTGATGGTACTAGTCCTATAAAAGATATTTTAATTGATATAGCTGAACGAGGACGTTCTCTCGGTGTCATACTAATTGGAGCGCAACAAACTGCGAGTGAAGTAGAACATCGTGTGGTTGGTAATGCGGCATTTAGAGTTGTAGGGCGCCTTGATGGTGCTGAAGTTGAAAGAAATGAATATAGATTTTTACGGACTTCTTCTCTAAGACAACGAGCGACATTACTAACTCCCGGTTCAATGCTTATCCAGCAAACGGACATTCCTGTCCCTTTGTTAGTAAGATTTCCTCATCCATCTTGGGCTACTCGTAAATCTGAAGTTTCCTTACCAACAGATAAAAACAGTGGGCGAGATATCATGGGAAGATTTTAATAGATTGTAGGAATGGATATTTAATGCGGTTTTTACATACTGCTGACTGGCATATTGGTAGGCAAATCCGTCGACGAAGTCGTGCTTCAGAATTTGAAGCTGTGCTAACAGAGATTAAAGATATTGCTGTTTCTGAAAATGTTGATGTAGTACTTGTTGCAGGTGATATTTGGGATACCAATTCTCCTTCCTCTGATTCAGATAGGATATTATTCGGTGCGTTGAGAGAATTTGTTACTAACGATATTGAAGTAATACTCATAGCTGGCAATCATGATAGTGCACATAAGCTTAATGCGGTTGGACAATTGAGTGATTTACTAAATGTACACACACAAGCCTACGTTCGTTCACATGATGCTGGAGGCATCATTAGAATTAATCGTGGTGATGTACTGGCAGAAATTGCTGCTATTCCATGGGTACCTGATGGGAAAGCATTGAATGCGATTGAAGTTCTTTCTGATGCACAAAAAACGCTCAGCATGTATCAAGATGCAGTTGAAACCGTATATAGCAATGTCGTACAAGGATATACCTCTGGAGCGATCCATTTATTAGTTGGTCATGTATTTGTCGATGGCGCATTACTTGCAGATATTGACGGTTCTGAACGTCGATTACATATAGATATCGCATATGGAATAGATAAAGATCGATTACCTTCAAGTCCGCAATATTTAGCTCTAGGGCATATTCATCATCCACAAGAAATTTTAGGAGTTCCCAACGGTGCAGCAGCTTATGCGGGGTCAATATTACAGTTAGATTTTGGTGAACGTGGGCAACAAAAAATAGTACGGATAGTTGATCTAGTTCCAAATCGACCTGTTCAGCAAAAAATTATTCCACTGACCTCCGGTAAGCCATTAATCGAATTACGAGGTACACCTGAACAAGTTTTAGTTGAATCAGAACAATATAAAAATGCTTATATACGTGCAGTATTAGATGTGGATGCTCCTGAAGCTGGTATAGCTCAAAAAATGCGAGATAGTGCTGATGGGATAGTCGATATTCGTTTAGATTATGATCGGCTTGAAGAAAATATTTCTACTGTCTCATTACAAGATTTGAAACCTGAAGAACTTTTTGTGCGTTATTACCAAGAACGACATGGAACAAATCCATCTGATGAATTACTTGTCTTATTTCGTGAAATACTTGGTGAGGTGGTAAATATTCAATGAAGCCACTTCGATTGGAAGTACAAGGATTTACGGTTTTCCGAGAAAAAACATCTGTGGATTTCGAAGGACGTACTTTATTTGCGATTACTGGTTCAATTGGTGCAGGTAAATCATCGTTACTAGATGCCATGATGTGGGCACTTTATGGAAATGTACCTCGAGTTGGTGCATCAACATCGCAACTAAAATCAAATGGTGTGAAGTCAATGCATGTCCTATTTGAGTTTCAAGCTCGTGGTAAAAATTTTCGTGTTGTGAGAAAACATCCTTCAGATAATTCCAACAGATTAGAGATACAAGAAGGCGAAGGAAAATGGAATTTAATAGCCGATCGTTCAAGAGATGTAACAGATAAAATTGTTGACCTTTTAGGTATGGATTTTTCAACTTTCACACGAACTGTGATTTTACCGCAAGGTCAATTCGATGCCTTTCTGAAAAGTGATACAAAAGCCAGGCGTGACATCTTAGTAAAATTGCTAGGTCTAAGTATGTATGAAAAAGCCCGTAGCATTGCCAATAAACGAGCTGACGATGCACACAATACTGCAAGAACTATAGAAGATCAGCTTGAACAACTTAAACTTTCCTCACCTGATGATATTCAAAAATTTAAAGATCAATTAAAAAAGACAAATCAAATTCTAGATGGATTAACCAAAAGAAAGGAAACTTTACATACATTAGGTACCACTTTTACGGATACTCGGGAAAAAGAAAGTTTATTGAAGACGCTGAATCAGAATTATGAAGATTCGAAGAAAGGTTATAAGGAGACTCAAGATAGTTTGGAATCAACATTAAAGAATATTGAGGAGTTCGAAAATTCTCTTGAATTTGTAATACAAACACGTAAAGATCTTGAATATAACCCAGATATTCATAACGAATTGAAGGTGCAACTAAAAATTGTGGTAAAACGTGAACAATTGAAAAAATTGAATGACAAGCAACGAGAGATCAAAAAAAATATCTCAGAGACTGAAGATGCTTTAAGAGAACATCAAAAGAACATTGTATTCAAACAGAAGGATTTACTAAAAAAGAGTAGTTCGTTGAATTTGATTGACATAAATGATCCTATTGAGGACATCTATCAGTTGTTACAAGAAAAACAACGTGAAATAGAAAAACAAAAAAATCAACTGACTGAATACTTTTTGGAAGAAAAAAAATTGTCTGAAGAAATAGCAATTCATAAGAAAAATGTTAAGAATGTACAACTCGAGCATAATCGTATTTTAGCTAAACAAAAAAATATAGAAGAGAAGCTAATTAAAAAACAAACTGAATATGCGAATGCACAAAAAGAAAATGTCATTGCGGATTTATTAAGTGGTCTTAAAAGTGGTGATTTGTGTCCTGTATGTGGTCAACAGATGTTTACTATGCAAGATAATCCTGTAGAAGGGCTATTACATGATCTGCACGAAGCTCTTGAAAAAACCTATGCTGACTCTGAGAAATTAAATGAGGTTTTTTCAAAATCAATTAGTGTGCTCAGTGTTGCCGAAAATCAAGTTAAAATCACCACGGATAATCTTCAAATAGTGAGAAGGAAAATGGGTGCAATTGAAGAGCACTTAGTTAATCTGGGGACGAGTACTAATGAAATTGATGGGATGATTACTCTTCTGGAAGAATTGATTACAAATGTTGAAGAAATCTCTAAATTGGAGAAAGAGTGTCGTGATTTGGAGAATGAATTGGACCAATTCAATGGATTACTTTCCGCTGATACAGGTTTTTCTATTGTTGAAGAACAACTTAACGACTTGCTTCAACAAATTAATGAAGTCAACTCAGAGACAGCAAATATCACTGAAAGTGGGATAAAAAAGGCGATTGAAGATTATGACCAGCTATTTGATAAATATGAAGAGATGAACAAAAAAATTGAATCATATAAAAGCAAAATTAATGATCATAAAATTGAAGCAGATACACAAAAAGCCGGAGTGGTTCGGCACGAAAAAATTGTTCAGAATGCAGAAGAAGCTGTTAATGAAGTTGAGCAGATATTAAAGAAATTAAATGCAGATTTAAAACAAAAATGGAACGTTACGATTGAAAAAGACGGAGAACCAGATTTTGAAAAGTTACGGCGTATTATGGAAGCACATCAAAACGAGGAAAATGAAAACAATGCTCTAGTTGGATCCCTTGAAGCTCAATTGTTACAAGCCCAAAATGAACGCAAGTCTGCTGTCAGAATGCGCCAAGAAATTAAAGATAAACGCAAAACTGGAGAATTACATAAAAACCTTGCTACCGAATTACAAAGTTCAAGATTTATTGAATTTGTTCAAACAGAAGCAATGAATTCATTAGCTACGGATACTTCATCTTGGCTTGATAGATTTACAAATGGCCGATACGAATTGATTGCTGAATCAGGAGATTTCTCTGTCGTTGATCGGTTGAATGGTGACGAAAAAAGATCTGTAAAAACTTTATCAGGTGGTGAAAGTTTTCTCACAAGTTTGGCATTGGCACTCTCTCTTTCTGAGCATTTACCTGAATTATCTGGGCTTGGTGGTGGCATGTCACTTGAATCCTTATTTTTGGATGAAGGTTTCGGTACCCTTGATGTTGAATCCTTGGATCTTGCAGTACAAGGTTTAGAAACCTTAGCTGGAGGTTCTAGATTGGTTGGCGTTATCTCACATGTTGGAGAATTAGGAGAACGCATTCCCGATCGCATTGAAGTGATTAAGAATGGAAATCTAAGTTATATAGCTGAATAAATACAAATTTGGATCACATCGTTACAATGGAAAAATGAAAGAAGAAACATTCGATTCTACATCTGAAGCATTTCGTGAAGCGAAAATTGCAGTTGGTAAGTTACCAAAAAAACGTGACCAACTTTTACCTGCGCTGGAAATTTTTCAACAGAAATTACATTGGTTACCTGAAGCTTCAATAGAGTATGTTGCTAATCATCTAATGCTTCCCCTTTCTGAAGTCTATTCAATTGCTACCGGTTACTCTGAGCTAAATCTTTTAAAACCAAACCCTTTTAAATGGCATGTATGTATGGGTGTGGCCTGTGACCTTGCTGGTGCATCAGAGTTAATAACTTGTGTTGATAATGTTGAACAAATTGATTGCCAATTTTTATGTGCTTTAGCACCTGTTGTAGTTGATCAGCATGAACAACTCTATGGTCGTGTAACTACAGATAACTTCCAAGAATGGGTGAAAAAATGAACGCACTACATCCTCTGGCTAGATTAAGAACAAAGTATGTTGCTCCCCCTATCTCTCGTATTTTGATACATCGAGGTACTGCTGGAGATGCAGTAGGAGTTTCTGAATATGGTGATCGTATTCGAAGAATACTTGAAGGAAAGTCCCATCTTGTTGTTGACGTTTGTTCAGACGGAGCAAATTGGGCTGCTCCATCTGCAACTGTAGCTCAAGGGACTTTTATGCGCAGATTTGAAAGACTTGATCTTAATGGAGTTGATGAGTTGATTGAATGTTTTCATGGAAATTGTGGGGATGCTGCAAGATATGCTGGAACAGGAGAAAAAGGTATCACATCCCGAATGGGTCGAAATGATGGTTCTCTTGGCGATGTTTTATCACAAGGTGCTTATACGGCATTAGATCGTGTGTTACAGCTTTCACCTGAAGAAGTTATTAATAGACTCTCTGAAATTGGGCTTACCGGAAGGGGTGGTGCACACTTTCCTGTGGCACAAAAGTGGCGATTTGCAAGAACACATTCAGATCAACAAAAAATTTTGGTAGTGAATGCTGAAGAAGGTGAGCCCGGTGTCTTCAAGGACAGACATATGCTTGAGGGTGATCCTCATCGATTGCTAGAAGGTGTCCTTATTGCACACCACGCAGTAGGGTTCGAGGCTGTATACATATACGTCAATGGTCAGGCAAGACAAGCACAACTTAGCCTTGAGAAGGCATTGTTAGATGCAGGAGAAGCTGGGATCATTAGCGGGGAATGTTGGGATCGCAACTTTCAACTAACAATTAATATACGTTCAGGTGCTGGTGGTTATGTTTGCGGTGAAGAATCTGTCATTTTGAACAGCATTGAAGGTAAAAGACCTGTCCCTCGTTATAAACCGCCTTTTGCTACAGATGTTGGTTTGTTTGGGAAACCAACAGTAATCAATAATGTCGAGACTTTGTGTGCAGTAACTACTCTTTTTGACAATCCTCCGCTTCAAACTAAATTAATTTCACTGTCAGGTGATATACCTAGAGCTGGTTTGTATGAAGTTCCAGTAGACGGTGCTATGACATGGTCGGGGATGATAGCTAATGCAGGTAGAAATCCTCAAGAAATAAAAGCATTATTAGTAGGCGGTCCATCTGGAGAATTTATTCATTTTCAACAATTTGATGATGTTCTAGAAATGTCGAAATTAGGAGCTGGTGGGGTCGTTGTTTTGAATTCAAATGCTGACATTCAACACATTACTAATTCTCTCGCAGCTTATAATAAAAGAGAATCATGTGGTGAATGTACACCATGCCGAGAAGGTTCAGAGCGTCTAACAGCTCTTTTGGAAAATACACAAGGAAATGAAAAGAAAATTTATGAATTAGTTGAAATTATGACTGAGAGTTCGCTTTGTCAGTTGGGCGGGATGGCTGGGAGACCAGTTTTATCAGCACTGGAACAGTTCAAGCATGAATTTGATAATAGTTAACTCTTTTTATAATTATTGTAGAAGAAGATCACATTAAGGACTTGTCGATGTCGCTCGAGGTAACTCCAAAATTACTCCAAATTACAATCGATGGTGTGAAGGCCGAAGTTGTTGCAGGCAGTATGATACTTGATGCGATTTTGTCTTGCAAAATTGACATTCCGCATTTGTGTAAAAGTGATGCACAAGGTCCACTTGGTGCTTGTCGGACATGTTTAGTTGAAATTTCTGGTAGTTCTCGATTGGTCGCTGCTTGTCATACACCTGTTGCAGAAGGTATGGAAATATCTACAGATTCTGAGCGTACTAATCGAATTAGGCGTGGTGTATTAGATTTAACGATAGGGATGTCTGCAGATGGTCGTGGTCAAGGTCAAGCTGCTCTTTATGCAAATTCACATGGGTTAGATTCTTCGACATATATACCAAATCCACGATCATACAAAGATGAGTCTAACGTATTTTTCTCTTTAGATATGAATGATTGCATACTCTGTGGTCGATGCGTTGATGCATGTCAAAACACACAGCATATTGGTGCTATTGGAATAAATGGCCTAGGTGAAACAGCTCAAGTAGGATCGGCTTTTAATGTTTCTTGGAGGGAGTCTAATTGCACATCTTGTGGTCAATGTGTGTCAGAGTGTCCAACAGGAGCATTGTTGCCAAAAACATTGATCGGATCTTCTTCAAGTCATCGTATGGGGCAAGATACTGATAGCGTAAGTACGACATGTCCATATTGTGGAGTTGGTTGCGGTCTAGTAGTACATCGTGCAGAAGAAAAGATAGTATGGGTTGACGGTGATCAAAATAATCAATCTTCATTAGGTATGACATGTGTGAAAGGTCGGTTCGGACTTGATTTTGTACATTCTGAAGAGCGATTAACCACTCCATTAATTCGACGAAATGGCCAATTACAATCTGCTTCATGGGAGGAAGCATTACAATTGGTTGCAGAAAAATTTGTCGAAGCTCAAGGTAGTTTCGCTTCAATTGCCTCTGCAAAAGCGACGAATGAAGATGGTTACATTCAGCAAAAATTTGTTCGTGCAGTAATGCAAACTAATTCAATAGATCATTGTTCTCGTCTATGTCATGCACCATCTGTTGTAGCCTTAATGGAGCAAGTAGGTTCAGGTGCTACCAGTAATTCATACTTAGATTACGAACAGGCTGGAACATTACTTGTAGTTGGTAGTGATACATCACAAAATCATCCAGTTATTGCTTCTCGATTGCGGAAGGCTGTCCAAGAAAATGACGCAGCATTGGTTGTTATAAATCCTATCGAAATTGAATTATGCGAAGTAGCTACAGTACATCTCCAACCACGCCCTGGAACTGATGTCGCATTATTAAATGCAATGGCAAATATAATTTTGGAAGAAAAATTGGAATCTCAATCTTTCATCGAACAACGAACTGAAGGATTTGAAGAATGGAAAGAAACTGTTGAACAAGTTTCTCCTGAGGATGCAGAAAAAATTTGTGGCGTGTCAGCTCATGATATTCGTCGTGCTGCAAGATTATTCGCAGCTCCTCCACTTTCAAAAGAAGGAGACTCTCGAGGTTCATGTACTATATGGGGTATGGGTGTTACTCAACATACTATGGGCTCAGATAATGCTCGTGCGTTGATTAATCTTGCTTTGCTATGTGGTCAAGTAGGTGGAGTTGGTAATGGAATTTCACCACTGCGAGGTCAAAATAATGTTCAAGGTTGCTCAGATGTTGGCTGCCTTCCAAATGTTTTCCCAGGCTATGAGTCAGTGGATGCAATTGAAAGCCATGACAGATGGTCTACTGCTTGGAATACTACACTTACTTCTGAAAAAGGGCTACAGTCTACGGCAATGATTGAATCGATGCTTACAGGTGATATCAATACAATGTATGTCGTAGGTGAAAACCCACTTTTATCAGATCCATTTTTAGCACATGCTACAGAGGCATTTGAAAAATTATCTTTTCTAGTAGTTCAAGATATTTTTATGCATGAAACTGCAGAAATTGCTGATGTTGTACTACCTGCCGCTGCATTTGCTGAAAAAGATGGCACGTTTACTAATAGTGAACGGCGAGTACAACTTGTCCGTAGAATTGTGAATTCTCCTGGGGAAGCACGAGAAGACTGGAAAATAATCAGTGAAATTGCTCGAAGAGTCTTAAGAATACTAGGGCGTTCTGATGAAGGATTTTCGCATGAATCTGCCTCAGATATTTTTGATGAGATGTCTTCTTTAATGCCTATTATAGGTGGTTTATCACACGAGCGATTAGATCGTGAAGGTGGTATACAATGGCCATGTCCTGATCGTAATCACCCAGGGACTCCTCGATTATTTACTGAAGAATTCCCACGTGGAAGAGGTAAATTTGTTGGAGTTCGACAAGGACCACCTTCTGCAGAACTTCCATCCAAGAGATTCCCATTCACATTAATCACAGGGAGAACTTTGTATCATTGGCACGGTGGTGTTATTACACGTCGTGTAAAAGGATTGGTTGATATGGTACCAGTGGTTACTGTGGATATTAATATTGACGATGCAATTCAATTAGGTTTACAAGATGGTGATGATGTGCAATTAGCTTCTCGTCGAGGTGAAATTATCGCACAAGTGCAAACAGGCAAACGCCAACGTCGTGGTGAATTATTTGTTCCCTTTGTTCAATTAGAAGGGGTCGCAGCAAATTTTTTGACAAATGATGAACTTGATACTCTCGCTGGTATTCCAGAATATAAAGCATGTGCAGTACGCATAGAGCCTCCAGGTACTCCTGCTCGGCAAGGAAAAAAACGTGTATTGAAAAATAATTTTTAGAAAGTTTTTTTATTTATACGTTTTCGAAAAATATACCTGTTAATCGATGAAATGACTGTAATGACTAATGCTCCGAGGAATGCTGATATAAAATTTTCTACATTAAAAGTTAATCCTAATGAAGTTGATATTTTTGAAGTCATAATGAGTAAGAGAGCATTAATCACAAAAATAAAGAATCCGAATGTCACTGCAATTAAACAGCAAGATACAAGGTAGGCAAAAGGTTTAATGAAGGTATGGATTATTGCAAAAATTGCAGTCGCTGCTACTAATGATGGAAGATCGTCTACAGAAACTCCTGTAATTAATAAACTTGCAATTGCTAGACCAAAAAAATTGCCCATATAGTTGATGAGAAAATTTTTTAGTGATGGTTTTTCCTCAATATTTTCTTCAAATCTATAAATTCTAAAATTCATTCTTTTGTTCTTGGTTATAGCGCATCGAGATTTACTTGACTATGGTTTATTAATGATCGATTAACTGCCTCAGTAATTTTCATGTAATGTAGTCCGTCCTCAAAGTTGGTCAATTGGACAGGGTTATTTTCTCGGATTGATGAGACAAAATCCGCTTCTACGTTCCATCCTATAGCAGTTTGGGTATCTGCTGGAATAATTTCCTTTTCTGATTGTGAATTGCTCAATGTTAAGTGATCTCGGCCATCCCAATGTAAAGTTGCTTCAGAGCCATAAAGTGAAATTGAAGTTGATGGTTTGTCATTTATAACAGTACTAATTCTATACGTAACTCGTATATCACTTTCAAGTTTTGCGAAGACACCTAAACTATCTGGGATTTCAATTTGGACTAATTTTCCAGATTCTGTATCGTTTCTGGAAGGTATAAAAACTTGAGCATCTGCTACTAATGATTTTGTTTTTCCTGTCCAACGTGTCACTATTTCGGCGAAAATTCCGAACATCATAATATTCATGCCAGAGTATTTTTTTTGATGTCTCCAGTGTAATGGTAGTGTTTCATCTATAGCAGTTCCATTAAGAACATCTACATGTACTTCTCTAAGTTCGCCAATTTTTTGTTCATTTATCAACCTTCGTACAGTTTGCCATACGGGTAAATCCATAGGGGCTGGTACAATTTGCGCTACTAAATTTGGATGTTTCTTTGCGATAGCCAACATAGATTCTGCTTCAGTAACATTCATAGCCATACGTGCTTCACAAAGGACATGCTTCCCTGACTGAAGTGCAGCAATTGAATATTCACTGTGACGGTATGGCCATGTGCCAATACAAACAGCATCGATTTCAGGAGAATCAAAAATATCCTCTGGCTTGTTGACAACCTTTTCGATACCAAACTGATTTGCAACACGCGTGCTACTTTCGATAGTCCTATTGCATACGGCGGTTAACTCAATATTGTTGAGTGATTGAAATCCTGGTATATGTCGTGATGTAGTATTTCCACCAGCCCCTATAAAGCCTATTCTTAATTTTTCATTACTCATTGCTTACCTCGCTCTGTAATGTAATTATTATTCGTAAAGTATATATACGTATTATTTCATGATAGATATCAATAGATGTATTTAACACACCTTCTTATGCAAAATGTTCGCACATATCGTGAATTAAAAATTAATTTTAATCCGGGCGTATATATTTTCATAGGAAAAAATGCCTCAGGAAAATCTAATCTATTAGATGCAATTTCACAACTTGCTACAACTAAAAGTCACCGGCATGCAAAAGAGATTGAAATACTCAGCTGGGATGCATTTGAAGAAGAAGAGTTCCCAACTGCAAGAATTTTTGCAGAAGTTGAAGGATTAAAATTCTCTGTTAATTTAGAAATAGCTATTTCTTCAACAAAACATCGCAATAGCTTGGAATGGCAAAGTAGCAGACGTTTTCGTGTGAATGGAATCAATAGACGTGCTTCAGATTTTATAGGTCACTTACGCGTAGTAATGTTTTCAGTTGATGACCTTACGATTATTACTGGTTCCCCTGCAGATAGAAGGCGTTATCTAGATATTACTATCTCTCAATTCAATCGAGAATATGTCCGTGCACTACAGAGATATAATCGAATTCTAGTTCAAAGAAATAATTTACTTCGTAACATCAGAGATCGACGTGGGTCCGTTGATGAATTAGATTTTTGGGATCAAGAAATGGCTGAGATCGGCGCAGTCATCCTCCTTGAAAGACAAGTAGTAGTTGATAAATTGGCAAATGGAGCAGAAAGACATTATTCAGAATTAGGTGATGAAGATAAAAATTTCTCTATTGGTTACCTTCCTGGATTGCCTATTAAGTTTGATAAGGAAATGGAAACATTTGATTTAGCGAGTGAGATGCATAAGATCATTCTCGAAGGAAGACAAGGTGATTTATTACGAGGTAGTTCTAGATTCGGTCCTCATCGTGATGACGTGAATTTCTTAATCGATGGTAAAAGTGCTGCTAGTGCTGCTTCAAGAGGAGAACAACGAACCGCTGTATTAGCATTACGATTATCTGAAGTTAACCTTTCAACTGAAATTACAAGTGATCCGCCAGTCTTACTTTTAGATGACATTCTGTCAGAGTTGGATTCGAATCATAGAGATAAAGTGATCAATATGTCTTATCAAGTTGATCAAGTTTTTATTACTGTTCCTGATGAAAATATTGTGCAAGAGCAATTTTTGCCGACAGCTAGTAAATATGAGGTCACTAATGGCGGTGTCAAGACGTTACGAGTCGAGAATTAAATGTTTGAAATTAATAGAATAGATCATATTAGTTTGATTGTTGATGAAGTTGAAACAGTAGTGCAATTTTTTGAATCATTACTTGGATTTCGTGTTGGATCTTCATTTATACGTTCAGGATATAGTGGTATTGACATGGAAATTCCTGGTACTAAAGGAATCTCCATTGAAATATTAAAGAATGAGAAAAATGATGTTTCTAATGCTCATTCTTTGATTAATAAAAAAATTTCTGTTCATCATGTGGGACTTCAAGTCGAGAATCTTCCCCTGATGCTTAGTTCGGTTAATGACTTGTATATCAAGACTCTAGCGCCTATGAGCTCTAATAAATTCGTCCCATTTGAACCAAACTTAAGACCAGATGGTGAAGGGTCGTATTTGCATATTTCACCTGGGTGGAAAGATGAATCAGATTTTTACTATGAGATTTTTGATGGTAATGCACAGCATTTACCTAATTATTTTCTTGATAATACAACTCAAGGAATTGGTATTAAGAAACTTAGTGCTTGGGCGCATGTTTCGAATCATGACGATTCTCTCTCAGATTGGTATGAAAAAATATTTGGTTTGGAGGCGACTTATTTTTGGAATCCAAGTCCCACTGATTATAGTTTTTCAGTCCAAACTTTTAGATTTCCCAATAATAAAATGAACGTGGAAATTTTAAAACCTCTAAAAACAAATTCCTACGTGCAAAAATTCTTACAAGATTTTGGGTGTACTATTCATCATATTTCTTTTGAAGTAGCAAATATTGATTTTGTATCGAAGGTATGTAAACAATATGGGATTCAAGTATTTGGCCTGCATAGTGGATTTAGCAAGACAGGTAACTGGAATGAATGTTTTATTGCCCCTCCTCAAATTAGAGGTTTGCTGATCCATTTTTACTCTTGGAATACAAAATAATTAGCGTCCGTTTAATTTTTTGCGTTTGTGTTGCACATAATCTACCAATATATATTCGCCTAATTGATCAGGCGTTGTATAAAATACCCTCCCACCATTAAGTCGTGCGAGTTGATTTACAAATTCTTTTAGATAATAATTGGTATCTAGCATAAATGTATTAATTGTTACTTCTTGTTGACTGAGTCGTTTCACCATTTTTAATGTTTCACGGATAGTAATTGGACTAGGTGGGTAGGAAAATTGTGATCTACCGTTTTCTAGGTGTGCTGTTGGTTCACCATCAGAGATCATCAATATTTGGCGAGTCCCTCCACGATGCTTAGCTAAGAGTTGTTCAGCGATAATTAATGCATGATGCATATTGGTTCCAACTACTGATTCATCCCAGCGAACATAAGGTAACTCATGAGATGGTAGTTCTCGGGCATAATTAGAAAAACCAATAATATATAGATTGTCTCTAGGGTATTGAGCTCTAATCAAATTTTCCAAGGCTAGTGTTACTTTTTTTGCAGCTAAAAAAGAACCGCGTAATGCCATCGACCAACTTAGATCGACCATCAAGACTGTTGATGTTTGGGTGACTAACTCTGAACGGAAAATTTCGAAATCATCTGGGTTTAGTTTGACTGGTGTTGCTTTAGTTCCTTCACGTTCAATAGCATTCATTATGGTTTTTCTCATATCAAGATGAAAAGGATCTCCAAATTCGTATGGCTTAGATTCCTCTAAACGTTCTCCGTGACGACCTGATTCAGGTATAGGATGGTTACCAATTTTTTGATTTTTGAGTTGTCTGTAAATTTCTACTAATGCATTTTGTCCAATTGTTCTTGTGCCGCGTGGCGTAAGTTCCCATTTATCCCCTTCCTTACGGAGATATCCTGCATCTTCGAGGGTTTCGAGTAATTTTTTTAGATTTTCGATTATTTCAACTGCTTCTCCACCTAGTAGGTTCTGTATTTGTTCCAGATCAATTTGTTCCAAATCACCAGAGCGTTGAGCGTTTTCTAACGCTCGTTCCAATGTATTAATACCTTGCATTTCAGATATAACAGACATTGCAGAATCAAGAGTAAGTTCTTCACTGCCGCGAAATGGATAACGGCTTTCTCGACTACCTTTTGGCCCTAAAAAATTTAGATTTTGAACAAGCTCTTTTAATTCTCCATCTAATTCATTGTCACCTAATTGATTTGATAATAAATCTTCTAATTCCATTTGCTGTTCTGGGCTTAACGATTCCATTAATGAGTTCATTGCATTCATTTGTTCATGCATTCCAGCAATTAATTCTTCTAGAGATTCAGGAGGGGAGTCACCGAACATATCACCAAATTTTTCCATAAATGATTCAAAATCTGGATTGCCTCCACGCATTTTTTCTACGAGCATGTCATTGAGTTCTTTGATCATTTCTTTTAATTGAGATTGTTTATCTTCTGATAAATTGTTTATGAATTCGGATGTATCTTTAAAATATGAACTTGCCGCAGAACTTTTTAATTGTTCTATTAAATTATTGAATTCGTTTTGTGCCTGTTGATTTAGAAATTCATAGTCTTTTAATGATTGAATTTGCCCAGCCGTATCGGATGGTAGTTGGTCAAGAAAGTTTTGTTTTTTATTGGCAATATTTTTAAGTATTGATTGAAATTCTGCATTGTCAGGATCGGTAAGGCTATTATCAGTACTGGTTTTATTGATACTTTCATTTAATGTATCTTTTTCAAGTTCTAAAATATTTTCCATTGTCTGATTAATATTTTCTATTGCACTACTGAGATCATACTTATCTAGTTGGTCACGCCTCATTTGTCGTAGTTGCTGTAATAAATCACGTAACCCTTGCATTTGATCAGATTGCGCAGACCCAGGGCCACGTTGTAAAAGATTTTGAAGTGCTTGTTGTAAATTACCCGAATTCAGTAGTTCATCTGAAAGACTATCTAATATTTCATCAGCAGAAAGCTCCTCAGTGTTTTGTGAGTCATCCCAGCCACTGTATTCATATTTTAATGCCATTTTCCAACCGATCAGTAACTAAGCTTTATATATAGAATCACCTAGGGGAGATAGAGTTTCTTTATTCAATCTCTTGTTTAGGTGCAAACCTTCTAAAATAAATTCTATTGCGGAAGCTTTTACTGCATCTGAAGATTGTTCTCCAACTAGTTGATGTATAGAAGTTTCAAGTCCATTTACATTTTTGATCATTTCTGTGTAACTTTCAGAAGATTCTAATTCACCCGTTTGTACTGAAAGTCCAGAATTAAATGAATCTACAATGCTTTCCAATTCATCTTCTTCGTAGATTTCATTAAAAACAGAAACTATTGCTCCGAGAATCAGTCTTTCGATGATTTGTTGGTCCTTGCCATCTTCAACAGTTTCAAGTTCTACTTTTCCTTGTAGCGCAGGTACAACAAAAGGTAGGTCGGAGATTCTTGGTGCAACATTTACTTCTTTTAGCCTTATGGATCTTCTTAGAGAGTTAGCAAGTAGTGCTTCATAATTTGCTACTGACGCCCTGACAGAAACACCGGAACGTTGGTTCACATCAGGGGATTTTCTCGCTAAGCGAGTAATCTCTGCAATTATGTGTTTCATATAATCGGGCACTTCTATTTTGAAGTCATCCGTAGCGAAAATTTGACCTTCCTGCTCCATAATAGAAATTTCATGGTCAATGTTTTGTGGGTAGTGTGTTCGAATCTGAGAACCATAGCGATCCTTAAGGGGTGTGATAATTCTACCGCGATTTGTATAGTCTTCAGGGTTTGCAGTTGCAACTATTAAAACGTCTAATGCCAGTCGAACTTTATGTCCCCTAATTTGGACATCTCGTTCTTCCATTGCATTCAATAGTCCCACCTGAATTCTTTCAGCAAGGTCAGGTAATTCATTGATTGCAAAAATCCCTCTGTTTGTATGAGGAATTAATCCGTAGTGTAAAGTAAGTGAATCCGAAAGATAGCGTCCCTCAGCTACTTTTATAGGATCAACTTCACCGATAAGATCTGCAATCGTAATATCCGGTGTTGCCAATTTTTCACCATAACGCTCATCTCGGTGCATCCAATGAATTTCAGCACGATCTCCCTCTTCAGCAATGATCTCTTGCCCTTGAGGTGAAATTGGGGAAAATGGATTTTCTGGTATTTCACAGTGGGCGAGGATTGGAGTCCATTCATCAAATAACGTAGTTAAGCTTCTTATAATTCGAGATTTTGCCTGTCCACGTTCACCAAGAAGTATGATGTCTTGCCCGGAAAGAATAGCATTTTGCAATTGTGGTATTACTGTGTTTTCATAACCAACTATACCGGGGAAAATCTTCTCATCATTCTGTAGTTTTGTTATCAAATTTTTTCTTAACTCTTCCCGGACAGGTAAGAGTTGGTAGTTATTAGATTTTAATCCTCGTAGGTTGGTTGGGAGTTTTTTTGTCACTGATCATTCCTTCTACATAATTTGAGATGTCAATGTCGATAATCTACTCGTTGGAATGCGCCACGTCTAATTATTTATTTTTTTTCTGCTAAATTAATTGATATCCGTGAAGTTAAACTTTACGCTAGCAGTTTTTCTGACCGCAAATCAGCTATTGCATTGGTGAACCCTGTAAGAGTGTCATCTACCTCTTTGTCTCCATGTGTAGCAGAAACCATTCCACCATGACTCATCAAGTCAACTCCGTGGTTAAATAATGACCATCGTAATGCCTGCATTAATTTTTTATCAGGAACCCCACGGGGAGCTTCCCTTGCATCCCATTCTATATTATTTGGGAATGGTGCTTCATATCCTAAATTAAAATGCCACATGCTCGACATTCCCCATGCTGATCCTGGTACTGATAATTCACGAAAAATATTATTCAATCCATTAACAAGTTTTTTCGTTGTTAAGTTTGCCTGCTCAGTTACATTTTCTGTACTGATTATTTTTAAGGCTGTGAGACCTGCAGCAGCTGAAATGGGATTAGCATTGTAAGTACCTTGATGTGCAACGCGATCTTGTTGTTGTGAATGATGGTTTGAACCACCGGCATTCATTTCTAAAATATTAATTATTTCTTCACGCCCAGTTACACATCCACCCGGTAAACCACCTGCAATAATTTTTGCATGTGTCGAAAGATCTGGCAGTATATTGTAGTATTCTTGCGCTCCACCTGGTGCCATTCGAAAACCTGTAATGACCTCATCCATTATCATTAAAGTATTGTTTTTTTTGGTAAGTTCTCTTACTTTTTGTAAATATCCTGAATCAAGTGGTATTTCCCCCCAATGTGCTCCAGTTGGTTCAAGTATTACGGCTGCTATTTCATTATTTGCCAAAACATCCGACAAACTTCCTATGTCGTTTGGTTTTACAATTATGAGAGATTCATAAAAACTATCTGGTACCCCTAAAGATTGTGGTTGAGATTCGTCATTGCTTAGTTTGCCGACCACAATATCGTGCCAGCCATGAAAATGGTCACTTAGTTTGACCACTTTTTCACGCCCGGTATATGCACGTGCTAATCGTAGTGCCATCATTGTTGCTTCTGTACCTGAACTTGTAAATCGTAATTTCTCTCCACATGGCACCATTTTGAGCACTTGTTGCCCCCAGGCTATTTCTAAATCATGTGATGATCCAAAATGTGTACCTCGGAGGAGTGCATTTTTTACATTTTCGATTACCTCCGGGCGATTGTGACCTAAGAGTAACGAACCATGTCCACCTATATAATCTACTATTTCATTACCATCTACATCCCATTTTCGGGGACCTTGAGCTTTTTCTACATAAATGGGAAAAGGTTCAAATGCTCGTGCATCATGTGTTACCCCTGAAGGAAATACCGATGATGCCTCTGCAGCTAATTTTTTTGAAGAAGAATGTAGTAACTCAAAATTTGCCAGAATATTTGCCATGATTTACCTACTTATTTAGCCTTTATCAATAGTTTCAGTTTAGTATTACTCTTAGACAAGTATTCTAATTATTATACTCTGAGGGTAGCGAATATTGGAGGTTTAAATGTCAGATTTACTTTCATCTGATGAAATCACTAAAGCTTTATCCAATTTAAGTGATTGGCATGTGTATGATGAACAAATCAAGTGTGAATTTGTTTTTGCAGATTTTATTGAAGCTCTGAGTTTCATAGTTAAGATAGGTGTGCTGGCAGAAAAAGCGGATCACCATCCAGAGATCTGGAATGTTTATAATCGTGTTTCTATTATTTTATCTACGCATGACGCAGGTGGTGTTACGGATAAAGATATTATGTTGGCGAGTGCGATTAACGACTTATAGTGGAAACTGAAAATATTCGAAGTTGATGTCAATAAAAAGTATTAGAAATGGTGGTAGGAAATGGATTTAGGATTAAACGGTAAGGTTGCGATCGTGACAGGCGGCAGTGAAGGTATTGGTAAAGGTGCAGCTCTTTCTCTTGCCCGAGAAGGTGTAAAAGTTGCTATATGTGCTCGACGCAAGGATGTTTTAGAAGCTGCTGCTGAAGAAATTCGCTCAAAGGCCTCGGGAGATGTTGAAGCTTATGTATGCGATGTCACTGATGAGGATGCGGTCAGGCAAATGGTAGCACAAGTGCACGAAAATTGGGGGCGTATAGATATTCTTGTCAATAATGCTGGTACGTCTTCTGCTATGTCTGTTGAAGACATGACAAAAGTTACATTGACTTCAGACATTACTTTAAAAGTTTATGGGGCTCTTTATGCATCACAGGCGGTTATCCCTCATTTGCGTGCTTTAGGCGGTGGTAGAATTATCAATATTACGACTGGAGGTGGGAAAGCTCCTGCCGCATCTTCGTTACCTACTAGTCTTTCTCGTGCTGCAGGTATTGCTATGACAAAAGCAATGTCTCGTGATTTAGCAAAAGATAATATACTTGTGAATACCGTTTGTATTGGATTAATTAAGGCAGGACAGCATGAACGTAGGTATGCAACTGCTCAAGCAGAAGATTCTAATCTCAGTCTGGATACCTATTATGAAAAAATGGGTTCTCGGGTGCCACTAGGACGTATAGGTGAAGCAGAAGAAGCAGGTGATGTAATTTGTTTCTTGGCATCTGATAAGGCTAGTTATGTCACAGGGGCATCGATTAATGTCGATGGTGGTATGGCACCAGTTGTATAATTGTTAGAAGTAGCACAAAAATTTGTAATAAATTGCTGAAATCTTTGTAAATTTGGTGCAAAATCTACTTAAAACTACATATATCTTATGAATTTACAGTTGATGTTGGTGACAATTAGAGCGATTGTTCACTAAGAGAAAATTTAAGAAGGGCATAATGCAGTACAGGACAATTGCAGGTACAGATATTGAAGTTTCTGAAGTTGGATTTGGCGTTTGGACGCTGACTGCAGGTTGGTGGGGAGATTATTCTGATTCTGCGGCGGTAGATATGTTGCAAAGTGCAGTTGATTTGGGGATTAACTTTATTGATACTGCCGACACTTATGGTCGCGGTCGTGGAGAAGAGATTCTTGCTCACGCATTTCCTGGCGCTGCCAGAGACAAAATCGTTATCAGTACTAAATTTGGTTACGACTGGGAGTCAGTAGATCGTTCTAAAAAAGATCATCAACCGGCAGAACATTGTTTTGAGCCTGATTTCATAGAACGTGCATTAAATAATTCATTACAACGTCTTGGTACTGACTATATAGATTTATGGCAACTACATAATGTCCGCATGGAACATCTTTTGCGTGATGATATATGGACGTTACTAGATAAATTTCGTATTGAAGGAAAGATTAGATCAGTTGGTGTAGCTTTAGGTCCTGCTATTGGATGGCTTGATGAAGGTATGTATGCACTCGAACATCTTCCAATCGAATTAGTCTACATGATTTATAACGCTTTAGAACTAGATCCCGGCCGAGAGCTTATACGTGGAGCGAAAAAATATAATAAATCTTTGTTAGTTAGAGTGCCTCATTCAAGCGGTATGTTGGAAGGAAAATATACTTTAGATACCCAATTTGGGCCTAACGATCATAGGAAGCATCGACCACGTGCATGGCTTGAAAATGGTATTAAGAAAGTTGATCAACTCGGATTCCTTACTTCAGAAAATAATCGCACTTTGGGACAAGTGGCATTAAAATATGTGATGCGATCGCCTCAGGTTGTGAGCGCTTTCCCGAATATTTATAATTTTGATCAATTAAATGAATTTGCAACAGCCGCTGATGTTCCAGATATTTCGGAAGATCATGCGAACAAAATTGAACAGCTTTTTGAATCGAATTATGGCCTTGAAAGAGTTAGGGAAGCAGGTTTGTCGACAAGATGAGTCAACCTCCATGGCTAAAGGCCTCTTCGTCTATTCCACCACCGTCACAATCTCCTCATGGGAAACAGTTTGTAAAATTTAATTTTTATAAACTACATCATTCTGTGCGTGCATTGAATTCTCATGAGCGTGCTGATTTAGGTACAGAGTTAGTGTCATTGTTAAGTATTTCTTCTGAGAAAATGCTTACGCGTGTGTACTCCACTGTTGGTACTAGGGCTGATACTGATTTCTTAATTTGGCAAGTTTCTGATGATTTGGAAGAAATAATGAATTGGCAGTCTTTGTTATTGAATAATGATCTTAGTTGGACTTTGGAGCAATCGCACTCTTTTCTTTCAATGACAATGCGTTCTCAATATCAAAATCAATTTACTGATGGTATAGAGAAAAGAGATCGATTTCGTGAAGATGGTGGAGTTAATGATTGGCTGTTTGTTTATCCGATGGCAAAAACTAAAGATTGGTATCAATCTTCAAGTACCTTTCGTAATAAGGCTATGGCTGAGCATATTCGAATTGGTCATGCCTACCCTGAAATTAAGATTAACACTACATATTCTTATGGATTAGACGATCAAGAATTTGTGGTAGCCTTTGAAGGAGATTCTCCAGGACAATTTTTAGCTTTGGTACGTGATTTACGAGTTTCTGAGTCTACCTATTTTACTGATTTTGATACCCCAATGTTTACATGTCGAAGAATGGAAATAGATCAGCTAATTAATCACATTGGGCTTGGTTCATCAAATACTATTTCTGAAGACGCCAAAAATACTGGAGAGTGATAGTGAAAAATGCAATAGGAACGACTATTCCAGTAGCAATTAGTGATCCAATTAATCAAAAAATATTGTCAGTTTCTGAAGATCTCCTTTCCGGTTTTCAAACGGATCCATTTGGAGAGATATCTCGTCTTACAGAAATACCTGTCGATATTGTTATAGATCGTGTTAAAGCAATGCTTGCATCGGGCACTATACGCCGAGTGCGTCAAACTATGATTACAACCAGTCTTGCCCGTGGTTCATTAGTTGCATGGGAATTAGAGGAAAGTAAATTGAATGATGCATTCGATTATATGTTCCAAGAAGATCCTTTTTCAGGTCATGTCGTAATTCGAACTGCAGATGTCGGTTCTGCTGGTGAACGTTATCGTTTGTGGACGACATTGAAAGTGCCTCCACAATTTTCACTTGAAAAGCATGCTGATTTTCTTGCTGAAAAAGTTGGGGCACAGTCGTATCGATTAATGCCTGCCAAGAAATTATTTGCTCTTGGGGTAGGTCATACTCGTCGTAAACAAATTCTCCCTGGGTCACGTAGTGAAGATCCTGGGCGAGTAATTGATACCGAAATTATTCCTCTCACATCAGAACAATGGAAAATTATGGAAGTTTTAAAACGTGAATTTGCAGTTTCAGAATTGGTACAAGATTTATGGCAGCAAAGAGCTGATGAGATAGGAATTACTCTTCAAGAACTTTATGACACGGCAGATGAACTTGAAGCTAAAGGATTGATAGGAAGATTTTCCACTTTTCTTGAGCATGTGAAACCTACTGCTGATGGTGAAAGGGTCACTCGCTACAATGCTTTATTTCATTGGGCAGTTCCTGAAGGCATGGAAATTCAGGCAGGTCAAGAATTGGGTCGGCACCATATTATGACCCATGCTTATTGGCGTGAAGGTGGTCCTGAATTTCAAAATGTTAATGTTATGGGCGTAGTTCATGGAACTGATAAGCAATTGATTTTAGATCATAAAAAAGCCATTGATAATCATTTGAATGAACTGAATATACCAGTCAGTTATACCAATGTTTTTTGGGGTGGACGCAGTGAAATTAAACCATCTGAAATTTCTCCTCTTGCATACCAACAGTGGTGTGAAAGTAATGGTATTGACTTAGGCGATATGACAGCAGGAGGTAATTTGTAGTGGGTTATTATCCTGTTTTCTGGGAAATGGAAGAGCGCCCCGTTTTATTGGTTGGCGGAGGAAATGTAGCCGATGAAAAAATTCATAAGTTGGTTGATGCTGGTGCCCAAGTTACGATTATTGCTCCTGATCTCATTCCTGAAGTGCAAAAGTATGTAGAGAATGGTCAAGCTATTTGGCATGAGAGAAGTTTTGAACCTGGCGACACTGATGGCTTTGAAGTTGTTATGGTGGCGACTGATAATGGAGCGATCAATAAGCAAGTCGCTGATGAAGCTCGTGCTAAAGGTATTTGGGTTAATGCTGCTGATGATGTTGCAAATTGTGATTTTATCCTTCCATCGCTAGCGAAGCGTGGCAAAATTGCTATTGCTACATCAACGGGTGGAAGTAGTCCTGCTCTGGCTCGTTGGCTACGTACACAAATGGAACTTTTCCTTTCAGATGAGGTGGTGTCTCTCGGAGATCTTTTGGCTGAAGTAAGGATTTTGGTGCGTCAGCGTGACCGTGAATGTGCAAGTGAATGTAATCTCACGCAAACACCACCACCATTATTGTGTAAAGAATGTCCTAATCGAATTGAGCCTGAGTTATGGCAACAGGCAATTGATGACGATTTAAGAGAGTTATTGCGTCAAGGACAATATGACTCAGCGAAAGACAGGTTAATTAGTTCTTTGAAGATCGATGAGCCATTAAAAGATCGTGCTCAATCGGCTGAGGATGCAGGTGATCTATAATGCTGTCAGTTGCAACTGTTAATCACCATACGGCCTCACTTGATGTAAGAGAGAAGATTTCTGTCGCTGAAAATGAACTCGATGATCTTCTTGTACGTGTTCAACGACACCTAGGTCCCACCGCTATCATTAGTACATGTAATCGTCTTGAGTTTTATACAACAGGTACTGAAAATCTTGAACAATTAACTACTTATCTTCAGCAAGAAACCCATATGAATGAAACCGAAGTTCAAGATTATTTCCGAATATATCAAGGAGAATCAGCTGTAAGGCATCTTTATCGGGTGTCATCAGGTTTAGAATCATTGGTAATTGGTGAAGCAGAAATACTTGGACAGGTTCGTACTGCTTTTGCGCATGCCGCAGATTCAGGTGTAGATGATTCGATGCTGGTACGTTTATTTCACGGTGCAATACGTGCAGGACGTCGTGTTCGATCAGAAACTAGTATCGGGCATCGTTCAGTTTCCGTATCTTCTATTGCAGTTCAAAAAATACGTGATCATCATAATGACTTGCAAAAAGCTAATGTATTGATAATTGGAGCGGGTGAGGCCGCAAGGTTAATTGCTGAATCTTTAGTTGAACAAGATGTCTCACAAATTTATGTGGCTAACCGAACTCAGTCACGTGCTGAATCGTTGGCAAAAGAATTAGATGGTATTGCGGTGCAATATTCAAATTTGATGGAAGTTGTTAATGATGTTGATGTAGTAATTACGGCTACAGGGGCACCAGGCACACTTATCAATTTCGAAGAAATGAACAAGACGATACAGCTTCGACAAAACACACCTTTACTTATTATGGATATCGGGTTACCTCGTGATGTTGAACCCCGAGTCTCTGATTTACCGAATGTAACCTATTTTGATATGGAGGCATTACAGGAGATTGCTGCTGAAAATGGTAAGGCACGTGCTCAAGAAATTGGTGCAGCGGAACACCTTATAGAAGAAGAATTAAAAGAATTTTCTGTATGGCTTGAAAATCTTCAAACTCAACCTACTATTGCAAGTCTTAGCGCTCGATCTGAAAAAATTCGAAAAGATGCAGTTGAGAAATCCTTACGGCGCCTGCATCTTGATGAAGCTCAACAAGATGAAATTGATGCATTAACTCGAGCAATTGTGAAGAGAATTTTACATGATCCCATTGTTGCATTGAGAGAATATGGCAATCAGGATACTCACTATGTAGAAGTGGTTCATAAACTGTTTGGACTGAATGATGAATTTCCATCGTTAACGGACTTGTCTGTCAGTGATCAACCTGAAGATGATCGATTGTAATGACTACTACTATTCGTCTTGCGACTCGAAAATCTCGACTTGCACTTGAGCAGGCCAACTTAGTAATGGATGCATTGAAGAGAATTAATCAACAACTTTCTATAGAGCTAGTGCTAATTGAGACTGAAGGTGATATTGATCGAGAAACTCCACTGACTGTTCTGGGTGGGAGAGGTGTATTTGTAAAAGCAGTTGAACAAGCGTTATTAGATGATGTTGCTGATATTGCAGTGCACTCGCTTAAAGATGTCCCTACTGAAGAAGTTTCAGGTTTAATATTTCCGGCTATTACAGAGAGAGCAGATCCTAGTGATGTTCTTGTTGCAAACAATAAATATAAACTTGCTGAGTTAAGTGCAGGTTGCAAAATCGGGACGAGTTCGAGGCGTCGTGCAGTCTTGTTAAGTGCGATAAGACCTGATTTAGAAGTAGTCGATATCAGAGGTAATATAGATACACGTATACAAAAAGTACATGATGGTGTGGTTGATGCTGTCATTCTGGCTGCTTCTGGAATAGAACGATTGGGAATGGACGATGAAATTAGTCAGAGATTTGATCCTCAAGAATTTATCCCAGCGCCTGGTCAAGGTGCTCTTGCCGTGCAATGTCGCGATAATGACGAAGATATAAAAAGTATTGTGCAAAGTATTGACCATGCGAATACTCGACGTGCAACAGATGCTGAACGTGCTTTTTTAAGTGTACTGGGTGTGGGTTGTTCATTCCCTGTAGGTGCATATGCCGTGGTTGATAATAAGACTATTAATTTACGGGCAATGGTATTAACTGATGATACTAAAACTATGCCTGATTTTGGTGATGCAATTGGTGGTATAGATGAAGCTATAGCAATTGGATCGAATTTGGGGAGGCAATTATTGTCAGGCCCTAATGAAGATGGTGCGAAGTGACTGATCTCGGACATGTCTGGTTAGTAGGCTCTGGCCCAGGAGATCCTGGCTGGATCACTGATATTGGGGGAAAGATACTTCGAGACGCAGATGTTGTTGTGTTTGATCGGTTAGCTCCAAAAGAACTTCTGACTTTTGTACCAGATTCAGCGATTGTTATAGACGCAGGTAAATCACCAAACCAACAAAAGCTTTCTCAAGATGAAATTCATGAGACGTTAATTTCTTACGGTCGGTTGGGGAAGAAAGTCGTTCGACTCAAAGGAGGAGATCCGTATGTTTTTGGACGTGGTGGAGAAGAAGCTAAGATTTTAGCTGAGGCAGGTATCCCTTGTACTGTAGTGCCAGGGATCACTTCAGCAATTGCTGGGTTAAGTGCAGCGGGTATTCCTGTGACATATCGCGGTGTTGCCGTTTCTTTTTCTGTTGTGACCGGTCACGAAGACCCCACGAAGCCTAGTGAACAAGCCAATTGGAGAAAATTAGCCACAGCGACCGACACATTGGTTGTTTTGATGGGTGTAGATCGGATTGATCTTATTGCTGAACAACTCATTGCAGGAGGGCGAAATCCACAATCGCCTTCTGCGTTAGTACAACAAGCAGCTACTCCTGATCAACGTGTAGTAACAGCTCCTTTATCAGAAATTGCTCAAGCTGCAGTAGATCATGCAATTCGTTCACCTGCACTTTTCGTAATAGGTGATGTAGTCAATTTGCGTTCTGAATTGAACCCTAGTCGGTTAGCTCCACTGGCAGGTAAGCGTGTATTGGTTACCCGAAGCCGACAGCAAGCATCAATATTCGTAGAATCACTTCGTGCAGAAGGAGCATTTCCTATTGTATTGCCTACAATCGAAACTGAAAGGCGTGTAGATGATCAGCAACTTTCTGCGACAGTAGAAAATTTATTGGCAGGGAAATATGAATGGATTGCATTTAGCTCCGCCGTAGCTGTAAGAGCGTTTTTTGAATTGTTAATTGAGCAAAATATTGATGTGAGACAGTTGGGAGATATTCAAATAGGTGCTGTTGGTAAAGCGACATCTGAGGAACTACGATCGTACATGCTTTTCCCAGATATTGTCCCTGAAAACTCCACTGGTGAAGATCTTGCACATGCAATACTTACTCAATGTGCCGGTTCTGAAAAATCTATTCTTTTGCCACGTGCTGAAAATGCAGATCCAGCGTTGTTTAATGTACTTAACGAGAAAGGAATGCATGTTGATGAATTGACGCTCTATCTATCTGTTCCACCTGCTATTCCTTCAGGCGAGATGTTGAAAGTCATTCGATCAGGTGGACTAGATATTGCTACATTTACATCTTCTTCGACAGTAAAAAATTTAGTGAGAATACTTGGAGATGATCGTAAATGCTTAGATGATGTGTTAATTGCATGTATTGGGCCGACTACAGCATCAACTGCTAGAGATTTAGGGCTAGAGCCTGATATCGTAGCAAAGGAGCATTCAATTAATGGCTTGCTTCAAGCCTTACGGATATACCATTGGAGCAATAGTGCGGTATAGAATGGGAACTGATTATGACAATTAATACGCATCAAGCTTTATTTACACGCACTCGCCGAACAAGGCGGACTGATAATCTGCGACGCTTAGTTCAAGAAACACATTTAGAACCCTCTTCTTTTGTCTATCCAATTTTCGTGACACATGGTCAGGATGTACGCCAAGCAATTGCTGCTATGCCTGGTCAATATCGTCTTTCTTTGGATCAGCTTCCTAACGAAGCAAAAGAATTGAAGTCTTTAGGTGTGCGTGCAGTATTACTTTTTGGGATTCCATCTTATAAAGATGCCGAAGGAACAGAAGGATACGCTGTTGATGGAATCGTGCAACAAGCTGTAAGGGTTTTGAAAGATGCGGACCCTGAATTAATTGTCATCTGTGATGTTTGTTTGTGTGAATATACTGATCATGGTCATTGCGGGCTGATTAATACAAACGGTGAAGTGCTTAATGATGAAAGTCTGTCTTTATTATCTGAGATGGCAGTAACTTGTGCAGATGCAGGAGCTGATATCATAGCTCCATCTGACATGATGGATGGTAGAGTGCAAGCTATTAGACATGCACTTGATGAGACAGGCCATGCACAAAAAGCAATTATGGCCTATAGCGCAAAGTATTCTTCAGCGTTCTACGGGCCATTTCGTGAAGCTGCAGATTCAACACCTCAATTTGGTGATCGTAGAGGCTATCAAATGGACTATGCAAATGTTCGAGAGGCATTGCGTGAAGTCGAGGCAGATATTGATGAACAAGCAGATATTGTCATGGTAAAACCTGCTCTTGCTTATTTAGATGTCATTCGACGTGTTCGCGAAAGAACAGATCTTCCTTTGGCAGCCTATAACGTGAGTGGAGAGTATTCGATGCTCAAAGCCGCTATTCAGAATGGCTGGTTAGAAGAAGAACGTGTTATTTTAGAAACGTTAACTGCGATTCGTCGTGCGGGAGCAGATATTCTAATTACGTATCACGCTAAAGAAGCAGCACAATGGCTGAGGGCCAATGACTAGTAGCAATTTTAAAAAATCACTCGAAATAATGAATCGTGCGCGTGCACATTTGCCTGGTGGTGTTAATTCACCGGTCAGAGCTTATCGCGCTGTGGACGGAGATCCAGTTGTTCTGAGGAGTGGTAATGGTGCGATGATCACTGATGTTGATGGTAATGAATACATTGACTATGTGAATTCGTATGGTCCTCTAATACTCGGACATGCCCATCCGGATGTTATTCACGCAGTGCAAGAGGCATCAAAATCTGGCACCTCTTTTGGTGCACCTACTGAACCTGAAGTTGATTTAGCTGAATTAGTGGCCTCAACGTTTCCCTCAATAGAGATGGTCCGATTCGTAAATTCTGGTACAGAAGCTGCTATGAGCGCTATACGTCTAGCTCGCGGACAAACAAAAAAAGATCTCATTATTAAATTTGAAGGCTGTTATCACGGTCATGCTGATGGATTGTTAGCCTCTGCAGGATCAGGTGTGGCTACGTTTGGATTACCAGATTCACCAGGTGTGCCTGCAGCAATGGCAGCTCAAACACTAATTGCCCCGTACAATAACTTGGAGGCAGTTAAGTCTATTTTTGAAGCTCATCCAGATAAAATCGCTGCAGTCGTTGTTGAGCCTGTTGCCGGTAATATGGGTGTCGTTGCTCCTCAACCAGAATACCTTGCCGGATTGCGATTATTATGTGATCAAAATGACGCATTATTGATTTTTGATGAAGTTATTTCCGGATTTCGAGTTTCTGCTTCAGGTGCTCAAGGTTTTTTTGATGTTCATCCTGATCTTACAATTTTGGGGAAGATTATCGGTGGAGGATTGCCAGTAGGTGCGTATGGTGGTTCTCGTGAACTAATGGAAGAAATGGCACCTACTGGAGATATCTATCAAGCTGGTACTTTGTCAGGTAATCCGATTGCTATGGCTGCTGGGTTAGCCACGTTAAATATTTTACTTGCAGATTCAGAAGCATATAATTATCTGAATTCTTTAGGTGTAAGACTTGTTGCAGGGCTTGAATCTGCAGCAAAAGATATAGGTATCCCTCTAAGTGTTGTGCAAATTGGATCTACCTTAACTGCATTTTTTCAAGATGCTGTTCCTACCAATTATGATGAAGCTACACGTTCTGATACTGCAATGTTTGCTAAATTCCATCGTGAAATGTTAAACAGAGGTGTTCATTTAGCACCTTCTCAATATGAAGCTTGGTTTTTGTCACTAGCACATGATGAAAAACTTATTGATCAGACTGTAAATTATGCCCGTGAAGCCCTGAAAGCTTGTCAGTCTAATTGATAACATAGTAGTACATTTTTTTTTAGTATAACCTAATCTTTAAAATTTCTATAGTAATTATTTGAATATGGTTGCTACTAATTATTGATGCTTGGTAGCATATATTTTATGCAAGAGCAGGGTTTTCTTTCAGGAAATGGCAATACATCTAGTATCAAAATTGAAGATGCATATTTCAATTTTAATACTGTAAGTGTATTACGTGGTGTTTCTCTTAATGTAGAAGCCGGTCAATCCATAGCTTTATTGGGTCCATCGGGATGTGGTAAGACTACGTTACTCCGATCTATTGCTGGTTTAGAGAAACTAGATGCTGGTGTAATTACAATAGATGGAAATGTGGTCACATCTCCAAATTGTTTTGTTCCAGCTGAAAAACGCCGTGTTGGAATGGTTTTTCAAGAAGGAGCATTGTTCCCTCATCTCACAGTTGCTGAAAATGTTCGCTTTGGTCTAAAAAATGACTCTAATAATGAACATCTTGTAAAAGATGTTCTTGACATGGTAGGGCTATTAAAAATGGCAGATCGTACTCCAGATCGTCTTTCTGGAGGGGAACGTCAAAGAGTTGCTTTAGCACGTGCGTTAGCGCCTGAGCCATCTGTTTTATTATTAGATGAACCTTTTGCAAGCCTGGACACTTCTATGCGTGTGCAACTACGTGCCGAAGTTAAGCAATTATTAAATGACTTAGAAATAACCAGTTTATTTGTTACTCATGATCAGGATGAAGCATTTGTTTTAGGTGATGAAATTGCAGTAATGAATGAAGGAAAAATTTTGCAGGTTGGATCTACAAATTTGATTTATGAACAACCCGTAGACTCTTGGGTGGCAAAATTTGTTGGTGACGCAAATTTAATCTCTGGTTCAACTACTAAGGATCACGTTGTAACTCCAGTGGGAATTGTCCCGTTATCAGCACAAATGGACTGTGCCGCAGGTTCATCTGTTGACGTACTAGTGCGTCCTGAGTGTTTGCAAATTGAAGCTGGACGTGATTGGACTGTTTCATCTGTTGAATTTTATGGGCATGATTCTATGTATGTTCTCGAACAAGACATGGGTATTACTTTACAAGTGAGGTCCTTTTCGACTCCTCTGCATAAGGTTGGTGAACGCGTTTCAGTACGTTATGCTGGGCCTCCTACTATCGCATATAATTCTTAACAATTTTTTACTTTTACATTTGATCCCAACTTATTTTAAATATAGTTTAAGCTAATATTATTTAATAGGAGAGGCTATTATGAAAATTAGGATGCACTATATTATTGTGATGGCATTGTTATTTATTTTTGGTAGTGGGTGTAGTAGTGATGATGATTCATTGACTATATATTCTGGTAGAAGCGAAGAACTTTTGGCACCATTGGTAGATAAATACCAAGCTGAGAATCCAGAACTTGATATACAAGTTAGATATGGTGGCTCTGTTGAGTTGGCTTTGTTACTTCAGGAAGAAGGCTCAAAAACACCTGCAGATATTTTTATTTCTAAAAGTCCAGGCCCAGTAGCCTATTTAGCTGATGAAGGTGTTTTGGGGATTTTGCCATCAGAGATCTTGAGTAAAAGTCGTGGTAGTGATAGTGAGAATTGGGTAGCAATTACAGGTCGTCAGCGCGTGCTGGTTTTTAATCGTGATAGTGTTTCTGCTTCTGATCTGCCTAATTCCATATTTGATCTTGTACAACCAAACTGGAAAGGCAGAGTTGGCATAGCTCCTGCTAATGGTTCATTTCAAGATTTCTTTACTCTTTTTCGATTAGAATATGGTGATGATGTAGCATTGAATTGGTTGAAGGGTATGGCAGAGAATGACGTAATTGTTTATCCAAAAAATAGTGCAATTGTTCAAGCCACTGCTCGAGGTGAGATAGATGCAGGTTTGGTAAATCATTATTATAATGCTCGTTTGAAGCTCGAAAGCCCTGATACACCAAGTGAAAATCATCAGTTTGCAGTTGGAGATCCTGGGGCTATTACAATTGCTACTGCTGCAAGTGTGACAAAGGGTAGTAATAAAAATGCGGCTGAGGATTTTATTCAATACTTATTAGGTGTTGATGCACAAAATTACTTTGCTGATGAGACATTAGAATATCCAGTTTTAGATGGCATTAAGCCTAATGAGCGAATCGGCCAATCAATATTAATGGAATTTGGAAACTTTGATGCTCTAGGTAGTGGCTTAGAACAAACTTTGGAGTTGATTCGTGAAGCAGGATTCGATATCTAAAGAAATTTTTCTGACAGAGAGCACTTCGTCCGTAATCCATCGGCGAAGTGCTCCATGGCCATTGATTGTACTATCAATCATCATTTCATTTATATTTATTATTCCTTTTGTTTATCTCACTGTTAGGAATGTAGAAGATTTCGAAGTTTTTTCTAGTCTCGTGCGTTCAAGTGAGATTATATATCCTTTATTACGGACGTTATCGTTGGCTTTTTCTGTGGCATTACTGGCTTCATTAATAGGTATTTTTTTAGCATGGGTTACGATACGTACAAATATTCGGTGGAAAATGTTTTGGCGAATAATCTGTCCACTTCCCCTTGTATTTCCATCCTTTGTCGTCGCTACTGCATTTCTCTCGGCATATGCACCAGGTGGGATGATTCAAGAATTATTAATTCCCTTGGGGTTTCGAGAATTTTCTCGGATAGAAGGATTTTTCGGATCTTTATTTGTACTTATCTTTATTACATACCCGTATGTTTATTTGCCAGTTGCTGCAAAACTTTCTAATCTTCCACCGTCACTAGAAGAGACAGCACTTCTTCTTGGATATAGACCTCTAAAAAGTTTCCGAAAAGTTATTTGGCCACAAATTTTCCCTTCTTCTCGTGCAGGATCGTTATTAATTTTTCTTTACGTGGTTAGTGACTTTGGTGTGGTTCAACTAATGGGATATTCCACATTAACCACCAAGATTTTTAACACAAGACTGGCAGATACACAATTAGCTTTGGCTCTTGGATTAGTCATTGGAATATTAGCATTATTGATAGTCTTGACTGAAAAAATGTTGAGAAATGATAACGTTCCTCAAATTAATGATTTTTTAGGAACTCCTCTCGTACATCGACTCGGTAAATGGGAACCTCTCATTCTGTTGTCATTGATTGTTACTCTGGGAATTAGTCTTTTCTTACCACTAATGATTTTATTTTGGTGGGCTTATCGCGGATTTATTAATGATGCACCTGGTTTTGTAAGTAGTTCGACAATAACTTCAATAATTTCTCCAGCAATAAATACAGTTTCTATAAGCTTACTTACTGCGATTATTGCTGTTGTTATTGTATTGCCTATAGCATTTCTATGCGTGCGTTATCGCAGTATTACTTCTGCTCCTATTCAAGCTTTTGTTGTTGGAGGTTTTGCTCTTCCAGGATTAGTGATTGCATTGTCTATGGTTTTTCTTGCTCTTCATGTGCCAGGATTTACTTTCCTATACCAAACACTTCCCATTTTATTATTGGCATATGTAATACATTTTGGTGCACAGGCGTACCGTAGTGCAGAAGTGGGCATTTTAAGTATTAATCCTAAGCTCGGTGAAGTATCTCGTACATTGGGTACGAATCGATTTGAACGATTGTGGAAAATTGAATTTCCACAGATGCTTCCCTCTTTAGCTGCAGGAGGAGGATTGGTTATGCTTTCAACTATGAAAGAATTACCGGCCACTTTACTTGCAGCACCAATTAATTTTAAAACTTTAGCTACACACATTTGGTCTACAAATGAAGCTGGTTTTTTAGCTGAAGCTGGCCTAAGTGCACTGGTATTGGTTATTTTATCTGCATTATTAACTTGGTTTGTAGTGATTAAAAACGCTCGTCACCTGACTTGACTTATTCAAATTATTGATATGATTAGCTTTAATAATGAGTCGTAATTTGACGAATTGAGGTTATATGTTCACAAGATTAGATCATGTAGGACTTGTCGCTTATACAATCGAAGAAGCTAAGGCTATTCTGGGAGATCAATTAGGTTTAGAAATTGATGAGAAGAAATCTAATTGGCCTGATGGTAGTTTTTTTGTCCCTGAACAAACGTTTAATTATTTTTTCCAAATTGCGAGTGGTGAAACACAGATTGAAGTTTTAATTCCTGCTGAAGATGCTACAAGTGGAACTGCTCGATTTTTAGAAAAAAATGGACCGGGATTACATCATATTTGTTTTGCTGCCCTGGATGTAAGCGCAGAGGCTGAACGGTTACGTTCGCAAGGAATGCGTCAAATTGAATTGTCTAATACAGTGGACGGTCGACCTACTGCTGCATTTTTTCATCCCTCTAGTGTCGGTGGTGTTCTTACAGAGATAGTTCCTTTGAGGGATTAATGGAATATGACATTAATCGAATGAGGAGTAGTAATGGATTTATTCGAGGCATTAAAGTTTAGAAGAACAGCGAATAAATGGGATGTTAAACGTGCTTTATCTGAGAAATTGATTTCAAGATTAATTGAAGCTGCTACATGGGCGCCTAACCATCGATTAACGGAACCATGGCGTTTTTATGTATTGTCTGGGGGTGCACGTGAGGATGTAATCCAATCAATTAATCTTGATTACCAAATTAGTGGATATTCAGGCGAAAAAATTAATTCTGAACTTGGGATAATCAGTAAAAAACTGCATCGCTCTCCTGTGGTGATAATTGTAACTCAATTTTCTGAATCAAATGCCGAGACACGTTTACTTGAAGATTACGCTGCATGTGCTTGTGCTATTCAAAATTTACTTTTAGCTGCACATTCTGAAGGATTAGCTTCAAAATGGAGTACTGGTGATTTAGTTTATGAAAGAGGGGTGCGAAATTTTCTGGATCTCTCAGATCAGGAGAGTATTGTTGGATATATTTTTTTAGGATTTAAGTTAGAAAAAATAATGGCTGAACCCAATCGTAAACCTCCAAATATTACATGGTATGGATTTTGACATGATGACTCAGAGTAGTTTGATCTGAATTCTAATTATTAACGATATTCGATCGTGGTCCTCTTGCGATGAGAGGAGAAAGTACGAGCACAGCTAAAATTAATGTTAAACCAATTGCTATGAGCGTGTTACGTTCGCCCCAGTGATCAGCTGCTAGTCCAACGGGTAAACCTGCAAGCATGAATCCTGAGAATGCTAGTTGTGTAATTGAAATGACGCGTCCATAAAAAGCTGGATCTGCCTCTAATACTATTACTGCACCATTAAGCGTTTGGAATGCTCCATTACCTAGCCCTAGTAATAACATTGGAATGAGTACGATGATAAAAGTTGCACTAAGGCCTGTAATAACTAGTGCAATTCCACTGAGTAAAGCTCCTAATGTGTATATGAAGAGAGCTTTTTTTGATCCTGCGAAAGAGGCTACGAGTAGGCTTGCAATTAATCCTCCGACTGCATTAACAGTTTGAAGTGTACCTAATTGCTCGACTGGTTTATTGAGCTCATTTTCGAGTAGACCAGGTAGTACAGTCGTCGATGACAAACCTAGTATGACCATTATGAAGAAAAGAGTAAGCATCCATTTTAATCTTGAATGCTGTTTTACATACTTGATTCCTTCGATCATATCTCCAAAAATAGAATTATCTTTGTGGGAACTTTCTGGTATTGATGCCGGCAAGAAAAACAATGTAATTGTGGCAATTGTGAAGAGTATACCCATCACACAATAAGCTCCCGCTGATCCGAATAAAAGACTTGCTACAAGTAATGTTGCAAGTGCAGGTGCCCATATTCGAGCTGCACTAAGAGAGATTTGTGTGAGCGCAACTGCATTTGGCCTTAATGCAAGAGGTAAGAGTTCGACAACCCATGCTTGACGCGCAGGACCTAAAAATGCAAAACTTGCACCAGTAACAAATGCACCAATAGAGAGGTGATAAAGCTCGATTTCATCTTGATAAATTAAATATGCAGTAACAAAAAAGACTGCAGCAATCGCTAATTGGCTTAGTGTACTAATGATTTTTTTGGAGACTCGATCCGCTATTGCCCCTCCAAAGGGTGAAAAAACAGCTGAACCTATCCCTTGAGCAAGTAGTACTGCTCCAACTGCACTGTTTCGACCAGTTAGTTCGAATGCAATAATTGACTGGACAACAGTTGACATAAAAAATGCTGTAAATGTAAACAGAGATCCTGCCCAGAGAATTGCATAATTACGAATAGTCAAAGCTTCAAAAATTTTGCGCATTAGGTTTTAGTTCATTTCGTTATAATTCACCCTTAGTATGCTACCGCGGCATACTATAAAAACTAGTAATATATACTATTGTTTTGTCTGAAAATATTGAGAGGGATATTGTGGGGAACCTACAAGCACCTAAATCTATTGTTATTAAGGGTGGTCGTGTTATTGACCCGTTGACCAGCCGAGATGAAATTACAGATATATACATCGTTAATGGTGAAATTAAGGCTATCGATGTTGGACTGGCTCAACAGATTCCTGATGTAGAAATCATTGATGCGACAGGTTTAGTTGTTGTACCGGGTTTTATAGATTTACATGTACATTTTCGTGATCCTGGTCAACTACATAAAGAATCAATTTCAAGTGGAGCAGCTGCAGCTGCAGCTGGAGGATTTACAACAGTAGTACAGATGCCTAATACAGAACCTCCTTTTGATTCACCAGAACGAATACATGAAGTAAATAAACGTGCAGAACAGGAATCTATTAGGATTTTGACTACTGGAACTATCACAAAAGGAAGGCATGGTGTTGAAGCAGTTAATGTAAGAGACATGGCTGAAGCAGGTGCCGTTGCCCTTACTGATGATGGTGATTTTGTAGTGGATACTGAACTTATGAAAAAGGTCTTTGAACATGCAAAATCTCTAGATCTTCCCATATCACAGCATTGTGAGATGCCTTCCTTAGTTTTAAACGGATTGGTCAATACTGGGGATATTTCCGCTCGTTTAGGTATTGCTGGAAGATCGAACGATAGTGAAATTTATGCGGTTGAGCGTGAAATTCAATTGGCTATGGAAACTAATGGACATTCTCATATTCAACATGTGAGTGCTGCTGGCACAATTGAATTAATTCGAAAAGCGAAGGCACAAGGTGTAAATGTGACAGCAGAAGTTACACCACATCATTTAAATTTAACGGATCATGCGTTGTTAAGCGGTCGCGGAAACCTTCCGTATGACACATTTGCCAAATGTAATCCTCCACTTCGAACAGATCTTGATGTTGCTGCTTGTATAGAAGGATTAGCTGACGGAACTATCGATGCAATTGCGACAGACCATGCTCCACACACAATGAAAGAAAAACAAACTGATATTCACAGTGCACCTCCTGGATTAATTGGTTTGGAAACTGCTTTTTCTTTAGGTTTGAAGCTTGTAGATAATCACTTGATTGATCTTCCTCTTTTAATAAAAGTTTTTACACAAGGTCCAGTTCAGGCATGGAATTTATCTAACAGGGTAAATATTAAAGGTCTAGGTTCTTTAGAAGTTGGTGGTATTGCCGATATTACAATCATTAATCTAGATTCCGTATGGGATGTGAACCAAGGGACGATACACTCCTTGGGGATGAATACACCATATTTAGACGATATCCTGAAAGGAAGTATCATGATGACAATCGCTGCAGGTTGTAAAGTTTACGAAGCTGATGATGGAAGCTAGTTAAGTGACGACAAAAGTTCTTTTAGTTGGTGATACACACATTCTTAATTGGGATTCTGCACATCCTGAATTACAACGTGCTGTTCGTCAGGCAGATATTGCATTGCATGCAGGTGATTGGGTTGGATTGGATGCTGTTGAAGGTTTTCAAAAACAAGCAAAGCAATCTTTTGTTGTGCATGGTAATTCTGATCCTGTCGAAATACGCGAAATACTACCGTATCGCCAGATCATAGAAATAGAACAAGTAAGGATAGGACTAATTCATCCTGCATGGGGTCGTGAAGAATTTGGCCCAGAGAAATTAATACCTGATTTTCCAGTGGATGATTGTGGCAAACTGGATATTATTTGTTTCGGGCATTTACATGAAACAATGGATATTGAGACTGAAGGCATCCGTTTCATTAATGCAGGACAGGGATATCCTTCATTCCGTGTCCCAGGAACCATTGGATGGCTGTACATTTCAAAATCTGAAATGACGGTCGAAATAGAAGAATTTGCACAAGCTACCTAATATTTTTAATTGAGATTTTGCATGGGGAGGAATCTTTGACTTCAATATCTGGCCTGTTGTCACAAGGTACTACTTTTTCCTTTGAGTTTTATCCACCACGTACAGAAAAAGGTGCTAAACAGTTGATGACAACTATGGAACATCTCCTTCCCTATAATCCATCATTTATATCGATTACATATGGAGCTGGTGGATCAAGCCGTGAACAGACTTTAGAAATTGTTAAGGAATTAAAATATAATACACGATCTACAATACTTCCCCATCTAACTTGTATTGGACATACCCGTAATGAAATAGAGGAGCTTGTTAATCAGTACGTAGATATAGGTATTACAGATATTCTAGCATTGCATGGAGATCAACCAAGAAATTCTGCTCCATTAACAGAAGGTGATTTTAAATTTGCCACTGATTTAATTGAATTTCTTCGAATTAATTATGATTTGTCTTTGGGTGTTGCAGCACATACTGAAGGACATCCTGCAGCGTCTAGTTATAGTACTGATTTGGAACACCAATCTTCAAAAATTCGTACAGCTGATTTTGCTATCACTCAATTTTTTTTCGATGTAAATCACTATATTTTATTTCGTGAAGAAATGAAAAAAAGAAAAGTATTTATTCCTATTATTCCCGGTATTATTCCAGTAACTAATCCTGCAGAGATTGATCGTATGATTCGATTAGCTGGTGGAACTTTCCCGCAAAAATTGTGGGAGGAGATAAACAACGCAAGTGATCAAGAATCGAAACAACGTATCGGTATCAACCATTCTATACAGCTGGTAAAACAACTACTTAAAGCAGGTGCACCTGGGATACATTTCTATCCGATGAATCGTTGGCAAGAGACCGAGCAATTATTGCAATATTTAGATTTCAATTCGCATTAACGCATAGAGTTAACTTTGATATTCAAGGTTTGACGCCAGCCATTTTTCTATCTCAGCCACCGTCAAATTTTTGCGTGCCGCATAATCTTCCACTTGATCGCGTAAGATTTTCCCAATTCCGAAATAATGTGCATCTGGATGACTGAAATACCACCCACTTACAGAGGCACTTGGAGTCATCGCATAATTTTCAGTGAGGGATATACCTGTTGCATTTTCTGCATCTAACAGATCAAATAAAATTTGTTTTTCAGTATGGTCAGGACATGCAGGATATCCTGGAGCAGGGCGTATTCCTTGGTATTTTTCAGCTATGAGTTCAATATTGTCGAAAGCTTCTTCAGGAGCGTATCCCCAAAGACTTTGCCTTACTATTTCATGCATTTTTTCTGCAAGTGCTTCAGCTAAACGATCTGCCAAAGCTTTTATCAAAATTGACTTATAGTCATCATGATCTTTTTCAAATGCCTTGACTATAGTCTCGAGACCTATGCCTGCAGTGACTGCGAATCCTCCAATGTAATCTGGTATATTCAACTCTTTTGGTGCAATGAAATCGGCAAGTGCAATATTTTCTCTTTTTCGTTCCATATTTGTTTGTTGGCGAAGTGTATGCATAACGGCTAGAGTTTCAGATCTTTCATCGTTTGAAAAAATTTCAATGTCATCTTCAATCGAATTTGCAGGCCAGATACCTACTACCGCTTTCGCGATGAGCCATTTTTCACTAAGAATTTGATCTAACATTTCTTTGGCATCATCGAATAAATCCCGTGCTGTTTGTCCAACTATAGGATCCTCTAAAATTTCTGGAAAACTCCCTGATAATTCCCAAGTTTGAAAAAATGGTTTCCAGTCTATTCGATCTATTAATTCATGTAGAGGAAAATTGGAGAAATTTGTAATACCGTATTTTTTTGGTTTCGGTGGATTGTAGTCGCTCCAGTTAATCGATTTTCGTAATTCTCTGGCTTGAAGGATACTATACCTATCAATTGTTTCCATTCGATTTTCATATTGTTCCTTGATGTCTTCGTACAAAGATGATGTTTCTTTTACGAATGTAGTTTTGTTTTGTGCAGACAATAATTGTGAGGCTACTCCTACAGCCCTAGAAGCATCTTGTACGTATATCACTGGCCCTTGATATGCAGGAGCTATTCGAACTGCTGTATGTACTCGACTGGTAGTTGCGCCACCAATGAGTAAAGGGATATCTAATTTTTGACGTTCAAGTTCGTTTGCAAATCCAACCATTTCTTCAAGGCTTGGAGTAATAAGGCCAGAAAGTCCAATAATGTCCGCACCTTCCTCTAAGGCAGTGTCAAGTATTTTTTGTCCAGGTACCATTACACCAAGGTCGATAACTTCATAGTTATTACACTGCATGACTACGCCCACAATATTTTTTCCAATGTCATGGACGTCACCTTTTACAGTTGCCAATACTATTTTCCCATTTGTACTTGAGTTATTTGAATCAGATTGTGTTTCTTCTATAAAAGGTATTAAGTATGCGACTGCCTTTTTCATAACACGTGCACTTTTAACAACTTGAGGAAGAAACATTTTTCCTGAGCCAAACAACTCGCCCACAACATTCATACCATCCATAAGCGGTCCTTCAATGATTTCAAGAGGATTTGCAGAAGATTTACGAAGCGATTCAACATCTTCGATAATGAATTCATCGATACCGTTTATCATCGCATGTGTGATGCGACTACTTTCAGAATTGTCTCTCCAGCTAAGATCTACTTGATTGATGACATTAGATCCTTGGGCATAATCTGCAGCTATTGCTATCAATTTATCTGTCGCATTATCTTTTTTATTAAAAAGGACATCTTCAATTGAATCACGTAAATCAGTATCTATATCTTCGTATATGGGTAACGCACCAGCGTTGACAATTCCCATATCTAAACCTGCACGTATGGCATGGAAAAGAAAGATAGAATGCATCGATTCGCGTACAAAATTATTCCCCCTGAATGAGAAAGAAATATTAGATATTCCACCAGAAACATGGGCGTGTGGTAAATGCTTTTTTATCATTTGGGTCGCTTCAATAAAAGCTTTACCATATTCGTTATGTTCTTCTAAGCCAGTTGCTACGGCAAAAATATTAGGATCAAAGATAATGTCCTCAACTGGAAAATCAATGATTTTCGTTAAGAGGTTATAAGCTCTCTGACAGATTTCAAATTTCCTTTGCGCTGTTTCCGCTTGTCCATCTTCATCAAAAGCCATAATTACAACTGCTGCACCATAACTTTTAATTATTCGTGCTTGTTCTAAAAAAATATCCTCACCTTCTTTTAGGCTGATTGAATTTATAATTGATTTACCGGCTATATTTTTCAAACCAGCCTCTAATACTGACCATTTGGATGAATCCAACATAATTGGGACACGACTAATATCTGGTTCAGCAGCTATCAGTCGAATAAATTTGATCATTGCAGTTTCTGAATCCAGTAAACCTTCATCCATATTGATATCAAGTATTTGCGCCCCGTTTTCAACTTGCTGACGTGCGATATCGATAGCTGATTCAAAGTCTCCATTTAAGATCAGTTTTTTAAAACGTGCAGATCCAGTGACATTGGTACGTTCACCAATGTTAATAAAAGAAGCGATGGCACTATTTTCAATTTCGTTCATTGAATTTCTCTGTTAATTAATTATTTCGAATTTATCGATACCTGCCAGTTGGAGGTTCTTATTGTACTGTGGAATTTCTCTTGGCATTTCAGATTTAATACGTTCACATATTTGTTGGATATGTTCCGGTGTAGTCCCGCAGCAACCGCCAACAATATTGACTAGCCTGTTTTTCGTCCATTCATGTAAATAACTTGCAGTTATATTCGCGGTCTCATCAAATTCTCCTAATGCATTTGGTAAGCCAGCGTTTGGATAAGCTATGATTGGTACATCAGCAATATTTGCAAGATTCCTTACACTTTCTCTAAGTTCTCGTGCTCCAAATGAGCAGTTTAGTCCAACGGCAAATGGGTTAGCATGTTTTATTGAAATCCAAAATGCTTCTATTGTCTGCCCTGAAAGATTTCTTCCTGAGAGGTCAGTGGCAGTCCATGAAAGAATGAGAGGCAGTACTACCCGATTTCTTTGACAAAATTCATCCGCTGCAAGTATTGCTGCTTTAGCATTGAGGGTATCAAAAATAGTTTCTACTAATAAAATATCAATGCCACCATCATACAATCCTTGAATAGCAATACTATAACTATCTTTCAGAGCATCAAATTCTATGGCTCGTATGGATGGATCATTAAGGTCGATTGCTACAGAAGTTGTCTTATTCGTCGGTCCAAGTGATCCTGCTACCCATCGAGGTTTATTAGGATTTTCTTGAGTCCACCGATCAGCTTCTTCCCGAGCAATTTGTGCACCTGCCAAATTGAGTGCATAACTTTCTTTTTCTAGATTAAAGTCAGCTTGACTTACTGATGTAGAAGAAAATGTATTTGTTGTAATGATATCTGCACCGGCATCAAGGTATTCTGAATGGAGTTTCGCTACTATTTCCGGTTGAGTAATATTCAGAACATCAACATTATTTTGTAGAGGTTGAGAATGACCCTTAAATCTTTCCCTTTGATAGTCTTTTTCAGTTAATTTTTCTGACTGTAATAGCACCCCATAAGCACCATCGAGAACAAGGATATTGTTCTTAATATATTGGTATAGAAGTTCGACACGTTCTTTTTGTGACATTTTTACCTTATGTTGTTAATGAAAATATGTTTTCATAATACTGACTAATAAAAAATATTTTTAAAACTGCGATTGTATGATGAGTGATATTCGAATAGGTATTGTTACAGTTTCTGACCGAGCTAGTAAAGGACTCTATGAAGATAGAGGAGGTCCTGCTATTATCAGCTGGCTTGGTGAGGCTATATCTTCTCATTGGGAATCTCTGTATCAGATTGTACCGGATGATCAGCATTTGATCGAAGTAGCTTTAACAAGGTTAATAGATGAAGAACATTGTTGCTTGGTTCTAACAACGGGTGGAACAGGTCCCAGTGAACGTGATGTGACTCCTGAAGCAACTATTAATGTTGCGGATCAGATTTTACCCGGGCTAGGTGAACTCATGCGTACAATCTCTCTTAAATATGTACTTACTGCATCACTTTCACGCCAAGTTGGGGCATCGCGGAAAAACTCGTTAATTCTAAATTTACCTGGTAATCCATCTGCGATAGCACAAATTTTGGAGGGTATGTTTGGTGCTGTTCCGAATTGTATAGAGCTACTAGGAGGGCCTAAAATATCCGTAACTGATAAAATTCAAGGTGATCATACATCTCCAGGACCAATACACTAGGATGTTTCTATAGCAATGTTCTCTTTGCCGATTCACCTCATAGACTGTCATGTTGCACGTCCTTCGAGACAAAATTTCGGAGAATTTGAATACCTTGCCTTGAGAAGGGCTTCTAAAAAAATTTATGCAGGTCAGTGGCGTATTGTTACTGGAAAAATAGAACAATCTGAATCTGCATGGCAAGCAGCTAAACGAGAAGTTAAAGAAGAAACACAATTTGATAATTTTCGTTTCTTCGTAATACCTTTTGTTTCAAGTTTTTATGAATGGGAGTCTGATCATTTACATTCGATACCTGTTTTTTTAGCTTTAGTTAATCAAGACATTGATCCGATATTAAACGATGAGCATTGTGATTTTCGCTGGTGTTTAATTGAAGAAATCGTGGATTTGCTTGACTGGCCAGCACAACGTAACGGTGTTCGTGCGGCAGAAATGTTTTTGAAATCTCGTGAAGAATTGATTAACTCGCTCGAAATACTATGATCATTCACTGTTTGATTGGTAAGAATGTACAATATATTAAGCAAAACGCTGATATGATTACCTTAATAGTTTTGGAAACAAATAAGCTATTAATATAGAAAAGAGACAAAGTGGTTATACGTCTAGCCTCTATACCAGATGTTCAAGCATTACCTGATACACGTAATTTATCAATAGATAGAGTAGGGATTCGTGATATTAGACAACCAGTTAAAGTAGTTGACCGTTCTGGGTTAGCGCAATCAACTATTGCAACCTTTGGAATGTTTGTTCAACTTGCTCCTGAAGTTAAAGGTACCCATATGTCTAGATTTGTCGAAGTGCTTGAAGAACGTGAAGGTGCTTTGTCTCTAGCTAATTTCTCAGAACTAGTTCAAGCTGTTGCTATGCGTTTAGATGCTAATCGTTGTGAAGTTGAAATGTCCTTTCCTTATTTTATGGAAAAAGCAGCTCCAGTTACTGGGGTGACGAGTACTCTTGACTTTCAAGTAACCATGATTTGTGAATGGGATTCTGGAAATTTTAGTGAACAACTTACAATTGAGGTTCCTGTCACGAGTCTTTGTCCATGTTCGAAAACTATTTCTGACTATGGCGCACACAATCAGCGAAGTTTAGTCTCAGCTACTGTAGAAATAGCTAACCCAATTTGGATTGACGATTTAATCTCACTTCTTGAAGTCCAAGGATCATGTGAACTTTATCCGATATTAAAACGTCCCGACGAAAAGTATGTTACGGAACGTGCATATGAGAATCCGAAATTTGTCGAAGATATAGCACGTGATGTTGCGATGGCATTTAATGCAGATGGACGAATTGGGAAATTTCGTGTCACAGTGGAGAATTTTGAATCTATACATAATCACTCTGCATTTGCTGAAATTACAGGTGGTTATGAAGATTAACTGACACCTATTTCGTCTTCAAAAATTCCAATTGCTTGATCTATTCCGTCCACAAGTTCATCTATTTCTTCACGGTTAATGACTAAGGGTGGAGCTACCTGTATTGAGTTTCCAGCACGTGAAAGTATACCTGCATCGAGTAACAACTGTGGCATACGTTTTGCAATATTATCTTCAGGTTTGAAATCTTCACCGGTTTCTGGGTTACGAAGTAGATCAATAGAATGCATAAGACCAATTCCTCTTGTATCAGACACAATTGGGTGATCGTTTTTAAGTTTTTCTAATTGAGTTTTTAAATATTCACCCGTTGTAGCACTGTTTTGAGGTAATCTTTCTGACTCCAATATCTCTAAATTACCTAATGCTATTGCACAACTTACAGGATTAGCACCCCATGTCGTACCACCTACAAAGGAATCTTCTTTTTCACCAACAAAACCTTCTGCAACTTGATCTGAAACTCCCACTGCAGCAATAGGTGCATAACCAGAAGATAATTGCTTGGCCATAGTAAGTAGATCTGGTTCTACACCAAAATGTTCAGATGCAAACCATTTGCCAGTTCTTCCAAATCCATTGATGACCTCATCGTGAATAAGTAGTATCCCATGTTCTTGAGTAATTTTTCTTATATGTTCCCAATATTCCTTTGAAGGTACATGACTTCCATTTGAAGTAGAAATAGGCTCAGCGATAAAAGCTGCTATCGTTTCAGGTCTTTCGAATTTGATACGTTCTTCTGTGTATCGAGCCCAAAACATATCATCCAGTCCTGTTTTTTCATTTTTTATTTCCCCAAAACCGTTTGTATTTGGAACGTGAACTATGCCTGGTAGTAAAGGTTCAAATGGTGCACGATTTAACATTGGAGATCCGTTTACACTCAGCGCTCCCATTGTCGTACCGTGATACGAACCTATTCGTGATATAACCTTGTAGCGTTTTGAATCACCATTGTTGTAGTGGTATTGTTTAGCCATTCTTATCGCAGTTTCTACGGCTTCGGAACCTGAATTTACAAAAAAGAATTTGTTGATACTTGAGGGAGTTAATTCAGCGAGTTTTGATGCAAGATCCACGGCAGGAGGTGTTGCATAAGCAAATGGGTTGGCAAAAGCTAATTCGCTGATTTGTTTTTCAGCAATTTTTCCTAACTCATTTCGACCATGACCTACAGCTACAACCCATAAACCCGACATTGCATCTATATATTTTTTGCCCTCCATATTTTCTAAATAGATACCATGGCCTTTTTCTATGAAGATAAGTCCATTTTCTGTAGCAAGGTCATTATATTGTTGGGTTTGTACCCATAGGTGGTTTAATGCACGTTGTCTATATGACTCATGTGTATCATTTTTATCATTCATCATGATTAGTCCTTAGGATTTTCATTATTCCATTAATACTAGGTTCTGATTCGATTTTTACTAATAGCTGAAGGAGTTTCACAGCTTTCTTTTCTCCCAATATTTCATTTGTGAGTGCAAAGAATTTATTATCAAGTTGTGAGTCAGTCATTGGATTAGAAGGTGATCCTGTTGCAGAAGGTATATGTATTGAGTATGTATTCCCATCTGTTAGTACTATTGAAACGTGGACTTCCTCTTCTTTCAGTTTGTTATCGATTTGTGCAGAAACTTTATTGCGTAAGTTAATAATTTCAGGATCATTTACTCGTTTATCAGAAAATTGTGCATCATGTGCGGATCCATCAACAAGTGCAACAGCAGCGCAATGTTGGTAAGAAAATTTTCCCTCAAGTCCTACGCTCGGATTTGGCCTATTCATTAGTTCAATAACTAGTGGATGTACTTGCGCTTGTATAGATTGGACATGTTGACTTTGAATATTATGTTGATTTCGTAAGGTTATGACAGCATCTTCAAGAGGATGTGATACGATTCCATTAGCAAATGGTTTGAGGCCATTACTTAATAACTGCCAAGATTGATTTCTTGCACCAATATTCTCTATCCATGTTGGGTCATGTTTTTCTGGTGACTGGATTGCCCAAAAGCCACGTCTTCCCTCTAAGAATTTATTTGGACCAGTGAATCCTGATTGTACAAGGTATGCTGCACGTAACCCATGTGATGCAGCGTTTCCTGCATGTAAGGCCTTGGCATTCGTTCCGAAAGTTTCACGGACACCTGCAGAATGTGTACCTGCTAATCCTAAGGTTTGTTCAGTATTTTCGGGTGAAAGATGTAATGCATTGGCGGCGGCGGCGGCGGCTCCAAACACACCCACAGTACCGGTAATATGCCAGCCAGCATTGTAGTGCCATGGATGTACGGACATTGCTAGGTTGCAAGCAGTTTCAGCGCCGATAGAGAAAGCTGTTAAAGTTTGAGAACCGGAAAGATTTTCTGCTTCTGCAATTGCTAATACTGCAGGCCAAATTGGAGCACTTGGATGAAGTATCGTAGGAAAATGGGTGTCATCATAATCTTGGAGGTGTGCAAGATAACCATTTACTAAAGCAGCACGTTCAAGATGAGCTTGCCCTTTTCCAATAACTGTTGTCATTCTTGTAGAATGTTGTTCTCCATCCCAATTTAAGAGTATATCTGCTGATGGATCATTTGAGGCTGATAGCGCGACTGCGATTACATTGATTAGAGTTCTTTTTGCTTCATGGAGTACGTTATCAGGTATTTCTGTAGTAGAAGTTGTTGAGATGAACTCAGCTAGGTGTGTAGTTGGGGTACTATAAGACATAATAGTTACCTAATTACTCAGATCCAATTTCAAGAATCGAACGTGCCACTTCACCATTTTTTAAAGAAGTAAAAGCTTCGTTAATTTGTTCAAATGGCCAGCGTTTAGTAACTAGACCGTCGATATCTAATTTCCCCTGTTGATATAGATCTAGTATTCGCGGCATATCTACATGGAAACGTGCTGACCCATAAAAACTGCCCTTAAGTGTTTTCTCTTCTACCCAAATTCTCCCTGGGATTTCAATATTGTCAGTAGGAGGTACCATTCCCACAATTACTGCCGTCCCACCACGACTAGCCATTTGATAGGCTTGTTCTGAGGTTATTTTCAAGCCGATAGCTTCAAATGAAAAATCGACCCCACCTGAACTTAGATCTTTAACTGCCTTAATAGGATCTGTTTCAATCGCGTTTACAATATCAGTAGCACCAAATTCTTTAGCTGTTGATAATTTATGTTCTACCATGTCCACAGCAATTATTTGGCTAGCTCCTGCAAGCTTTGCGGATTGAATAATATTAAGTCCTACACCGCCAGCACCTATTACAGCTACAGTTGAACCTGGTTCTACTTTTGCCGTGTTTACTACAGCACCATAGCCAGTCATAACTGAACAACCAACCAATGCAGCAACATCAAGGCCTATGGAGTCAGGTATTTTTAATAACCCTGAAGAGGCCATAACTGAATATCTTGCGAAACCTCCTACATTAGCCATTTGTGTAACTGGTTTTTCTTCCAAAAGGAGTGCCGGTTGTTCAGAAGTTCTATCGCGAGTTGAATTAGAACATAGATTGGGTCTGCCTTGATCACAAACCTTACAATGCCCACAGGGTTGAACAAAACCCATAATTACCCTGTCACCTGAAGTGACATTCGTTACTCCAGGTCCAACAGCTTCAACAACACCTGCAACTTCATGTCCGAGTACCATTGGGTATCTCCCTGGGTAAGTACCTTCGATAAAATGAAGATCTGAATGACAAACACCAGCAGCTATAACTCGTACAAGAGCTTCTCCTGTGCGCGGCTCATCTATAGTTACATCAGCAATCTCTAAAGGAATCTGAGGACCATGTAGTATTGCTGCTTGCATATAACGTGCCTTTCACAAAATAGTTAAGATGACTCTATCCAGAATCGATGAACAGTATACCTAAAAGAATTAGGAAATTGATATATCTCTAAGTTAAGTAGTCTTTTAATTGTCTAGAGCGCGATGGACTGCGTAATTTTCTTAATGCTTTTCCCTCAATTTGTCGTATACGCTCTCGTGTAACGTTAAATTCTCTTCCAACCTCTTCAAGAGTCCGAGCTTTACCATCTTCAAGTCCAAATCTTAGTTCTAAAACTCGACGCTCACGAGGAGTGAGAGAAGATAATACATCAGCTACCTGTTGTCGGAATAATTGGTAAGAAGCTTGGTCAAATGGCAGTTCAACAGTGTCGTCAGGCACAAAATCAGCCAGATCTGAATCTTCATCTTCTCCAACAGGTGTATCTAAAGAGACTGTTTCTTGTGCAATTTTACGTAATTCCTGTACACGTGTAGGAGGTAGGTCGAGTTCTTTTCCGATCTCTTCAGAAGTAGCCTCACGACCTAATTCTTGTTGTAATCTTCTTGAGACACGGACCATCTTATTGATTACTTCTACCATATGGACAGGTATTCTTATTGTGCGAGCTTGATCGGCTAAGGCACGAGTTATACCTTGCCTGATCCACCAAGTTGCATATGTGGAAAACTTAAAACCCCTGCGGTAATCAAATTTTTCCACTCCACGCATTAATCCAATATTGCCTTCTTGAATTAGATCTAATAAAGAAAGACCTCGTCCAAGGTATTTTTTGGCTACCGCAACGACTAAACGTAGATTAGCTTCTGTCAGGTGACGTTTTGCTCGTTCTCCGTCATAGCGTATTTTTTCAAATTGATACTGAAGTTTTCCTTCATATTCCAATTGTAATTTTTCAGCCAATTCAGGTGGCGGTGTGAATATTTTTGGTTCTGAACTAAGAATTGCACTAGCCCATTCAATATATGCTGGTTTCATTAAAGTAGTAATGACAGATAATTTTACAATTGATTCTTTTACTCGATCATCTTCCCAACCAGTATTCTCAGTAAGCTTTTTCAATGCACGTTCATCGAGAACGCCATCGACACATTCACGGAACTTAGCATCCTGAATTCTCTCAAGAACACTTTGCCTAGGTAGATCAAGATATTTACTAATTAATCTATAAATTTCACGCTCTTGTTGAAATTCTCTAAATAGCTGTACAAGGATTTCAGATGGGTTTGGCTCACGTCCAGTTTCTTCAAACAGCGATTCTTCGATAGCAACAATATGTAACCATTCTTCCATTTGCCGAGCTAAGTATCGTTCATCAGCTGCGGTCAACAAGGCTACTTGTCCGATTCTGTTTAGATATTGTCGGACAGGATCATCAATACCAGCTTGTTCTGCAACGCGTTTTGCTTCTGCAATAACAGTAGGATTTACTGCACGTGAAGAAGAATTAGATAAGCCAGTGGTGCGTTCAGTTTTTTGCGCCATTTTTTCTCTATTCTTTGTCTATCATTCTTATAGATATTTTCTATTGCTAATGAGGTATTTTTCAAACCAAGAACGATTGCTTTTACACTTACTAAAGCGTTTTAACCGATCAACAACAACCATAGAGCAATCACAGAATAAGAATTGTAGCATATATGTGTACTGAAATGTTTACTATTTGGCTTCCATTTAGAAATTAAATTTCTCCTAATGCCCAAGAAATACCGTTACGTAATAAAGTTTGGAATCCTTCTGTTTCCCAGGAACCACGTAAGTTTAAAGGTGGCTTATGGTCAGGAGAAACGCTTTCATGGACAGTTCTTTGACTGTTAGTGGTTGGTGTATGGCAATGTCCAAGTGTTGTGTATGCTACTGCACCTTGACTTAATTTACGTTCAAATGCGATTGCTCTCTTAGAGCCACCTGGCAAAACAGCCGTATCTTCCTTGTAATAAAACCCTTGCTCACTAGGAGGAACGACCCCCCAATCAGCCGTCAATAGAACATCAGTATCTTCTGGAGCTTGCAATTCAACCATGTAGGGTTCGTCGATCGTTTCAAATGTTTCAGGTAACCCTTGGGTTAGAGGGTGCTTTGTATCAACTAGCGAAACTTGAAATTTTCTAATTGGAGGGTGATGGATAAAAAAACCACCTAATGTGTTGTGGTAATCCATTTTAACCATTTCTCTTTGCGACGAATTTGGTCTTCTTGCAGCTTTACCACCACTACTGCCATGGAGTGCAAGCCATCTTCCTCCACCTTCAACCCATTGCCTTAGCACCTCATGTTGCTCATCTGTTGCTACAGGTCTCGCAACGTAAGTTATTAATAACTTACATTGCGGTAGCCATTTTTCTATGTCTTCATAATCTCCCGACAAACTGGTATGAACATAGTCCCGCTCTTTCAGTTGTTCAAGTATTCGAAGTCGTGCGTAATCGTGATCATGGCCAGCTGCTTGACCAGCTGGGAATCCACCAGCAATTAAATGTGCGCGCACCACTTCATTAGACATTCAGTACTCCTAAAACTTATCCCCGTGGAAGTCCTAATCCTCTTGTTGCAATAATATTGCGCTGTATTTCAGAGGTACCTCCACGGATTGTTGCTGGAACAGACTGAACATAGTCACCTGCGAAAGACACCGGTACATAGTCACCGGCTTCACGTTCCGACCACAATGCTCCATATAATCCGAACATTTGTGATCCTGTTCGTGCAAGGCGTTGATTTAATTCAGAGTTGAACAATTTTGAAGTTGATGCTTCATAATTCGGCAACTGTCCGGAATTGTGCATGGAAATCACTCTAAATGAGAACTGGAACATCACCTCTGTTTCGATATACCTGTCAGCTATCTCAGCGCGCATCCCGGTTTCTCTTTTGCCAAGATGTGACCTGTATTTTCCATCGTCTGTGCCTAAATAATTGATGAGCGCCATTAACTCTTTTCTTGATCCCACAGCACCGGCAATATTCGAACGTTCGTAGTCTAAAAGAGTCATACCGACATACCAACCACGATTTTCTTCGCCCAAGATGTTTGATACAGGAGTACGAACATCTTCGAAAAATGTTTCGTTGAAATAATGCCCATTAGCCATATCTATAATTGGTCGAATGGAGAGTCCTGGCGTTTTGATATCATCGATCATTAAGAAACTGATGCCACGATGTTTTGGAGCATCTGGATCAGTACGTGTCAGAGCAAAAAGACAATCTGAGAGATGCGCAGCGGAAGTCCAGATTTTGGATCCATTGATAACATACTCATCACCATCTCGAACTGCACGTGTTTGTAATCCTGCAAGGTCAGATCCTGCTCCAGGTTCTGAAAATCCTTGTGCCCAGGTAACTTCACCTTTCATGATGGGGGGCAGATATTTTTCCTTTTGTTCTTCTGTTCCGTGAACAATAAGTGCAGGGCCCAAAAGGCTTACACCTGAACCTCCGACTGTTGGAGCACCAGCCTGAGCGAGTTCCTGATTAAGAATAAATTGCTCCATAGGCTTCAAGCCGCCACCGCCATATTCTTTTGGCCAGTGCGGAGCAGCCCATCCTTCACCGGATAAAGCTGCCATCCAATCCTCTGCAGCTTTACGTGCTTCAGGATCTTCTGACTTTCGATCATTCTCCCAAGGGCGTTCTCTTTGATGGA
>MDTE01015968.1_pt1 | contig 68958 bp, 47 predicted proteins | sample 811231 | NCBI WGS metagenome assembly MDTE01 (sample SAMN05326651, study PRJNA326480) | marine metagenome | isolation source: seawater | place: Indian Ocean: Red Sea | collected 2010
AATCAAATCAATCAATCAATTGGGTGGTAGAATACAACAACGCGTCGACGCGATGCGCGCGAATCTTTTCGTCTGGTCGCGATCATTTGAAGAAACACATCTTCCCGTAGTGCATCATCGTGCGATAGAAGAACTTTTCCTGAAGGAGCACTCTGGAGAGCTCGCGGTCCTCGCCGGACGCGCCCGGGACGGCGACCATGTGCGCGTATCCTCGCGCGTTGTGGTACCAGTTGATGGGAACGCCCGGTTGCCCGTACACGTCGACGCGCGAGCACCTGTTCGATCGAAGCAGGATGAGGAGGGCAACGAACGCGGGGGACGGTTCGCCGCGGTGTCCCCAACCGACGACGTTCGCGCCGAGTTGTAGATCGGCGGAGAGCACGTCGTGAATCAGTCGCCCGACGCGTCTCGCGCTCTCGTACGCTTGCTCGTCGAAATCGACCGTGATGCTCTTCTCCGGACCATCCACGAGCTTGGTGAATTTGCAGTACTTCTTCTCGGACAGTACATTGCAGTACACCGCGGTGTCGTGCGCGTCGATGGCGGTGGCGAATCGGCTCACCGTCTGGTCGTAACGCTGGCCCGTGGTGGGATTGTACTCGGCCTCAGTCGTCCACGCGCACGATCCCATGGCTTGCGGCGCGCCACCGAGCGAAGGGAGCTCAGATGCATTGTACTTGGTGCGCGGATCGGTCGAATACTTGATGAGCGTGTTCGACAGCGCCTTGAGCGTCTCCGCGCTCACTTTCGGATTCATCACCGCGGTCGCGTCAGCCTTGAGCGCGCGCGCGAGTAAATCCGTCGCCATGTCCGCGCACTGCAACGTCTTAAACTGGCATCTCGCCATGTATCCCGTGATGTTCGCCGCGTGAAAAACCATTTGCTTCTCCGTCGTCTCTCGTCGCCAGTCCGTGTCTCTCGTCATGCCGTCGACGAACAATGGGTTTTGAAATCGATATCGACGCACGACTTTGCCATTTTTGTTGGTGTACACGTGCGTCGGCGCGTTTGGATCGCGCATCTTCTCCTTTTCTTCCTTTCCATCGTCGTCGTCGTCGTCCAACAAGCGTCGGCGGCGACCGCTCACATTCGGCAACGGATTCTTCCCCTCTACAATCTTCAACTCTTCTTCCTCCGTCGCGATCTCGCTCTCGAGCGTCTTCTCCGCCTCCTTCATCTCCGTCTTCGCCTCCTTCAGCTCCTCCTCCACCGCGCGTTCCTCCTCCAACTCGGTCGCCGTGCGCGCGAGGTCCGTCGTCTTCGCCTCCTTACTCAGATAAAACGCCGTCTCGCCGTCCAACTCGTGCAGCTCCAATCCCGGAATCACCGCCGTGGGCGTGAATTCGCTCGCCAAACACGCGCTCGGCACGCCCAGCGCCGCCCATCTCGACGTCGCGTCCGCGTCCCGCGGGCGCGCCGTCGACGTCTCGTCAGGACGTCGGCGCCATCCCTCTCGTCTTCTCCCGAACGCGCCCGTGGACACGCGCCCGTGCCGCCCGAGGACGTGCGCGCGTCCACCGCTCGCGCCACCGCGCGCGCCGCCCGACGTGACCGCGGCGACGACGAGGGCGACGGAAAAGACGGCCGCGAGCGTCAGCGCCAAAAACAGCGCGGGATCTCGCGCCCAATCGAACCGCGCGAGCACCGCGCGCGCGCGCGCTTCGAGGCTCGCGCGCGGTCGACGACGCGATTCGTCATCCGCGTCGTCCGCGCGCGCGTCCTCGACGTCGGCGTCGGGCATGACGCGCGCGACAGTGGCGAGAGACGCGTCGACGTGGCATCGCCAACACCCAGGCTGTGATCGTCAATCGGCGACTCGCGGCGCGCGCGTCGGGCGACGGCGAGCGATGGCGGGCGAGCGCGAACCGATGATGCACGCGCGACGCGCGAGCGCGTTCGGCGCGACGCGTGAGAACGCGGCGACGTCGTGGGAGAGCGAGCATTGGCCGGGTCGGAGCGATCGATCGCGGGGACGAGCGGGCGGTCCGTGGACGAGCGCCAAGAGCGCGCTGCTGGCGGCGTTCTCGCTGGCGGCGATCGCGTTGCTGTGCACGCAGGTGGACGTGTTCGCGAACGGACGGCGCTCGGGGCGGGTGAAAAGGAGGGAGGCCGCGGCGCGGGAGATTGCCGCGGCGACGAAGGCGGCGGCGACGAAGGCGAGAGCGCCCTCGCAGTCGACGTACGTCGAGGACGCGGCGGTGGAGCGAGATTTATTGATCGGTGATAAATCAGTGGCGTACGTCAGTCGAGGGTGGAATGCGGAGCGCAGATTGATCGGAGAGGAGAAGGTGGAGGCGATTTGGGAAGGTCCGGCGTCGACGAATAAAAACGGCGAGTTGGAGGCGACGAAACCGAAAGGGGCGCTCTTGGCGCTGCACGGGTGTCATCACAGCGCGAAAGACTTCTTCGCGAATAATACCAAGTGTACCGAGTGTCGAGGGTTGGCGCAGGAGATGGTCATCACGCGGACGGCGTTGAATAAAGGGTACGTCGTCATCGCCATCTCCTCCTTCGGGACGTGTTGGAGCAAAGACATCGACGCGCCGAGAGTCAAGGCGGTGCTGGACGTGTTTTTCAACGACACCGCGTTGAGTCATTTGCCGTTGTACGCGTTCGGAGCCTCGAGCGGGGGCTCATTCGTCGGTATGCTCCCGCAGTTGGAGCTCAAACAAAAACTGTCGGGATTGATTATTCAAATCGCGCCGGGACCGCCCGTGGAGAGCAAGGCAGAATTGGCGTCGTATCCTCCCACCGTGTTCTCGCACATGCCTCGAGATGAACGCACGGCGAAGTTCGTGGCGTCGTCGCTTCAAGAATTCCGCAAGGCGGGCGTCCGCGTCATCGAGTCTCGACTCGAACCGCGCGCCATTGAGGATGGATTCTTCTATCAGGATAGCTTTGGGAAAATCAGCGAGGACGAGAGCGCGGCGCTTCGCGCGACGCTTCGCTCGTTCAACCTGTTAGATAAGAGCAATAAGCTCACCGAAGATCCTCGCAATTTTGACGACGATCACGTGGAGATGTTGAAGCGCCACGCGCCCGAGTGGGATAGTTTGCTCACCGACAAGAGCGACATTCGCGAGTTGCTCAACGTGGCGTACGCGATGCACGAACTCAGCGCCGAACACTTTGCGCACGATTTGGCGTGGCTCATTCGTTCGAGCGCTCGATCTTAGAATGTACGTAATATGTACGCGTCTAATACGTAATATGAAAATCAGATGGTGAATCGACATCGATCGGCGTGGCTACTCGTCGTCTTTACGCTTTGAATGTTTCCTCGACTTGTGTTTCTTCTCGTCGGCGTCGTCATCTTCGTCCTCGTCCCGATGTTTCGAATGCTTTTTCGACCTCTTGGACGTCTTCTCGTCCTCGCCCAAGTCGTTTTTATTCTTTGAATGTTTCTTCGATTTGTGTTTCTTCTCGTCCTCGTCCTCGTCCTCGTCCTCGTCGCGCTTCTTCTCGCCGTGCTTCTTCTTCGACGACTTACCAATCTTCGCCACGTAATCCAGCCCCGGACACTCGTGTCGCTTAATGTTCAAATCATCGCACACGACGGATGGACAATACGGCCACCCCTTCACCGGGTCGTCCGCGCTCTTCAGCATGCACATTCGACACGGCGTCTTCCCCGGCTTTTGACACGCGCTCGGCACGCCCTCCTCGCTGGCGCAGTCCCAATCTCGAAACACGTGTCGACCGACGTTACGGTTCCCGACGTCGTTCGAGCAATCCCCGATGTCGAAGTGTTTCTTCTCAGCCTTTTTATTGCGATGAATCCCTTTACATCCGGTGACGTCGTACTTGGCGCACACCCACGCGCTGCACTTCTTCGTCGATCCGCCCTTGGCGGCGCGCGACTCTTCGAGATGGCAAAATTGACATCCCTCGGTCCCGACGCAGTTCGCCGGCACGCCCTCGTCCGCCGTACACTGCGGATTGTATTGTTGATACAAACCCGTCGCTCGATCCCCGTGCGAGGCGTCGCAATCCACCAACGGCGGCGGCGGCGGTTTCGGCGGATGATGCGGGTGCGGCGGCGGCGGATTCGGCGGCGGCGGCGGAGGAAACGGCGGTGGACTCGGCGGTGGATTCGGCGGCGGCGGCGCCGGCGTCATCATCCCAAACATCCCACCGAACGATCCGTGTCTCGCGTACGTCATCACCCCCCCCACGCACGCGACGAACGCCACCGCGCCTCCGACGAAGCGTCTTCGCGCGCCTTCGCCTCCGCCGCGCGACGCGCGCGCCTTCTCTCCACTCGACGATCGCCTCCCCCCTCCCTCACCGCCCGATCCAGACGATGCCGACGACGACGACCGCCTTCCACGCGCGCCGCGCTCGATCGCGTCCGCGTCCTCGTCGCCACCGACCGCCTCCGCGCGCGTCAAGTCCGCCTCCGCGTGCGAATCATCCGAATAATAATCGCCACGCGCATCGTCACTCTCGCCCCCGTCGTCCCCGCTCTCGCGCGCCGTCGTTCGATACCTCCCCTCCGACGTCGTCCCTCTCAACAACGACTCGCGCTCGCTCGAGAAGGACGCCATCGCGCGGACGAATGAATGAATGACGCCGGCCCCATCGATGGCCCATGGTGTTGCGCGCGGTCGTTCCGAGTGTCCGAATCTCTCGCCCGTTTTTTTTTATCTCCACGACGTATGAAATCCGTGTTCTGTATTCATACAGAAGTCATCACACACCCACCACCATCCCCCCTTTTTTTTAGTACGTTCGCGCACACACATCGTCGCAATCACGCGCGCACTACGTCGTATCTCTCCAAACCCGCGGTGGGTCGCCCACGCACGGGTCACGACTCGGCATCGACCCCCCACACATCGCATCGAATCCCCGCGATCTCGATCGATCGCGCGGCACACTCGACCTCGTCGCGCGCAGAGATCATTCATCATGCTCGCGCGAACGTCCGTTCCCACTCGCACCGTCGCCACGTTTGAGAGGTACGCGAGAGATGACGACGAGTGCGCGGTGCTCGCGGACGCGCGAAGGGAAGAGCGAGGAGAGACGCGCGACGCGAGGAGGATGATGATGCGCGCGAATGGAGGGATGACGGATCCATGACGGATCGATGACGCGATCGGGAGACGATCGAGAGATGATCGGGCGCGGGAGAGAGGGCGAAAGACTGACGGATCGTGCGTGTGTTTTTTGTTTTCGCGTGTGAATCACAGCCGCGTGGCGAAGCAAACGCGCACGGCGAAGCGCGGCGCGCGCGTCTCCGCGCGCGCGTTCGACGACGTCAACATCACCATCAGCGCGGCCAACGCGTTGGCGTTGTCGCTCGGGCGATACGTCTTCTTGCCGTACCAGCGCGCGCAAGTTGAGCGTGTTGGTTTGCCGACGCAAAACGGTGAGACGCACTTCGACGCCGGTGACGCGCGCGCGAAGGAGGCGTCCTTCATCACCACCACCAAGGACCCGGCGGGTTTCACCCTCGTCGATTTGCTCGCGTGGGGTTCCATCGGTCACGCGCTCGGATTCCTCGCCCTCGCGTCCCAGAGCGCGCAACAAATGTTGTAAGCGCGCGATCGTGTGCGTGTGATACGAAGATGCGATTAACATCCGCTTACGCGCGTCCCGCGCTCTCGTCTCTCGGTTTCTCTACGCTGTACTACATCGACTCGTCGCTATTCGTTTTTTTTGTGTTTTTTCGACGTCTTCTAAGGCTAACGCGGCGAACGAACGACGAACGAACGACGTCACGTCGATTCGTCGTCGTACGCGTTTTCGATCTCATCCGTCGCCGGTTCGACGGCGGTTCTGAGGAAATATTTCGCGTGCGCGTTGAGCGCGCGCACGTTGACGATGTCGGCGGCGGTCACGGGAGCGTTGACGCGCTCCAATTTGAGCAGTTTCGTCGCCTCGTGATTTAAATCGAGCGCGTATCGATCGTGAAGCCATCGCACGGTTTCCGCCAACGCCGTCGGGGTGGAGAGATCATCCTCGTATTTGAGGTTGACGCAGTGATTATCGTGCGCCTCCACCGCGCGAGAGGTCGTTCGAGTCCAACGTTTGTCGTTGCGCACGAATTCCTGGTAACGCGCCTCGTCGAAGCGCACTCGGCCGACACCGGCGACGTCGTCTCGACGCTCGCGAACCGTGACGTTTTCGGCGTCGAACGGTTCCGCCGACTCACGAATTTGCTGTAACGGCGCGTCGCCGTTCATGGCGCGAACGGTGGACACGTACATGTCGAGCTTGTTATCGCGACCGAGACAGATGACGAGCGGCGTCTCCGCGACGGATTCGAGAATGGATTTGAACAATTTTTCCATTCGATCGAGCTCGCGCGGCGTGGAATCGACGTGTACGCCGATGAGTGACACGTACACCTTATCCACCCCCGCCTCCCACGACCGACTCAACACTTCATTCAAGAATTCACCGGGATAGGTGAACGAGGCGTCGACGGTGGCCTCCTTCACGCCAATGTCGAGTAAAAACTTGCGAAGTTTGCCGCGCCACGACGCGTCGTCATCCTTCGGCACCTCGGACACCGACCACCAATCACCGAGGTTTATAAAGTTTGCAAAGTATGAATCCGACCGAACCGACCCGTCGCGCTCCCAGAGCGCCGAATGGAGCGGGTGGTTGGACGACGTCGCGAGCGCCTCGCCCAGAAGCGACGCGCCGGCGCGCAGAGGCGAAGATGCGATGAGCAAACGTGCCTTCTTGTACGCACCGCCGGATTCGTGCAAACGCACGCGCGTGACGAGTGAACTCGACGGTGCGGGCGATAACATGCGAACGAACGACAACGCCCACTGATGCACGAGGCTCTCCGTCGCGGGAATGTTCTTCTCGAGCCACTCGACCACCATAGCTTGACGCTCCTTCGGCGTGCATCCATCCTGCCAACTCGCGCCGTGAAACGAAAAGTGATCGATGGCGTACGATTGCGGATACTGCCGGGCGATCGTCTGGCACGGAAGCGTCGTGTTCCAAAACGAACCGTCCGCCTCTTGCACGAGCGCGTGCGACAGCATGAGCGGGTTCCAGTCGTCCGCGCCAGACGTCACGCGCCTCCACGTCTGCGCGACGTACTTGGTGAGCGAAGACTTGGTCCCACCTAATTCCTTCCCGCTCAACACGTCGTTCTCCATCATCCACTGGACGCGTGAATCGTTCTTCGCGTCCTCTCGCGTCACCTCTTTGACGCACGAGTCGAATTCATTCTCGCCGCACCCGAGCGGATACGCCACGTCTCGATCAAAACGCAGAATGGTTTCGTCCAGCGTGTTGGCACGAATGACGTGCGATAACCACACCGGACCCGTGATCGCGTTCGCTATGCATCTCTTACCGAAATCTATCCCGCGCAAATAGTTCGTCGAGTTTAACATCTTTTCGAACACTTGCGCCCCCGGCGTCGGCGCGCCGAAAATTCCCGCGCTATAAAACCTCGAATCTCCCGGATCCGCCACCATGAACACCTCCTTCTTCTCTCGCACCGTCCGACGAAACAACGGCGTGATATCCTTGAACAATTCGACGTTCGTATCTAAATACAAACCGCCGTGTCGATACAAGACTTCGTACTTCATCAAATCCACCAACATCGAGTACACGTTCGATCCCGTGAGTTGATGATACGCCCGTCCTCGCTCCAACGTCGCCAACGTCCACGGAAAATTCCTCTCCGTGATATCACCCTCCGTCCACAGTTTCATCTCCCACCCTCGCTCCTCGAGCACTTTTTTATTCCTCTCAAAAATCATGCGCTTCACCCCCGGCACCTCGCTCCCCAACCAAATCTCGTGCGCCACCCTGACGAACGCCGCGTCGTCCCCTTGCCTCGCCAGCGCCTCCTGCCTGTAGATCATTCCGCACACGCCGAGCGTGACCAACACCGCGGTGACGATCGGGTGCGTGAGGGCGTCCACCGCGCGCGCGACGCCGCGTCGCCCTCGGCGCCCCGGCGCGGGCCGATGGTGTTGTCCCGCGTTCGCGCGCTCGACGTCGAGGAGGGCGTCGTCCTCGCGCGCGTCGACGAACGAGGTCGACGACGAGGACGAGGACGCCGTCGGCGTCGACATCGCGCGCGACGGGTCGTCCGCGACGCGCGACGCCGGACACTGGCGACGACGACGACCGAGGACGCGCGAGGACGCGCATTCGCCCGTCGTCTATGATCGGACAGATGGAATACGTAGTGTGTGTCAATACACGCCATCATACTCGTTTCGTGACGCGTGTGTCTCGTATTCACGTATAGTTGTAGCCCATGTATCGAATGTGGAACGCAGCGATCGCGGGCGTCCGTTCGTCTCCCTCGCGCGCGGTCGATGTCGGAGACGCCGACGCGCGTCGTTCACAGAACCGCGCGCGCGCGAGGACGACGGAGCGCCGCGAGGACGAGGGAAATACTTTTGTCTGCGTTCGCGCGCTCGATGTCGCGTCCGCGATGTCGCGCGAGCGGTGAGAACCGCGAATGGTGGCGCGAATGGTCGCGGCGGTCGAGACGCGCGCGGTGGACGCGGACGACGGTGGCGCTCGCGTGCGCGCTCGTGGGCGCGCTCGCGGGCGCGCGGGAGGCGCGCGCGCTCGAGGGCGAGCACTGCGTGACGAATCACGGGGATCTCGCGCCGTGCATGTCGGGCGGTGGGCAGGCGTGTTGCGACGCGGTGCGCGCGTGGGAGACGAACGGGTGTTTCTGCGACGGCGTGTCCACGTCGCTCGACGCGACGCAAACGGCGGGCGCGGTGTCGTTCGCGAGCTCGTGCTCGATCGTGCGAACGACGGACGCGAGCGATTCGCTGTGCGCGCTCGCGGCGGCGAATCAACAACAAGGGGGTTCGTCGCCGTCGCCGTCGTCGTCGCCGTCGAGCGGCGGCGGCGCGAACTCGACGAGCGGTCCGGACGCGCCGACGAACGTGTACGCGATTCGCACGGGCGCGAACGAGGTCGTCGTCGGATGGACCGCGAGCGCGTCGAGCGATGTCGTGGCGTACGCCATCGACGGGTGCGACGCGAGTAATCTCGCGACGTGCGCGTCGCCGACGCGAACCAACGTCTTGTCGGGAACATCTCACGTCTTCACGGGCGTGACGAATCCATCGACGATGGTGTATCGCGTCAAGGCGGCGACGTTGACGACGGCCAGCAATTCGTCGTCGCCGACGACGGTGCCCATGCTCGACGCGCGCGACGCGCTCCTCGTCTCCGCGGCGTCGTCGGCTTCGTCCGCGACGACGTGCGGCGCGCGGGCGACGCCGTGCGACTCGGTGTCGTCCGCGCTCGCCGCGACGTCGACCTCGGCCACGCGAACCGTCTTACTCTTACCCGGCACGCACACCACGTCGTGTGGCTCGACGCTCGGTTCGTCCGGGGCCGTGTCCATCGCCTCGGTGACGGGCGCGGCGAGCACCGTCTTGGATTGCGGCGAGACGTCTCGCGGATTCGAAATCACCGGCTCCGACGACGTCAGCATCAGCGGCGTCACCATCAAGAGAGGTCTCGCCTCCACCGGTGGTGGCATCAAGATGACCAACGCCGGATCGGTGACGATTCAAGGCGTGGACGTCGTCCAGTGTAAATCGCAAACCATGGGCGGCGGCGTGCACTCGATCAACTCTTCGCCGGTGATTCGCGACTCGAGATTCATCTCGAACAGCGGAGGCAACGATCGAAGCGGCAACAACAACCGCGGCGGCGGCGCGTACTTGCAAACGTCGTCCCACGCGACGCTGCGCAACGTGAGCTTCATCGGAAACACGCTCGATGACAGCGGTAAGGGCGCGGGATTAAACGTGGATGAAAACTCCAACGTCACCGCCGTCGGATTGACGCTCAAGGATAACCGCGCCTTTTTCGCCGCCGGTCTCTTCGTCGGTCACGGATGTCACGGCACGTTCTCCAACGTCATCGCCACCGGTAACGAAGCGTCGTACGGCGCCGCGATCGGTGTCTTCGTCGGCGGTAAACCAACCTTTGACACCGGGCTCGTCTCCGACAATCGCGCGCTGCTCTGGGGCGCGGGCGTCATCGTCTACACGAACGCGCACGCCGATTTCAACGGATTCGCGTTCGACGAAAACCAAGCTGAGATCGGTGGTGGCATCTTCATGTACTCGCAGAGCTCGGCCAGCGTGTCCAACTCGCGCGTGGTGTCCAACGTCGCGTCCAAACACGGCGCCGGCGTGCGCATGGACGGCCGATCGGCGCTCGTCCTGACCAACACCCGAGTCGAGAGTAACGTCGCGAGTCTCACCGGTGGCGGCGCGCACGTCACCACAGGTGCGACGTTGACGCTGAACGGCGGCGAAATCTCTGCAAACACCGCCGCGAACGGTGCCGGTCTCGCGTGCGTCGGCGGCGAACACGGCGGCGGCGAAATCATCGGCTCCGGCGTCGTCGTTCGAGAGAACGTCGCGTCGGGTCTCGGCGGCGGCGTGTATCTCACCAAGGCGTGCGGTGCGACGTTTACGGACACTTCCGTCATCGATGGGAATCGAGCAGTGAGCGGTTCGAGCTGTCGCGCGTTGTACGCCGTCGGCGGCGGCGCGTTCGCGCTCGAACCGAACACGCCGGCGGCGCCGACGACGCTCGCCATCGCGGGCACCACCACCGTTCGCAACAACACCGCCCCGAGCGGTGGCGCCGTTTTCGTCGTCCCCGCGCCGGCCGACGCCGCGACCAACTCACCGCGCGGCGCGCAAATCACCGCGACGGCGTCGGCGTTCAACGACAACGCCGCGGTGGGATGCGAATCGACAATCGCCGGACGAGGCGGCGCGCTGTTCATCGCCGCCGGTAACCACACGTTCACCCGAGCCACGATCAAAGAGAACACCGCGTCCGCCGACGGTGGCGCCGTGTACGTCTCCGGCGTCGGCGCGCTCACCATGAACGCGTGCGACGTCAAGTCGAACGCCGCGGCGCGTTTCGGCGGCGCCGTCGCGCACGTCGGCGCCAAACTCAAAGTCATGGGCGGGGTCATCGAATCCAACGGCGCGGTCGACGGCGGCGGCGTGTACATTGCGTCGACCGAAACGTCGACGCCGCAATTCGCGTTGCTTGGCGCGACGCTCCGCGCCAACTCCGCGACGCGCGGCGGCGCGACGTACCTGGCCACCAATCTCGCCGCGGGGCTCTTACGACAAGTGTCTCACGATGGAAACACCGCGACGTCTGGCGCCGATTCGTATTGGCTTCGATCGATGAGCTCGACCGTCGAGTTTTCGTGCGTCGAATGCGCGTACGCGCACGCGGACGGCTCGACCGCGGGCGTGATCGCCACCGAGGCGCTCGCGATGACGTCGTCGGCGAGTCTCACCGAACGCGTGCAATCCGGCAAAGTCGCCGACGATTTCTCCGTGCAGCTCGTCGATTACTACGGCACCGCGGTGACGAGCGAACTCGCGACGACGACGTGTGAGATCGACCCCGTGTCGACTTCTGCGTCGCACGCGCGCCATGAATTGGAAATCAGCGGCTCGACGTCTTCGGCGACGACGCGCGGCGTCGCCACGTTTCGCGGATCCATTCTGCGCGGAGAGCTCGACCGGGCGTACGTCGCTCGCGTGACGTGCTCGCGAGAGACGACTTTGTCGCTCTTGGACATCGCGCCGTTGGACTTGCCCGTGCGCATCAGCGCGTGTTTCCCAGGTTCGGAACCGCTCGTGACGACGTACGCCGACGGCGTCGACGTCGCTCGAGAGTGCACCGTGTGCAAGGACCGCACGTTCAACTTTGACGGCATCAAGTGTCTCGCGTGCCCGCGAGGCGGTGATTGCCGCGGAGGCTCTTCGCTCGACGCCTTGCCCGGGTGGTGGCGCTCGTCCGACACCGCCGAGGTGTTATTCTCGTGTCCGGTGACGGAATCGTGCGTCGCCGGCAACGTCACGGGCGAAAACGCGTGCGAAGTCGGGTACGAAGGACCCGTGTGCGCGCTCTGCACCAAAGGGTACCGACACTGGGGAGGTAAGTGCTCCAAATGTAGATCCAACGCATCGCTCGCGATGCCGGCCCTGGGAATCATCGCGTTCATCGCGTTTTTCGTGTACATCTTCCGCAAGCCGCTCAAGCAAGTCGTGGGCACAGTCATCTTCTCCACGACGCTCTTCGTGGCGCAAATCCTCGGTTTGCTCAAGGAGTACGACATTAACTGGCCGCAGTCCGTCGGGAGACTCGTCGAGGTGTTGGACATCACCAACTTTAACGTTGAGTCTCTCACGCCGGGATGTTCGGGGAGTAAATCCAATTATTACTCGACGTACATCGCCGCCGTCGTCGTCCCGCCGGCGGTGACGATGTTTTGTCTACTCATGTACGCGCTCACGGGTGTCGTCGAACGACGCGCGACGCACGATCGCGTGCGAAAGATTGCTCGAGACATGCGAAAGAAGTGCCGACGAAACGCGACGTGGCTCGTGGTGCTCTCGTATTCCGGCGTCGCCAAGACGGTGTTGCAACTCTACAACCAACGGCGCTTGGACGTCGGCGTGTATTTGCGACGGGATTACTCCATCGATGCGTCCAATCACGAGCACATGATATACCGCATCACCGGTATCGTCGCGCTCTTGATGTATCCGGTCGGCATACCCCTCGCCATCACGTACATTTTGGTTCGCAATCGCAAACGTCTCGACGATCCGGCGGTGCAAGCCAACTTTAGTTTCTTGTACACGAACGTCCGCGACGAGTTCCCGTTTTGGGAACTCACGGGTTTGGTGTTGAAATTCCTCCTCGCCGCAATCCCCGTCTTCGCGAACGAGCGCACGCTTCGCGTGAAGAAGACATCCTTCGACACGGCGAGCGACTTTAACGGCATCACGCAACTGTCGCTCGCGCAACTCTTCGTCGGCGTCTTACTCATCGCCATCATCACCGTCCGTCCGTACAAGAGATCGCTGCACAACGCGCAGTACTCCATCGCCGTCGGCATCATCTTCGCTTTCGTCACCATCAGCGCCAACGTGTTGAACGCCGAGGACGCGTACAGCGAACGCGAGAAAACCGGCGTCGCCGGCGTCGCCGTCTCTCTCGCGTGCGCCGCCCTCCTCGGCGCCGCCGCCAAGTCGTATCACGCCGGCGAATTCAAATCCCGCAAATCCACGGACGACATCGACGACGACGACGACGCCGAGGTCTCCGACAGCGCGCTGGACACCGACTCGCTCGGGGTGAAAAAAATCCCGCTCGGCGTCTGAGCGCCGCCGCGACGACGACGAAGACGAAATACGCGCGCGCGCGCCGACGTTCGGACGTACCCGTCCGAACCATCGACGGTGCGCGCGCGAGAAGACAAGAATAAAATAAATACCGCGCGCGAGCCGAGACGCGTTCCCGCGTTCCCGCGCGTTGCAATACACAAGTAACCATCAACTTGAGGATACCCTCTCCGTCACTCGAGCGCTCGAGCGCGACCCGCGCGCGGGGTCACACCGTCGCGCGCGATGGAGCGTCTCATGGCGGACCTCCGCGCGCTGGAGGAGGACATTCGCGCCGACGCGCGGGCGTCGTCCTCCGCGCGCGACGGCGACGCCGACGCCGGCGCGGCGTCGCCGTCGCCGTCGCCGCGTCGAGCGCCGCTCGGGATTCGCGTCGACGCCGCCGCCACCGCGCGCGACGACGCGCGCGACGGCGCGCGAACGCTCGACGCGACGCGGGGAAATTTTCGCCGCGCGCGCGTCGCGCTCGAGCGCGCGTGCGCCGAGGTGAGCGCGCGAGAGGCGGTGGAACTCGCGCGCGCGCGCGCGCTCGGGGCGATGGCGACGACGACGGCGGTGCGTGGGAAAACGCGCGCGTCGGGCGATGCGACGAACGCCGCGGGCGAGGAGGAGGCTCGAAAGACGGAGGAAAAATCGACGCGCGTCTCGAGACGCGCGTAGAGGCGGTGCGACGACGACGACGGCGACGACGCGTCGATTGTAATTCATGTATTCGTGTACGAAACCACCGACCGACCGGTACTCATCGACGCGCGTCTCCTCGCGCGCGCGACGTCGCGCGTCGTCATGTCTCGCGCCGTCGCGAACGACGCCATCGCTGTCGATCGATCGAGCGTCTCCTCGCGCGCTCGAACGTCTCGCGAGGCGCGCGCGAGGACGATGAAGACGACGACGCCGAGACGCGCCTTCGCGGCCTCCGCGCTCGCGCTCGCGCTCGGATGGGTGACGACCGACGACGACGCGTCCGCGTCGTCGCGCGAGGACGCGGACCTCGCGCGCGCGGTCGCGGGGGCGCGAGAGGCGCGCGCGCGCGTCGCCGAGGCGAGGGCGACGCTCGACGGCGTCGACGCGCGGGACGCGCCGCCGCTTCGAGAGATCGCGTCGCTGTTGAACGCGGACGCGGTGAAAAGATTGGAGAAGAACGCGGTCGTGATCGATGCGGCGGTGGTGAGGGAACCGCTCGCCGAGGAGGAGCGTTCGGCGTGGAGAGAGGTGCGAGAGGCCGAGTGGTTGACGACGCGCTCGACGACGACGCTCCCGATGGCGAAACGACCGAATGATTTCTTGTGCGCCGTGTTCAGCTGTTACAACGATCCGAGGGCACCGCCGAGCACGGACGCGTTGCTCAGTCTTCGTTTGACGAGGGACGGCGTGCGGATGGGCGCGAGAGGCGACTCGAGGATCACCGCCGTCGGTTTGGCGGCGAGTCTCGACGACGCGTTGGAAAAATTAGACGCGCTCCTCGCTCTCGTCGACGACGCGTGAGAGACGTAGACGCGGCGAGCGCGGTGTAAAAGAAGTAGTAGTAGACGCAGAGAACGTCGAGCGCGGTGTAAAAGACGATTGATTCATGAATGCCGCGCCTCCGGCTCCCCGCGCGCGCGCGCGTCACTCCGCGACTCGCGACGCGCGCTCGTCACTCCGCGCTCGAATCTCGCGCGTCTCGACACCGCGACGACATGTCCTCGCGTTCCATCGTCGTCGTCGGCGCCGGGAACGCCGCCGGTTACCTCGTCCGCGCGCTCGTGTCCCACGGGCTCGGCAAAAACGTCACACTGATCGGCGCCGAAGACGTCGCGCCGTACGAGCGCCCGGCGCTCACGAAGGGATTTCTGCACGCGCAAAACCCTCCGCGTTTACCCGGGTTTCACACGTGCGTCGGCGGCGGTGGAGAGCGACAGACGCCGGAGTGGTACGTCGAGAATGGGGTCGAGCTCAAACTGTCGACGACGGTGACCAACGTCGACTTCGCGGCGAAGAGAGTGACGACGAACGCGGGCGAGTCCATCGGGTACGAGACGCTCGTGCTCGCGACCGGATGCGGGGTGATTCGTCTGCCGGCGGCGATGGGCGGTGAACTGCCGGGCGTGCGGTACGTGCGAGACAACGCGGACGGTTTGGCGTTGGCGGCGGCGATGGAGACGGCGAAGAAAGCCGCCGTCATCGGCGGCGGATACATCGGGTTAGAGGTCGCCGCGTCGTGCGCGACGCGCGGATTGAAACCTGAGGTGATCATGATGGAACCGCACGTCATGGGAAGATTGTGGAACGCGGACATCGCGAAGCATTACGAGGCGTTGTACGAAGCGAGAGGGGCCACGTTCCACCGCTCGAGCAAGGTGAAGGACATCGTCGCCGGCGCCGACGGCGCGGCGCGCGGGGTGCGATTGGAGAGCGGGGAGACGATCGACGCGGATTTGGTCGTCGTCGGCATCGGGGCGACGGCGCCGGTCCCCTTCGAGGGCTTGGACGCCCCGGAGGGTCGCGTGGGCGGCGTCAAGGTGGACGCGCGGTTTCGCGCCTCGGGCCCCGCCGTCGAGCCCGGAAGCGTGTACGCCATCGGCGACATCGCCGCGTTCCCGCTCAAGCTCACGGGCGAAACCGTTCGTTTGGAACACGTCAAGCACGCTCGCGACAGCGCCGCGTACGTCGGTGACTTGATCGCCGGGAAAACTCCCGCCGAGTACGATCCGACGCCCTACTTTTACAGCCGCGTCTTCGAACATCCCGGCACCGAACGCGCCGTCAACTGGGTCTTTTACGGCGTTCAAACCGGCGACGAGATCATCACGATCGGCGATTTAAACCCAAAACTCGCCGCATTCTGGATCGACGGCGACAAGTGCGTCGGCGCCATGCTCGAGAGCGGCGCCGCCGACGCCGTCGCCGCGCTCGCCGCCGCCGTTCGTTCCGGTAAATCCATCGACGTCGCCGCCCTTCGCGCCGCCGCCTCCGTCGACGACGCCGTCGCGATGATACTCTAGGTTTATTTTACTCGTTTTTACGCAGCCTCACGTCGCTTCACGCGCGTTCCCTTCCCGTTCCCGTCCCGTTCCCGTCCCGTCCCCGTCCCGACATCCACCGCCACGTCACCACCGCGCGGATAAAATGAAACACATCACACCCCTCCGCGTCGCGCCCGCGACGCGCGCACCGCTCCTCGTCGACGACGACGCGCGAGATGTTCGCGCGCGCGACCGTCTCGCGCGTCGTCGTCTCGGAACTCGCGTCGACGCGCGCGAGAGACGCGCGTTCGCGTCGCGCGAGGGTGACGAGACGCGATGACGTCGCGTTCGAGTTGGTCGCGCGGTCGAGCGACGACGCGCGCGGGGGACTCGCGGAACGCGCGAGGGGGACTCGTGGAACGCGCGCGCGCGCGCGGGCGGGCGCGATGACGCTGGATGGGGAGGCGGGACGCGGACGGGACGACGCGCGCGCGAGAGCGCGCGGCGTCGGCGCGTGGGTGAGCCCGGATGCGATTCCGAGAAACGACGCGCTGGATAAGGTCATCCTCGGTCTGTTCGTGCCCGCGGTGCTTAACTTTTTGATCATCCCGCTCGTGGGCGCGGTGGACGTGTTTTGGGTGGGGAGATTGGGGGACGCGGTGGCGCTCGCCGCGCAAGGGGCGGCGAATCAAGTGTTTCAGAGCGCGTTTTGGATCATATCCTTCATCCCGAGCGTCGTCGCCCCGGTCGTGGCCAAGGCGGCGGCGGGGGGAGACGCTAAGGAACTGTCGAAGAAGATCGGGGAGGGGATCTTTTGCGCCGCGGTGGTGGGGGCGATGGGCATGGCGTTGATGTATACGATGCGAGAGCGCGCGTTGAGCGTCGTCGGCGTCGCCGCGGGGAGTTTGACGGCGCAGCAAGCGGCACCGTACGTCGGGTACCGAGCGTTATCGTTTATTCCAGCCATCGTCTCGACGGTCGGGTTCGCGGCGTTTCGCGGAACGTTGGACGTGATGACGCCGATGAAGATTACGTTAGTGAGTCAGATGATGAATGTCGTGCTCGATCCGTTGTTCATCTTCGGCGTCGGCGCGTTTAAATCCATGGGTGTCGCCGGCGCGGCGATCGCGACGTCGATCTCGGAGGTGTCCTCCGCTGCACTGTACACGATGCTGTTGGTGAAGCGTAAATTGGTCGAGCTCAAGGATATGTTTAAGCCTCCGAGCGCCGCGGCGTTGGGGACGCTCCTCGTCGGCGGCGCCGGCGTGCAGCTCCGCGCCGTCGCGCAAAACATCACCTTCTTGGCCGTCATGCGCACCATCCTCACCCTGGACGCCTCCGGTACCGCCGCCGCCGCGCATACCATCTCATCGCAGGTGTTTCAGCTCGGCGTCATCGCCATCTTGGCGCTCAGCACCATCTCCACGATTTTAATTCCGCAGCGCATGAACTCGATCGAAAAAGGCGGCCCTCGCGAGGCCAAGCGCGTCGCCGATCGTCTCCTCGTGTGGGGTTTCGCCGTCGGCGTCGTCTTAGCCGTGTTACAGGCGGGCGCGCTCCCGTTCCTGGGCGTCTTCTCCTCCCTCTCCGAGGTACAGGAGCAGGCGAAGATGCCGTGCATCATCGGCGCGGTGCTTCAACCGCTCAACGGCGTCGTCTTCGTCGGCGAAGGTTTAATGCAAGGCCATCAAGCCTTCCTTCGCCTCGCCGCCGGCATGTTCGTCTCCACGGGCGCCATGTTGATCGCGCTCAACCTCTACGGCGACACGCTCGCCGGCGTGTGGTTTTGTTTCACCGTCTTCAACACGTTTCGGCTCTTTTTCGGCGTACGGCATCACTTCTTCGACGGTCCGTTGGCGCCGAGAAACATCGACGCCACCGTCGCCGCGTTCGAGGCTGAACACCGCGCCAAGGAGGCGTGAGACAAATGCACGTTTACGTATATTCACTAGTCATTCGTTCGATACGACCGCCGCGTCGAATTTGTGTGTAACATTTTATGAGTACCTAGTCTCCATCATCATCGCGCCCGCTCGTCAGTCGCGCCCGCGCGCGCGCGATTCACCGACGAGTCGTCGGACGTCGCGAGATGGGACTCCTGAGCATCATAAAAAAAGTGCGCCGAGCGCCTCCGTCGCGTCGTCGTCGCGCGCCCGCTCGCGCCCCTTTCGTTCGTTCGTTGACTCACCGTCCGAGCGCTCTCTCTCGCGCGCAGGTCAAGGCGAAGGAACGCGAGCTTCGCGTGTTGATGGTGGGTTTAGATAACGCCGGGAAGACCACCGTCGTGAAACGCGTGAACGGGGAGTCCATCGACGAGATCTCCCCGACGCTCGGGTTTAACATCAAGACGATGACGTACGGCGACTATTCGCTCAACGTGTGGGACGTCGGGGGACAAAAGACGCTTCGAGCGTACTGGAGAAATTATTACGAGGCGACGGATGGATTGATATGGGTGGTGGACAGCGCGGACTCGAGACGGATGCGAGACTGCGCGGAGGCGCTGGCGAGCGTGCTCGAGGAGGAAAAATTGGCGGGCGCGAGCGTGTTGGTCTTCGCGAATAAGCGAGACATTCGAGGCGCCATGGACGTGGACGCGATCGCGGACGCGTTGGGGTTGAAGCGATTGGTGAACAGACACTGGCACATCGTCGGGTGTTCGGCGGTGACGGGAGAGGGGTTGTTGGATGGGTTCGATTGGTTGGTGAACGATTGCGCCGAGCGCATTTACATGCTCGCGTAGACTAGACGGCGACGTCGACGGACGCGAAAGGGCGCGAGTCGACGCGCGCGTGATTTGTAAAACAGACACGAGTAGACATAGTCGCAGTCACTCTCGGACGACGACCGTCGATTCGCGCGTTCACCCTTCGCCTCGTAATCGAATCGAATAATCTTTTCGAGCGCGCTCGCGCCCGACTCGCGCCACTTGTCCCCGCGTCGACGATCGCGATGGCGTCGACCGCCAAACCGAAGACGCCCAAGACGATCCTCGATCGCGTCCTCGTCGCCATCGAGACGCTCGAGTCCCCGGGGGGGTCGTCCCGACAAGCCATCGCAAAGTTTCTCAAAGAGCGCTTCGATTACGAAAACGCCCCCGCGCTCAAGCGCGCGCTCACGAAAGCCGTCGCCGACGGTAAGCTCGACCAGCGCGGTCAATCATTTGCCATCCCGGGACTCGAATTCGACGAGCCCGAGGACGAAAAGGTCATCGTAGAGGTGCTCGACGAGGGGCAGTTTGCGTCGTCGTCGGGACGCTGCGAGGCGGGCGACCAAGTCATCATCGATTACGTCGGTCGATTGAAAGAGAACGACTACGAGTTCGATCGATCGAACGGTCCGTTCACGTTCACGCTCGGGTACGGAGAGGTGATCGCGGGCATGGAGCGAGGCGTGCTCGGTATGAAGACGGATGAGACGAGACGGGTGACGGTGCCGCCGAAACTGGGATACGGCAAGAGAGGCGATCCACCGGACATTCCGGGCGACTCGACGCTCGTGTTCGACGTGACGATGTTACGCTTCGAGCCCGTGACGGGGGAATAGTTCGAGGGAATTCCCCTCCCGTTGTTAGTTTTTCGTGTGTCACTTCGCGCCTCCCCGTCCCATGTCCCTCACGACCTCCGCGCCCGCGGTCTCGCGCGCGACGCCGCGAACGCGCGCGAATCGCGCGCGCGCGTCCCCGTCGCCTCGCGCGTCGACGTCGCGGGCGATGGATATCGTCTCCACGACGCTCATCGTCGACGACTTGGTGTTTCACGACGGCTCGACCGTCATGGAACGACTCGGCGGCGGCGGTCCGCAGACGCTCTTCGGCGCGCTGTGTCACCGCGACGGCGCGTCCGCGCGCGTGGGGATCGTCGCCGGCGTCGGTGAGGACGACTGTCCGGAGTCATCGCGTCGTTGGCTCGTCGAACGAGGGGTTGATGTCGATGGATTATTGGCGGTTTCGGGCGCGTCGACGCCTCGCGCGTGGCAAATCACGGAGAGAGACGGTCGTCGAACGCAGGTGTGGCGCGAGGAGGCGAGCGAGGGATTGTACGCGATGTTGAGACCGGAATTTGCGTCCTGGCCGGAGAAATGTCGACGAACGCGCGCGGTACATTTCGGTATCAATCCCGCGCGTCCGGATGTCGCGCTCGTCGGCGCGCTTCGAAACGCGGGCTGCGGATTAATCTCTATAGAACCGTTCACGCACGCGCCGACGCCGTTATCGGCGTCGGCGCTTCGTGAATTGATGTCGCTCGGGGACGTGTGGTCGCCGAACGAGCGGGAGAGTAAAAGTTTCTTCGCCGACGGCGAGACGATGTCTCCCGAAGAGTTGGTCGGACGCATGCGAGACGCGGGGGCGAATAAAGTGATTTGTCTTCGACGAGGCGCGCGCGGAGCGGTGGTGTACGATGCGAGAACCGGTGAGGGGTACGCGTGCGAAGCGTTTCCCGTGTCTCGCGTGGTGGATGAAACAGGGTGCGGCAATTGCTTTTGCGGAGCGTTCGCGGCGAGCGTCCTGGCCGGCGACGGTTTGCGCGACGCCCTCACGCTGGCGTCGGCCGCGGCGAGCATCATGGTGGAGCACATCGGCGTACCGAACGGATCGATCGACGAGTACAGAGCGTTGGCGGCGACTCGCGCGAGGGCGGTGGACGCGACGGTGACGTCGTTCTCCGTCGCGTGACGAATAGATGTGCAACGCGTGTAACAATATTACTAGAAATACGTAGATTTTAAAGTAGAAGACCCGATTCGAGCGTCGTCTCACTCCTCGACGCGCTCATCCTCGGGATCGCCCCCCGCGTGGTAAAACGGGTGCGGCGTCAACGTCCTGCGCGAATCCACCACCACCAACGGTCGACACTCGCAGTTTCGCGGCCACGCGTGCAGGTGCTCTCGCATGACTTCGCATGGTTCGTGACCGCCCATACAATACTCAATCATCAGATTGGACATGAACGCCGAGTGCGTGACGACGATGATGGAATCCTCCTCGCGCTCGAAGCACCAGTGGAGAAATCGTCTGGCGCGCGCTCTGAGCTCGGGTTCGGGCTCTCTGTTCTCTCTACCGGGTTTCCACAACACGTCGTGTTCCTCCTCGACGAGCGAAAAATCAACTCCGGGAAACTCGCTCTTGTACTCGCTCACGCTCCGCCGCCGATCGCACGGATTCCCTCCGATTTGTTCCCGAACCAACTCCAACGCCACGAATTTTTTCCCTTCGCACAGTCTCGCGTCGCATCGCAACGCCGGCCTCTCGCACGATTTCATCTCCACCGCCGGCGTCGACGCCATCAACACGCACCCATCGCCATCGACGCTTCCGAACATACCCGCCGCCGTCTCCATGGCTCGCGCCAACGGCGAGACGACGACGAGCTCGCACGACGCCAAGAGTTTCGCGTACGCGTCCCGCGTCTCGAGCGTTCGTCGAAAGTGTTCGCACTGTCGCCATCCTCGCGCGGTGAGGCGCGCATCCGCGTACGCTTCGTTTCCATATTCCCTCGGGTCCACCTCTCCCGCTGCGTCGCGTCGGCGCGTCAGTCGTTCGTTCGTTCGTTCCCATCAGACATCAAATCGATAATCTTTTCGTCATCCGCGCGCGTCGACGCACCTTGATTGTGAAAACCCTCGGCGTGGCGAATGAGATACAGCGTCTTCGTCGCACCGAGCGGCACGACGTGCGCGTCCCTCGCGGACGCGCTCGGGGGCGTCTTCACCCATCCCATGGCGGGACGCGGTCTGTCGGTCGGTCGCCACCGAGCGGCACATTTCGTCTTCCGGCGCCTCTCGCGTCGCGCGTCCACGGCGCGTCCATGGCGCGCGCGGCCGCGGGAACGTACGTGACGTACGCCGTCGGATCGTTTCTGGCGTGCGTGTCAAGGGTGCGGGCGATGCGCGCGATGTGAATCGAATCGAGCGAACGCGCGCCGGCGCGTGATGGCACGAGTGACGACGCGCGAGCGCGCGATTGACGGACCGACGCGATCGTTCGAGGCGCAGGGAATCACGGGCGTCGGTGCCGCGATATTATTTTTGGTGTGTTGGGTCGTGTTCACGGTGAGCGGGGCGAAGACGTGGTCGCTTCAGGATACGGTGGCGTTGGAGGCGTTCGTCGGGTTGGCGACGATGATCCCCTTCGTCGCGAGCGCGGGGATGCGAGAGCACACGAATTTTCAGATTTTAGTGTCATTTTTACCGTTTCAGGTGGCGTGCGTTCCGCTCGGGACGTTGGCGTTGCAGAGAGTGTCGCCGGCGATTTTAGAGTTGACGTTTGCGGGACTCATCGCCGTCTTCGTGTGCGAACGCGCGGGCGCGTTCAAGGCGATCGGAGGGTGGTGTCGGAGCGATGAGGACGCGGGCGAGGTCGGCGACGGGAGTGTGGCGATGAATGACGTCGATGACGGAGGTGAGAGCGCGGTCGTCGCGTCGCCGACCGCCGCCGCGGCCGTCGTAGAAGACGCGATTTGGTACAAGGAACCCGCGAAATACCTGCGACAACCGGTGAAGAGCGATTCGTTGACGTTCGAGGGTGAAAATTGGAAATTCATGCTCGCATGGGCCGTGAGCGGGTGCGCGAGCGGGTTTTTAGGAGGCATGACCGGTACGCACGGTCCACCGGCCATCGCGTGTTACACGCTCATGAAGATCGACAAAGCCGTCGTCCGCGCCACCAGCGCCGCCGTGCTCATCACCGTCATGTGCGCTCGTCTCGTGACGTACGCCATCAACGGTCTATTTGAAATCGACCGACCGGGCGTGTACGGCTGCGCGGGCGCGTGCGGTCTCGCCGGCGTCTTTTTCGGTATTTACGCGCAACGGTTCGTGGACAAGGAGCGGTTCGCGCGTTTGTTGCTCGGCATATTAGCCCTCGGGTTGGTGTTGATGCTCTACAAGGGCATCGAGGACTTGTGACGACGCTCGCGGTCGGTATCATCAGTGTCATTAGTATTTTGTAACAGTACGTCGCGTCGCTCGCGCGTTTCGTCGTCGCGTCGCCGTCGCTCGCGCGAGCGCGTCCCGAGGCTGAGAATTCGCACGTCCATCGTCCCTCACTCGACGGCGCGCGATGTCCGAGCGCGCGTCCAGAGCGGCGGCGGCGAAGAGAGCGAAAGAGCGCGGAGGTGAGTTGTACGCGCAGAAACGGTGGGACGACGCGATCGGGGCGTTCGGGGAGGCGATCGCGGTCGCGCCGAAGGATGATGAAGATGTCGCCGTGTACCATTCGAATCGCGCGGCGGCGTACCTCCAGCGCGGTGACGCGGCGTCGGCGAAGCGCGCAAAGGCGGATGCGAGCGTGTGCGTGAAAGCGCGGCCGCACTGGGCGCGTGGGTGGTCGAGGATGGCGACGGCGTGTGAGATGCTGTCGGACGACGTCGGCGCCGAGCGAGCGTACGAAAAACTGATATCGCTGTCGCCGGAGAACGCGGACGCGAGAAAGTCGCTCGCGGCGTTGCGAAAGAGGATGGGTGATCGGCCGAAGCGCTCGTCGTCCGGTTGGCGAATGCCGTCGATGCCGTCGATGCCTTCGATGCCGACGTTTGAGGACGCGACGGCTTCGGCGGCGTCCGTCGTCTCCATGGCTCGAATGCGGTACGATCGCATGTCGCCGAACGGTCAACTCGTCGTCAAGTGCGTGCTGGGCGTGTTCGTGTATTACGTGCTGAGATTTTTGGCGAGAATTCTCGGGTTTGGAGGGTACGGGTACGGCGGTTACGGGTACGACGCGTACGACGACCTCGGCGGAGGCGGATTTTCGTTAACCACGCTCATAGGCGTCGTGGCGTTGTACTACGCGCACAAGAGCGGTGCGAGCTGGTGGAATTTACTCTCCATCGCGAACATGTTCGGCCTCACGGGCGGCGGGCGGCGTCGCGGATACGGCGGGTACGGTCGCGGATACGGTCGCGGATACGGCGGTTTCGGCGGTCCGGGCATGTTCTTCTGAACGCGCCGACGTCGACGTTAGCTTTAGCTTAGCTAGATGTATGTTACACATGTTTACACCGTTCTACAGCAATCCTCTCAAGACGTCGTCGCGCACCCGTTCGTCGTCGCGCGCCCGTTCGTCTTCCCGCTCGTCTCGCCTTCGCTTCTTCGACTTTTTCCTCTCTCTCCGCGCGCGTCGCTCCTCCTCCGCCGCCTCCTCGTCGACGCGCGCGAACCCATCGCTCACCCCTAATTTCTTCGCGCACGCCTCGCACGCGCGCACCTTGACCAACGCGCTCTTCCGTTCGCCTCGCTCGCTGTACTTGAAGTGACACTCAAACGTCGCCAACCCATCGCTCCGCTCGCACCGTCTCTCCCCGCACGTCAGCTGCCCCTTCCCCCGTCGCACCTCATCCTCGGTGCGCCACCGCATCCCCACGCGCGCGCGTCCGTCACCCCCACCGTCGTCCGCGCGCGACAAATCGCACACGCAATACGTCTTGAACAACGCGGCGTGGTACCTCCTCGCCAACCGCACCCCCCACTCGCGCGACCGCTCCTCGTCCTCCTCGTCGTTTCGCACGAATCGATGTTCCCTCGCCAACGCCAGCGCGTCGGTGTCCTCGTACGGGGCGTCTCGCAGCGCTCGCCCGCGATTCTTCCGCGCGTCGGCGCCACCGAAAAACGCATCGTACGCGCGCAGGAGCGTCTCGTGTCGCGTTCTCGGCGACGATCGACGCGCGTTTCGAAGCGCGCGCGACATCGCACACTCGGCGACGTCCAGACCCTCGCGCGCGGGCATCGCGGTCGTCGGCACGCGTCGGCGCGCGTCGCCCGATCGAATCCTCGCGATGACGCGCGGCGTCGTGTGTGGTCGCGTCATCCGTATAACGGATATGGATAAGGCTAAGAATGGATCAGATGTGTGCGCGCGCGCGCGCGCCGCCCACGATGGGATGACACGGGCGCGTCGTCATCGCGTCGCGCGTCACGCATCGTTCCGGTGGACCGCGCGCGGTACACGCTCAGTGCACGACCCGCGCGCGCGCGTGTTCACGTGTCATCGCTCGTCCGCGAGCGAGCGGTGAGAGGAGACGACGCGCGAGAGGAGAGAGGGACGTCGCGCGCGCGCGTACCCCTGGATTCGACGCGCGGACTCATGTCCGAGATACCCATCGTCATCGGACTCCTGTACGGGTTCGATGGGAGCGGACACTGGATCAATCACGTGTTGATCGATCGGTACGTTCTCGGGGTGTCGAAACCGGGGGATGCGTACGATCCGTCCAAGTATTCGTTGACGCGCAAGTACGCGGTGATGTGGGCGTTTCTCACCGTGTTCACGTACGCGTTGTATTTTACGCTGTGTCCGCTGTCGTACTATCTGAGCTTTCAGAGAAGGGATAAAGATGGGAAGAATAAGGCAAAGTTCACGGGAAGGGAAGGGAAGGATCAGGTGAGGAATGAAATTTTTACGTCGGTGTGGTCGATTGCGGTGATGACGGCGATGACGGCGCCGTTCGAACTCATGGTCGAGGCGGGATGGACGAAACTTTACTGGGACGTGAAGGATTACGGGTGGTTATACCTGTGCGTCACGCCGTTTTTATTTTTGATTTTTAGCGATACGTGCATTTACTGGATTCACCGAGGTTTACACCACCGCTCGGTGTACGCGCCGATTCACAAGTTGCACCACAAGTACAAGGACACGACGCCGTTCAGCGCGTACGCGTTCCACCCGCTCGATGGCTGGTTACAGGGATGCCCGTACCATATTTTTATCTTCCTCTTCCCCATGCATCATCTGAGCTATTTCATCGCCCTCGGCATCGTCGGACTCTGGACCATCAACATTCACGACCGCGTGTCGATGAAGATTCCGTACGTCAACTGCGCGGCGCATCACACGATTCATCACACCATGTTCAACTACAATTACGGCCAATACTTTACTTTTTGGGATAAGATCGGTGGGTCGTACAGAAACCCTCACATGTACCCGCCGTACGCTTCCGAGAACCCATCGCTGAAGAAGGCGGAGTGAACGCGTCGGTCCGCCGACGATCGCCTCCGCGTTTTAATATCAATCTCCATCCATCTCCGCGATGATCGACGACGCGATTTCAAGCGTGGTGTATTAGAGTTGCGTAATCGTTACAGAAAGAACCTCAGCTCCTAAACTCCGAGCTCGACGCGCGTGACGAGTTCAAAATGTGTATAAATCGTCGCTCACAGGTACTTCTCGATGGTGCCGCTCAGCGTGCTCTTCGGCACCGCCCCGATGACGGTGTCAACCTTTTGACCATCCTTGAAGATCATCACAGTCGGGATCGAACGAATACCGTACTCGGTCGCGACGCTAGGGGATTCATCCGTGTTGAGCTTCACCTACATCGTCGAGAATCAATCAATCGCCTCCATCGTCAGTCTCTCGCGTCTTCCTTCGTCGCGCCGTCCTTCTTCGTCGTCGCGCGTTCGTCGCCGTCGTCGCGCCGTCGTCGTACGCACCGCCTTGAGCTTGCCCTGATACTCCTCCGCGAGTTGATCGATCAAAGGCGCGATCATGCGGCACGGACCGCACCACGGCGCCCAAAAATCAACCAACACGGGAACGTCGGATTCCAACACCTCGCGTTGAAACGTCTGGTCGGTCACCACCGTGGCGAGCGACCCTGCGAGTGGATACGGGATGACGTGGGTGGACGCGTCAGTCGAGTCGGCGTCTTCGGGCGCGTTCGAGGTCGAGACGGAGCGATGACGCGCGCGATGACGCGCGCGATGACGCGCGCGATGACACGCGTCACCGCGTCATCGCGCGCGTCTCGCGCCGTCACCCTCGACGAGGGAATCATGCATGCATGCATGCATTCGCGCGCATTCGGACGCGCGTTCGACCCTCCGCGCGCGATCGCGCCCGTCGTCGCATCGCGTCCCCCCACGCGCGGTCGCGCGCACGCGCGCGCGAAGACACCGCGACAGACACACGCGTGAATTTTCAATCCACGCGTCCACGCGATCGTCGTCCCGCGCGTCGAGTCGCCTCGCACCCCAGACCGCGCGCGTTCGTCCCGAGGACCCCCGCGCGCGATCCGCGACCCATCCCATTCGCGTTCCCCGCGCTCGGTCGAATCGTCGTCGAATCGTCGTCACGCACCGCTCGTGCTCGTCTCCTCCGCGCGCGTCACGATCACCGATCGCGATTTGCGTCGCGCGTTCTTCGTTCGCGGCGCCACGCGCGCGCGGTGCGTCGTCGTCGTCGTCGCCCCGAGCGTCATCGCCCGCATCGCCATCGTCGAGTGAAGTCGCGCGACGAGGGCGCGGGCGCGGCGATGCGAGGGTGGCGGTCGAGGGGGTCGTTTGCGAGTCGTGTCTCGTCGATCGCTCGGTCGGTGGGGTCGTTCGTGGGTCGTGATCGGTCGATTGGGTCCGTCCGTCCTCGAGGCCCATCGATCGATCGGTCGGTCGGATGGATGGATGGATGAATGATGGATGAATGAATGACGGCGCGTCCATTCGGAGACGGATCGATTCGGGATGCGAGTGGGGACGAGAGAGGTGACGATCGGGAGCGGGACGACGCTCGAGGTGCGCGTGGACGGACCTCGCGCGCGGTGGATGAACGACGTGAAGACGCGAACCGACGACTGACGACTGGCGGCTTGGGACGGGGTGGCGTTCGATGACGACGCAGGTGCCGACGTTCGCGAGCGCGTCCAACGTCGGCAACACGGCGCCGAGGAAAAAACACTTTCGACAGCGCGCGCACTGTAATCCACTGAACGATGGGTACTATCACGTCCCGGCGTCGCCGATGGAGACGGATTGGTCGGCGCACTACCCGAAGTTTTTCGAGGGCGACGGCGAGACGACGGCTCGACCGAAGATTCGGTTCGCGGACGTCGGGTGTGGATTCGGGGGGATGCTCGTGCGAATGTCTGGGTTGTTTCCGAACACGTTGATGCTCGGGATGGAGATTCGAGACAAGGTGAGCGAATACGTGCGAGAGAGGTGCGTGGCGCTCAGACGGGACAATCCGGGCGAGTACGAAAACATTTCGTGCGTGCGGGCGAACGCGATGAAGAATTTACCGCAATATTTCGAAAAGGGACAGTTGGAGAAATTGTTCTTTTTGTTTCCCGATCCTCACTTTAAGACGGCGAATCACAGGAGACGCATCGTGACGACGACGCTGCTCGCCGAGTACGCGTACGTGCTCGCAGAGGGCGGTATCTTGTACACGATCACCGACGTGGAGGAGCTCGGGAAATGGATGTCCGAACACATGAGTGCGCATCCAATGTTCGAGCGCGTTTCCGAGGCCGATCTCGTCGCCGATCCCGTCGTCCCGCTTTTATACACGGGAACCGAGGAGGGTCAAAAAGTAGAACGCAACTCGGGCCGCACGTTTCTAAACGTCTTCCGACGCATCCCCAACCCGAACCACTGATCCATCAAATAGCCGCGTGTACAATAATGAATATTCTAGTCTCTAATCAATCGCTATTACATCATCGCGAGCGTTACTACTACTGCGCCTCTGGCGCCGGCGCCGCCTTGGGCTGCTCCTTTTGCGCCGACTCCCACGCGAATCGACGGTAGAGCTGATACGACCCCGTCGCCGCCATCACCATGTTCACCGCCATCAAGTTATAATTCACCGGCGTGATGTCCAACGCGTACTTGCACCAAATCAATCCCGTGATGGTGACCGCGCTCTGTTGCGGGACGCTCAAGAGTTCGGGCGGGCGCGAGAAATCTTTCACGTTCGCCGCGGTGATGCCCCACTTCATCGTCGGCGCCCAGAAGAAGATGGTCTTCGGGCCCGCGGGGTGGTTCCAGAACGCGCGCGCGCTCGCGGTGAAGGACATCGCGACGTCTCGCGCGAGCGAATGAGGATGACGAGTGAGATGGTGATGGCGGAGGGTTTAGGGATTGAAGACGGTGCTTCGAGCGCGATCGAAGACTGTGATGATTGAAGAAGGTGAAACGAATGCCGAGGGCTACGCGTGAAAAATGCATCGACGACTACGTTTGAAGTTGTACGGGAGCGCCGGAATCGTTGCGACGCATCGTTTTCGTGTCGAGAGGAGACTCCGGACTCGCGACTTCGGCGCGGTTACGCTTGATTTTCGCCTCGAGCGCGTTCTTGGCGTTGCTGTTTTTGAGCTCCGTCGCCCTCTCGACGTCCGCGGATTTGGGGACGTCTTGAGCGAACATGATGGATTCGGTCCAAGGCTTGAAATCGAGATCGATGTCGCCGTCGTCGTAGTCGACGCGAAAACTGTTTTTGTGAGAATCGAACTCGGTGATGACTCCGGGGAAGAAGGCGTTGTCTCTGTGCCAAAAGACGACGAGGCGTTGGCCGACGGCGTATTGTTTACGCAACGCGAGCACGGCACCGATGTTCCCCGCGCGCGCGAGCTCGATGATTTTGATTTGTGGACACAAAGATTTCGATTTCTCACCCTGCGGGGAATCGCCGTTCGACGCGCCGCGAGCGCGTCGCGTCTGCACTTTACCTGACATTTCGAAAGTCTCGGCCAAGCACGTGTCGCACTTACGGCATGGACTCGGGTCGCTAAACAAGCGCATGTTGTTGCGCGCGACTACGGGGTTCTCAGGAGCTTGAAGGTTCCTCGCGTTGCACCAACTCTGCGCGAGTTCAATCATGTCTGCAAATTTCGCCTTCGTCGAAAACGCTGGTTGTTTCATTGCTTCCGCGTAAAACTTGTCGAACGGAAACGTCTCGGACGCTTTCACCCAGGCGCACGAACGTTTACCGTCGAAAAACATGACGAGCCGGTGATCGTCATTGAACTTTTTGCTGTACTCGCTCGTGCGCACGGCTGCGGGGATCACCGCGTGATCGTGCAAAGGATGTAACGCGACAGCGGGCCAGTACATCGCTTTGGCGCGAACTGAACTCTTCCAGTTCACCCACACGCATCTCCCGTGCGTCGTCATGCCATGCTTGTCGAGATCGTTTTCGTTGTCTTCGTCTCGCTTGCGCTTCGCCTTGTCCTCGGCAGTCATCGCCACCTCCGCGTCGTCATCCGTGTCCGAGCAGTAGTATTCGTTCTCAAGTTGTAAATCTTCGTCGTCCGCGTCTTCTAAGATGTCAACAACCTTGCTCTTCTTCGGTAAAATGCTCGAATCGTCCTTGAAGCGTTTCACATCCAGCGCCGCGAGCACCGTCTTGTCTATGTCTTCGTGCGACAACTCTAAACGCCGCAGGTACCCTTCACGTAATTCGTATCGAACTGGTCTGTTCTTTGAGTGCTCCAAGAACACGCCGAGCGGCGTGAATCCGCGAATGAGTGGAAACTCTGAGATTTCGCTAGGCGCGCGACGGCGACCCGTCCATTTTGGTTCGTCCGGCGACATGGCAAGCATGTTGTAAGCGGCCAGCGGCCAAGCCTTGATGGTCCGATCTCCGGTCGCCGGTCCAGGACACGCCTTTTCAAACGGCGTGGAGAGAACGTCGTAAACGTACTTTGACTGATATGGAGACTTGAGTTGCTCGCCCAACCAGCGACTTTGCGGCACTGAACACGCCAAGCCGAGGAGAGAGAATCGACGAAACGTCTGTAAATCGACGTCGAACACCGGCATGCGCTCGTTTGGTCGTCTAAGCGGAAAGCATGGTTGCGTGTACCCCGGCGGGAATCCCATCAATCGCTCGGCGTCTTCGATGGCCAACATGTTTAGTTGTGGTTTGCTCTGCTCTTCTCGCGTGGCGATACACGTGCGACGACCGTTGCTCGTCGTCAAGCAGTGACAAATGTCGATGCACGGTCCTCGTCGCTTTTCCCCGAGATCTATGGATGATGAAAACACTTTAGAAGGCACGCGAGGCGGCGTGATGAAGCACGTGTAACATTCGGTTTGCGTTCCCATTTGGACGCACTCGCCTTGGCACAGAGAATTTTGCGAGAGTAACACATCTCGGGGATCGCCGTGTAAACTGGCGACCACGAACACGCGCCGACGTTTATGCGGTATCCCGAACGCGAGCAAATCCACCACTCTGTACGCCCACCGATACCCCAAATTCTCCAATTCCGTGACGATGTAATCAATGGCCGGCCGTTGCCCGCCGTCCGAGTGCCACTTGAGCAATCCCACGACGTTCTCCAAGAGCACCCACGGCACTTTCCTCCCCTCGAGCAATCGAAACACGTGCGCCACGCTTCGCGTCGCCGATCCATCCTGCAATCCCGGCCTCTTGAGATTTTCGCACGAGCAGTCGTTGCACGGAAAGCCGGCGACGATGACGTCGACGTTCGCCAGCATCGACGGCAACACCTCGGCCACGTCGTTGAGCAAGGCGATCCCGGGAAATCGCGCCTGAAGCACTTGTTTGCAGTGCGGGTCCTTCTCCACCATCAACTCCACGCGGTGGCCAGCCTGTAAAAGCCCCAAGTCGAGACCGCCTATGCCTGAAAACATCGATGCGACACGAAGAGAACCCATCGGCGTCGCTGCGCGGTCGTCGCGTCACGCGTTCGCGCGTTCGAGTCGTCGACGAGAGGCGCGCACGATTCTTTTTAGTTTCGCGGTCTCGCGCGGCGTCTCTCTCGCGCCGAGGTGTGACGCGCGCGTCGTCCCGAGACGAGACGAGACGAGGGGCGGCTCTCGACCAACTACCTCTACATTAAAAACGTGTGGTGATAAATACAAATGCGAACTTCGCTCGCGCGAGGCGTCGATTACGCGTCCTCCTCGGTCTCTGAATCCTTCAATATCTTTTTGTACAGCTCCGGTTCGTCGCACTCCTCCGTCGACGCGTTGAGCGCGCAAAACAGTTGCTCGCGAAGGAGTTCGAGATTTTTATCCTCGAATTTCTCCGAACATTTCTCCCCGCCGAGACCGCGGTTGAAGTAGGAACGCCATCGACGCATCAAAACGACGCGCTGCGCGAGGATTCTCTGCGCGTGGTCGCTTCGGCCCTCGGCGAAGAGTTTTTTAATGAATTCGTCGCCTCGGTTTTGGTACTCGGCGGCGGCGAAGTTATACAGCCATTTGTATTCCCCTTTACCCGGTGATCTGCGCGCGTACAGCGTGTACGAGGAGAAGCCGTCGTCGTCAGTCACGCGAATGTCTTCGCTCGCGCGCGCGCGAGTGTCGAGAATACAGCCGCGACGCGACGCTCTCGACGACGCCCGCGAACAAGAACGCGCCAGCGTCGCCGGCGAACTCGCGCACGCACAAATCGGTCTCTTGCATCTGCGACAGCGTCTCCTTGAGCGCCCGGAACGTGAAATAGTTCATCAATAACGCGTCCACATCGTGGAACGACTGCGCGCGAGCGACGAACGAGACGCGTGCGTCAGTCACGACCGAGAGCTCTTGTCATCGTTTTGAACGCGCGCGGTGGACGATTCGACGCATCTGACGCACGTCGCCGTACGCCCCGCCGAGATCACCCCTTCTCGAGACGTCTCTGCGTTTGGGAACGATGCGCGCGCGTCCTGCGGGCGCTCGCGCGGGCGCGGCGCGCGTGACCGCGCGCATGGAAGCGCCGTTGTGTGGTCAACAAGGGGCCTCGTCGCCGGCGCCAACCGAAATTCGAAACGGGCGCCGCGCGAGAGAACGCGTCGTCGTCGAGAGACGGACTCTGAGAGGTACCGCGGGATGGGATGCTTGAATATTGAATGTGAATGCATATCGGGACGACGACGCGCGATCGCGGTCTCGGGGTATCGACGCGCGCGTCTCGCGTTTACTCCTCGAGCGCCGGCGCGCGCAGAGACTCCGCCTCGGTCGGCATCGTCGACGATTCCATCGCCGATTCCCCCGCGCTCGCGGTCTCCGCGACGATCGTCGCGTCCGAGGACGACCGTCTCTTCTCCACCGGTTCGTCTCCCAAGAGCTCGACCACCTTGTACACGCCGAAGAGCACCGCCGCGCCCACCGCCAGGGTCGCCAGCGTCGTCGCCGACGGTCCCTCACCCTCGACGACGGTAAAATCCTCCCCACGAAGCGTATCCTCGCGCACGCCGCCCGCTCTGATCGGATCACCTCGCGCGTATCGCCCCTCCTTGAGCGTCTTACTCTCCGGTCGCGCGTCGTAACTCTCCGGCGCCGACGCGCGGCGTCCGTCGGGAAGATTACTCACCAACTTCCCGAGCACGCCGTCGAGTTCTGGGTTTTCGGCGGAGCGGTATGCGCTCGAATCCTCCGCCTCGTCGTCGCTCGCGCGCGCGCGAACGACGCGTCTCGCGCGCGTCGGCGTCGACATCGAATCGGTCGACGTCATCCCATTCGGCGCGCGCGCGAGACGAATTCGCGCCGACGACCGCGAGAGACGAACGCGGGCGTCGCGAGAGACGACGGAATGGGCGACGAAGGTGGTGTGCATCGCGCGAGCGCGCGTCGCGGCGAAGGACATCGTGATCGGGCGCGGTCTGAAGCGTGGATCAACGCGCGGGACGACTCGGCGGCGGCGGCGCGGCGGCGGGACGGGGACGTCGCCGACGGAGCGCGAGCGTGGGCGTGGGCGCGCGCGCGCGATGTACGCGTTCGTTGATGATGTGTAACACTACGGTGGAAACTAAGTCGTGTCCGTCCGCGCGCGCGCGGAGCGACGGTGGCGGCGAGTCGCGTCGAGTCGATCAGTCGCGCGCGCTCGGCGGACCGCTCTCCGGGTTGAAATTTCTTCGAAGCGCGTCCCTGTTGCCGCCGAGAAAGCGGACGAGGGAGAGTAACTCGTCTCGAACGAGCCAGGTTCGAACGGCGCCGCGATTGGCGACGACGCACCCGATGTTGTGGGACGGAACTTCAAACGGAGAGTCGAGTCGACTGAGCGTGGCGATGGTGCGCTCCTTGACGGGGGAGTGGCCGTAGACGGTGCTGTGCTTGCCCCAGCCGGTAACGACTTGGATCGTTTCGGGTAAATCGCGAATGTCGACGGGTATCTCATGCTTGCCGCCGATGTTGGACACGAGCGCGCGGGTGCCTTTACCCGCGGCGCGCACGTCGAGCGGGGCCAACGCGCGTTTACGCATTCGGCGCAACCACCAGCGTAGCACACACTGCGCGGTTCCCGCAGATCGAATGCGGTGCAAATCCAAGACTCCGAGATCGTCTTCGCATTGGAAGTACCCCTCGGCCTGCGCTTGTTCCAACCAAGATGTGGCGCGGTCCCACTGACCCATCTCTTCGCAGACGTCGATGAGGGCGTCAAACGTGAGCGCGTCGGGCGAGACGCCTTCGACAGTCATTTGCGCCATCGAGTCGCTCGCCTTCTCCCACTCTTTTCCAGCCTCGTAGGAAATCAATAAAGAGTTATACGTGTGCACGGTGCGCTTGATTCCTTGCGTCACCATGTGCTTGAAGACGTCTTCGACTTGCGCGTGCTCGTTGTTCACGTACAAGACGCGAAGCAAGGCGTCGCACACGTATCCGCGCCATCCTGGCACTTCCTCGAGCTCTTTATCGTCCAAGAGCCCGCGAATAAGCACTGGTAAATTACCTACCGGACTATCGTCGATGCTGCACGTTCGCTCAAACTCTGGAAGCTCGGTACCTTCTTTCGACGTGCGATCAATTTCCTCGCGCAGCGCTTGTTCGCGGCTCGCTTGCAATTTTTCGATGCCGCACAAGCAATCGAGCGTGATGGTGTCTGGGGCGAAACCAGACAGAAGCAAGTCCTTGTAAAGCCTGGACGCGCGATCCCAGTCTCGAGACGCGCTGGCTTCCATAAGAAGCGTGTTGTACGTCACCAACGTCGCACGTACACCTTCAGATTCCATCACGCGCAAGACGCGTTGCGTGCCCTCCGCATTGTCCGCCTTGACGCACGCGCCGAGCACGCTGTTGAAGATGACAGCAGTTGCGTGCAAACGCGGTGCGATGATGACTTGGTGCAACAACTCGAGCGCGCGATCGATGTTGCCGCAGTTGCCGTGCGCGGTGATCAAAACGCTGTACGTGGTTTCGTTCGGCATGATGCCAGCGCGCTGCATCGCTTGGCTCATGTTCTCCATGTCTCGTATGCGTCGTTGCCTGCCGAGAGATTGGAGCATACCGTTGTACGTCGTCACGTTTCGTCGAATACCGTCGTCGAGCATGCGTTCGAACACCGCAGTGGCGTCCTTGTAACGTCCAGAGTTGACGGCGGCGGAGAGCAACGCGTTGTACACCCCGGTGTCCAACTGCACGTGCGGGTTGCGGAACAAACTCTCACACAACTCGTTCGCCTTGTCGAACTGCCCGCCTTTACCGTACGCACTGATCAGAGAGGTGTACACGCGAACGTTCGGATGCCACGTCGGTCCTCGACCTCGAAAGTCTTGCTTCATCTCCTCGAACGTCTTTTCGGCGAGCTTCCACTCAATGGCACGCGCGTACGCGGCAATCACCTCGTGATACGTCCTCGTATCCGGGCCCGGACCTTGCTCGCGCATCTCGCGCAACAGCGCCGTCGCGTCCGCGCTCGCCGGCGGTCTCGATCGCTTGCACGCGCGCAGCGTCATGTTGTAAAACGCCAACGGCACCGCCACCCCGTTCTTCTCCCCAGTCTTCTTCATGCGCTGCAACGACGAAATCGCATCCGGCGCGTTCCCGGTATCCGCCGCGCGCAACATCACCGCCGCATCTCGCGCCCACATCTCATCATTCGCGTCCCACGCCGCCGCGCTCGTCCCGCTCTCGTCGTCGTCGTCTCGCAGCGCGCGCTCCAGCGCCCCGTACGACGACGACAACCCGTTACCCCGCGTGCCCTGCCCTCGTCGTCCACCGCCACCACCACCTCCTCCTCCACCACTCCCGTTCCGTCGCCATCCCTTTCTCCCGACCCGACCGCGCTCCTCGTACGCGCCCTCGAGCTTCTTCGCGTCCTCGGCGCGCCGCCGCGTCGTCACCTCCCCTCGCGGGCCCTCGACGATCTCCACCCCCTCCCTCTGTGTCCCCCAGCCTCGTCCGCTCGCCGAGGTCACCCCCGCGAGCGCACCGCGCGTCGTTCCCACCGTTTCATCCGCCGTCTCCGCCTCCATCGGCCGCCACGACGCGTCGACGTCGACGTCGTCGTCGTCGTCCCTCGAGCGGGTTTTGCGCGTCGCGCGCGCGCGCGCGCCCGCGCGCGCCGCGTTCGCGTCCGCGCGCGTGGGCGGACGCGCGAGGAGACGCGAGGCATCGCGTCGCGTCGTTCGATCGCCCGCGAGCGCGCATCGCGCGAGGGACGCGCGCGCGGGCGTCGGCATCGCGCGCCGAGCTCTGCGGCGGCGGCGGGGCCGCCCGTGGGTGTGGATGACACGGTATCTGTAATCAGTGTGAGAGGTGCAAAAATATGGGTACACACTGTGTGTACATACATGACTGGCGCCCACGGCTGTCGGCGCCCGCGTCTCGTCCGCGACAGACGTCGTCGAGCGGTGATGACGCCTCGAGCGGTGACGACGCCTCGAGCGGCGACGATGGTCGCGACGTCGTCCTCGTCGGCGTCGTCGTCTCGAGCGCGCGCGGTGGTCGTGCGACGACGAGACGCGTTGGAGATTATGACGTCGCTCGCGGTCGGGCTGGGCGTCTGCGGGGACGCGCGCGCGCGACCGATGGCGCGCGCGCGGTCGAGCGGCGTCGTGCGACGCGATGGTGGCGCGTTTGAGTTCACCGTGCGCCTGCCGCGGGGGTATCACTTCACGGAGGGGGCGAACTCGAGGTACGAGTCGTCGACGGGGGAGCGCGGGACGCTCGGAGGCGCGGGCGAGGCGACGCGGACGGTGACGACGCGAGGTGGGGAGGGTGAGGACGTCACGGTGGACTGTACGGTGTATTTTTGTCGCGAGGATGACGTGTGTCTGTTGCAGCGCGTGCGGTTCGAGGCGGGGATGAGCGAGGACGGCGCGGCGCGGGCGACGGCGGCGTACGACGTCGCCGCCGAGGCGACGGACGGCGCGGCCCGGGCGACGATCCCGAGCTTTGATTGATGATGATGATGCATGCGAATGCGTCGTGCGTAGATTATAAAACGTAATAGTGATGGTTGTAGTGTACAGAAAGAATTGTGGTGACGTGACTCGTCGGCGTCTTTTGTGTCGTTTTATTTGGCGAGCGAGACGCCTTCCATTTCGTCCTCCACGTCAGAGTAGAGTTCGCGCAAGTTGGCGAGCGTCTCTTCGTCGGCGTCCCACATACCTCGACCGGCGGCTTCGAGCATGCGCTTGATGACGTTGCGGAAGGCTTGGGGATTCGATTTGCGTAACTTTTCGCGCATCTCCTCGTCCTCGACGTACGTCTCGTGGGCGCCGTCGTACACCCAGTTTTCGGCAAAGTTGCTCGTCGCGCCCCAGCCGATGAGCGCCGTCATTCGCTGCGAGATTTCGTACGCCCCACCCGAGCCTTGGTCCGCCATGGCGACGGCCCATCGCGGATTGAGAAGCTTGGTGCGATACTCCATGCGTAAAGTTTCATCCAAGTCTTTCGGAGTGACGTCCTTTCCAAAAGTTTCGACGATGGAACACGCGACGTTCGGGTCGGCGACGCCGGCGTCTTCTTTCGCCGCTTTGGCGGCGGCGACGAGTGCACCGGTGTTGGCGTAGTACTCTTGAATGTCCGTCAAACCGTACTCGACGGAATCAATCTCTTGAACGACGCGCTCGGTCGTGCGCAAGAGTGTTTGCAACACCTCGGGTCGAGCTGTGCCTCTCTCGTCGCCTTTACCGTACGAGTACGCGTTTCGCGAAGCCCAAGTGTCACCGAGCTCGCGCGAGTCTTCCCAGCCGCTCGTACCGACGCGTTCGTTCACCATGGATCCGTAGTCACCGGGTGGGTTACTGAAGAGACGCGCCGTCGAGTTTTCGATGCCTTGTTCGTTCATCTCCAGAGCGTGCTTGCGAATGAAGTTCATCTCGACGGGTTCGTCGACTTCAGCGGCCCGGACGAAGAGATCGTCGAGTAATCCGACGACGTTGGCGAAACTGTCGCGGAAAATGCCAGACATGTTACACAAGACGTCGACGCGAGGTCTGCCGCCCATCTCGCTGAGAGGAATCAGCTCGTATCGCACGACGCGCCCGGTGCCCTCTTTGACTGCGCGAGCACCGACGAGTTGCAACACGATGCCGACGCTCTCACCCTTGGTCTTGATCGCGTCTAGGCCCCACAGATTGACGCTCACAGATTCTGGATAGACGCCGTCGTTGGCTTCTTGATGTTGTTTGAGAATGGCGTCTGCGACGGCGGCACCACGAGTCGCCGCGGCTTGCGAAGGCATGCGATACGGATCGAGCGCGTGAATGTTTCTGCCAGTCGGAAGAACTCCCTTACCGTCTCGAAGCAAATCTCCACCGACCGCTGGTGGCACCCATTCACCGTCCAACGCGCGATGCATTCCGTGGATTTCTTCAGAGTTGAGTGCGAGCAAGTTGCGAATTTCCACGGCCTCGGTCACCTTGTCGCCGACGACAGACGTCGCGCCTTCACTCTGCAACGCGTCCTGCGCGTCGACCGGTAATGAGAGGTTGTACGTTTGCTCGAGACGCGCCTTGGTCGTTTCCAAAGTTTCCGTCGGATCCGCCTTGACGATGTCGTCGATGATGCCCTCTTCAACGTCTCCGTCAAAGTATGCGTTGAGGTACTGCACCATGTTCTCTTGCGTCGGTGCCTTTCCAAAAGAGTGCAAACCCTCGCTGAAGAGTCGATTTTCCAGAACACCCAGGTACGTGTAGAGTTGACTCGCGTACGAATCAAACGCCTCTTGAGAAAGTTCCTCTGCCAACTCTGGGGTCATTTTCGGCTTGTCGCCCGATTTCTCATCCACGTAGGGGCAATCACTGTCGAGTCCCGCGGCGTTAACCATGTCAAAGATCGATGTTCGTAGAGATGCATTTTCCAATGGATTTTCTCTGTATTCGTTGAGGAGCTCTCGCAATTGCGCCGTTTGTTTGTACAAGCCCGCTCGGCCGTACGGTGGCACGTTGTGAGAAATGATGACGCCGTATCCTCGCCTCTTGGCTATGATGCTCTCGCTCGGGTTGTTCGCGGCGTACACGTACACGTTTGGCATCGCACCCAAAAGCTGTTCGCTCCACGACAAGCCAGTGTTACCGAGAGGCGAACCGGGAAGCCATTCCACGGTTCCGTGCATGCCGAAGTGAACCACCGCGTTGGCGCCGAAATCGTTTTGAAGCCACTTGTAATAGGCGGCGTACTGCGGATGCGGCGTGAGATCTCGCTCGAAGAGCAAACGCATCGGATCACCCTCGACGCCGAGCGCTGGCTGAATTCCTATGAAGACGTTTCCCAGCTGGAGTCCGGTGACGACGCTCCCCTTACCGGGCGCAGTCGCCAGACCGATGTAATTCTCCAGAGGACCCCACGCGACTTCCATCTTCTTCACGAGCGTATCCGGCTCAGGTAAGAACGGGATCGGACCCCACTCCGTCGGACCCCATTCCTTTGGAAACGCGAGCCACTTCTTAAGTTGCGACGGCGTGACGTTCGCGCCTGCGACTTGAACGCCCGGTAATTCGCCCTCCGCCGCCATGGCGTTGATCGTCGACACAGCGCCGTCGTAACCAGCCATGACCGTCGCGTTCTCTTCGAGTAAACGTAAAGCCTTCACGATCGATTCACCGGATGGAAGTTCGTCATCGTCACCGAGGTAGTACCCTTCTTGGCGGAGCGAATGTAACATGTTGTCAAGGGAGCTCGGAACGTTGAGCAAGGCGGCCGTACCGGTGGCGCCGACGCCCGGTGGAAATCCGTACATCATCACGGCAATCTTACGTTCATCTCGTTTCGTCTTGCGCAAGCTGTGCCATTGCTTGAGACGATTGGAGAGCGCGATGACGCGTTCACGCGTGAGGTAAATGTTGTCTCCGCACAAACCGCCGAGCGCCACCGTATCAATCGCGCCGTCGAGCTCGGGTAAAGAGTAAAGAATCGTGCTCTGCAATCCACCGACGCCGCTTCGTACCCACGATGCGATGTCTTGAATCAAAAGCGGTGCGGCGACAAAGTATGGAATGTTCTTTGCGCCTAAAATGCCTTGCGCAACCTCGGCTTGTCTGCCCGCCTCCATGCTCCCCGCCGGACCGCCCACGAGAGGGAACCCGACCGTGCTCACGACCGCATCGACGACAGCGGCGTCCGATTTCAAAGAGTCGACTTCGATTACTCCCTCGGCGCGTCTCGTCTGCTCGTAATCCGACGTCAACATGTCGCGAACGATGGTGTGCGCCTCGACGCCATTGATGAAAATCGGAATCGGCAACACTCCGGAATCCTCAAACGACTCAACCAAGTCCGCGAGGTACGGTTGTTTCGTGATGACGTGTTTTCGGTACAGTAACACAGCCACGCGCGGTGCTCCTGGCGTCACTTTGTGCGAGCGCGTTCGCGCGTGCCAATCGAGGTACGACGTAATCGTCTCAAAGTACGGCTGCTTGTTTCTCTCGAGTTCCGGATGGTACAAACCGAGCGCCGGCGTTTCTTTCGGCGGCTTCGGAGCGTTCGAGCGACCGAGAATCTTGTCGATGAGCGATGCCTCCTTCTTTTCCTCGCCCGGTGGTAACAGGTATTCAGATGCGAGGAAAGCGAAAGCCTCCTCGACGTTTTCTTTCCCTCCTTGATTCCAGTACGCGTACACGGTTAACCAATTCTTCAAGTCTCGAGCCTTTTCGCCCGGTACGAACTTTAAGAGCTGAGGTCCGATTTTCAAGAACGAAAGGTAACCGACCAATTTGTCCTCTTCCTTACCGCTTCCAAACTTGGACAGCACAGCCTTGACTGCCGGCGGCGGACCCGCCTTTTTACCGCCGGGCGCTGCCATTTGAAAAGAACCGACGTTGGTACAACTCATGAGTTCGAGCGCCGATTCGAAGACGAATCGAAGCGGAATGTCAGCGATGCGCTCGCGAAGCCATTCGACTTGGTCGTAATCGAACAACAAGGAACCGAAGAACACGTCGGCGCCTTCGAGCGCGGCTTCCAACTCTTCTCGACGTCCGTCAATGTCTCGGTCGCTAAAAACCAACAACTCGACGTGAGGAAACCGTTTCTTCAAATCTCGAGCCGACGATTTGTACAGCGCGACGTTAAAACTCTCGAAACCGCTCAACAAGACAATCTTCCGCACCCCTTCGCGACTCTCTGGAACTTTTGACTGTTTCATCGGCGGCGCGCTGAGAAATCCGACGCCGCCGCGTTTCGCCACGGCTAACGAGTTCTCCGCCTCGGCCAACGCGTACTGCGCTCGATCCCGTCGAGCTTTCAACGAGTGCGCGTTCTTTTGAAACGCCAACCACGACGCCGTGTCCTTCTCAGCCTCCTTCAACAGCGCCGCCGTCGCGCTCGGCTCGCTCGTGGAGAGTTCCCTGAACGCCGCCTCCGTCGACGCCTCCGCCTCGAACGTGCGCCCCGTCGCGTCCTCCGTCTCGTCCGAACGCACGACCAACGTCGCGAACGTCGCCGCGTAACACGCGTCCAGTTCGCGCGTGAGGCTCGCGACGTCGGCGGCTAAAGATTCAACCTTTCGTCGCCACGTCTCGACGTCATCGTCGACATCGTCGTCCGCGGCGCCCGCGTCTCGCGCGGACGCGCGCAGGAGCTCGTCGGAGAAGGACTCGGCGCCGCTCGACAATCGCTTGACGTCCGCGTCGTCGCCGCGGACGGCGCGCGCGGGCGAGCCGCGGGACGCCGGGCGGCGAGACGTGCGCGCGTCACCGACGCCGGTGCGTGCGCTCGAGACGCGCGACGACGAAGACGACGCGCGCGAGGCGGCGCTCGCGCGCGCGTGCGTCCTCGCGCGCGCCGTCGACGACATGGTCTCGGAGACGACGCGCGCGCTCGTGTGCGGCGAGTCGACGCGGGAGGCGGCGCGCTCGAGCGCGAACGCGCGAAGCGAACCGCGGTGAATGGGCGTCGTGGATGTGAAAACTACAAAAGAATTACTGTAATGAATAGTGAAGAAGCGTTACATCTCTCCCTCCTCCTCCTCCTCGTCCATGTAGTCTTCGTCCTGTGAATAGAAGTAATCTTCGGCGTTGATGCCGAGCGCGACGAGGTCGCAGTCCTCGAGCGCGGGATCGCATTCAAACTCTTCCTCGACGATTGCTTCTCCCCCGACGTGACCAGCCGCGGTGCCGAAATGGCACGGTTCGCCCCAAGCGTCGCGAATGAGCGTCATCTTTTGTTCCTTGTGCTTGGGGAAGAAGCATAATTTTAGAACGAACGAGTACCGCGGGACGCCGGCGATTTGACTCGGCGTCGACACTCGGTGAAGGATGTCTTGATCCATGAGGACCACACGTCCAGGTTGCGGACGAACGAACACGCCGGTGCCGGTGCCGGGATCGAGGAATAAGGTCTCAGCGTCGAAGGCTGCGTGCCAAGGACCCGGATTGAGATACACCATGGCGGAGACGAACAGAGGTCGACCTCTCTCTCGGTTGACGTACGAGCCGAAACGCTCGACCCACGGCGCCGAGGGATCCAATTGACTCGGATCCATGTCGATGTGCCAATTGAACATGTCGCCGTACACCGCCGCGTTTCCGATGGCGGCGCAAATGCTCGAGCCGCCCCACGAGCCCGGAATACCGTCGGGCTCGAGGGCGTCGCTCGGCATGGTGCGAATGTCGTACTCGGGATACAACGCCGCGAGTCTCGCGCGGAACGATCGAACCGCGTTCGATTTCATCACCTGGTCCAGCGTTTCCGGAGTGAGTCCCCAACTTGGCGGCGGAGACTCCCCGTCGTCCATCTCCAAACCGTCTCGCGTCTCGCGGTTCCACTTATGCTCCGGCGGTCCCGGCTCGGAGTAATGATCGTACCCGATCTCCGTCAGCGCGTCTATCAACGCTTGCCGGAGCGGTTCACCGACGACACCGTCCACCGCGACGACGTGCGACGTGTCGCTTCGCAAACGTTCTTCGCCGCGAGACACGCTCGCCGTGTCCAGCACATCGGCGCGGTCCATGGACACCGCCATCGCCGTCGTCACTCGCCCCACGTCCCACGCGTCCGTCTCTCCGAGATACTCGAAATCTGCATCCTTCGCCACATCGTACGAATCCGCCTCCGTCGTCGGTCTCAAGTTCCAATATCTCTCGTGCGCGTCCACGACGCTCTTCGCCGCGTCGCCGAGCGCGAGCGCGCGCGATGTATCCGTAAACACCCCGAACACCGCGCCCTCGAAACCCTCCTCGTTCATCTCCATCTTCAGATCCGGCATCAACACCTTGGCCGAGTACCCGTGAAGCATCACCGCGCGCTCGCCGTCGCCACCGTCCGCGTCCGCCGCGCCCGACGGCGCGCCCGCGAGGACGTCCTCCAACTTTTTCCCGCGCGCCTCCGGGGACACCGACACCACGCGAACCGGACCGACGTCCACGCCCGAGTCCACCACCGCCGCTCGAAGGGCGTCGACGAGCTCGCGCACTCGCGGCACCTCCTGCGCGCCGTATCCGAAGAGCACGACGTGCGCGTCGTCGTCGATTCCCGACGGGGACGCGTCGTCCGCGTTCGCGCGCGAGACGACGCGCGAGCCGGCGCGCGCGTTCGAACGACGCGCGAGACGTTCGACGCGCGCGTTCGAACGCGCGCGCGCGCGCGGCGTCGACGTCGACGCCGCGAGACGCATGATTCGAGCGAGCGAGGCTCGAATTGACGCGACCCTCGAGAGAGTCGCGAGAGACGCGGGACGCGAAAATCGAGCCGCGGAGCGCGCGAGAGCGACGCGTGCGGGCACGGAATGAAATGTATTCAACCTTTCAACTCTTCACGAGCAAAGTTTCGTTACAAAGGTGCGTGAAGTCGGTCGACGGGGGAGAACCTCCCTTCTCGTCGTCGCGGTGTGTTACGTTATTTTATTGCGCGCCGACGGCGTCGGCGCGGGCGATCGGCGCAGAGTCGATGACTCGACGCTCACATGTACACGAGGTACGCGCCAGCGAGAGACAAGGCGGCCATGAGAATCTCCGGGACGTAGTGCATCGGGTACTTGACGCTCAAGTTGTTCTTGAACAAGTTGAACTTGGCGTTCCAGGGGTACAAGATCCCGCACACGAACGACGTCGCCATCATCATCGTCGTCGCGGTGGTGGCGTCCATCTGTCTGGCGGCCCAGACGACCGCGGCCCACGCGCAACCGCTTCCGCGAATCCAAAACTGCGTCATTTGGTCCGCGGTGGCGTGGAAATGATCCGTCACCATCTTCGCCGGAACGAGCAACATTTGCAGCGCGTACACGGTGTACACGAGGCAGGACGCCTGCACGTACTGCGCCTCGGTGAAGAGCTTCGCCGGCGGCGGCGGCGCGGCGGCCTTCGCCGCGATCTGTGCGACCTCACGCGCGTGCGTTCTCGACGCCGTCTCCGGCGCCAATCGCGCGGCATTCACACCGCTCGCGCGCGCCACGATTAATGTCGACACCGATCGTCGAGTCGTCTTCGTCGTGCGCGCGGCGCGGGCGCGCGCGAGGCCGATGCTGGAGGCTTGAATCGTAAACATTACGTGCGTGTGCGTCTTCGAGGTGAAGTGCGGTGGGCGTTCCGTCGGTCGTCCGTCGGTCGCGCGTCGGATTGTGACGAATGTCGAGAATTATGCCTCCGCTGACGCGGCATTGGGCGATTCGACGATTCGCGACGATCGACCGTCGCGCGACGTCGACCGGGTCGCGATCGACGACGGGATGGATTCGGGTGAATTTTGTGCGCGTTTTCGCCTCGCGCGTTGGGCGCGAGCGACGCGAGAGACGCGAGCGACGCGAGCGCGCACGATGCGGACATGGGAATAACTGATCGCGCATCATGATTCGAGCCCGGAGGGGGACTGGGCCAGGGAAGCACCCGCGAGAACGCGAGACGTCGGTACGAGACAGTTCTGGATGGAGGCTACGGTGACGACGAATCGCGCGCTATCGTGAAAACGTCGATGACGGTGGTCTCGGCGCGCGCGCGGGCGCGGAACGCGGCGGCGTCGGCGCCGAGTCTGGGGACGACGCGGAGCGCGCACGAGGCGGCGCGCGCGGCGGCGTCTTCGGGGAAATCGCAGAGTAAGAGGCCGAATTTGTTGGCGTCGCGCGCGCGTTCGCACGTGGAATCGGTGCGTTGACACGATGTGCTGTAGACTTTGGCCCAAATGCCGCTGTCGGTGAGTTGGGCTTCGTTTTTGTAGCCGCCGATGCCGACGACGCACACGCCAGAGGTGCCGTCGTCGCCGGCGCGCAGGCGAATCGTATTCCTGTCCCAATCGGCGACTTGTAAATCTTGGCGAGTGTACCCGTACACCTTTGTACCGAAACGTTTCATCGTGTAAGAGCGGCTGTAGACGTGGGCGTGGCCGGTCACGATGAGCGCGCCGTGTTTGCGGCATATTTCGTAGGCGCCGAATCCGGTGGCGTCACCCTTGTACGACGATTGAATGGCGTTTTGTGTCATGTGCCAGACGCACACTTTCCACGTCGCGTCGCTCGACGCCAGAGCGCGTTCCAAAAATTCGTAGTGCTCGGTGTTCGCGGATTCGCCCGGTCGTTCGGAACCGACGCTCGACAAAACGAACAGCGTGTTTCCAATCGTCATGGAAAAATCTTCGCCGTACGAGCCATACGTCTTCGCCCTTCGCGGAATCTGTCGCGAGAGAAGCGCTTGATATCCGCGAGGACCCGACCAAAGATTTTCTACGCCGTCCCATCCGTCAACGTCGTGATTCCCTTTCGTGGCGACGTACCCAACGCCTTGTCGAAACGCGTGCTCCGTCAAGAAACGCAACCAACTCTCCGGACTCGAGACGTAATCGAGATCGCCCGCGTGCACGATGACGTCGGCTTTTGCCTCTCGTGCGAGCCTGAAGACATCTTTCGCGCGACTAAACTCGCCGCAGTACGAAGAATCGTACTTGGTGCACTCAACGCCATCAACCTTGTACGAAGGCGTGCGCACGTTGCCTCGGAAATCTGTCCAAACCGACCCGGGCTTTGAGTTCCCGATGCCGGTATCCGCCAAAAACGCGACTCGAAGCGCTGTGCTCCGCTCACTGTGTGCCAAGAACACGACGAGAGACAGAAGCGCTCGCATGGCGCGCGCGCGTGTGACGTCATAAAGTCTCGACGCTCGTCCGAGGTTCGTCTCGGAATCGACGTTTACGCCTTTTGGAATGAAAGAAATCTCGAAACCTTTGAACTTGTGCGATATTCAGCGGTGTCGAACGTGCGCGCGCGAATAAGCTCACTATCACTGTCGTCGTCCATGTCGTCGTCGAGATTTTTCTCGACAGCCTTCTTTCTGACTCTCGAGTGCACTCTGGCGAAGGAGTCTGGCGAAAGCGGCGCCGCCGCCGCGAGACGAGTCAACAACACCCCTTTCTCCCAAGGAACGAACTCCGTGTCGTTCATGTGCTCGAGAGACCACGGCGGGCACTGATCGAGACGACGCGCGCACTTACCACCGAGGAAGTCCGGCACGTGGTCGTCACCGCCCATTATTTGCGACAGTTTCGCCAGATTGCCGCCCTTCATCGCGCCTAGTATTCGCACCTTGGCGCGAACGCGCGCCGGTAAGAGCGCAGAAAACGTCGTCCACACGATGCGCGCACCCAGAGGCACGTTCACGATGTACGTACGATACAAAAATTCTGGAAAGTTTTTGTCAATCTGCTGCAACTCTTTAAAGATGTTGATATTTTTGCTCCCCACCAAACTCAAGCCCGCACCCTTCATGTCAATAACGTGAATAATTTTATCGCGCGCGATGACTCCATCGCGCTTCGCCATCTCCGGTAGCAGCGTCTTCACCATGTATCCTTGCATGCGCAGTCGGTGCTGCAGGAGATCTTCCAAGGTGATGGACTCTAACAATTTATCCATGTTCACTGTGCCCAACCGTTCGACGTACACCGGGACGCCGAGCGGCGTGTTCGCCGTGTACCACCCTCCCTGATAACACTCGTACAGCGCCCGACGCTTCTTCTCCCCGAACGTCTCCCACGCCTTCATCGCCGGACGCAACTCATTCGCCGCGTGCCACGCCGCGCGCAGCCTCAAACTCTCCTCGGCGTCGTCCACGTTGGCGCCGCTCGCCACCACCGCGCGCTCGTACACATCCCGCACGTCTCTTTCCCTATCTCCGCTATCACAAATCATGTCCTCGTGCAGCGCGCTCGCCGGTACCGCACTCTCCACCGACCGCAGCGCCACCGTGTACCCCTCGAGCTGTTTTCCCATCTCCATCGCCGTCTGCAACTTGGCGCGCGCGAGCGCCGAGAGCTCGGCGCGCGAGCTCGCCTTTTTCGAGCCTCCGCGCTTGGGCGTTCTTTTCATCGACGGACTCGGAGACACGCCCGACGGTTGACGCCGTATACGCATCATCTCTTGACGAAACAGTTCGCGCTCGCGAAGCACGCTCGATGGCGTGCACGCGTGCACCGCGCGAGTCCACGCTCGGCGCGCCGCGTACCACGCGCACGCGAACGCCACCGCGGCGTAACTCAGCACCCTCGCGCGCATCGAGGGACTCGCGCGCAGGCCGAGACCGAGAGCCAGACACGTGAGAATGACTTTCGCGCACTTCTCCGCGCCGGTGACGTCGCGCGTCTCGGAACCGTCGGGAGAGGCGCCGAACGTGCGCGAGGCGCGATCGGTCGAGCGCATCGTTCCGAACGACCATCGGAGCTCGAACGCCGTCGACGACGCGATGCAGACGCAGAGGACGACGATGAACAACGCAACGCGCACGTTACGAGCGACGGTCGCCCGTCGGGCGCGCGCGCGGATCGACATGACCGCGCGGGCGTGTCCGGGAGGCGGGTGGACGGTTATTGGTATCTGGTTGACCGAGGCTCGGGAGCCGAGCGATACGGAGGGATGAGTCGATCGAGCTAGCGGCTGAAGTATTAAAAGCGAATGGAAAGTGACGCGTTTGTATTACTTCCCGGCGGCGATCATGTCCTCGGAGACGCGGTGAATGCTGTCGACGAGGTAGGCGACCTTTTCGACGTCCTCCTTGCCGCTCAAACCGGCGCCGAGGTTGGCGATGAGCTGCTGCGGACCGAAATCGGAGAGCATCTTCTTCACCTCGGATTCGATGCCCTCAAAAGAGGAACCGCCTTCCTTGTGAAGGAGGGTGGGGTCGAAGTTACCCTGGACGCCGGAGGTTTGGGTGCCTCGAGTTTTGGCGTCGTGGGCCAAGACGTCGCGCGCGACGACGCGGTCCATGGCGGTGTCGATGGTGATGATCTCGTAGCCGGCACGTTGGAGGGCGGCGATGCCGTAGGGAGCGTCGCGAGCGAAGCCGAGCAACGGAATGTTCGGGTGGCGAGTCTTCATCTCCTTGGCGATCTTCTCCATGCACGGCATGGCAAACTCGTAAAAGCTGTCCTCGGTGATGTGCTCGCACATGGCTTCGAAAACTTGCACCATGTGCACGCCAGCCTTGACTTGCGCGTCGAGGTAATCAATGACGACGTCCGTCAAGATGTCCAACAACTTTTGAGCCTCTTTCGGATGCTGATTCAACCATTTCATGCCCACGTCGGTGTTTTTACGCGACGAGCCGCCCACCATGTAATACATGAGCGTCCACGGAGCCGCACTGAAACCAATCAACGGCACACCCAAATCCTCCTTTTCGATCTGTTCGTTGATCTCCTTGACGCTCGCGAGCACGTGCGACAACTTTTCGTTGACATCGATCGATTCCGGCACTCTGGACATGTCCTCCGGTCCCTTCAACGGATTCGGCACCAAAATTCCCTTCCCGCCCGGCATCTCCACCTCGATGTTCAACGCCTCCGCGATGACCAAGATGTCGCTGAACAGGATCGCCGCGTCCAAGTTGTATCGTCGAATGGGTTGCATCGTCACCTCGGCCACGTCCTTGGGATCCGCCAAGAGTTCGAGAAAGTTTTTCCCCGTCGTCGCCTTGTACTCGTTGTACTCGGGCAGGTGTCTCCCAGCCTGTCTGAACAACCACACCGGCGTGCGCTCGACGCGCTCGCCTCTCGCCGCGCGAATCATGAGATCGTTCGCCGGAGATTCATTCGCCCTGGCGATGACGGTCGGCGCGCGTCTGGCGCGCCCGTGGCGTCGCGCGGTCGCGTCTCGCGTCTCGCGCGCGGTCGATCGGTGCGGGGCGCTCGTCATCATCGTCGCCATGGCGTCTCGCGAAGCGCTCGAAATCGAGGTGCGACGCGAAGAGGCGAGAGAAAAAGGTCTCGCAGGCGTTCGGTGGCGCGCGCGGGAGCTCGTCGTCTCGCGAGACGGCGTGTGCCGACGCGGTACGTTTTATCCAGTCGCGCGACCAATCCGTCCCTGGAAAGTGCACCGATAAACAGTTTACACATCGGGTTACACAATCACAAACTACTGTAAAATGAAGAATACAGCCACAGTATGGAGTATTGATGGCGAAACGAACGTCCCCCCCGCCGCCGCCGCCGTCGGTCGCGCGCGCGCGTCCGCAGACGACGTCGACGCGCTCGAGGCGACGCGCGTCGAGCGTCACCGAGCGAGCGGACGAACGCACGTCCTCTCCGCGCGCGGTCGACCGTCATGCCGGGTCCGAGCGCGCACGGACAGCGCAACAAGAAGCACAACAGCGGGAAGCATCAGAGCAAACACTCGTGGAAGCGACACAAGACGAGCGGCGATGCGGCGACGAACGCCATGTTCGGCGTGCGGGCGCGCGCCGGATTGAAGGTTGGACAAGGCTTGGGGAGTAAGCGCGAGCGAGCGCTCAGGGCAAAGCAGATTCGAGACGCGAACAGGGAAGCCATCATGGCGGAGCGGCGGTTCTCGAGGTCGACGCCGCGAGTGGTGGGCGTGTTGGCGTTCAACGAGACGGAACAGGGAATGGAGAATTTGAGAGATTATTTAGTAACGTTAGTGGAGAGCGTGCGCGGAGAAGGGGTCGAGGGGGAGGACGCTGGGAGTTTTGTAAAGGGATTGTTTGAGGATTTCGCGACGCCGAGGACGACGACGTGCGGGAGACATCGTCAGAGAATTTCGTTCCTGTTGATGAACCCGTCGAATAAGTTGGCGTCGTTGGAGACGCTGAAAGTGTGTGATTTGTTGATGGTGGTCTCGCCGGTGAGCGCGCACGAACCGAGCGAAGCGGTCGATCAGTGTTTACCGACGCTCAAGGCGCTCGGTATTCCGCAAACGTTGCTCGCGCTTCGAGGATTGGACGACGTCAAGCAGAGTAAGAGGCAAGAGGTCAAGAAGGCGATGCACAACATCGTCGCCAACGCGCTGCAAGTGCCCACCGAGCGCGTGAAAGCGCTTCCCGCGACTTCGCGCGCGGAATTTGCTGAAGTCGTTCGACAGACAGTTGAGATGAGAGGCGAGACGCCGAGATGGCGCCACCAAAGACCGTATATTCTCGCGCAACGTCGGGATGTGATTCCGAATCCGTCGGATGAACGATTCGCGACCGTCGTGGTCGAGGGATACGTTCGCGCGGTGCCAGCGAACGCGAGTCAGCTCTGGCACCTGCCCGGCGTCGGTGACTTTCCGGTGACGAAAATAGAATCCATTCAAGAGCCTCTCGAGGCGCGCCTGAACGCCGGACGCCGTAATCTGGACCACACCATGGACGGTGACGAGGTTTTAATGACGTGGACGCGCGATCCCGAGATCGCTCAAGACGTTATGCGCGAAAATGAACCCGACGACACCGCCGGCGAGCAAACCTGGCCGACGGCGACGGAGCTCGAGGCGGCGGAGCTCGAGGCGATGCGCAAGTCCAGACCGGCCGGTATGAGCGCGTACCAAGCGTCGTGGCTCGCCCTGGACGACGACGAGGAAGATGGCGACGAAGATGCGGAAGATGGGGACGACGAGGACATGACGGACGCTCTCGGTGAAGATACGTTTGGCGCCGAGGCGGAGATGCGCGAGGGGGGTGCCGAAATCGAGGACGACGAGTCGGATGAGGAATGGGTCAATAACGGTGACGATGATGAAGACGACATGGATGAGGAAACTCGACGTAACATGCACATGGCCGAGCGAGATAGCAACAAGCGCGCGGCGTTGCAGGATGCGGAAAACGAGGATTTGAAGTTTCCAGACGAAATGGACACGCCCGCGCACATCGTTGCGAGAGACCGATTCGCCAAGTATCGTGGGCTCAAATCGTTCCGTTCCTCACCGTGGGATCCGAAGGAATCGCTTCCGTACGATTACTCGCGCGTGTTCGCGTTTGAAAATTTCAAGCGCGCGCACAAGCGCGCGTTACAGTTGCAAGAGGAGGATGCCGTCGCGGGCGCGCAAATTGGAACGTACGTGCGCATCACCATCGACGGCGTGCCGCGAATCCCCGCAGTCGCCCTGTTCGAAGGAAGAGGTGGTTACGAGCCGCCGAACCCCGACGTGTGTCCTCGCGGACCGGACGGGACGATCGGTTCGGGAGTCGGCCCGTCGTGGACGGGTTGGGTCGGAGGCGCGGGACCGGTGGTTCTCAGCGGTTTACTGCAGTACGAGTCGTGCCTTTCGCTGATGAACTATTGCGTCACCAAGTCGTCGTCCTACGACGCGCCGTTGAAGTCAAAGGATCCACTCTGGTTCCACGTCGGTTTCCGTCGCGAACGCGCGGGGCCTCTGTACAACACGGACAACTTGGGCGAAAAGCACAAGCTCGAGCGCTTTTTGCGCGCGCGTTCGCCGACGATTGCGAGCGTGTACGGTCCCATCACGTACGGCCCGGCGCCCGTGATTGGATTCAAAGAGTCCTTCGATCAAAACGGTATCAACACAGAGTTGTGTCTGAGCGGCAACGTGCGAGACGCGAATCCAGACAGAATCATTCTCAAGAGAGTCATTCTCAGCGGCATTCCGTTTCGCACGCACAAGCACAAGTGCGTGGCGAGATACATGTTCCATAATCCGAACGACATTCGCTGGTTCAGACCGTTGGAACTCTGGACCAAGTACGGTTTACGGGGTAAAATCGTCGAGCCCGTCGGCACGCACGGACGCATGAAGTGTATCTTCAACAACGTCATCCATCAACACGACACGATTTGCGCCACTCTCTACAAGAGAATTTACCCAAAGTTTCCGCCCGCCGAGCAACATCTTCACGTCGCGTCGTGAATCCCAACGCGCGTTCGAGATCGACCGATTCACGTAGCGAGGTTTATTAATTAATTAGCAGATGGGAATCCCGGCGTCGTCACGTCACATAACAATAACTCTACGGCTCGTCGGCGTCGGGGCTTCGCGTCGCGTCTCGCGTCTCGCGTCCCTCGACAATCATCGAGAGGATTAATCGTCATCCTTGAACTCGCGTCGATCGAGGTATCTCGCCGGTCGCAATTCTTCAATCTCCTCCACCGACATCTGTTCCCCGGTCGCCTTGAGCGTCGCTCTGTTCAGCTCGCGAATCTCCTCCAGGCGCTCCTTATCTCTCCGCTCCTGCCACACGAAGAAGACTGGAATCCCGAGTCCCGCCCCGAGTCCCGCCACCGCGGCGAGACCCGCGGTGACGGTCTCCGCGTCCAGCGCCGTCTGCGCGATCTCGACCGCACCGCGCGCTCTGAGCGTCGCCGCGCGCGCCGCGCCCGGACCATGCGCCCGAGGGCGCGCGCGCGCGACGCGCGGGGACGACGCCGCGACGCTTCGCGCGTCCGCGCGCGCGGTGACGCGCATCGCGAGCGCGCACATCTCGTCACGGACCGCTCGTGCGTCTCGTTCGCGCCGAGGAGCTTCGCGCGCGCGAGCGAGTGGGGCGTCGATCGACGACGTCACGCGCCTGGCCCGACGCGCGAGGGGACTCGATCGCGGGTCGTGATTCGCGCGTCGTGATTGATCGACATGGCGCGCGCGAGCGCGATCGCGCGCACGATCGAGCTCGTGCGCGCGAGAGTGGACGATGATTTGCCGCTTTTGGAGAAGTGTCGCGCGCGCGGTGGGGACGAGGCGTGGGGGAAGGAGGAGGTGAAGAGGATCAATGCGTTGGCCAAGTACTTTCTGGCGTGGTACCTCGGATGCATCTACGGCATCGCGGGGTTCTATGGATTCGGGTGGAGCGTCTGGGGGGCGTTCTTCATCAACGTCGGGACGTATTTTTTCCAAACGTCGTGGTTGTTGATCGATCTGGACGAGGTGGGGGAGTGGATGGAGTTTTTCATCGATTCGTTCGCGTCCTCGTACGTGTTGTTCATTCTGATTTGGATCGGCGTGAGCGCGACGCTCGGGCGAACGCCCGCGGTGGTGCCCGCGCATTCGATACCTCGAGGGTTTTAGACGACGCTCGCGACGAGCGAGGGCGATAGAGGACGCATGTAACGGAATATGTATACTTTCTAACAAAATTCTGACCGTTGAGGCGCGCGCGCCGCTTTTAGTTTTATACATGTGAGCCTGCGAGAGCTGCTGAATGTCTCATCAGGAGTGTATCGAAGGTGACTAATTACTCCTGCCCCGGCGGAGACCGAGGAGAAGTTCGCTCGCGTTCGAGAGCTCGGACATGCAGCTCTTCGAAATCGAGTAGTCCCCGGCGATTGACGGCGTCGCGCTCGCGAAACCATCCCGATTGATTCCCGAATGCTCTGTGCTCATGGGATTCATCGTGGCGCGCATTCTGTTGTCGGATACGCGCGGTACCGGTCGCTTCGGGGACTCATCGGCGTGCGACTTGTGTTGCCCGGCGTTGTTTTGCGCCTCAGCCGCCGCCTCCACGACGCTCACTAGAGCGTACGCGCCGCGCGAAACGTTGAGAAATCTCGCATCTTGACTCAGTCGACTGTACACAGTGTTTGCCGGTGTCTTTCCAGCGAGTTTCACGAGTGATCGCTCCTTGATTGCACGAACCATCGCACTCACTTGCAAACCCGCGGGGCCGGCGGTGAGCAACAGGTGGAAGCACGCTTCAGAGATGGACTTGAACGGACAGTCGGTCTCGTCAGAGGTGACCACGCCTTTGGTGGACTCTCCAACGAAAGACGCGACGGGGGCGCCCGCGATTGCGGTTGAGACGTTTCTGGAGGGTTGCTCGCTCGCAACGTTCTTGCCGCCGGTGAAACGTTGCGTGCTATCTCCTGCTTCGCTCACACTCGCCGCCGCGAGTTGCTTGTAGGCGGAATCCGGACCGGCGGTACCATTTTCCTGTGGCACGCCTCTCGGCGACCACCGACCGTTGAGCGACAGCGTCCAACCTCTCCTGATCGACGCGCGTTTCGGTCGCGTCTTGTTCCACGTCTCGCGAATCCACGACTGACCGGTAGAATCTTGGAAGACGATCAAAGCCGTGTCCTTCTTCACACCAACCCCTGGGAAACACACCACAATCTTTCCTCTCGCGTCCGTGATCTGGGAGATGTAGCCTTCGCACCACCTGTTATTGTAATGTACATCCACTTCCTCGTTCAGACGAAGCGACTGGTCCACCGCCAGAGTTTCAGTCGGCGGTCTCGGACGGATCGTGCTCGACAACAGAGTCGCCGGAAGTCGAATGACGTCGGCGTCCGCTTCGTGGCCACCCTCGGACTCAACGCCGAGCGTGATAGTGGTGCCGTCATTCTCGATGACCTTGGCGTTCGCCCACGTCGCCCCGTGCGACTCGTGAGGTCGCGCTACTTCTACCATACACCCGGGCTCGTAGGCCAAGTTCACGTCCACGAGCTCAGACAGAGAACTCTTATCGCTCTCGCTCTCGTATGTCATCGTCGTCAGCGCCGGTTTCACGTTCGCCGCCGCTTCGACGGCCAATGCGGCGACGTCCGACGCCGACTCTCTCTCGCGCTTGACGCCGCGCTTGGCGCGCGCCTTCGCCTCCTCCTCTTCCGACGTTTCGGGTATCACGCTGTACGTCGCGCGTTTAATCAAAATAAACGTCGGATCTATTACGTCGCGCATCTCATCGTCAGTCTCTGCGTCCGTCATCGCGTTCTCCGCGTCTTTCCCGTCGCGTCGTCTTCGCGTCTCCTGCCCGCGCGCGTCCCCGCGATCGCGCGCGTCGCCTCTCCCTGCCCTCTCTCGCGCACCTTTCGACAACTGCCCGACGATGGTGTTCTGCGGCGTCGCTCCTCCCAACTTGACCCCCACCGATCGCTCTCGCACCGCTCGAGCGATCTCCTTCACCTGCGCGCGCGACTCGAACGCGTCAGTCTCCATACTGTGGCCTCGTTCCGCCAAGGACGACGGTCCGCGTTCCACATAAATCGCGACAACCACCGCTCGGCGCGCGTCGATCGTTCGCGAGCGCTGTCGCGACGACGCACCGTCAACCCGCGCGCGCCGGCGTCGAGGAGCGCGTCGTAGCACGCGCGCTTGATCGTGCCCTCCCGAAATCGCGTCGCCATCTCGCGCGCGGATCACGGGTCGCGACGACTCCCTCGCCCGCCTCCGCGCGCCGACGCGCGTGGGAATTCTACGGCGGAGGGTGACCGCGCGGATGAATGATGCGCGCGCGGATGCGTCTTTGAACGACCTCGAACGCTCGCGCGCGCGGGTTCGACGCTCGATCACCGTCGATCGATTGAGACTGAAAAAGTATCCGTCCACTCGCGCGACCGCGACCGCGTCCCCGCGCACGCAGCGTGCGCGTCGCGCGCGAATGAGTGCCGTTCGTCGAACGTGCGGATGGGATGGACGGTCGCCCAAAACGGGACTGATTCTCGAGTCACGACTCGTCGCACGAGAAATCTCACGCGCGAGCCACCCGCCCGAGCGCGGGTCGTCGACGATCGAGCGCGGGTCGTCGCGCGCGCGAGCGACGACGACGATCGAGCGCGTCGACGATCGAGCGCGACGTTTTGCTCGCGTCTCTCTCTCGCGTCGTCGTCGTCGGCGTCGTCGCGAGCGACGCGCGAGGCGATCGCGTCGAGATCGAGGCCCAATTCCGCCGCGTCGGACGCGCGTCGCGCGTGGGTTTAGGACGACCTCCGAGGTGGACGAATGATGATTGGTGGTTGAGACGAATGGGGCGCCGGACGCGCGAGGAAGACGCGCGCGCGAGCGACGAATGCGAGACGCGCGGAAGAAAAAAACTATGTTCACACCGGCGCGTTCGCCTTCGCGTCGCGCCGCGTCGCCGGCGTTCGATCCGTCGATGCGTCACCGGTCGAGCGATCGCGCGATTCGACCGATCGCGAGTCGTCCACCCCCCCCACTCGCGACGCCTCGCGCATGGATGGTCGCGCGCGTGGACGATCATTCGCGACGACGCGCGCGCGAGACGACGCGCGACGACGCGACGAACGACGCGACGCGCGATACCAAAAATACATCGCGCCGATCGCGTCGTCTCGCGCGTCATCGCGCGTCGCGTTCGTCGCCGTTCGACCCATCCATCCATCCATCCGCGCGCGCGCGCGCGCCCTCGCCGGCGGTCGTCCGCCCGCCCGCACGACGGTTGATATTCCACGCGCAGACTGCGCGTCACACGCGCGCGGGAAGTCGATCGACACCCACGTCGGGCCCGGCGGGTCACCATCCCACCTATTTTGATGGCGTAAAGTGCTATTTATTTCGAGTCGATGACACAGTGTCCGCATCAACGACTACCCGTCTCTGGACGTTATATACGATGGTCGACCTCGTACACGACACATAGCGTCACGGCGCGCGCCCCGAATCACTCGCACGCGCGCTCGATCGTTCGATCGATCGATCGATCGCAATCGTATCGCGGCAGACTATGTCGCACGCCTCGAGCGGAGTGATGTCGCAGAGCGCCCTGCGAGGGGCGTTCGCGAGCGTAAAGGTACGCGAGCGAGCGAGCGAACGCGCGAACGCGACGCGACGGCGCGTCAGCCATCGATCGGGCGATTGATTGATTGTTTGATTTCGATGGATCGAATGGGCTGGATGATCGCGCATCGAACGGGCGGTGCGACGCGCGCGGGATGTGTTCGTGAGGATCGCGCGCGGGAGAGGATGCGCGGTGGTGACGATCGAGGCGCGCGTCGAGGCGCGCGATCGCGCGGACGCGTGGATGTCGGCGTGGGGTGGTCGATCGGAGGCGTAATTAATTTTTGGAATTGCGACGCTCGATCGAAGACTGACGACGTCTTTTCGACGATAGGTTTCCGCGAAGAAACGCTCGAACGCTTCTAAGAGAGGCGTCCGTGCGACGACTCGTGCCGCGAAGGATGAGTCCGGTGAGCCGGCGGAGGAGAGCGTGTTGAAGCGCGTGAGCGCCGCGGGCGTGATGGCGTTCTCCGTGCTCTCGGGCGTGGAGGGGGCGGTCGAGCCGGCCAACGCGGCGCAGATGGCGACCGAAGTCGTGCAAGTCGCCGCCGTGGGCGATGAAGTCGACCCGGTCGAAGATCCGGATGCGAAAGCTGAAGCGCCGGAGCGCGTCAAGGTGAGCACGCCGAGCTCTTTCGACAACTTTTGGGCGACCAAGGCGCAAACCAAGACGCCCGCCGAGGCGAAGGCCGCCGCCGCCGCCGAACCGGCTGCCGCGCCGAACGCGGCTAAGGATTACCTCAGCGAACTTAAGAGTTCTAACAGTCTTTCGAGCATGGATTACGAAGCGATCACCGGTGAAACGGACGATTACTTTCCGTACCGCTACGATAGAGGCATCGACGAGTCGCGAATAATCGATCTCGACAACGACGACGACGTGAAGCGTGGCCCGAAGGGGACGAAGAAGCGCCGTTCGACCGATGGTGCCGCCGTGAGCTTCAAGATGCCGAGCTTCGGTGCGCCGAGCTTCGAAGCCCCGAGCTTCGAAGCCCCGAGCTTCCAAGTTCCGAGCTTTAACATTCCGAGCTTCAACGTCCCGGTGCCGGCGCCGGCGGAGCCCAAGGTGGAGCCGGAACCCAAGGCTGAACCGGAGCCGGTCGTCGCGGTGAAGGCTGAACCGAAGGAAGACAAGGCTGCCGCCGCTAAGGCTCAGCGTGAAGCCGCCGCCGCCGAGCGCAAAGCCGCCGCCGCCGAGCGCAAAGCCGCCGCCGCCGCCAAGAAGGCTGAGGCTCAAGCCAAGAGTGCCGCTGCGAAGGCCGAGCGCGAAGCCGCCGCCGCCGCTGCGAAGGCCGAGCGCGAAGCCGCCGCCGCCGCCAAGAAGGCTGAGCGCGAAGCTGCCTCCAACATGGACACTGGTTTCGACTTGGGCATTGATTTCTCTCAATACATGGAGTCCACGCCGGCCGCGCCGAAGGTGAGCAAGTCTGAAGCCGCCGCCCAAAAGGCTGCCGAAAGGGAAGCCAAGAAGGCGGCCGCCGAGGAGAAGCAGGCGGCTAAGAAGGCTGAGCGAGAAGCCGCCGCCGCCGCGAGGAAGGCGGCCGCTGAGGCGAAGAGGGCTGCTGCTCCGGCCGCCACCGACATGAGTTTCGACTTCGGCATTAACTTCTCTCAATACATGGAGTCCACGCCGGCCGCGCCGAAGTCGGTGGATGCCGCGAACAACGCAGCCGAGAGGGAAGCCAAGAAAGCAGCGAACGCCGCGAAGAGGGCTGAAGCCGCCGCAGCTCGTCAGCAAGCCACCGCGGAAGCGGCCGCCAAGAGAGAAGCTAAGAAGGCTCAAGCTGCGGCGAAGAAGGCTGAAGTCGACGCGGCTCGTCAGCAAGCCGCCGCGGAAGCCGCCGCCAAGAGAGAAGCCAAGAAGGCTGAACTCGCCGCGAAGAAGGCGTCCAGATCTGGCTCTGCCGCGACTGCCGAAAGACCGGTCTACAAGAAGCGCACTGTCGAAAAGAAGACGGCCATTCCGTTCTCCAAGGTTCTCCCGAGCACGCCGGGCAATCCGTTCAGTGGTGCCCTTCAACCTCGCATGGCTGACAAGGAAGAGAAGATCACGGGCGAAACCATCGATATTGAAGCGCTTCTCGCCTCTCAAGACGCAAAGGCGGATGCCATTCTCGCCAAGGCGAACGAAGATTCTGGTGATTTCTTGAACCTCTCGGCCGAGGCCGCTGTCGGTATTGCCGGGACGATCGCCCTCGTGTACGAGACGGAGAACCAGAAGTTCGAAGCTGAACGCAAGGCGGCGATGAACGCGACGAAGTCTCCGACCCCGACCCCGACTGGTAAGGGTGGCGAAAGCACCACAGAAGGCTGGTTCACTAGCTTCCTTGACAAGTACACGACGGAAGGATCGTCGGCGCCGAAGCCAAAGCCGATTTCCTTCAAGTCGGTTTCCAAGCCGAAGCCGATTACCAAGTCAAAGCCGATTACCAGGTCGAAGTCGACCTTCAAGCCGATTTCCTTCAAGTCGGTTTCCAAGCCGAAGCCGGTTACCAAGTCGGCGCCGGTTACCAAGTCGAAGCCGGTTACCAAGTCGAAGTCGACCTTCAAGCCGATTTCCTTCAAGGTTGACAAGCCGAAGCCGAAGCCGGTTTCCACGCCGAAGCCGACGCCGAAGCCGAAGCCGACGCCGGCGGCGAACGCGGAGAAGGCGCAAGGATGGATCAACGCTTGGAAGTGGAAGAAGGACAAGCCGGCTGCGGCTGAAACGCCGAAGCCGGCTGCCGCCAAGCCGAAGTCTGATGCGGCGGCGAACGCGAAGGAGGCGCAGCAGTGGATTGACTCCTGGAAGACCACCGTCGAGCCCGCGGCGGCGGCCCCGGCGCCGACCCCGGCACCGACCCCGGCGCCGACCCCGGCACCGACCCCGGCGCCGACCCCGGCACCGACCCCGGTCACCGCTTCCACGAAGACCACCGTTGAGGTCAAGAGTGTTACGAAGAAGACTTTCGTTTCTGCCGACAACTTGACCGCCGACCAACGCGCGGCGGCGGAAGCTTGGATCAAGAAGTGGCGCGAGGACGGCCGCCCGACCGACGAGAGCAAGTTCGGCGAGGCCAAGGTTTGGTTGAAGGAACACAACTTCGAGTCATAGTTTGTTCATTAAGTTCGGCGCGCGCACGCGTAATTTGCAAGCTAAAAAAATTTCCACCTTCTTTTAATTGAAAATGACAAGAGCTAAAAAAGAAAACCTCACGGACCCGGCGACTCCGCGTCCCTCTCGCCTCGGTCCCTCTCCACCGCCTCGCGTTCGCAGCACCGCACGTGCGGTAGATCCACCTTCCCACACACTCTACATCGCACCACGCTCTCGATGAACGGCACTCGTTTAAACTGATTCCTCTTCTTTCGTCGACTCGGCGTCACCTTTCTCTTCGGCACCGCCATGAGCCACATGTCCAACACGCGCGAACCCAATCCTCCGTCCACCACGATCCCCCCCGACGCGAACGCGCGCGCGCGCGCGGCGTCCGACCCATCGCTCGCGCTCGCGCTCGCGGGCTCGTCCCTCGCGCGCCATCGCTCGCCGCGCGCGTCCTCCACCGCCTCGACGCCCGCGGAACTCGCGCTCGAAGTGCGCGCCGCCTCCGCGACGACACCGCGCTCGAGCGCCACCGCGCGCGCGACGGCCCGTCGCATCGTCCTCGCCCCCGTTCGCGACTCGGTGCGTTCGCGCGCGCGAGAGAGGGGCGGGTCCGTCGCGCGGTCGCGAGGGCGTCCGCGTCGCCCCGCGCACGTGTGCGTAAACAGTGAGACCTCGAGTCACGATTGGTCAATGTGTCAGGTTATCCCTCGTGTTATCCGTCCCCGCGCGTCGCGCGCGCGCGCCACACGACGCCGTCGACGCGCGCCGAGCGACCGCGTCCGCGCGAGAACATCGCGACGACATGTCGTCGTGCGCTCGCGTCTGCTCGAGCGCGATTCTCGGCGTCTCGCGCGCGCGCGCGCGCGATGTCGACGGTGGGCTCGAGGGCGCGCGCGCGCGGCGGGGCGCGCGCGCGGCGACGGCGACGACGACGAGGGTGCGATCGCGCGTCGACGCGCGCGTCGCGCGAACGATGACGAGACGCACGCGAACGATGACGCGCGCGCTCGAGGGGATGAGCGCGATGGACGTCGCGCACGCCTTGGACGCGGCGAGAGAGTTGGGAACGCACGCGAGCGCGCACGCGAGCGCGGCGCTGAGCGCGATGGACGCGGGTGCGCTGGTGGACGCGGACGCGAGCGCGAGGGGAGGTATTGAGATCGCGAATGTGAGCGATGCGGCGGTGGCGGTGGATGGGTCGCCGTTGATGGACGCGATGAAGGCGGTGCGAGCGGAGGAGCGCGCGGCGAAAATCGCGAGCGGAGAAATCGCGGCGCCGCAGAGAATGGAGGGTTGGCTCGCGCCGGTGTCCGACGCGCTTGAGAGACTGTTGTTTTCGATTCAAGGACAGTTGCAAGCGCTCGGGGTGCCGTATTCGACGGGTAACGCCATCATCATCGTGACGATTTTGGTCAAGGCGGTGACGTTTCCTTTGACGAAAGATCAGGTGGTGAGTTCGCTCAACATGAAGAATTTGCAACCACAGATCGCAGCGCTTCGTGAAAAGTACGCGGACGATGAGGAGAGAATGAACGTCGAGATCAACCGCGCGTACGAGGAGAACAATGTGAATCCGCTCGCGGGTTGCGGTCCGGCGCTCTTGACGTTTCCAGTGCTCGCGGGATTGTATCGCGCCTTTAACAACGCCGGCGTCGACGGCGCGTTCGATGAAGCCTGGTTCTTCATTCCATCCCTCGCCGGTCCGACGGATACGAGAGATTTGAGTTGGTTGCTTCCGCTCGACTCCGACTTTGCGCCTCCCATCGGCTGGGATGAAGCTTCTCTGTATTTGATTTTTCCCATTCTCACGACGATTTCCCAATTCGTGAGCATGGAAGTGTTGAAGCCCGAGGAGAATGAACAAACTGACGAGATGAAAAACCAATCCGTGCTGTTGAAGTTGTTGCCCCTCTTCATCGGTTACATCTCCCTCACCGTTCCGGCGGGTTTAGCGCTCTATTGGTTCTGGAACAACGTCTTCACGACAGGAATTCAGGTGTTTTTGCGCAACGGCGGCGCCCAAGCCACCGTCGAGGCGCCGGAGGGAGTCAACATTAAGATTCCTCTCGGTTGCGTCGCTATTCCGGAAGACGCGGAATTCCTGGAAGAGGGCGAAGAGTACACCGGCCCATCCATCATCTGGAACGAGGAGTGGTTGGCTGAATGGCGAGCCAAGGAGGCGGAGAAGGCTCCCGAGTATGCGATGCAGAGCGCGCTCGAGGCTGGTATGAATGAGGAGGAAGCGAAAAAGATGGAGGAGATGATGAAGAACAGACTTCCGCGCAAGAAGAAGTTAGAGGAACGCAAGCTCGCCACGGAGACGGAGCTCAAAGCTCTCATCAGAGAGTTCAAGGGGCGCGGCGAGGACGCCACGGTGTTGGAGGAGGGACTCGTGGCGCTTCGCGCGTACAAGGCGGAGCTCAAGGCGAAGGAAAGCGATTCACAGCCCGAACCCGTGGGAAATTCGAGTTAAATAAGAAACGATTCTTACCATTGACTAGTCTCATTGATACATCAGCTACAGTACGCCACCAACTAATTCGTTCGGAACGCCTCAACTTGATTTCACGAAAATGTACGCCTTGAAGTTTTGTCCGCCAGTCGTGCGCATCGTGAACGAATGCACGTGCTCGACGTCGCGCAATCCCACGCGTCGCCACAATTCTTCGCGCTGGTACGTCACGAGCACTTTAAAGTCGGATCGGTTCAGTTGCTTGGCCAACAGGGCGAGCGTCTTTTCGTTGAAGACTCGATCGTACATGTAAATGTGAGAAAACTTGAAAGCCCCGCGAGTCGTCGCGTCGCCCTGTTCCAACTCGCAACGAGGCGGTGAGACGAGTTCGCGCGACTCGTCCGTCATGAAGGCTCGATCGCCGTTCAGGAGTTCCGCTTGGACTTCGGACGCCTTTTGCGCGCGAGAGGGAACGTACTCAACGCCGACCGACTTGGCCACCTTGGCCGATAGCGCGGCGTGGAACACGACCTTTCCGTACCCACTCCCGACATCGATGAACGTACTCTCTTCGCACATGTTCAAATCCGCCCACGCCGCGGCGTTGGACTTCCCCTTCTCCGGCGTCCGCACCGGAAGCGGCGCGTCCAATTCCGCCCGCGTCAAATCTCCCAACAACTGCAACAACCGCTCGATCGAACCCTCCGTCATCTCTCCGTAGCCCTCGCTCGCCGCGTTTTCATTTTCCTTCCCGTCTTCTTCCACCTTGATCTTCTTCACCGCGCGCGCTCCCTCCTTCTCCGTCGCCGTCTCCGTCGTCGGCGCTCCGTCTCCGCCGATCGATCGTCGCTTTCTCGGTCCATTCACCGACCAATCGCTCGTGAGTCCCCAATCCAGGTACGTCTTCTTATCGATGTACCTGTACACGCTCTTCACCACCGGATCCACGCGCACGGGCGTCCCCTTGATCGGCGTCACCGGCGCGCTCGTCTCGTTCGCCCGATCGTCTCCCGTCGACGACATCTTACGCTTCACCGGCGTCGACGGCGCGCGCACATCGCGCGGTTTTCGCGCTCGAAACACACCGAGCATTTTTCTTCGTCCCTCGCGCGTCTTCCGCGCGTCTCTCGCGCCTCGCCTCTCGCGCGCGACGACGTGTGGCGGAGGCGTGGATCAATTAACAATCGTTTTTTTCCCGCGTTTTTTCAATCGAATCAGAGTCGGGTCGAGTCGAGTCGAGAGCGTCGCGTTCGACGTCGACTCGACCGATCGCGCGAGACTACTCGCGATCGAACGCGGGATCATCGAACGGAATCATCGGATCCACCGTCGGTTCGCCGAGCAAGACCTCGGCCGGGACGAACGCCGGCGATCCGTACCCGTCGTCGCCCGCGTGAATGAAGTCGCTTCCGAAGAGGAGATACGTGAGACAAAAGACCACGGACAGGGCGGCGATGAAGGGACCGAATCCGAGAAAAGCGGAGAATCCGAGCGCGAGGAGTTCCTTCGCGCGCGCGGGGAATCCCTCGAGACCTGGCGCGCGGAAAATTCAAGGTCAGCGTCGCGCGAGAGACGGCGCGAGACGGCGCGCGAGAGAGACGCTTCGCGAGGACGCGCCTTCGGATTGTAACGCGCGCGACCGCGCCAATTGATCCCCTTCGTCCGCGACCCGTCGAGCCGATCGATCGGGTGAAAATCTCGGCGGCGCCTTCTCTTTCGCATCGCTCGCGCGTTCGAACGGGTTCGAAGACGCCGCGTCTTCGCGCGCCGCCGACGACGCCGCCGCGCCCGCCGCGCGTCTCTTCGCGAGCTCCTCGGCGAACGAGCTCGAGAGGTTCGGCTCCGAGCTTCCGTCCGAGCTTCCGTTCTCGGAATCGTCGGAGGAGGAGGAGGAGGAGGAGGGATCGTTCGCGCGCGCGACGGCGCGCGCGCGACGCCGCGTCGACGACGATGATGGGAACGATGACGATGATGACGCCATCACCGTCATCGCGCGCGCGCGCGTCGTCACCGCGCGCACCGACCGCGCGCGCGTCGTCACCGCGCGCGATGTCATCGTCGTCGTCACCGCGCGCGTCGTCATCGCGCGCATCGTCCTCCCGTCGACCGCGCGCGCGTCGACCACTGTCGTCATTGCATCGCGCGAACGAATCGATCGACGCCCCGTTCGCATGCGCGCGGCGCGCGCGTGCGCGACCGCGCGCGCCGTCACGGTGCGCACCGACGTTCCGCGTCCCCCGATCGGTCCTCGCGACATTCTCGTGCGCGTGCGCGCCGCGGGCGTCAATCACATCGACGTCGGCGCCGTGCGGGACGGGTACGCGGTCGACGTGTACGCGGGACCGCGCGACGCGCGACGGACGTGGACGCCGGGTCGAGAGTACTCGGGAGAGGTTCTCGACGTCGGACGAGACGTGCGCGGATGGGCGATCGGGGACGAGGCGTACGGGGCGACGGCGCCGACGTCGAGGCGAGGCGCGTGGGCCGAGGTGGCGGCGGCGCCGGCGCACGCGGCGGCGAAGAAACCGAAGTGGATGACGCACGAGGAGGCGTGCGCGATCCCGTTCGCGGGGTTGACGGCGTATAGGGCGATGATCGGGAGAGGTCGAGCGGGGAAGGGAGGGCGGGCGTTGGTTCTCGGGGGAGGGTCGGCGGTGGGGACGGCGGCGTTGGCGTTGGCGAAGGACGCGGGGTGCGAGACGACGGCGACGGCGAACGCGAGGGATTTTGAGTTTTTGCGAGAGGTCGTGGGCGTGGATGAGGTGGTGGATTACGCGGTGAAAGGGTTTTCGTTGAGGAAGACGGCTGAGGAGCGAGGATGGACGCCGTTCGACGTCGCGGTGGATTGCGTGGGGACAAAGAAGACGCGCGCGCACGCGACGGATTTATTAAAGTACGGCGTCGGGACGTACGTGACGTTACACGGCGATCTGGGTAAGTTTGTGACGAGCGAGGAGGGAATGTTGATCGGCGCTCTGAGAGGGTTCGGGGAGTTTGCGAGGAAACAGGCGTTTTCGCGTTGGCAAAAGGATGTGGGATACGAACAAGCCGTCGCGCGTTTAGATCCCGACGCCATGGTGACCATCGCGCGTTTAGTAGAGAGCGGGAAATTGCGCATACCGGTCGGAGAGGTTTTAGACTTAGAAGACATCGAGCGCGCGTGCGACGCGCTTCGCGATCCGACAAAGTTTGGTAAGATTGTCGTCAAACCGTGATGAAATAAAACAATGTAAAATACGCAGTGCGAACGCGCGTCCGTTCGTCTCACCAAGCGCCACCGCGCTCCCAGGTGTACGCGTCCTCGGTGGACTGCCGACCTTCGGCGAGAACGGCGGCGATCGCCGCGCGATCTGAGGCGTCTAATTCGAAATCAAACAACGCGACGTGGTCGGCGACGTGATTGGCATTTCGTGCGCCGACAATGATCGCCGGGACGACGGGCGAGTCGAGCACCCACTTGGACGCGACGTTGGCGACGCTCGCGCCGTCGTGCTTGTCACCCACCGCGCGAAGCGTTCGCAAGAGCTTTTGATACCACTCGTATCCGCCCACCTGTCCGATGACGGAGGCGTATTTTTGGAGCGAGTATGTATTCGTCACCACCTTTTCTGGCCGAACGTTCAAGTATCTATCCGACAGCAACCCTCCGGCGACGACGCCGTACGGAAGTAACCCGATGCCGGTGTCTCTACAGTACGCCGTCATCACCTTTTCCGGACGACGATCCAACAGAGAGTATTGAATCTGATTCGTCGAAATCTCCGCCCCCGCGTCCACCATCTCCTTCATGCGCTTCGTGTCGAAATTCGTCAGCGACACCGCCCCAAGCTTTCCCTGGTGCTTTAAATCCGTCAGATACAACGCCGCGTCCACGTACCCTCGCCTTCCGTAATCGTTCCAATACATTTGCACCATGGAAATTTTCTCCACGCCCAGTCTTCGCCTCGGTCGCTCGACGTTCGCCTCCACCCACTCCTTCGTCATATTCGCTTGCTCGCGCCCGACGCAACACAGCTTCGTGAAAACATCAATATCACGCGCGTGCGCCCGTCCGTGCGCCGTGCGCAGGTACTCTCCGATCACCGTCTCGCTCGGACCGTATCCGCACGCCTCGGGCCCGGTATCGAACGTCGTCACGCCCGCGTCGACGAACGCCGCGAAATCCGCCACCGCGTCCTCACCTCGCGTTCGATCCGTCGCTCGATCCCCCGCGTGTCCACCGGAGAGTTGCCAATTCCCCTTGATCACCCTCGACGGCCGCAGGGTCGCGCGCGCCAACGCGCGCGGCGCCTTGGGAACGGTTTTCCCGCCGCCGCCGCCCGCGCGCGCGCGTCTCGGTGCCCCCGTCGTCACCGCGAGCGCGGCGACGCCGACGGCGAGACGACGCGTGCACGCACCGCGCGCGCGCGCTCCCTCCTCCTCGTCCTCCTCGTCCATCGACGCCTCGACACTGTTCGACCGCGCGCCGACGCTCGCGCGCGTTTCGGCACCGCATCGACGCGCGCGCGCGCCCCTCGCGCGAGACGCCGTCGTCGAGGTGGTCGAGATCGTCACCGCGCGCCCGCGCGTCGCGGTCGTCGTCGTCGTCGTCGTGACCGCGCGCATCGTCATCGCTCGCGCGCGACTCTGGGGACGACGGCGCGCGTCGGCGCGGCGACTCGGGATGGATGGTTCGGAGCGTTACACGGGCGGTTAGTAGGCGAGGAACGCGTGATAGAAGAGCCACGCGTGAAGAAACGCCCAGTAGGAGAGCGCGGCGAATCGCAGAGACGGTTGCGTGCGCATGACGCGGAAGAACCGAATGAAGGCGGTGTCGCAAAATTCCATGGCGGGTTGGAAACGTTTCGGCACGCGACCGGTGACGCGAGAATCCTTCCAGATGCGCATGGATTTCGACGGGGATTCGGCGCGGTCTCCCGATTCGACGTCGATGGTTATCGAACTGTCGGACGGCGTTCTCGGTTTTCGGCGAGACGCCGAAGACGGTGGCGGCGGCGTCGACGGCGGCGCGCTCTGCGCCTTGGCGAGCGCGGCGTTGGATTCGTTGAGCTTGGCTGTCAAGTCTTTTTGAACCTCGAGCGCCGTGGCGGCGTCCGCCTCGGCTTGGGTGAGACGAGCGCGCAAGTCATCGGTCGCCGCGGCGGTCGCGCGTGCTTCCTCCACAGCGGCGCGCATCGTTGCCGCCTCGTGTTGCGCCTGGCTCAGCGCGGCGTTGAGTTCGCCGACGCGTCCTTGCGCGTCGGACGCCCCCTTCGCTTTCACCGCGTCCAATTCCTCCGTGAGTCGCGCGATGACGGCGTTCTTCTCATCCGCCATCGCGCTCATCTCACCGAGAGTCTTCTCCTCCATCGAGCGCATCTCGGCGATCTCCTTTTCGAATTCGGCGATTCGCGCCGCCGACGCGTTCAAAGACGCCGCCTCCTTGTTGGCTAATTCGTCGCGCTCCGTCTCCAGATGAACCAAACGCTCCTCGAACGCAGCCTTCGCCCTCGCAAGTTCGTCGCGCTCCGTCTCCACCTCAGCCAACCGCTCTTCGAACGCGCCGGTGTTCTTCGTGAGCGCGTCGCGTTCGGCGACGAGCGCTTCCCGCGCGCTTTCCATCCGCGCCAATTCCTCGTTCGCGCGCGCCAACTCTTCACTCGAACCTTGACTCATGGACGTGATGCGCTCGTGTAACTCGATGGTTTCTTGATTTTTCGCGGTGAGGGACTCGCGTAGAGTCTCTCTCTCAGCCTTTAACGCCGTCAACTCAGCATTGACGTCTTGCGATTGCGCCGCGTACTCCTTGAGTTGGTTTTCGTTTGCGTGCTTTTCTTGTTCCAAAGCGTCAAGTTTGGCTTGCAACTCTCCGAGCTCGCTCTCCGCCGCGCCGCGAGTCTCGTCGTCTCGCGCGCGTAATAGCGCGATCTCCTCATCCTTGGCGGCCAGCGCGTCTTCGATCGCAGATTTCGATTCCGCCGCTTCGTCGAGCGACACCGTCGTCGCCTGTAACTGCGTCGTCGACTCGGCGAGTTGCTCTTCGAGCGTCGCGACGCGTTCCGCCGCATCACGCTGCGCGCTCTCGAGCTGTTCTCGCAGAGACGCGGCGCCCTCGTCGGATGCTTCTTGCGCCTCCTTCAATTTCTTCTCCAGAAGCACGACGTGCTCATCCTTTTCGAGCATTTTGTTTTCGAGCGTGCGATTCGCCTCGCCGAGCGCGTCCGCCTCCCGTTTGGACGCGTCTATCGCACTCGTCGCCTCGGCGAGACGCGTCTCGAGCGATTCCTTGTCTCGCGCGAGCGCGCTCGCGTTCGTGCGAAGCGCCTCGGTTTCCGTCTCGGATGACTGCAACGATTCCAACTCGGCGGCGAGCCGCGCGATTTCTTCGTCTCTCGCCGCCGTCGTCTCCTCCGCGCGCGCTTTCGCCGCGTTCAACGACGCCAACTGTTCTACGTGCTCTTGCACGCGCGCGTTCATCTCCATCAGTTGCTCGTGTTGCGCCCCCTTCTCCGACTCCGCCGCGTCCAACCGCGCGCGCGCGTCCTCGAGCTCGGCGGCGGACGACTCGCACTTCTCTTCGATTGACGCTCGATACCGCTCGATTTCATCATCCTTGGCGCGCGCCGTCTTCTCCACCGCCGCTTTCGCTCGGGACAGTGTCTCGATCTCGGCGTTCGCCGTGCTCACCGCGCCCATCAACTCAACGGCGTGCGCCTTTTGAGCCTCCAAATCTGATTCGAGGCGTTCGA